>ENA-OUPZ01001029-OUPZ01001029.1-human-gut-metagenome-genome-assembly--contig:-NODE-1029-length-14398-cov-3.725441_pt1 | contig 14398 bp, 13 predicted proteins | sample MGYA00237941_ERZ548813 | MGnify/ENA primary metagenome ERZ548813 (study PRJEB26490, sample SAMN05194712) | human gut metagenome | biome: terrestrial biome; feature: human-associated habitat; material...
CAAGACGGCAGAGTCCCTGACGGAACATCCTTTCAAATACCTTGCATAACGTCTTTCAAGCCGGACTTTCAAAATCCCCGATATGTGCACCTCCTTACAATCCACTCACAAAAAAACGACTATCACGCGAAACTGATAGCCGGACAAGGAAATAATTTCCCAATCCCCTCCCCATCTCTCGCAGGTATAACGGTGATTCTTAGACAGATAGTTCTCCTGGCTCAAGTTCCTCGTTTATATCGCCTTCCCAGTTACCCAGTGACATACTTGATATAAACTCCCTTTACAGTGGCGGGACCGCTCCGGGTTCTACCGGATTCTCTTTTACGCTTTCGCACCTGTCAGATATGTGAAATTGTCTAAATAACTACATTTTTAGTATAATTCATTACATTCTAAGTGTCAATCAACCACATTCATATTTAATATAATTAATTTTTATATTTATCCACATCTTTACCCCCGATTTATTGATTTTTCATTCATTACTACTATATAATGATGTTAATGTTGCAAACTATTAAAAATATCTTACCTATCTTATAGGAGGAAACAGGAGGTCGGAAATATGACAAACACTGAAAACGAAAGACGAACTGAAGAAGCATTGAAACTGAGCAGCCTCTTCGAAGAACTGGATGGCCGCCGTCCGAGGCTTTTCATGCCGGAGCTTGAAGATGATGACGATAAAGAGGCAAGAAAACTTGCCGCCACGACATTTGCCGACCACGGCTGGGACGTAGATGTAAGCCCCCTCCTCTCCCCGGAAAGCTCCGCGCAGAATGCTGCCGACAATGACGTCCATTTCATCTTCTACACATCCAAAAGCCCTACGATGAAGCAAAAATTAATCGCGCTCTCCCAGACACTTGCCATGATCGGCCGGGACGACATCCTCATAGCCGCCCATCAGGTCAGCAAAGATGATAAGGAACTCCTCTTCCGTTACGGCATCCTCGCCGCTTTCGACAAGAATACGGATGTAAGCGATGTAAGTCTCACCATGCTCCGCGTCCTCGTCTCCATGGCAAAAGAAGAACAGAATCCCACCGAGGAAATGCCTTATTGATCCTCAGTCCCTTATAAACAGGAAGAAACATCCTCCTGTTTTTTATTGCGGACAAACAGCATATGGACTCCCAAAAGAAAATGCTGGGCATTGCAAAAAATATTTCAAAAATACTTTCATCTACTCATCAGCATACTTTAAGCACTGCTATCCTGTATCTGTACAGACATGCAAAAACGATTTGATCCCACAGCTCCGCGTTTTGGTCCGGCATCCGGAACCGCCTCAATACCACCTCTCCATGCAGCTGCTGTATAAGCAGATGCAAATCAATATTCAGCAGTTTAGCAGATGACTTATTGCATAATTCTATTACGACCGGATCCCTTAAAACACAATCAAAAAATTCTTCCGGCATCTCATAATGCAAAACAACCTATTCCGTATGCCCGACTGTTTCGGATTTTCTATACTCATCAAGTAAGCAGAAATACTGATCATCATTATAGTCAGATTCCTCCCCACCTCCTTACAAAGATGAATAGTACCTGCACTTTAATATGATATCTGCAATCCGGGAATCTCTAAAAATCTCTTTTTGCCTTTAATGAAGTCCATTATCCCGTTCACAAAATTGAACAGCAAAAAAGCAGTGCCGAAGCACTGCTTTTTGTAATTAGAATCAGCCAACTGTGAAGAGTGTGTCGCCGCCCTGTACGCTCTGGCCTTCGCTGACCGGCATACCGGTAATCTTGCCATCGCAGGGAGCCATGATCGGGTTGCCCATCTTCATAGCTTCGAGAACGAGAACTTCGTCGCCTGCCGCTACTGCGTCACCAACGTGTTTATTGATACGCAGGACTTTGCCCGGCATCGGAGCTTCTACGACTTCACCTGCGCCGGCGGGTGCTGCTGCCGGTGCGGGAGCTGCTGCTGGAGCGGGTGCCGGAGCCGGAGCTGCCGCCGGTGCTGGAGCTACTGCCGGTGCGGGAGCTGCCGCCGGTGCCGCTGCTACGGGGGCTGCTGCCGCGCCGCTGTCTTTAACTACTACATCGTAATCCTGGCCGTTAACTGTTACGGTAAATTTTCTCATTGTTCTTCCTCCTAATTTTGTACTTTCAACTTTCAATTAGAACTGCTGGTTTCCGGAAACACCTGCAATGCGGGCGCCTGTGGTCCAGCCAGGTCTTGCTGCCGGGCGGATAGAAACGATTTCACCGCCGCCCATAGCAACGATTGCTGCTGCAATGGCTGCTACAACAGCACCATTATCAGCGGCTCTCGAAGCTGCTGCCGGCGCCGCTTTTTTAGCCGCTGCCGCCGGTGCTGCGGACTGATTGAGAGATGAACGTACTTGGCAGATCATGATCAGGGCAATGACTGCCAGAACGGCAGCTGCTACCGCGATATACATAACTGTATCGTTATTCATCCAAACCCATCCTTTCAAATATTATCAATGTGTAAATACATATTACAGCGGAATGTTTCCGTGTTTCTTAGCCGGATGTACTTCATGTTTGGAAGCAAGCATCTTCAGAGCATTGATAACTACCGGACGAGAGTTTCTCGGATCAATAACTGCGTCTACATAGCCGTGTTCTGCAGCTTTGTAAGGAGTTGCAAATTCATCAACATACTCCTGTGTACGCTGTTCTTTCTGCGGATCCTTCTTGAAAATGATATTTGCTGCGCCGGCAGGTCCCATAACGGCGATTTCTGCGGTCGGCCATGCAAATACCTGGTCAGCCCCCTGTTCACGGGAGCACATGGCGATGTAAGAACCACCGTATGCTTTACGGAGAATCAGCGTAATCTTCGGTACGGTTGCTTCGCAGTATGCGAACAGCATCTTAGCACCGTGACGGATTACACCCGCATATTCCTGCTGCTTGCCGGGCAGGAAGCCGGGAACGTCGACAATGTTCAGAACTGGAATATTGAAGCAGTCGCAGAAACGAATGAAACGGGCGCCTTTGTCGGAAGCATTATAGTCAAGACAGCCTGCCATGAAGTTCGGCTGGTTGGCAATAATGCCGACAGTCTGTCCATCCATACGGCAGAAGCAGGTAATGATATTCTTAGCCCATTCCTTAGCTACGTCGTAGTACTCGCCGTTATCAACGATGGATTTAATGACATCGTACATATCGTACGGTGCATTGGAGTTTTCCGGCATAATGGTATCCAGACTTGCATCTGTACGGGTCGGATCATCTCCGGTTTCAACAATCGGCGCGTCTTCCATGTTGTTGCTCGGCAGGAAGGAAAGCAGGTAACGAATCTGTTTAATGCAGTCTTCGTCATTTTCAGCTGCAAACTGGGCCACACCGGATGTACGGTTATGGGTCATAGCGCCGCCGAGAGCTTCAGCGGTAATCTTTTCGCCGGTTACGGATTCAACTACTGCCGGTCCTGTCAGGAACATCTGAGAGGTACCTTTTACCATGTAGATGAAGTCGGTCAGTGCCGGAGAATATACGGCGCCGCCTGCAGACGGTCCCATAATTGCGGAAATCTGAGGAATAACGCCGGATGCAATGGTATTGCACCAGAAAATCTTGCCATATCCGGACAGAGCATCTACTGCTTCCTGGATACGGGCTCCGCCGGAATCATTCAGGCCTACGCAAGGAGCACCGACTTTAAGAGCCAGTTCGTTTACGTGAACAATTTTCGCAGCGTGCATTTCACCAAGGGAGCCGCCTTCTACCGTGAAGTCCTGGGCAAATGCGAATACGAGTCTTCCGTCTACAGTACCATAACCGGTAACGACACCTTCGCCGGGGAGATCTTTCTTCTCCTGACCGAAGTTGTAGCAGCGGGACTTAACAAGCGCATTGACTTCTACAAAAGAGCCTTCATCAAACAGAAGAGCAAGTCTTTCGCGGGCTGTCAGTTTGCCTTTTGCATGCTGTTTTTCAACTTTCTTTTCCCCACCCATAGCCTCTACGTGTGCGAGGTTATTGTGAAGAAGTTCAATTCTTTCTGCAACAGTTGCCATTCTTACACCTCCAAAAATATTGGTCCCTTACCGGGACGTCCCTATTATAGCATAGGGACCGATCCTTATGCTATTAGAAAGACGGGCCGCCGGGGCGTTCGGTCAGTTCCAGCAGAAGGCCGGTAGCTTTCGGGTGCATAAATGCGATGTGGCAGCCGCCAGCACCAACTCTCCAATGCTTGTCAAGCTTTGCGTCTTCCGGAAGTGCAGCAAGCGCTTCGACAATATTGTCTACGCGGAGAGCTACATGCTGGAAACCGTTCTTGCCGCCGTTTTTAGCAATGTAGCGCGCGATCGGGCCGTCCGGAGTTGTGGAACCCAGGAATTCCAGTTCGCATGCTTCGCTCTGTGCGGACGGTTTGAAGAAGCTTGTCGTTACATGCTGTTCTTCTACCGTTTCGTCCGGAAGGGACGGTTCAAGGTTCAGCAGATCTTTCATCTGCTTCTTGATCAGCGCCAGATCATTAACAGCTACGCCGACATGGTCTACACATAATACTTTGAATGCCATAATAATTCCTCCTTTGAATTATTTAAATATATTTCCCACGATAGAATCAACGACTGTGAAAGGATCATTTTCTCTTTCATAGACTTGTTCTACGTAGTCAGCAAATTTACCCGTCTGTACGATATCTTCCATAACATAACGGGAAATGCGGTCGTGGATCATCTCTACCATCTCAGTGCGGGCGCGTTCACGTCTGCGTTCTTCCAGCAAGCCGGATTCTTCAAGATATTTACGATGGGAATTAAGAGAGTTGACAACGTCCGCGACGCCTTCGTCCTTGTTTGCAATCGTCCTTTCAATAGGAGGACGCCAGTTTTGGGCCTCACCCAAATCGAGCATCATTTCGATTTCAACATTCAGACGGTCCGCGCCGTCACGATCACATTTATTAATGCAGAATACATCCCCGATTTCAAGGATGCCTGCCTTAATCGCCTGAATATCGTCACCCAGTCCGGGTACGAGCACAACGAGTGTTGTATCCGCATTCTTGACGATATCTACTTCTGACTGCCCTACGCCTACTGTTTCGATGAAAATGACATCGAGACCGAAAGCATCCATCAGTTTTACCGCATCGGTAGTCTTTCTGGACAAACCGCCAAGACTGCCGCGGGTACCCATACTGCGGATATATACACCTTCGTCCAGTGTGAGGTCATTCATTCTGATACGGTCGCCAAGGATAGCACCGCCGGAGAATGGAGAAGTCGGATCGATAGCCACAATGCCGACTTTCTTACCCTGTTTTCTGTACTGTTTAATCAGCGCATCTGAAAGTGTGCTCTTACCCGCACCAGGTGCACCAGTGATACCGATGACCTGTGCACGACCGGTATGGTGGTAGATTTCTTTCATGATATCTTCCCAGCCATCACGTTCGTCTTCAACGATGGTTATTGCTCTCGCTAAGGCACGTCTGGAACCGTCCCAAAAATTTTTCATTGAGAATTCCATGGATACACCGCCTTTTTAAGAGTAAATAATAGCGGCATGGGGCCACAGCAAATGCAGCCCCGTGCAACTATCGAGCTTCTATTGGATAGAAGAGAATGTCAATTATACGTTAGCTTTGATAAAGTCGATAATTTCCTTGGTCGGTGTGCCAGGTGTAAAGATAGCTTTTACGCCGGCCTTTTTCAGACCTGGGATATCACCGGCAGGAATTACGCCGCCGCCGATAACGAGAACATCTTCCATTCCCTTAGCTTTCAGTGCTTCTACTACTTCCGGGAACAGGGTGTTGTGAGCACCGGACAAAAGGCTCAGTGCTACAACATTAACGTCTTCCGCATCTGCCGCTTCAACAATCTGAGCTACAGTCTGACGAAGACCTGTGTAAATAACTTCCATACCTGCATCGCGAAGTGCGCGGGCAACTACTTTTGCACCGCGATCATGTCCATCAAGACCCGGTTTAGCAACGAGTACTCTGATACGTTTTTCTGCCATAGTTATATACCTCCAGAATTTTAGTTAGGATTAAAGTGTGTTGTGTGCTTTGTATTCGCCGAATACTTTGCGGAGAACGCCGCAGATTTCGCCGAGGGAGCAGTAAGCACGTACGCAGTCAAGGATAACAGGCATCAGGTTGATGGATTCATCAGCGGCTGCAACTTCCAGCTTAGCCAGTTCTTCCTGAACCTTTGCATTGTCACGTTCTGCCTTAACCTTAGCCAGTTTGTTCTTCTGGAATTCGCCGGCGGATGCGTCAACCTTCAGGAGGCCTTCAACCGGAGCTTCATCCATGGTGAACTTGTTGACGCCGACAATTGTCTTTTCGCCGGATTCAACAGCCATCTGCCAAGCATAAGCAGAATCCTGGATTTCTTTCTGGATATAACCTTTATCGATAGCTTCAACAGCGCCGCCCATTTCATCAATCTTGCGGATGTATTCTTTAGCTTCCGCTTCGATGGCGTTGGTCATAGCTTCTACATAATAGGAGCCGCCCAGCGGATCGACTACGTCAGCCAGACCGGATTCATAAGCAACGATCTGCTGTGTACGCAGAGCGATGGTTACGGATTCAGTGGTCGGCAGAGCAAGAGCTTCATCGCGGGAGTTGGTATGCAGGGACTGTGTTCCGCCCATAACTGCCGCTGCTGTCTGGAGAGCAACACGAACGATGTTGTTGTTCGGCTGCTGAGCTGTCAGCATGGAGCCGGCTGTCTGGGTATGGAAACGCAGTTTCATAGACTTCGGGTTCTGAGCATGGAAACGTTCTTTCAGAATCGTAGCCCAGAGACGACGGGATGCACGGAATTTAGCAACTTCTTCAAGTACGTTGTTGTGAGCGTTCCAGAAGAAGGACAGACGGCCTGCGAAGTCGTCGATCTTCATGCCTGCTTTCAGAGCCGCTTCGATGTAAGCGATACCATCAGCGATGGTGAAAGCGATTTCCTGAGCAGCGGTGGAACCTGCTTCACGGATATGGTAGCCGGAGATGGAAATGGTGTTCCACTTCGGTACATTCTTGGAGCAGTATTCAAAAATGTTAGTAATCAGACGCATAGACGGTTTAACCGGGAAAATATAGGTTCCGCGGGCTGCGTATTCTTTCAGAATATCATTCTGGATAGTGCCGCGGAGCTGATCAGCCGGTACGCCCTGCTTTTCAGCGACTGCAATGTACATAGCCAGCAGTACAGATGCCGGTGCGTTGATGGTCATGGATGTAGAAACCTTGCCCAGATCAATATGGTCGAAAAGGATTTCCATATCTTTCAGGGTATCAATGGCTACACCTACCTTGCCGATTTCACCGATAGCCATTTTGTCATCAGAGTCATAGCCGATCTGGGTCGGAAGGTCAAATGCGCAGGACAGGCCGGAACCGCCGTTTTCAATCAGGTAACGATAACGCTTGTTGGATTCTTCAGCGGTAGCGAAGCCTGCATACATACGCATGGTCCAGAGACGGCCGCGGTACATGGTCGGCTGTACGCCGCGGGTGTATGGATATTCGCCCGGGATGCCGAGGTCCCTTTCATAATCAAAACCTTCGATATCAAGAGGTGTATACACCTTATTGTGTTTTAAACCAACTCTTTCCGGAGTCTTTGCGTAAGATTTAGCGCAAGCAGCTTCGTATGCTTCGAGTTTGGCTTTCAGGGATTCGTTTGCCATAAGTTCATCTTCCTCCTAAAAAATAAGTAAAATTGGGAAAGGTCTCATCCTTGGCAGAAATGTCAGATTGCGGCTTTTAGGCTCTTCTCATCTGTATTTCGCAGACAATCGCTTTCATTGGTATGGATCCGCAAAGCCTCTTGCTGTGATGCCGCATTATGTCTTGTCACCACAGCGGAGGAACTCTTGCGGGATCCATGTATGATTCTGCTCTCAGCAGTTATCACCATAGACAATTATATAACAATCATGCTTTTTGTAAAGAATATATTATGGGAAAATTATTTTTTAAAAAGCATGGAGCCTGTTTCAGCAAGGCTGGTATGGAACTTGAATGCTTCAGAGAGAATATGCGGGGTCTGGCTGTTGCCGTTGAGCGCACATGCTCTTTCAAAGTAATCCATCAGCTGGTCACGGAAAGTCGGGTGGGCGACATTATTAATGATTACCTTTGCTCTTTCCTTCGGTGACAGGCCGCGGACATCTGCCACACCCTGTTCAGAAATGAATACATGGGTGTCATGTTCGGTGTGATCAACATGAGAACACATCGGAACAACGGCAGAGATAGCGCCTCCCTTAGCCACACTGTGGCAGAAGAAGCAGGACAGAGCGCCGTTACGGGCAAAGTCGCCGGAACCGCCGATGCCGTTCATCAGTTTGGTGCCGGTTACGTGAGTGGAATTTACGTGACCGTAAATATCCATTTCCAAAGCGGTATTCATAGCCACTACACCGATGCGGCGGGCTACTTCGCCGTTATTGGAAATTTCCTGCGGACGGAGGATGATCTTCTTGCTGTATTTTTCAATATTGGCATGGAAGCGTTTCAGTCCATCCGGGGACGGGGACAGGGATGTCCCGGAAATCATATCGATCTTGCCTTCATCAATCAGGTCGAACATGCCGTCCTGGATAACTTCCGTATACACAGACAGATTCTTGAAATCGGAATGGACAAGGCCGTTGATTACCGCGTTTGCCACATTGCCTACGCCGGACTGGAGAGGAAGCAGGTTTTCCGGAAGTCTTCCATGTTTTACTTCATTCTTCAGGAAATCAACCAGATTGTTGCCCATTTTTTCAGCGTCGTCATCAAGCGGAGCCAAGGCGCGGGTAACATCGGGCAGATCACAGGGAACAATAGCAACAATCTTTGCCGGATCTACCGGAATGTAGGTCTTGCCGATACGGTCACCGGCTTTAACGATCGGAATCGGCACACGGTGGGGCGGATTCGCCACTTCATAAATATCAGCCATGCCGTCCAGCGCTACCGGCTGGGTGGTATTCACTTCGATGATGACTTTTTTACCCTGGGATACGAACACAGGAGAATTGCCGATGGCGGTCGTGGGTACGATACCGATTTCACCGTCTCTGTTAACGATCTTGCAGGCTTCAATGACCGCAAAATCCGGACCGGTTACATGTTCTCCCTTGACATTGGTGAAGAAACCTTCACGGATCTGCTGCGCCACATGGCTGAGATGCAGGTCGAAATAGTTGATCTGGCCGGCATTGATTGCTTTTCTCAGATTGGCGTTTGTCTGATAGGGCATACGGTTTCTGATACCGTTTACTGCCACCAGTTCGGTATCGATCTGGGAACCTGTGGAAGCACCCGTCCAGACATCTACCTGGAACGGTGTCTGCTTCATACGTTCAGCCAGTTCATGCATCGTGATTTTCGGATAGCCGCACGGTGTGAATCCGCTGATCCCCAGGATATCCCCCGGCTGGATCATGGCTGCTGCCGTTTTGCCGTCGCATACTTTGTCCAGCAGTTCTTTAGGCTCGATACGGCTAAGGAATTCACTGTCATTGATGTCGATCATTACTATCATCCTCCCAAAATAAATAAAATATAAAAGCCCGCGGTGACGATTCGTTATTTTTCTCAGTCCGCAGAACCTTTAGCCCGGTAGTCCCCTCCAAACTTCATCAAAACAGTTCGGAATGAAGGCGCTGTAAAGCAACCCTCCCTGGCTCATTACCTTGTTTATTATAGCATACTTTTACGGATAAAGTCCCATAAAGAATGCTTATCCTTTCTCAAAATTCCCTAACAGGGATTATAAATTTTTCCTATTGGACAAATACATTTTTATATGTACTTGGATCCGCATAATTGATTTACCCTGCCGCACCCCGTCTTTCTTCTGAAACACAAAGCGCAGACAACGCCCAGAAGCAGCAGGAAACCGGGCAGCTGAAAAGCGCATAATCTCCGATCCCGTCTATGGCTGCCGACAAGACAAGAAGCATGCCTGACAACCCGAAAAGTTTCATAGTCCCTTTCCCTCTGCGCCAAATCCGCCATGACATCACCCCTTGCCCGAAGAAGAAAAGGAAGTACAAAATGCCGCCGGGAATGCCCACTTCCGCAAGGATATGGATGTACATATCATGGGCGTGGAAAATAACGACATCCGCGTCCTCTATAAAAAAGTTGTACTCCGGATAAGCCAGCCAGTAATTCCCCCAGCCGACCCCAAGCAGAGGATGTTCCTCAATCATGGCTATCGTACTTTCCCACAAAGCCAGGCGAAGTGAAAGCGATGTATCCTCGCCGGAAAAAAGAGAAATAAAGCGCTCCGCCACCTGTCCATGGTAAAAAAATAAAATAAGAGGCACCGCCAGAAACACCAGACCGAACCGCTTATCATAAAAGACCGCAAGGCCTAGAACTATCCCTGCCAGACTGATCCATGCCCCCCGGGAATAGGTCAGCGCCAGGCATACGGAAAGAATAAAAAGAAATCCGGCAAGCAGTATTTTTCTCTTATTATTTCTTTCCCCCAGAGCAAAAGGCGCAAACACACTGATAAGCATCAAAAGGTAAGCGCCGAAAAGATTCGGATTCCCCAAGGTGGAAAACATGCGCCGCCGCAGAAGAGGAAACCTCTCGGGATCCACCCATCCTTCGGCATTCAGGTCTCTCGCCATGCATCCCGCATCGGCATACTGTATAAATCCCCAGATGACAACGCAGACGGCACCCGCCAAAAAGACATAAAGCGCTTTCTTCTTTCCCTCCTCTCCCGCAAGGTATGTAGAAATAAGCACATAAAGAACCGCATACGCCAGGGGCAGAAAGCACCAGTTAAAAATGGAAAAGGATTTGTCCGGCGCATCAAACACGGATAAAAAAGAACAAATTAAAAAGCCCCCGCCAAACCATCCCCACTTGCCGCCATAATTGATTTTCCGCTTCGTGAGGAATATATCCCCCATAGAAAGCAATGCCGCCGGAACAAGGGCAAAGTAAAAAAGCCAAGAGCTTAAAGGAAGGAGGAATATAGTCAGATAAAGACAGATAAGAATATTCCGTTCACTGCAAATCCGTCTCCACATCACCATGAGCCTCCTCTTATTTCACCGTTTATAGAAATTATGAAAATACTCTTACCGGCTGTCAGGTGATCAAAAACGATCTGCCGGCTTTCATTCCCGCGATCCGCTTCCGCTGCCGTGCGTCCTTGCGGGATGATAGAGTCTCCACCCGAAAAGGATCGCGCAGATGCGGAGAAGAAGAACCGCGCCAAATCCGCCCCATGACGCATATACAATCCCCGTGAGCGGATACAGGACGCAGATAACAATACCCCCGAGCACCGAAGCCATGGCATACACATCTTCATACAATACCACAGGAACTTTCTGCGCCAGCACGTCACGAAGAATACCGCCCCCCACCGCCGTAATGAGCCCGAGCAGAACGGGAAGCACATACCGGTAGCCGGGATAACTGTCAATCGCCGCCATCGCACCGGTCACCGTGAAAGCGGCAAGACCTGCCGTATCGGAAACACGATAAGCAAAAAGGACAAGTTTCCGTCCCCGGCGGGGTATATGGAAATGCCGGAAACCGATGCACACCGCTGCCGCCGTCATAAGGGCAAATATAATCCCATCCGGCCCGCGCAGGGCAAAAGGCGGAAATATACCCGCCAGCACATCGCGGAGGATACCGCCTCCCACTGCCGTCACCACAGACAAGAGCGCAATGCCGAAAACATCCATTCCCCTTGCCAGTCCTACAGCCGCTCCGGAAAAAGCAAATGCCACAGTCCCCAGTATTTCAAAAACCGCCCACGTTAAAGACATACCGCACCCTTTCGTATTACATCTGCAGCACGGAAGCAATCAGGCGGATCGTCGTTCCCGTATAAAGCTGGGCCAGCGGATTAATAATCCGTCCTATCATGCCGCTGAAAACCAGGAACAGTAAAAGAAGGAAACTGTAACGGTAACTGAAATTGTGGAATGCAAAAGCCAATTTCCCGGGAAGCACCATTTCCAAAATTTTGGAGCCGTCCAGCGGCGGCACAGGAATCAGATTAAAAAATGCGAACCACACATTATACAGCATAATCCAATAAAGAAATAAATGCCCCGGCTGCCCCGCCGTTAAAAGCCCGAGCTTCATCATCAGCAGCATAATGAACTCCGCCAGAAAACAAATAAGCAGATTCATCCCCGGCCCGGCAAAAGAAACCTTCATCACGCCGCTTCTGAAATTCTTATAATAATTCGGATTGATCTCAACCGGTTTTGCCCAGCCGAAACCGCAGATCACAAGAAGCATAAGCCCCACCATATCCAAGTGAACCAGAGGATTCGCCGTAAGCCGCCCCTGCATGGACGGCGTGGGATCCCCCAGACTGTCCGATACATACGCATGGGCATATTCATGAAGCGCCATGGCAATCAAAAGCGCCGGCGCACGGTAAATCAAAGTACTCCAATCAAGAAAATCAGACATAAGACTCCTTTATGAAACCAATTTCAACAAACTGCTGTTTTAAATATCTGCCGCGGTCTTATTTCAAAACGGCCCTTCGGCCGACTGAAATTCAATGTGATTATTATAACCTGACTTCAAAATAGTATACAAGGCGGACTGACCGCTTCATTTTCCACCTTGCTGCACAAAAATGGCAGCAGACACAAAAAAGAGACCCGCACAGGCCTCTTCTGTCTTCCTATCTGCCTCCAAAAACTCTCTGAAACAGTGTAAGGCGGCGGCGTTTAGATTTTTCCGCCCATTCAGCAGAATCCAATTCCGCCTGTTCCATCCGATACTCGCGATATGCGCGGTACACATCCATATCCAAAAGCACCACGCCCACCTGGCAGCAGGGATAAGCACGCTGAAGAGCGCATTCATCAGAAGCCGCCGGAAACTCGATTCCCTTTTCTTCCAGTTCCATAAGAGCCATACCGAGAGCTTCCCGCGCTTTCCGCGCAGCCTCCGCCATAGATTCCGCTTTCACGGCACACCCTGTCAAATCAGGAAACACCGCGCGGAATTCATTCTTTTTTCTATCCAAGGTAAAAATGGCCGGATAAAAATACTTCATCAGATTCCTCTTTTCACCCACCTGCACCATTGCGTAAACATTTTCTTATTATTTTGTTTTATTGTAATACATTTTATTGCCTGCTGCCAATAGCAAATCTTAAAAAAATTGATTATTTTCTCCAAATTTTACTAAAAATCTAAAATATTTCATCAAAAATCTGAAAAACTTTGTGTGCAAAACAGGAATTTCTCTTCTATTCCTTATAAAGAAAGCCGCATGTAAAAACGCGCCCGCCGAAGCATGACGCGTTTCGTGTAAAAATCAAATCAGAATTTGTAACGGGCCCCAACCATCCATGCACGTCCCGGCTGTGGAGCAGCCCCCAAACCGTTATATGCAGAATAGGCATTTTCATAAGACTCATTCGTCAGATTCGTTACAGACAAGTACAAGTTTATATTTTTTCTTAATTCATAGTTCATATTCCAATCCAGTACAAGGAATTGATTATCAGTGTAAGCAGTTGTATCCATTCCCGTATACCAATTGACCAATAATCCGGAATAGAATTTATTGTTCTCATAAGACAAATTCATCGTAAAATGATTCGCCGGACGGAGCTTGTTGATTTGCGTATTTACATTACTCAGTGCATCAAGCCCTACATCTGTATACTGAATACCATCCTTCGCACGGTAAGTATCTTTAAAATGCGTGTAAGCAAGCCCTAAATTCCAATGGTCATTAAACTTGTGATCCACGGTAATATTAAAAGACTGTTTATCTTCTTTTGCATTTACATAACGTGTCAGTCTATGCCCCGGAATGGAAGGATCATCAACAGAGTACTGGGTAATCGCATTAGACATCTTTGTCCAGTCATAATGAACTGTGACCTCGGTATTCTTGCCAATTCCCTTTCTCAAACCAATAGTCCAGACATTGCCTTTTTCATCTTTCAAAGATCCACCACCATAAGCATCAGTAGCATAGTCTCTTCCCTTGATCGGGCGATAAATCTTCGTCCATCCTGCATAGGCGCTGAAATCATCAGAAAACATGTATTCTGTATTGATTGCAGGAGTAAATGTGCTGACATCTCCACGATGTTTAGAATCAACATAAACCACGTTGCCGGAACCATCTCTTACGATTTTCCCTGAAGAATCACGCTTAGCCTGACGTGTCCCGCTAAATGAATTATAGTGGGAATAGCGCAGTGCAGGAGTAACATCCCACTTATCATTGACGTGAATCTTATCCTGCACATACCCTGTCAAAGTATTTCTTCTATACTCTGTATTTTCTACAGGACCGTAGTCATTCAGCAATTTCATAACAGACTTGTCATAAGTAACAGAACCTAAAATATCATGTCTGCCAAAGGACTTGCCTAACTGCAGCTGGATACCATGATTTTTCTCCACTTCTTTATC
>ENA-OUPZ01001030-OUPZ01001030.1-human-gut-metagenome-genome-assembly--contig:-NODE-1030-length-14390-cov-3.136240_pt1 | contig 14390 bp, 10 predicted proteins | sample MGYA00237941_ERZ548813 | MGnify/ENA primary metagenome ERZ548813 (study PRJEB26490, sample SAMN05194712) | human gut metagenome | biome: terrestrial biome; feature: human-associated habitat; material...
GCTCGTCGGCAGCGTCAGATGTGTATAAGAGACAGGCATCATCATGACCGGAAAAGGTTTTGACGACGCGGATGAGCAGGCACCGCTGTTCCTGCGCACTACCGAGGAGATGCTTGAAGAGTTTTCGTATCTCGGAAGTGAGAAAGCGGAGGAGGTCGTCATCACCAATCCGCGCAAAATCTCCGACCTTGTCGAGAAAATCTCCCCGATCCGTGCCGGAAAATTCCCGCCGGTCATCGAGGATTCCGACAAGACACTGCGGAGAATCTGTTACGACCGCGCGCATGAAATCTACGGCGAGGAGCTGCCGGAGATCGTTTCCGCACGCCTCGAACGGGAGCTGAACTCCATTATTTCCAACGGATACGCCGTTATGTACATCATCGCACAGAAACTAGTGTGGAAGTCGAACGAGGACGGCTATCTCGTAGGATCGCGTGGTTCCGTCGGTTCCTCGTTCGTTGCGACGATGGCGGGAATCACGGAGGTAAACCCGTTGAGCCCGCATTACTACTGTGAATCGTGCCATTACAGCGAGTTCGATTCGCCGCGCGTCAAAGAGTACGTCGGCCGTGCCGGATGCGATATGCCGGACGCCGTCTGCCCGAACTGCGGCAAGCCGCTGAAAAAAGCCGGATTTGACATTCCGTTCGAGACGTTCCTTGGATTCAAGGGAAACAAAGAGCCGGATATCGACCTGAACTTTTCCGGTGATTACCAGAGTAAGGCGCACAAATACACAGAGGTTATTTTCGGCGCCGGTCAGACGTTCCGTGCGGGAACCATCGGTACGCTGGCGGATAAAACAGCGTTCGGTTACGTGAAGAACTATTACGAAGAGCGCGGCCAGCACAAACGGAACTGCGAGATCGACCGGATCGTGGAAGGATGCACCGGCATCCGCCGTACCACCGGCCAGCACCCGGGCGGTATCATCGTTCTGCCGTTCGGTGAGGATATCAACTCCTTCACCCCGGTGCAGCATCCGGCGAACGATATGACAACCGACATCATTACGACCCATTTCGATTACCACTCCATTGATGCCAACCTCTTAAAGCTCGACATTCTCGGACACGATGATCCGACCATGATCCGTATGCTCGAGGATATCACGCACCTTGATGCGCAGACGATTCCGCTCGATAACCCGGAGGTCATGTCGCTGTTCAAGAGCACCGAGGCGCTCGGCATCAAGCCGGAGGACATCGGCGGCTGCCCGCTTGGATGCCTTGGCGTGCCGGAGTTCGGTACCGATTTCGTTATCCAGATGCTTCTGGACACGAAGCCGCAGTCGTTCTCTGACCTGATCCGTATCTCCGGTCTGTCGCACGGAACCGACGTATGGCTCGGCAATGCGCAGACATTGATCGAGGAGGGCAAGGCGACGATTTCCACCGCCATCTGTACCCGGGACGATATCATGATCTACCTGATCGACAAGGGACTCGAAAGTGAGCTTTCCTTTACGATCATGGAGAGTGTGCGAAAAGGAAAGGGCTTAAAACCGGAGTGGGAAGAGGAGATGAAGGCCCACGATGTGCCGGACTGGTACATCTGGTCATGTAAAAAGATCAAGTACATGTTCCCGAAAGCCCACGCGGCGGCGTACGTCATGATGGCGTACCGCATCGCTTACTATAAAATTTTCTATCCGCTGGCGTACTATGCGGCGTATTTCTCCATTCGTGCGTCCGCATTCTCCTACGAGCTCATGTGCATGGGACGCGACCGGCTGGAATATTATATGAAAGATTACGAAAAACGGAAAGACACGCTGACTCAGAAGGAGCAGGCAACTGTCAAGGATATGAAGATTGTCCAGGAAATGTACGCCCGCGGCTTCGATTTCGTGCCGGTGGACCTCTATAAGGCACAGGCGCACCGCTTCCAGGTCTACGATGACAAACATCTGATGCCGGCGCTCGACTCGATCGAGGGTCTGGGCGACAAGGCGGCCGACGCCGTTGTCCTTGCGGCACGAAACGGAAAATTCCTCTCGAAAGATGATTTCCGCGACCGCACCAAGGTCAGCAAGACGATTATCGACTTTATGGCGGACCTAGGTGTCTTCGGAGATCTGCCCGAAAGCAACCAGTTTTCGCTGTTCGACTATTAAAAGGAGCGTCCCCTTTCCGTTGCAATCCCGTGCGTCTTGGGGTATAATCAGACGTTGTGGAAAAGAACGAAAACGATTTAGATAAAATAAGGTGAAAAACATTGAGAAGAAGATTGGAACAACTGCTGAACGGCAGATTTGAATATGAGGTTCCCCATCTGCTGCTGTCCGAGACGGAGGTGGCCCTGACGCTGGACGAGGGGCAGAATTTCCGCGGAGAGCTGAATATCGGAGCGGAAGACGGGAGAAGAGTAAAAGGAATTGTGACCACAGATCATCAGAGAATCGTTCTGGCGAAAAATCAGTTCCAGGGAACGGCGAGTACGATTGAGTACGGCGTGGATACCAGCGGATTAAAAGCAGGCGATGAAATCTGTGGAAACATCACCGTCAGCAGCAATCTGGAGGAACGCTGCGTGCGGGTACACGTCTCGATTGCGGGAAAGACAATGAACATTTCCGGGCAGGAGATTCATTCCCTGGCAGATTTTGTGCATCTGGCAAGCCATGATTTCGGCGCAGCGTACCGCTTCTTTGTAAAAAAAGAGTTTGCACGTCTTCTTCAGAAAGAGGCGCCGGAGCAGATGGCACTTTATCAGGGACTGTCCCACAAGCCGGTGACATTTCAGCATCTGGAGGAATTTCTGGTTGCCCTCGGTCAGAAAGAGCCGGTGATGCTTTCGGCGGAACAGCCGGAGAAAACTGTGCTTACCGTGGACCAGCCGCGCAAGGAAACACTGTATCTGTATAAAAATACCTGGGGCTACGTCCGCATGGAAATCGAGGTGCAGGGAGACTTTCTGGAAGTGGAAAAGAAAGTCGTCACTTCAGAAGATTTCATCGGAAGCGTCTACGGTGTGGAATACATTATCCATCAGGAGAAAATCGGAAACGGCCGCCATTACGGCAGAATTACGGTGCGTCAGGGAAAACAGGAGCTTCGCTTTGAACTGGAAGTGACAAACAGCGAAAAGCATGTGACCAGCAGGAAAAATACGGAGCGCGACCGTCAGATAACTGCCATCGCGCGCGGCTATCTCGATCTGGCAGTCCATAAACGCGACTACCGTACCTGGTATCAGGACACCTGGGAGGCCATCGAGCAGTTCGAAAAAGCCGGCGGAGACATGGCGTGGGTGACGCTGGGAAAAGCATGGCTGTACGAGAGCCATGAGGAAACCGGAAAAGCAAGAGAAACGCTTTCTTACGTAAAAGAGCATCAGGAACTGCTGGACACCGCGGAGAAAAAAGGAGCGTACCTGTATCTGGCATGGAAGCTGAAAATGGAAGTGGGCCATACCGGGCTGGTATCACGCCTTGGAACACTGATGCGGCAGGAGAGTGCAAGCTATTTTCTGTTAAAGCTTGCCATTGATGCCGACGATTCCTGGCAGCAGTCGCTGACCCGTCAGCTCTACGCGATGGAACTTTGCTATGAGTGCGGGTGCAAGAGCCCGCTTCTGTATCTGGATGCGGCACAGCTCTATCTCCGCCAGGAGGGACAGCTCCGCCGGATTTCGCCGTTCACCGTTCAGGTGCTGAAATTTGCGCAGAAAGAAGGCATTTTAAGCGGGGAACTGTTAAAACGGGCCGCTTATCTTACAGAGACGATGAAAACGTTCGATGAGAATGTCTATCAGATTCTGACTGCGGGCTATGAGCGTTTTCCATCCGATGAAGTGCTCGAAGCCATCTGCAAACTGGTGATGAAGGGCCGCCCGGTGCGGAAGGAATATTTCCCGTGGTATGCAAAAGCCGTGGAGCGGAACATCCGCATCACGCGCCTGTACGAGTACTATATCGAAACGATGGATGCGTCGTTCGACGAGGTCCTTCCTCAGGTCATCCGGATGTATTTCTCCTACAGCAACACACTGGCAGGCCAGAAGAAAGCGCTGATCTACGCCAACGTGATCAAAAACCGCGAAAAAGACCGCCATACATTCCAGAGCTACCGCCCGGCGATGGAGGTTTTCACGGCAAGACAGATCCAGAAAGGCCGCATGAACCGCGAATACGCCGCACTGTACCGGACTTTTCTGAAAAAACCGGAAGATCCCGACAGCGCAAAAGCGATCGCAAATGTGCTGTTTACCCATCATGTAACGTGTGAAAATCCGAAAATCACGCGTGTGATCGTCTGCCATCCGGCGATGGCGGGCGAAACGTCCTATCCGATGACGGAACGGGGTGCTTATATCCGTCTGTACGGCAAAAAAGCGCGGATTCTTCTCGAAGATGAGCAGCGCAGAAGATATGCGGTGACAGAAACCTGCCGCGTAGAGCCATTGTTTACGGATGAAGAGCTTGCCCGTGCCTGCGGCGGTTTTGCCATTGAAAATCCGGGTCTGCTGCTGCACCTGTGCGGGGAGCAGGAAGAGGAGATGCAGCTTACCGCAGAAAATCTTGCCTGGTATCAGCAGGCAGCGCGCACGAGCGCATTTTCCAGTGCTTACCGGAAAACAGTGCGTCAGAAACTGCTGGAATACTATCTTGCCCATCCGGATGAGCGTGAGACCGAGGCAGCTGTTGCAGAGCTGGAGGACAGCGCTTACGCAAAGGTGGACCGTATTTCTACGATCGAGCTTCTGGTACGCTACGGCTGTTACAGCCGCGCCTTTGCCCTGACGGATCGGTACGGCTACGAAAAGATCCCGGTGTCGTGTCTCTTCCGTCTGGCGCATGCGATGATTCTGGAAAAAGAGTTTACAGAGGACGAGGAGCTTCTCTATCTGGCATCCTACGTGGTAAAACAGGGCATTTACGATGAAATTGTATTGTGCTATCTGAGAGATTATTTCACCGGTTCTATTGAGGATATGTGCAGTTTATGGGATAAAATCCGCGGCTTTCAGATGGAGAGCGACAAGCTGGAGGAGCGCATTCTGACCTGGTCCGTCTTTGTGCGCAGCCACCCGAAGTGGGAGCAGGAAATGCTGGAGAGCTACATCCGCCAGAGCGGAAAAGAGCATGTCATTCTGGCATACCTGACGTATCTTGCGATCGGCTATTTTATGGACGGAAAACCGCTTTCGGATCAGATGTTTGACTACTTGGACCGCGCCTGGAAACAGGGCTGGGAGCTGGACGAGATCTGCCGTTTTGCGATGCTGAAACATCTTTCCACGAAGCCGCAGCTTTCTGAGGAGGAAGAAAAAGAGGCGCATACCCTGCTTCTGGCGTTTACGAAACAGGGACTCCGCTTTGCCTTCTACAAGGATCTGCCGGAGCACCTGACCGAAGGCTTCCAGATCGGCGACCGCATGTTCATCGAGGAGCGCCAGAGAGCGGAGGCAAAGGTGACGATTCATTACCGGACAAACGCCGAAGAAACATGGAAGAGCGAACCGATGCGCAATATGTATCAGGGCATTTTTGTGAAAGAGTTTCTGCTGTTCTACGGCGAGAAAATGGAGTATTACCTGACCTTTACGAACCGTCAGGGTGAGGGAAAAACAGAGGTGAAAACCGTCTCCATGACCGGCGAACCAAAAGCAGGAAAGACGCGGTACCAGCTTCTGAATCAGATGAAAGCAGCGCGCGCGGCAGGAGATTCGGAAAAAGCAGAAGAAGCATTCCAAAAGTATCTGCAGCAGGAGGCTCTGGTTCGGAACTGTTTTGCACTTGTGGATGAAAAGAAGCAGCAGGAGGATACGATATGGAACAGAAAAATTTAATTTTAGGATTTGATTTTGGAGAGAAATATTCCCAGTTCTGCTGCTATGACAGGGGAACCCATACGGCCGTCTCCATCCCGGTAAAAGAAGGAGAAGAGGCGGTGGAATTTCCGACCGCCATTGCCAAAAAACGGAATGAGGAAACGTGGAAAACAGGACCGGATGCAGAAAAATCTGCTCACACGGAAAACGGCATCTGGCTGGACAATCTGTACGAGATCTGCATGGGATCCCGCATCTGCCAGATCGAAAACCGGGATTACACGCCGGGAGAAGTCCTTGGCACGTTCCTTCGCGAAGCACTGAAGATGATCGGCATCGAGCGCCCGGACCAGCAGATCCAGGCGATGATGATCACCACGGGCCATCTGACCCGTCCATTTGTGGAAAATGTGCGTGAAGCATACAAGATAATCGGACTGCCGCGCGGCAGAGCCTACCTGCAGGAGCATGACGAGAGCTTTTACTGCCATGTGCTGAACCAGAAGCCGGAGCTCTGGAGCCGTAAAGTCGGTCTGTTTTTCCTGAAAGATGAGGAAGCATCGTTTTCTGAACTTTCCATCAGCCGTAAAACGAAGCCGGCAACTGTGACCGTAAAACGGGGGCCAAAAGCCGCACTTTCGATCGAGCCGATGGAGCGCGACCGCGATTTCTGCCATCTGATGGGAGAAGCGATGGGGAATGAAATTTATTCCAGCGTATTTCTGGTGAGCGAGGAGTTCGACCTTGCCTGGGCCGACAACTCTCTGCGTCAGTTAAAGAAAAACCAGAGAAGAATCTTCGGCGGAACGAACCTGTTTGCACAGGGCGCCTGCTTTTCCGCGCGCGAAAAAGTGGAGGAGCGCCGCTTAAAGGGCTATCTCTTCCTCGGAAATGACCTCGTGCGCTACAACATCGGCATGGAGATGACGATTAATGGTTCTCCGGCATACTATGCGCTGATTGCAGCCGGTGTGAACTGGTATGAAGCAGAAAAAGAATGTGAGCTGATCCTCGACGGAACGGAGGAGCTGGAATTTGTTGTAAGTTCCATGGAAAGCGGAAAACGAAACCGCTATACCATGAAGCTGGACGGGCTGCCCAAACGGCCGCCGAAGACAACACGGATCCGTCTGCGTCTGGAGTATGATTCTCCGGTTACGTGTCAGATCACCGCAGAGGATTTAGGTTTTGGCGATATGTTCCCGGCAAGCCACAAAACCTGGCACGAGACGATGGGGGAGGTGTAAACGATGAGCGGTTATATTTTATGTCAGGTCAAACGGGCGAAAAATCCGTATTATATTTCCAACATCAGCACAAATATTTATTCCATCGAGGAACTGTGCTATTATCTGTACCACAACATCTATCTGCTGGACGAGACCATCATTAACGAGCAGCTGCTGGTGTGGATGAAAGAAGAACTCCACTTAAGAAGACTGTACCAGCGTCTCTACGTCCTTCTGGAGGAGAAAAAGAACATCGGTGAGTTTATCCTGCCGATCTTCAAGGAGATCAATTATCTTTCCCACGATCAGTTCCGTGAGATGAATGAGCGCCTGAAACGGTTCGAGGAGCAGCCGGAGATTGTGCGGAAAAAAATCAAGGGAGATTACCTTGTCGACCACGAAAAATATATCAATGCGATCCAGGTTTACCAGGAAACGCTGAAAGATACCGAGGAAAACGAAACCAACATGGGAAGCCAGTTCACCGGAAGTATTTACAACAACATGGGCTGTGCCTACGCAAGTCTGTTCCAGATGAATGAAGCACTTACGTGCTTTCAGAAAGCAAATGAAGAGCTGCACACGAAAGCATCGTTAAAGAGCTGGCTGTTTGCGGTCTACATGAGCAAAGGACAGGACGCCTATGAGCAGATGTGCACCGAGCGGAAAGTGGATGCCGAGACGAAACGGGAGATGGACCGCCAGATCACCGAGGCAATGCAGGTCGAGCTCCCGCGCGATCTGGACGAAGCTCTTGCGGCGTGGACACGGGAATATCATAAAAATACCGGACTTTGAACAAAAAGAACAAAAAAATTACTTGACAGAAAAAAAGAATGGAACTATAATACAGCCCATAAGAAAAAAATAAATACTTCGAAACCGATGAAGTGGAGATAACGTTGGAAGCGCACTCACAGAGAGCCCGGGCAGGTGGAAGCCGGACAGAAAGCGGATCAGCAAATGGACCACGGAGGGTACAGGGAAAAGCGGGAAACCGTCTGAGTATTCTGTAACGTGCAGGCATACGTTAGTTGCCAGGAATATGATCGTATTCTGCAGAGCGTGTGAGCAATCGCAAAACAAGGTGGCACCACGAGTATAAAAATATACCCGCCCTTGGCAAAGAACAAAGTGATTCTTTGCCGGGGGCGGTTTTTTGTATATCAGAAATTGGTTCTGAGGACCAGTGTTGATGACAGCCTTTGCAGACACAAGGAGAGGAGATAACAAGATGAAACAGATGACGTTAGAAGAAATTTCAAAAGCAGCCGCATCGGGGGCTTTTCGGAAAATCCCGGTAAGAGAAATTTATTCGGATATCCGTACACCAGTAGAAACACTGAAAGTCCTGCAGGGCGTCAGCAGCCACTGCTACATGCTCGAAAGCGTGGAGGATAAAAAACAGTGGGGAAGATACACCTTTCTCGGCTACGATCCGTCGCTGGAACTCACCTGTGTCAACGGAAACCTGACAATCACCGCCGATGCGGCAGAGATGAAAAAAGTAGAAGATATTCCGGAAAGCCGCAAAGAACAGCTTCCGACCGGACAGATCCGGCTGACCGCAAAGACAGCCCATCCGGGAGCCGTCATCAAAACCCTGATTGAGAAAAATAAAAGTCCGAAGATCGCGACACTGCCGACCTTCACCGGCGGCCTCGTCGGATACTTCTCTTACGATTACATCAAGTACAGCGAGCCTACCTTAAAGCTGGACACAGAAGATCAAGAACATTTCAAAGATGTCGACCTGATGCTGTTCGATAAGGTCATCGCCTATGATAATTACCGTCAGAAAATCGTACTGATGATTAATATCGAAACCGAAAATCTCGAAGAAAATTACGAAAAAGCCGTACAGGAACTCGAAAAAATGGAAGAGCTGATCCGCTTCGGAAAACCGGCCGAGACGAAAGCCGGCCACCTGAAATCCGAGTTCCGCCCGCTCTTCGATGAGAAAGCGTACTGTGAGAAAGTCGAGCAGGTCAAACATTATATCCACGAGGGAGACCTCTTCCAGCTCGTTCTCTCCAACCGGCTCGAAGCTGATTTTGAGGGAAGCCTCCTCGATACGTACCGCGTCCTCCGCACGACGAACCCGTCGCCGTACATGTTCTACTTCTCGAGTGATGATGTCGAGATCGCCGGTGCATCTCCGGAAACTCTTGTAAAAGTCGAGGACGGAGAGGTCCGGACCTTCCCGCTTGCCGGAACGCGGCCGAGAGGAAAGAGCTATGAAGAAGACCAGCGGCTGGAAAAAGAACTCCTCGCCGATGAAAAAGAGCGTGCCGAGCACAACATGCTGGTTGATCTGGGAAGAAACGATCTCGGAAAGATCTGTGATTTCGGAACCGTGGAAGTAGAAAAATACATGTCAATCGAACGTTACTCCCATGTCATGCACATTGGTTCCACTGTAAAAGGACAGCTTCGGAAAGACAAGACCGCAGTCGATGCCATCGATTCCGTTCTCCCGGCCGGAACCCTCTCCGGCGCACCAAAGCTCCGTGCCTGCCAGATCATCAACGAGCTGGAAAACAACAAGCGCGGCATTTACGGCGGTGCGATCGGCTATCTGGATTTCACCGGAAATATGGACACCTGCATCGCAATCCGGCTTGCGTTTAAGAAAAACGGAAAAGTGTTCGTCCGCTCCGGTGCCGGCATTGTAGCCGACAGCGTACCGGAAAAAGAGTATCAGGAATGCATCAACAAAGCAAAGGCCGTGATGGTCGCACTTGCAGAGGCAGAAGGAGGAAGTAACTTATGATACTGCTGGTAGATAATTATGACAGTTTTTCCTATAACCTGTATCAGCTCGCCGGTTCGATCAATCCGGACATGAAGGTCATCCGGAACGATGAGATGACGATCGACGAAATCTGCGCACTGGCACCGGCATCCATCATTTTATCTCCCGGACCGGGCCGTCCGGAGCAGGCAGGCCGATGCATGGAGATTGTAAAAAAATTAGGCGGCGAGATCCCGATCCTTGGTGTCTGTCTCGGCCATCAGGCAATCTGTGCCGCGTACGGCGCGACCGTCACCTATGCGAAACAGCTGATGCACGGCAAACAGTCCGAGACAACGCTGGATCTTACCTCGGAATTATTCCAGGGGCTGCCGGAAACCGTTCCGGTTGCAAGATACCATTCCCTCGCAGCTGATGAAGCGACACTGCCGGAAACCTTAAAGGTAACGGCAAGAACTGCAGACGGCGAGGTCATGGCAGTCGAGGACAGTGAGAAAAAGATCTACGGAGTCCAGTTTCATCCGGAATCCATTCTGACCCCGCAGGGCAGACAGATGGTAGAAAACTTCTTAAAAATTACAAGATAGATCACAGGACAGCAAAGAAAGAGAGAAACAGAATATGATTCGGGAAGCGATTGTAAAACTGGTAAATAAAGAGAACTTAACCTACGAGATGGCAGAGGGCGCCATGGATGAAATCATGGGAGGAAAAGCCGATCCGATCCAGATCAGCGCATTTTTAACTGCCATGACGATGAAAGGCGAGACAATCGAAGAGATCACCGCATGTGCCAACGGCATGAGAAAGCACGGTGTTCACATGGAACATGACAAGGATGTTCTGGAAATCGTCGGAACCGGCGGAGATAGATCCAATTCCTTCAACATCTCCACAACAGCATCCCTTGTGATCTCTGCAGGCGGCGTCGCAGTTGCAAAACACGGAAACCGCGCCGCATCGAGCAAATCCGGCGCAGCCGACTGTCTCGAAGCGCTCGGCGTCAAAATCGACCTGGAGCCGGAGAAAAACAAAGAAGTTCTGGAAAAACTTGGAATCTGTTTCCTGTTCGCACAGAAATACCACATGTCCATGAAATACGTGGCACCGGTCCGCAAGATGCTCGGCATCCGGACCATTTTCAACATCCTCGGACCGCTGACCAACCCGGCAGCAGCCACGATGCAGGTGATGGGTGTCTACGAGGAAGCACTTGTCCGCCCGATGGCAGAAGTTCTCTTCAATCTTGGTGTCAAACGCGGCATGGTTGTCTACGGCCAGGACTGCCTCGATGAAATTTCCTTAAGCGCACCGACAAGCGTCTGCGAGATCAAGGACGGAACGTTTGAGGAATACGTCATCACACCGGAAGAGTTCGGCATGACCCGCTGCACCAAAGAAGAGCTGGTCGGCGGAACTCCGCAGGAGAATGCTGAAATTACGAAAGAAATTCTTGCAGGAAAGAAAGGCCCGGCAAGAGACGCTGTTGTCCTGAATGCCGCCGCAGCCCTTCATGCAGCAAAAGAAATCCCGATGCAGGATGCTGTAAAACTGGCAGAGGAGCTGATCGACAGCGGAAAAGCACAGAAAAAACTCGAAGAGTTTGTGTCACTCACCAACAAATTGGCAGAAGAGGAATAAACATATGATACTGGAAACGATTGCAGAAGCCACAAGAAAACGTGTCGCTGCAGAAAAAGAGAAGTGTTCTCTTGCAGAAATGAAAGAAAAAGCAACGGCGATGAACCCGGACACCGGATTCCCATTTGAACAGGCGCTGAAAAAGCCGGGCATGTCCTTTATCTGCGAGGTAAAAAAAGCCTCCCCATCGAAGGGCATCATCGCAGAAGATTTCCCCTATCTGGAGATCGCAAAGGAATATGAAACGGCCGGTGCCTCCGCCATTTCCTGCCTGACCGAGCCGGAATACTTCAAAGGCGACAAGCGTTATTTAAAAAAAATTGCAGAAACCGTATCCATCCCGGTTCTGCGGAAAGATTTTACCGTGGATCCCTATATGATCTACGAGGCAAAGGTGCTCGGAGCCACCGCTGTCCTTCTGATCTGTGCGCTGCTGCCGGAGGAAACCTTAAAAGAATATCTGGAAACAGCGCATTCCCTCGGCCTTTCCGCTCTTGTGGAAGCCCACGATGAGGCGGAGGTTGCACGGGCCATGCGCGCCGGAGCAAGGATCATCGGCGTCAACAACCGCAACTTAAAAGATTTCACGGTCGATATCCACAACAGTGAGCGGCTGCGGGAGCTTGTCCCGGAAAACATTGTTTTCGTATCCGAGAGCGGCATCAAAACGCCGGAGGATGTCGGAAGACTGTATCAGAATAAAACCGATGCCGTTCTGATCGGCGAAACGCTGATGCGGAGCAGCAACAAAAAAGCAGAGCTTGAAAAACTCTCTTCAATGTGTTAAAGTGGTAACGTAAGTGCGCAAAACAAAACAGAGCGCACGGGGAGTCAAACGTTATGGAAGAACAGACCAGAATCAAAATCTGCGGGCTCACACGGCTGGAAGACATCGATGCGGTGAATGAGCTGAAGCCCGAATATGTCGGCTTTGTCTTTGCAAAAAGCCGCAGACAGATTACAAAAGAACATGCCGTGACGCTGCGGCGCTATCTGGATCCCGAAATCCAGGCGGTCGGCGTCTTTGTGAACGAGCTTCCGGCGATTGTCGCAGGATACCTCGAAGAGGGCGTCATCGATCTGGCACAGCTCCACGGAAATGAGAGTGAAGAATATATCCATTCGCTCCGGTTCCGCACCGGCGGGGAACTGATCAAGGCATTTTCCATCAAAACCAGGGAGGACGTCGAAAAGGCGAAAAAAAGCAGCGCCGATTACATCCTTCTCGACCACGGAAAAGGCGGTACCGGCGAATCGTTCGACTGGTCACTGATCAGAAACATGGACCGCCCGTATTTCCTTGCGGGAGGCCTGAACGCCGAAAATGTGGAACAGGCGATTTTACAGACACATCCCTTCGCCGTCGACATCAGCAGCGGTGTCGAGACAGACGGCGTAAAGGACCCGAAAAAAATCACAGAATGCATAAGGAGGATAAGACATGTCTGACGGAAGATTTGGTATTCACGGAGGCCAGTACATACCGGAAACTCTGATGAATGAAATTATCAATTTGGAAAAACAGTACAATTATTATAAAAACGATCCGGAGTTCTGCCAGGAACTCGATGACCTGCTGAAAAATTACGCGGGCCGCCCGTCCCTTCTCTACTACGCAGAGAAAATGACAAAGGATCTCGGTGGAGCAAAAATTTACCTCAAACGAGAGGATCTGAACCACACCGGAGCCCACAAAATCAACAACGTGCTCGGACAGTGCCTCCTCGCAAAAAGAATGGGAAAAACCCGTGTCATCGCAGAGACCGGAGCCGGCCAGCACGGTGTGGCAACCGCAACGGCAGCAGCGCTGATGGGACTTGAGTGTGAGATCTTCATGGGAAAAGAAGACACCGACCGTCAGGCCCTCAATGTATACCGGATGGAGCTTCTCGGTGCAAAAGTAAATGCCGTTACTACCGGAACTATGACCTTAAAAGATGCCGTCAATGAGGCGATGCGCGAGTGGGTATCACGTGTCGATGACACCCACTACGTTCTCGGTTCCGTTATGGGCCCGCATCCGTTCCCGACCATCGTCCGCGATTTCCAGGCTGTCATCAGCAAAGAGGCAAGAGAGCAGATCCTCGAAAAAGAAGGAAAACTCCCGAAAGCCGTCATGGCATGCGTCGGCGGCGGAAGCAATGCGATGGGTATGTTCTATAACTTCATCAATGACAAAAATGTCCGCCTGATTGGATGCGAGGCAGCAGGACGCGGCGTCAACACCGCAGAGACTGCAGCAACCATTGCAACCGGAACACTCGGCGTCTTCCACGGTATGAAATCCTACTTCTGCCAGGATAAATATGGTCAGATCGCACCGGTTTACTCGATTTCCGCAGGCCTTGACTACCCGGGCATTGGACCGGAGCATGCATATCTGCATGACATCGGCCGCGCCGAATACGTTCCGGTAACGGACGATGAGGCAGTAGAAGCTTTTGAATACCTCGCAAGAACCGAGGGTATCATCTGTGCGATCGAGAGTGCCCATGCAGTAGCCCATGCGATGAAGATCGCAAAAGAATTTGATCCGGAAGACTCCATCATCATCTGCCTGTCCGGACGCGGAGACAAAGACGTAGCAGCCATTGCAAGATACAGAGGGAGGGACCTTCATGAGTAAAGTAACAGAAGCATTTTCAAACAGCAAAGCATTCATTCCGTTTCTGACAGCCGGAGACCCGAACATTGAAAAAACAGAGAATTATATTCTGGAGCTCGAAAAAGCAGGCGCAGACCTGATCGAGATCGGAATACCGTTTTCCGATCCGATCCTTAAAAGCCGGAACCACCACCGATAAAATTTTCGATATGGTAGCCTCCGTGCGCAAAAAAACAGACATTCCGCTGGTGTTTATGACCTACTTAAACCCGGTGTTCCATTACGGATACGAGCCGTTCTTTACAAAATGTGAGGAAGTCGGCATCAATGGCATCATCATCCCGGATATGCCGTATGAGGAAAAAGGCGAATTAAACGATAT
>ENA-OUPZ01001036-OUPZ01001036.1-human-gut-metagenome-genome-assembly--contig:-NODE-1036-length-14337-cov-19.628623_pt1 | contig 14337 bp, 6 predicted proteins | sample MGYA00237941_ERZ548813 | MGnify/ENA primary metagenome ERZ548813 (study PRJEB26490, sample SAMN05194712) | human gut metagenome | biome: terrestrial biome; feature: human-associated habitat; material...
GCAGCCGCCGGAGCGGTGCTTAAGCCGTCAGGCGGGAATTGTGCGGTATTGCCTTAGGTTTGCGGCAAGGAACCACCCCTCAGGCCGCTTCGCGTCCAGCTCCCCTCCAGGGGAGCCACCACAATCATGGGGTCCCCCGCCCTACTGGCCTGGCAAATATTTCACCGAACCTATGCCCACAAATACAAAAATGCCGCAGCAGACTGTTACATCTGCTGCGGCATTTCTATTTAGGGGTTAATGGGCTGGTTACAGCTCATTGTTCGGCTGTGGGATTACTGCAGAACGCCGGTGTTCTTATCAAAGTGATAAGTACGGCCGTCGATGACTGCATCGCCCTTAGCCATGGTGCCATAGATCGGGTCGAAATAGTAACGCTTGTCAGCGCTCCAGCCCTTGATCATGTGGCCCTGTGCATCGTAACGGACCCACTTGCCGGTGCCATCGGGCCTATCAGCCCACTGGCCAGCTTCGGATTCCTGATAGACATCCTTGCTGGTGGCTTTCTTGCCCTGGTCAACGGCATCCAGCCAGTACCAAGCGTCGGAAGCCGGGTCATAGATTTCCTTGCCGCGGCCATCCAGGCCCTGGCGAACGCCCTTTTCGTACCAGAAGTCAGCGCCTTTGATGGTCAGCCACTGGCCGTCCAGAGCGATACCGGTGTACTCGTCAAATGCGCAAGGTACACCGTCAATATCGCCTGCGCCCTTAGCCATAGCGCCGGTGATCAGGTCAAAGTAGTAGGTGCCCTTATCGGTCGTCTGCCAGCCCTTGACCATGTGGCCGTTCTCATCGTAACGGACCCACTTGCCGGTGCCATCGGGCTTATCAGCCCACTGGCCGGCGGCGGATTCCTGATAAACGTCCTTGCTGACGGTCATTGCGCCGCCCTGGACAGCATCCAGCCAGTACCAGGCATCGGAATCGGGATCATAGATCTCTTTGCCGCGGCCGGTGGTACCCTGCTTCACGCCCTTTTCGTACCAGTACTTCTTGCCGTTTTCTTCAACCCAGCCGTTCTTCTCGCCGTACTTGGCGGTGTAGTCCTTGCCGTTGAAGTTGACAGCAGCGGTGGTAACGCCGCTGGTCTGCTTTACAGTTGCATCCACGAACTGTGCACTTGCGCAGTTCTTATCGGTGCAGGTAAAGACAGCCATTGCGGTAATGGTGGTCTTTTCAGCAGCACCATGAACGGTGCGCTCCTCGGCCTCAAGAGCCTCGGTTTCGGTGTTGTCGCCGCCGTTCTCATCCGGAGTGGTGGGTTCGGTGGGCTCAGTAGGTTCAGTAGGCTGAACAGCAGTGAAGGTTGCTTTGATCTTCACATAGTTTTCAGGCATAGTGAAGGTGTAAGTGTTGCTAGCTTCCTTAACCTTGGCTGTAATGTCTGTAGGTTTGTTGCCTTCCTGATAAGAAGCACTAGCCAGCTCATATCCAGCCTCTGCGGTAAAGGTAGCAGTAACATTCTCGCCAACCTTGAAGTACTTCTTGCCGCCCTCAAAGGTAACAGAACCATGTTCAGTCGGTGTAACCTCAACACCATATGCAACGATTTCAAACGTTGCGGTGACAGTTACGTTGTCAGCAGGCATGGTGAAGGTGTAAGTGCCGTCAGCACCAGCGGTGCATGCAACTGCAGCACCCTTGCTGTCAGCAACTTTCAGGCCGTCCTCAGCCAGCACAGCCTGAGAGTACATAGTCTCGTCTGCCTTAACAGTCAGGGTAACGGTATCACCTGCTGCGGCGGTTTCCTTATCAGCGGTTACAGTGCCGTTGGTAGCTTTGTTCACTGTCACAGTGTAGGCTTCCGGTTTCTTTTCGACATACTCTGCAGTGACATTGACATCAGCTGCGGGCATCTTAAAGGTAGCCTTGCCTTCTGCGTTCGGGGTCAGCTTTTCGGTCTTGGTATCTTCGCCGCTCTTGTAGCTGTAGGTCAGGCTGTCAGCCTTGAGCTGGTAGTTATCAGCTGCCTTAACGGTAACGGTAACTTCGGTGCCCTCAACAGCTGCGGTTGCGCTCACCTTGGTTTCGCCGTTCTTGTTCGCAGTGTCTGCCACAGTAACCTTGTATTCCTTAGCAAACTCTGCGCTGACGTTGACAGGGTACGCAGGCATTGCAAAGGTGTAAACATTGGCGTCTTTTTCGTCAACGGTTGCCTTTACGGTCTGTTCGTTGTTGTCAGCGTCTTTGTAGGTAACCTTCACGCTGCCAGCCTTCAGGGCATAGCCGGTTGCGGGCTTAGCAGTCAGGGTTACGGTTTCCTTCTCAGCTGCTTCTTTAGCGGAAGCAGTGATCTCACCATTGGTCAGGGGAGCAACATTGACCGCGTAGGTCTTGGCGTTTTTGGTAACACTGATGTCCACATCGCCGTTCGGCATGGTGAAGGTGTAAACCGTCTTCGCCTTTTCGGTGGTAGCCTGGGCTGCGGCTTCGTCCTGCGCTGCTTCCTGAACTTCAGTTAGAGCAACTTCGGTATCGCCGCTCTTTGCGGTAACGGTAACGATATCGGTGCCTTCCTTTTCTACGGTCAGGGTAACGGTATCGTCCTTGATGTAGGTTTTGTTGGTGGTGCCCAGGGTCAGCTTAACACCTTCAACTTCATTCCAGGTAACGGTGTGGGGGGTGCTTTCGGTTGCGGTATGGCAATCAGAGCACAGGTACACATCGTTGCGAACGGAAGCCGTTTCCAGCTCGTCCAGCTTCCAGGTATGGCCCTTGGGCAGTGCGCCGTCAGCGTACTTCTTTTCACCCTTGGTCAGGCCGTACTTGTTGGTGCGGGCCTGGGTATAAGCAGGGGTATTGCACCATGCTTCAACGGTAACATCGGTGGTTGCGCCGCTCTCCAGGTCGCTGACCATGTCGGACATCGGCATGGTTTCAACCAGGTTAGCGCACCACATGAACTCTTCGTTCTTGTTCTTCTCGTCAGAGCTGCTCATGTTCTGGTTGTAACTCGGGTTGTAGTTCCAGGACTCGGTCTTGTAGCTCTTACGGTTTGCATAAGAAGTGCCGGAGGCATCGGTCTTGACTTCTGCCTTGCCGTCCACCAGTTCCTTATAGGTGTTGGACAGGTTGGTGCCGACAGAAACGACCAGCTGATCCTTGGTGGTGTTGATGCCGGTGATCACAGTCTGGCCCTGCTGGGTGGTGGTAGCAAAGCTGTAGCTGTCACGCAGGGTCAGGCCAGCCAGAGGATGGTTCTTGAAGGTGCCCAGATACTTCACACTGCTGGTATCATTGGCGCTATCCATGATAACCATGCTCATGCCGGGAAAGTGGGTATCGGGAACCATGTTGCCGTCCTTATCCTTGGTCAGCTTAATGCCGCCATAGACGGTGTTGTATTCCTTCACTTCTTCCACTGCGCCGGTGGTCGGGTCCATACGGTAGATGGCGTTGTTGACGTTGAAGTACAGCTTGCCATCATACAGTGCGGTAGAGTGTACCAGTGCGGGGTAGATCCGCTTTGCAGCAGCGTCTGCCAGGCACTCGGTGTTCAGGTTGTTTTCAACCTTGGTATGCTTATCTTTTGCACTGGTATCGATCTTATAGATGGTGCCAGCTTCGGCCAGAACTTTGGCATTGCTGTCGTCATCATTGAAGTTGCTGCTGGTTTCCTTCAGATCGTTGTAGTACATCAGGATGATATCAAACGGGTCATCCGTCTTGGTAAAGCTGCTCATGCTGAAGCCGCCGGGCCTGCTGCTGCTGGAATCCTCTTTGCGGATATAGTAGTTCGCATTACGCGGACGTGCTTCCAGAGTATCGGGGCCCTGGTTCTGCATCTTCTTCATGAACTGCTGCATCTGGGAGTTGTTACCAGAGCTGCCGGAACCAGAGTTGCCGCTGTTGCCGTTCTCGGCCTGCTGGCGGCGCATGTTGTTATACAGGTTCTGGTTGGTCGTGGTATCAACGTAATAGAAGTAATTATTGTCGAAGTAGATGGGGCTGCAGATAGAGGTGAACCAGGTATCCTCGTAGCAGGTATCGGTGTAACGGGTCTCGTTCTTGTTATCCGCCTTGGTGTAAGAGTAATGCGGCTTGCCGTTGTTCAACACAACATTGCCGTCATCATCCACATCGGGATTCTTGTTCTTGGTGTAGGTGTAGCCATCGTACAGCGAGTCAATGTAATCATAGTACTTGCTGTAACGGCCTTCCAGACCGGAGGGAGAAACCAGGAAGTTGACATGGCGCAGGTCGCCTGCGTTCTCAACGCGGGTCTGGGCCATGCACTCGGTGTTCACGTCATCATAGCAGACGTCAACATAGTACCAGTTCTTGTTGGCTTCGCCGGTGGTCATCGTAGCAGAGTTGCTGTCGCCCTGCAGCTTGTTGACCTTGACTGCGTTGAAGTAGTGGACGTTGTTGAACATGCCGCCGCCGAACGCATTACCGGCAACACTGGTATCAGAAGTATTGCAGTAATACAGGATCTGGGCAAAGTCAACAACAGCGTTATCGCCTACTTCATCGGGGGTCTTCCAGCTGCCGTCATCATTCTTATAGATGCTCTTGTTGTCAGGCAAATTCTGGACCATGTAGTTAAATGCAGATGCATAGCCCAGGCAGATGCAGCCATACTCAACGCCCTTAGCGCCGATCTCGCCGCCCAGCAGGGCACCGAAAGCAGTCGTCTGGATGGGGTCGTTGTTGCCGCCGCCGGTGATATCGCCCATGGAGCCCATATCGAATTCTGCAACCTGGGAGATCCAGTCGTGCAGGATCAGCAGCTTGGTAACATAGTCAGCGCTGTCACCCAGCTCGGCAACCTGTTTCAAGCCTTCATTACGGATGGCTTTCAGAGCTTCGCCATAGTTCATGACGTAAGACATGAACGCCTGCGGCAGCATGTTCAGCATGAATGCCATGGTGGTCGGCGGGACATCATCGTTCGGATCAATGCTGCACAATATCTTGATTGCGCCCATGGTGCCGGTGATGCTGCCATCCTCGCCCTGCTTCTGAACGCCCTTGGAGGTCCAGAACGGGGCAACCACGCCGAAGTACTCTGCTTCGTCCTGGTTGAACTGCGACAGCTGGAAGTAGTAGTAGTTCATCTGCGCAGTCGAGACATCGTAAGTATTGGTGACCTGGTTGCCCTGGTCGTCCACATACACGGCAGTCTTCTGGCTGTCGTACAGCAGCAGGCTGTTCTTGCCCTTGTTGTCGCCGCTCTGATAGGTGAAGTTCACCTTGCTTGCGTCAACCGGGTTGTTCTGCATATCGTACCAGTTGCCGCCATCCATTGCGGACACCAGGGTAACGCCGGTGCCGCCGGAGGTGGTATCCAGGGTCGGGGTGCCACCCACATTGATGTAGACGGAATTGTTATTCTGGTCTACCACAACGCTGACCGGCATGGTCTGCATCGGCTTGGTTTTGATTTCTTCGCCGCAGACAGCGCACTTGAAGGTGACGCTGGTGCATTCCCAGTCAATGGTAACGGGAGCGCCGGCAGAAATTTTGCCGGTTTCGCTGTCATAGAACAGCTGGGCGTTGCTGAAGTCATCGGCCAGCTTGCCCTCGACCTTCTTCATTTCCCAGTTGAAGGTAGCAGCAAAGTTGCCATCTGCATCCTTGGACACGACATGGCTCTGGCAGGGCAGGGCGGCAATGTCGTCGGTGCGGGTGGTGGGTTCCTTGTATTCCTTCTTAAGCGGGCTCTTGTCAGCGGGCACGCTGGCAGAGTAAACGGTCTTGCCGGCAACGCCGGGCTTTGCATCGGTGGTATCCTTGGTTACGGTGCCTTCTACCTTCTGGTAGGCATCGTCCTTTTCACAGGTATACACAGCGGTGTAAGCCCAGCCGTCATCGGTCTTGGTCCAGTAGCCATCGGGGGTTTCCTTCCAGGTATGGGTGTGGCCATCCTCCGGGTTGGTGTCATTCCAGTACCATTTCGGCTCGCCATAGGTATGGCCGTCCGCAGCGGCGCTGGCAGCAAAGGTATCGGAGTTTTCAGCAACGTAAGCCTGTGCGTAGCTGTCAGCCTGCTGCGCAATCACTTCATCATCGCTGTTGGTCATGGACTCCATCGCAGAGGTCATGCCGGAGCTGCCGGTAAAGGTAACGGCGGTCACAACGCCTGCGGCGTTCGTCTCATAGCCCAGGTCGGTAACGGCGCTGGACAGATGATACGTTTTGATGGTGGCAGCCATCACCGATGCCATCTCGTCCTTGTTCAGGCCATAGGCTTCGGTGTTGATCTTGCCGGCTGCGGCGTTGGCGTACATGGCATCGGCCAGTGCATTTTCCAACGCTGCAAGGCTCATGCCCGCCTTGCTCTGTGCAGTCGCTTCCAGCTTGGCATCGTCCTGCTCCAGTTCATGCACTTCGCCCTGGGCAGCCAGCGTTTGGGCTGTCTGCTTGATCAGGTCTGCGGTGCTGGTGAACTTGGGCAGGGACTGCACAGCGCTGGCCGCGCTTGCTGCGCTAGCTGCAACAGACTGCGCTACCGAAGAATCAATCTTGGTAGTTTCGGCTGCTGCGGGAAGCGCCACGCTTTGGGCAACCATGGCTGCTGCCAACACGGATGCACCAAAACGCTGAAGGTTTTTCTTCATAGTTTTATCCTCCCTTAAGTGTTACTACTTTCCCCTTTTGTGTGAAAAGTGGTACGGCAGATGTGCGGCACTTTGCAGGTGTTGATTGCAAAACGCCTGGTTGTGCTCCCCTCGGTCTGGCGATCCCCTGCCGGGCTGCGGCCTGCTTTTGGGGCTTTTGGCCCCGGCACAGCGGCTGACAAAACGTTGTACCGGCTGCATGCCTTGATCCCGCAAATGATAACCATTCCGACACATCTAGGTATATACATTATATCACAGTTGCCAGAATTTGCATAGTTAATTAGAGCGGTTTCTAGGTAAATTTTTGTCCTTGAATCAACTGAAACCTGTTTTTCGCACATTATTTGCGTTGCGGTGCGGTGACTCTTTGGCGGTATTTATTAACATTTTTGAATGGTTTATTCCTGATTTTATCAAATGATTAAACATTTACCCCGATAATGTTCTTTGCAATCTCTTAATACAATCACCCGGTATTGTGACCGCGCATTTTTTGTCATTTCGGTTTGGCTTGTTGTTGAGAGATTTGGCAGAGATTGGAGGAAACTTGAAGGGAAAATTGGTGGTTGAGAATTGCCCATTATAAATTGTACTGTAGAGAGCGTTCCTGACCGTTCCGAAAACTTAGGGATAGATCAACCCTTGCCCCTTAACCGCGACCTGAAATACACCTTCCCAAGGTAGGGCGGTGTGAGTGCCCCCTCCTGCTCCACTTTTTCAAAGTTCCGAATGATGTCCTCTCCCCTATCTACAATTCCTGATGTTTTCATGATGCCTTCCTTGGTCTTCCACACCCGGCCTTTGCCCCCTCCCCGTCCCATAAGTCGTACACAACAAAAAGGCCCCTGCCTTAACAGCAGGAGCCTTGAAAGCTATATCACAAGCCGAAAATTACTTCTCGATCTTGGAAACAACGCCGGAACCAACAGTGTGGCCGCCTTCGCGGATAGCGAAACGCATGCCTTCTTCCATGGCAACCGGGGTGATCAGCTCAACGTGCATATCAACGTTGTCGCCGGGCATGCACATCTCAGTGCCTTCGGGCAGGGTGATGATGCCGGTAACGTCGGTGGTACGGAAGTAGAACTGAGGACGATAGTTGTTGAAGAACGGGGTATGACGGCCGCCTTCTTCCTTCTTCAGGACGTAAACATGGCCATCGAAAGTGGTGTGGGGATGAACAGAGCCGGGAACAGCCAGAACCTGGCCACGCTCGATCTGGTCACGGTCAATACCACGCAGCAGAGCGCCGATGTTGTCGCCAGCCTGAGCGAACTCGAGGCTCTTGCGGAACATTTCCAGACCAGTGATGGTGGTGGTCAGCTTCTCTTCCTTCAGACCAACGATTTCCATCTGATCGCCGACATGAGCAGTACCACGCTCAACACGACCGGTAGCAACGGTGCCACGGCCGGAGATGGTCATAACGTCCTCAACGGGCATCAGGAACGGCTTATCAGCAGCACGGTCCGGAGTCGGGATGTAGCTGTCAACAGCGTCCATCAGCTCCCAAATGCACTTGTATTCCGGAGCATCGGGATCCTTGGAAGTGCTCTCCAGAGCCTTCAGAGCGGAGCCACGGATGATCGGGGTGTTGTCGCCGTCGAAATCCTGGCTGTCCAGCAGTTCGCGAACTTCCATTTCGACCAGGTCGAGCAGCTCTTCGTCGTCAACCATGTCGCACTTGTTCAGGAACACAACGATCTTGGGCACGCCAACCTGACGAGCCAGCAGGATGTGCTCACGGGTCTGCGGCATCGGGCCATCGGTTGCAGCAACAACCAGGATAGCGCCGTCCATCTGAGCAGCACCGGTGATCATGTTCTTGATGTAGTCAGCATGGCCCGGGCAGTCAACGTGGGCATAGTGACGCTTCGCGGTGTGGTACTCAACGTGAGCGGTATTGATCGTGATACCACGAGCCTTCTCTTCAGGAGCCTTATCGATGCTGGAGTAATCCATGAAATCGGCGTCGCCCTTCAGAGCCAGAACCTTGGTGATAGCGGCAGTCAGAGTGGTCTTGCCGTGGTCAACGTGACCGATGGTACCGATGTTGACATGCTCCAAAGAGCGGTCAAATTTTTCCTTTTCAGCCATTGGAAGTATCCTCCTTTAATTCAAACAGATAAAATAGCCTGTTGTAAGGCTATCATACTAGATTTTTCAAGAAAAATCAAGTATTTTGCGCGAATTTGTGCAGAATCAGCCCTTATTGCGCTCGGTCATGATCTTATCTGCAACACTCTTGGGAACCTGCTGGTAATCAGCCGGCTCCATGGAGTACTGGCCACGGCCCTGAGTCTTGGAACGCAGGTCAGTAGCGTAACCGAACATCTCGGACAGAGGAACCATAGCGGTGACACGGGCAGTGCCATCGGTGGATTCCTGGTTCTGGATCGCGCCGCGGCGGCTGTTCAAGTCGCCAATGACGTTGCCCATATACTCGTCAGGAACAACAACGTCAACCTTCATGATGGGCTCCATAATGACGGGATCAGCCTTCTTCATAGCATCCTTGAATGCCATGGAGCCGGCGATGGAGAACGCCATTTCAGAGGAGTCAACTTCATGATAGGAGCCGTCCCACAGAGTGACCTTGACATCCACGACGGGATAGCCAGCCAGAATGCCGGACTTCATCGCGCCCTGGATACCGTTGTCAACAGCGGGGATGTATTCCTTCGGGATAGCGCCGCCAACAATACCGTTGACGAACTCATAACCCTTACCCGGGTTGGGCTCAATCTTGATCTTAACGTGACCATACTGGCCCTTACCACCGGACTGACGTGCGTACTTGGTTTCCTGGTTAGCATCCTTGCGGATGGTTTCACGGTAGGCAACCTGAGGTGCGCCAACGTTAGCTTCGACCTTAAACTCGCGGAGCAGACGGTCCACGATGATTTCCAGGTGGAGCTCGCCCATGCCGGCGATGATGGTCTGACCGGTTTCTTCATCGGTCCAGGTACGGAAAGTCGGGTCCTCTTCAGCCAGCTTAGACAGGGCAATACCCATCTTCTCGCTGCCAGCCTTGGTCTTGGGCTCGATGGCAACGCGGATAACCGGCTCGGGGAAGTTCATGGACTCGAGGATGATGGGATGCTTCTCATCGCACAGGGTATCACCAGTGGTGGTGTTCTTCAGACCAACAGCAGCGGCGATATCGCCAGCGTAGCAGATGTCGATATCCTTACGGTTGTTTGCATGCATCTGCAGGATACGGCCGATACGCTCGTCCTGATCCTTAACAGAGTTGTAAACAGTGGTGCCAGCCTCAACGGTACCAGAGTACACGCGGAAGAAGCACAGCTTACCGACATACGGGTCAGTCATAATCTTGAATGCCAGTGCAGAGAACGGCTGATCATCGGAAGAAGTGCGATCTTCTTCCTCGCCAGTCTCCGGGTTGGTGCCCTTGATGGCCGCAACGTCGGTCGGAGCAGGCATATAATCAACGATTGCATCCAACAGTTTCTGAACGCCACGGTTCTTGTAAGAAGAGCCGCAGACAACAGGAACGATCTCGTTGGAAATAGTAGCCTTACGCAGAGCAGCCTTGATTTCTCCCTTGGTCAGCTCTTCGCCTTCCAGGTACTTCATCATCAGCTCTTCGTCGGTCTCAGCAACAGCTTCGATCAGCTTGTCATGATATTCCTGAGCCTGTTCTTTCATGTCTTCAGGAATTTCCTCAACGCGCACATCATTGCCCATATCATCATAGTAGATATCGGCTTTCATGTCGATCAGATCGATGATGCCGCGGAAAGTGTCTTCCTGGCCGACAGGCAGCTGGATAGGCACACCGTTGGCATGCAGACGATCATGCATCATCTGTACGCAGCGGAAGAAGTCAGCACCCATGGTATCCATCTTGTTGACGTAAACCATGCGGGGAACCTTGTACTCGTCAGCCTGGCGCCAAACGGTTTCAGACTGAGGCTCAACGCCACCCTTTGCGGCCAGAACGGTAACAGAACCGTCCAGAACACGCAGAGAACGCTGAACTTCAACAGTAAAGTCAACGTGGCCCGGGGTGTCGATGATGTTGATACGATGACGGTTCTTTTTGAACAGAGCCGGATCGTGCTGGGTCTCGGTGTGGCTCCAGTAGCAGGTGGTTGCAGCGGAAGTGATGGTAATACCACGTTCCTGTTCCTGCTCCATCCAGTCCATCGTAGCAGCGCCGTCATGAACTTCGCCGATCTTATGGTTAATACCGGTGTAGTACAGAATGCGCTCGGTGGTGGTGGTCTTGCCTGCGTCGATGTGGGCCATGATACCGATATTTCGGGTCATTTGCAGGGATACGTCTCTCGGCGTTGCCATGGCTTAAACCTCCTCAGTAAGCAGATCAATAACGGTAATGCGCGAAAGCCTTGTTGGCTTCTGCCATCTTGTGGGTATCTTCGCGCTTCTTGACAGCGCCGCCAACGTTGTTGGTAGCGTCGATGATCTCGGCGGCCAGGCGAGCGGACATGGTCTTTTCACCACGGCTGCGGCTGTACAGAGTCAGCCAGCGCAGGCCGAGGGTCTCGCGGCGGGCGGGGCTGACCTCCAGAGGAACCTGGTAGGTGGAGCCGCCGACACGGCGGGCCTTAACTTCGAGGCTGGGCATGATGTTTTCCATGGCCTTCTCGAACATTTCGAGAGGATCGTTGCCGGTCTTCTCTTTGACAGTCTCAAAAGCTTCGTAAACGATCTTCTGAGCGACGCCCTTCTTGCCATCCAGCATGATGCTGTTGACCAGACGGGTGACGAGCTTGGAATTGTAAATAGGATCAGCCAGAACTTCGCGCTTTGCGATTTTACCTCTTCTGGGCATCTTTCTTCCCTCCTTCACATTAATGATATCATCGGTACTCGAAAGTTAAAGAAAACTCCCGTTATGCCACAAAAGGGTCAGCTGACCATTTTATGGCGAAAAGATGTTTCCTTACTTCTTGGCACCGGCCTTGGGACGCTTTGCGCCGTATTTGCTGCGAGCCTGGTTACGGTTTGCAACACCCTGAGTATCCAGAGTACCACGGATGATGTGGTAACGGACACCGGGCAGGTCCTTAACACGACCGCCACGGATCAGGACAACGCTGTGCTCCTGCAGGTTATGGCCGATACCAGGAATGTAGGAGGTGACCTCGATACCATTCGTCAGGCGGACACGGGCAACTTTACGCAGAGCAGAGTTGGGCTTTTTGGGGGTCATGGTACGAACAGCGGTGCAAACACCACGCTTCTGGGGGCTGTTCATGGTGGTGTACTGCTTCTTCTGGGAGTTGTAGCTCTTCTGAAGGGCAGGAGCAGTGCTCTTGGTTACCAGGACCTCACGGCCTTTGCGTACGAGCTGGTTAAAAGTAGGCATTTCTTTTCTCCTTTCTTGATTATTCCGCGCAGTTTTTTTGCGGGGGTTGTACTTCCATTTTGGCCGCACTTAACCCCTTAACTCACGCATTTATTATAATAGCGGATAAACCACGCTCTGTCAAGAGTATTCACAAAAAATATTTCAAATAATCGTGCAAGATGCTGATTTTCTGCACTGGGGGTTCTAATTTTGCACTTAAGGTGTATCTGAAAACAAAGAGAACGACGGATATTTCGCAAACGCAAGCAGGATGTAAGGCAAAGAGCCATAGGAATCCTTTGCGGATTCCAAGGCTTTTTAACGCAAAATCCCGCTGTGTTTGCAGAAACAGACTAAATTTTCGAATTTTTCAGATACACCCTAGGACTTTCCCCTGCTTATTTTGCAGCTTCCAGCTGTGCCACACAGGCTTCGGCTTCGTCCAGAATGCGGCCGAACTTATCCAGGGCAGCATCCACCGGGGCGGGTGTGGTCAGGTCCACACCGGCATGGCGCAGCTCATCCAGCGGGTAAGCGCTGCCGCCCATGTGCAGGAACTCCAGGTACTTTTTAACAGCCGGTTCGCCGTTCTTCAGGATGCCCTCGGACAACGCCACGGCAGTGGAATAGCCGGTTGCATACTTATAAACATAGAACGGGCGGTAGAAGTGCGGGATGCGTGCCCACTCGTACTGTACTTCGTCATCCACAACCAGCTCCGGTCCAAAGTAGTCCACAATGAGCTTCTTGTACAGATTGTTCAGGGCAGCGGGATTCAGGGCTTCGCCGCGCTCGGCCATGGCGTGGGCATCGCGCTCAAACTCGGCAAACATCGTCTGGCGGTAGACGGTTCCCTTGAAATTTTCGAGGTACTGATTCAGCAGGGCCAGGCGGGTTGCGGGATCCTGGTTCTTTTCTGCCAGCAGGTGCTCAATGAGCAGGTTCTCGTTGACGGTGGAAGCGACCTCTGCGACAAACAGGGTATAGTCGGCATACTGGGCAGGCTGGGTATGGCGGCTGAACCAGCTGTGCATGCTGTGGCCCATCTCATGCGCAATGGTGGAAACGCTGTCCAGCGTGCCGGTAAAGTTGCACATGATATAGGGGTTGGAATCATAGCTGCCGCCGGAGTAAGCGCCGCCGCTCTTGCCCTTGTTGGGGAACACATCGATCCAGCGCTCGGCAAAGCCCTTGCGAACGATGGTGCCGTACTCTTCGCCCAGCGGTGCAACGGCATCCAGAACCATCTGCTTGGCCTGGTCATAGGTGTAATGGGCGCTGACGCCCTTGGTCAGCGGGGCGTACACATCATAGTAGTGCAGCTCGTCCACACCCAGGATGCGCTTGCGCAGAGCAACATAGCGGTACATATCCGGCAGGTGCTTGCGCACAGTAGCCACCAGGTTATCATAGACCTGGCCGGGCACGTTCTCCCCTGCCATGGACATGGCGCGGGAAGATTCATAATGACGGACAGAGGCTTCGGCGGTAGCGGTCTTGACAGCGCCGGAGTAAGAGGCAGCCAGCGTGTTGATGTGCTGGCGGAAGCTCTTGTAGTAGCTTTCAAAGGCATTCTTGCGCAGCACGCGGTCATTGGAGGTTTGCAGCAGGATGTAGTTGGAAGCGGTCAGCTCCACATCGTTGCCCTCGCCATCCTTGACGGAATCGAACACCATGTCGGCGTCTTCCAGGTTATCGGCAACATTTTTCGGGGTGCCGAATGCCTCACCGAAAGCAGCCAGCAGCTTTTCTTCCGGGGCGGTCAGGGTGTGAGGCTTTGCACGCAGCAGGTCTTCCAGAGCAAAACGATAGGGGGCAACCTGCTCGTCAGCCATGATGGCATCCAGGGTTTCCTGCGGCAGTGCCAGGATTTCCGGCTGAGCATAGGCGATGGTACCGACAGCCTTTACATATTTGGCGGTAGCGCGGGCATCCATGCTCTGGGCGTCATCAGCACGGGTATCCTCGCTCAGACGCAGGCTGGTGTAGACAGCCAGGTTTTCCAGTTCACGGAACACGCCGATTTCTGCATCATAAAATTCACGAATGCTGGCAGCGTTGTTCAGCTTGCCCTCCCAGGCAGCCAAAGCTTCAATTTTGGGGTCAATGGCGGCAAAGGCCTTTTCCCATTCCGCATCGCTGGCGTACATTTTGGTCAGGTCCCACTGGTACTGCGGGTCCATCTCTTTGCGTTCTTTCAATGCTTCCGACATGGCGGATTCTCCTTTTCTGTATGGTGTCTTTCTGAGCCAGTCAGGGAAGCGTTCTCCCCTGCCCTCCATGCAGGCACCATTCATCCTGCACAGACAAACCCAGTATAAAAGTATTATACACCAAATGTTAGAAAAAACAAATCCGTTTTTATTTAAGGCAATACCGCACAATTCCCGCCTTACGGCTTAAGCACCGCTCCGACGGCTGCGGCACGGC
>ENA-OUPZ01001055-OUPZ01001055.1-human-gut-metagenome-genome-assembly--contig:-NODE-1055-length-14124-cov-4.894875_pt1 | contig 14124 bp, 11 predicted proteins | sample MGYA00237941_ERZ548813 | MGnify/ENA primary metagenome ERZ548813 (study PRJEB26490, sample SAMN05194712) | human gut metagenome | biome: terrestrial biome; feature: human-associated habitat; material...
CGGTACGCAAGCGACGGTTTGAGGGGCAAGGTCGGGTGCCTGGGAAAGCCGTGCTGCTAATCGAGCCCAGAGAACGAAGGATACGCGCTCTCGCCGTGCTGACTCGCATCCAAGCCCAGCGCCTCGTCTGCCTCGTCCACGCGCAGGCCGCCATGGAACAGCGCCTTGACCACCGCGGCGATCACCAAATCGAGCACCAGTACAAGAGCGACCGTCACCACAATGCCCAAAATCTGCGAGATGAGCAGCGACACGTCGCCCGTGTAGAACAGGCCGCCCTTACCGGTCCACGAGAGCTCCGGCACGCAGAACAGGCCCGTGAGCACGCCGCCCAAGATGCCGCCGATGCCGTGGCAGCCAAACGCGTCGAGCGCATCGTCGTAGCCAAACTTGGTCTTAAGATGGCTGATAGCCAGGTAGCAGACAGGTGATACGATCAGGCCCATGACCAGCGCCGCCCACGGCTCGACAAAGCCCGCACCCGGCGTGACCACCACAAGGCCCGCAACCAGACCGGTGCTGGCACCCACCAGCGTGGGGCGACCGGTATGCACGCGCTCGACGACAAGCCACGAGACCATGCCCGCCGCGCTGGCCGTCACGGTGTTGAGGATGGCGAGCGCCGCCACGGCGTCGGCCTTCAACTCGCTGCCGCCGTTAAAGCCAAACCAGCCAAACCAAAGCAGGCCGGCGCCCAGCGCCACAAACGGCACGTTATGCGGGCGGTAGCTCACCATGCCAAAGCCGCGACGACGGCCGAGCATTAAACAGAGAATCAGGCCCGTCAGACCGGACGAGATGTGCACCACGTCGCCGCCCGCAAAGTCGAGCGCGCCGATGATGTCGCCGATAAAGGAACCCTCACCGCCCCAGACCATGTGGGCGAGCGGCGCATAGACCACGAGCAGCCAAATGCCCAGGAAGGCCGTCATGGCACCAAACTTAACGCGGCCGGCCAGACTGCCCGTGACGATAGCAGCCGTGATCATGGCAAACGCCATTTGGAAGGCGATGTTGATGATTTGAGGGTAGACGGCACCGTCCGCAGCATTGCCCTCGGCCGCCTGCAGCACCTGGTTGAGCACCGGCAAGCACAGCAGCTGGTCAAGGCCTCCCATAAACGGGCTCGAGCCGTCGCCGCCGTAGGCCAGCGACCAGCCGGCAACAATCCACAGCACACCAACCAGACCAATGGCGCCAAAGCACATAAGCATGGTGTTGATGACATTTTTGCGCCTGGACAGGCCGCCATAGAAAAACGCCAGACCCGGTGTCATTAAAAACACGAGCATGGTGCAGATGAGCATAAACGTTGTCGATCCCGTATCGTACATTCGCTCCCCCTTGGTCACATGAACGTTGTCGGCGCCCATAATGCGGCCGAGGGGCAACTGGTGTAGACCAGATACGGCGTTGTTAAACGCTGCGTTGTCGAATGGAAACGGTGCCGCAATCTTGGAAACGGCGCGGCAACGGACGCGAAACGAACGGGAAATACGCGAGCAAGAGAGCCGTGTGAGCGCCCATCCCGGCTAGCGCCGAAACAGCTCGTGGGCGCGGTCGCGGAGATTAGTTGCTCGAATGACGCCCTCGTAGCGATTGATGCGCAAGCGCGGGAAAGCATTGAAGAAGCGCAGGTCGCGACGGCTGAGCGACACACTCGGCACCGGGCGGCTCATGCGCTTACCGGCAAGGCGACGACTGAGCGACGGACGCGGCATGCTCGGCGCGGCATCGGCCACGCGGCGGGCGGCAAGCGCCAGGCCGCGAGCACCATCCGAGATAAACGTCGGCATCGAAGCCTTCTCACGAAGGGCATCGAGCGCCGCGTCGCCCAGCTCGGCCAGCCACGCGTTAACGGCGCGGCTACGGATATGCGTCTGCGCTACCGAGTCGATCGTCGAATCGGGAATACGTTCGAGCATGGAGTCGGACGCGTCGGCAAGCGACTCATTGATGCGGTCGGCAAGGTCGGCGCGCACACGCTCCAGCTGATCGGACAGGCGACGCCAACTGGCCAAAGAGAACACCGCGTCGATGACCATTGCGCCTGCGACGGCAAAGGCCGCCAAACGAACGATCAAGACCGGCAAATGGGCAAGCAGGCCTAACACCGCCGGCTCCACCACGCGACAAATGCACAACGCGCCCAGGCCAAACGCACAGGCCCAGTACAGGCAGATACGTCCGTGCAAGTTAAACGGCAGGTGCGAGTAGTCCCAAAAGCGTGCGCCTGTTGTCTTTTCCAATAGAAGGCCCACACTGTACTCGATTACGCTGCACACAAGCGCCGCGGCGACAAATTGGCTCGAGGCATCCGGAATCCCGCGCAGCAAAAGCCAGCAGGCTATGCCGCCCACACCATAGATAGGGCAACACGGCCCCAGCAAGAATCCGCTGTTGGCAAAGCGTCCTTGGTTGAGCATGGCGCAGACTGTCGACTCCCATGCCCAACCGCAAAACCCGTAAAAGGCAAACGAGAGCACCAGTGCCGAGAGCGGGCAGGCGGCAAGCGTCGCGCCGTCAAATGCCATGTCGATCGCAGTCCCCACCGTCTACCCTCTCCTCTTTTCGCTCGAATCTTTGCTCGAGCCGTCACTCGAGCCCTCGTTCGAATCGTTCGCGCCGCCTTTGCGCGGCAGACGGCCGGCGATCGTCTCGCGCAGAGCACACCATTTATCCGCCAGGCACACAATCCATGCCTCACGACACGTCGGCGGCACTGGCACCAGCGGAAACATATGGCGCACGATAATATTCCGCTCGCGCGACGTCAGCTCAAAATCTTCCTCCGCACGCGCCAGAGCAAAAAACGGATGCCGAAAGCCATGCAGCCGATGGCTTGGGTCGGGATCGTGCCAGTCATAAAGAAAGTAATCGTGCAGCAGGGCCCCGCGCAGCAACGAGGCGCGGTCGACCGAGACACCGACACGGCCCAAGCGCTCGGCAAAGGAAAGGCTCGCCCGCGCTACCGAAGTCACATGTGCATAGACCGTCACGTCGCCATGCTGGATAAACTCGTGCGTCAGGTCCAAGCGGCCCGCCTGGGCGAGCTGACGGGCGGCACAGTCGACCTCGTGCGCGATTTTCTCGGCACGAACGACATCGGACATGCTGCCTCCTTCCAGCGACTCACGGCGACAAGCCACAGCCTGCACGCATTGAATTAATCATCATCGAATCTACCAGTATGGCATCGGACAAAACGTTTTGCCCCACCAGTTGGCGAATTACCGCGCCGCCGTCACATATCAAACGCCAAAATGTGCGAGACTGTTTTGTGCAATTGTGCCGGCCGAGGGAGCGCCGGCGCTCGATTCGCATGGAGTAACCCACAACGATGCTGCTTACGCAAACGACAACGCCCGAGGACGTCAAGGCTCTCGACCGCGCCGAGCTTCCGCTGCTCTGCGGCGAGATCCGCCAGGCAATCCTCGAAAGCTCCGCCGCCGTCGGTGGGCACGTTGCCCCCAACCTGGGCGTCGTTGAGCTTACGGTTGCGCTTCATCGCGTGTTTAACTCCCCCATCGACAAGATTGTCTTTGACGTTTCGCACCAGACCTACGCCCACAAGGCGCTGACGGGGCGCGCGTACACCTATATCGATCCGGAGCGTTATGGTGAGGCTTCTGGCTTTGCCAATCCCGACGAGTCCGAGCACGACCTGTTTGCCATGGGCCATACCTCCACGTCGGTGAGCCTGGGCTGCGGCCTTGCCCACGCGCGCGACCTGGCGGGTGACGCGTACAACGTCATTACCGTTATTGGCGACGGTTCGCTTTCGGGCGGCCTGGCGTTTGAGGGCCTCAACAATGCCGCCGAGCTCGACAGCAACTTGATCATCATCGTCAACGATAACGACCAGTCCATCGCCGAAAACCATGGCGGCCTGTATCGCAATCTGGCCGAGCTGCGCGCCAGCAACGGCGCCTGTGAGCGCAACGTTTTCCGCGCGATGGGGCTCGACTATCGCTATCTGGACGCTGGTAACGATGTGTTACCCCTCGTCGACGCGCTGCAGGAACTACGCAATATCGATCATCCCATCGTGCTGCACGTCTCCACCGCCAAGGGCAAGGGCTTTGAGCCGGCCCAGAGCGACCCCGAGCGCTGGCACCATGTGGGTCCGTTTGACATGGCAACCGGGCGCAAGCTCTGCCCGGGCCATCCGAGCGAGCCTGCGCCGCGCACCTATGCCGACATTACGGGCGAGGCACTCAGCGCCGCCATCGAGCGCGATCCACAGGTCGTGGGCATCACGGCCGCCACGCCCTACATCATGGGCTTTACACCCGAGCTTCGCGCTGCCGCCGGCAAACAGTTCGTCGATGTGGGCATTGCCGAGGAGCACGCCGTGACCTTTGCCACCGCGCTTGCGCGCTCGGGCGCCAAGCCAGTCTTTGGTGTGTACGGCACGTTTTTGCAGCGCGCCTACGACGAGCTGTGGCACGACCTGTGCCTCAACGACACCCCCGCAACCATCCTGGTGTTTGGCGCGTCGATCTTTGGCACCACATCCGAGACGCACCTCTCGTTCTTTGATATATCCATGCTGGGCGGACTTCCCAACATGCGCTATCTGGCACCGGCCTGCATGGAGGAATACCTGTCCATGCTGAGCTGGTCGCTCGACCACCGCGAGCATCCCGTGGCGATCCGCGTTCCGGGCATTGGCCTGGTTAGCCGCCCCGATTTGGCGCCCGCCGAGGACACCGACTACAGCGCCGTTCGCTACGACGTGGTGCGTCAGGGCCGCGACGTTGCCGTGCTCGCGCTTGGCGATTTCTTTGAGCTGGGCGAGCGCGTGACAAACCGCTTGGCTGCCGAATACGGCATAGAGGCCACGCTCGTCAACCCGCGCTTTGCAACCGAGCTTGACCGCGAGTCTCTCGATGGCCTTGCCGCCGAGCATCGCGTTGTCGTCACCCTCGAGGACGGCATCTTGGACGGTGGCTGGGGCGAGCGCGTCGCGTGCTACTTGTCCTGCACGCCCGTGCGCACGCGCACCTTTGGCATCGCCAAGGGCTTTCCCGACCGCTACGACCCCAACGAGTTGCTTGCTCAGAACGGCATGACGGTCGAGAACATGGCCGCCGAAGCAGTACGCCTGCTGAACGAGTAGAAAAACCTCCGCAAGGGAAGCACCCCTGCGGAGGTTTTTATTTTCCCAACTCAATTGTCTCGATCTGTAACACCTAGAGGACAAATCCTCGCCCAATTTGTTACAGATCTAGACAAACCGTCTTTGCCCCTGTTGTTTGTCTCAATCTGTAACAGATAGAGACCTTTTGTCCGTCCAGATGTTACAGATCGAGACACTCAAATCCCCCTAAAGAGAAAATCTCAATCTGTAACAGTTACTCGGCAAAAATGGCTGCAGATGTTACAGATTGAGACAAAACATCGAGGCAAGCCGCCACATCTGCAAGAACCACCACAAAGGTGCCCGTCCCCTTTGTGGTAGTTTTAAGTCATGGTCGGCGCGAAAAACGAATAGCCGTTCATACGCGATCTCCTTACTTATATATGTGTCGCGTTGCCGCCATTATAGCGACCGCCGCGAGCGACCATGCTGTCCGCAAAACGCTATCTCAGCTGTAATAATCGACGTTTGCCCAGATAAAACCTGCCAAAATAAACCTGTCCCTTTTTGGAAGGTAGAATTACCCATAAGGTAAGTATGTTTCTGAGTTATTTCGTGTTGACCCATTTGAGCGCGATAGGGTATAACTCTATTCAACCGCTAGGGATTTTATTGAGAAAGGTGTTCTACCATGAGCAAGAACCTCTCCCAGCAGGTCGTTCTCGACCGTCGCGGCTTCATCGCCGCCACCTTTGCAACCGTCGCCGGCCTTGGTCTTGCCGGCTGCTCCGACACCAGCGCCGAGGCCGACAAGGGTTCCGCCGCCGGCTCCTCCAAGAGTCCCGAGGACACCGAGGCTTCCACCACGCTCGATGCCAAGGCATTCGACAAGCTCGTCGACAACGGCCCCAAGGCCGATGATGACGCCATCGCCGCCAGCACCTGGGCCACGGCCGTCAAGGACGCCGGCGTCTTTAAGATCGGTGGCGTTCAGACCTCCACGCTCTTCTCCCTCCTCAACGAGAAGGATGGCAAGACCCGTGGCTTCGACGCCGGCATCGCGCAGCTCCTGTCCAACTACATTCTGGGCGAGAACAAGGTCGAAATCACCCAGGTGACCTCGGACACGCGTGAGTCCGTCCTGCAGAACGGCCAGGTCGATGCCGTCTTTGCCACCTACACCATTACCGATGAGCGCAAGAAGCTTGTCTCCTTTGCCGGTCCCTACTACTACACCCAGCAGGCCATCCTGGTGCTCGCCGACAACGACGACATCAAGAGCGTCGACGACCTGGCCGACAAGAACGTCGCCGTCCAGTCCGGCTCCAACGGCCCCGCCATCCTGGAGGAGTTCGCCCCCAAGGCCAGCCAGCAGGAGTTCAAGACCGACGAGGAGGCCCGCCAGGCACTTCAGCAGGGCCGCGTTGACGCCTACGTCATCGACAACAACATGCAGCAGAGCGCCCTGGTCCGTGAGCCCGGTAAGTACAAGATCGCCGGCAAGCCCTTCGGCAGCAAAGAGCCCTACGGCATCGGCCTGCCGCTCGATTCCGACGGCGTCGCCTTTGTCAACGACTTCCTTAAGAAGATCGAGGACGATGGCACCTGGACCGAGCTGTGGCAGATCTGCATCGGCGATCGCACGGGCGACACCAACGTTCCCGAGCTGCCCGAGATCGGCGCCTAGACAGCGAGCCCAGTAACGGCCGCTACGAAACCATACGGAAACGCACGATGCGCTTTATTGCGCTAAACTGTTTCCACACTGAGTTGTCGGGGCTTCCGTACACACGGGAGCCCCTTTCCTTATCGGCAGGAGGTCCGCATGAGTCTCTCCGAGCTCTGGTCGCTCTATGGCCAGAACTATATCGACGCGCTGCTAGCAACCTGGGGCATGACGCTTGAGTCGTTTGCCATCGCCATGGTGCTGGCCGTCGCTGTCACCGTGATGCGCGTGTCGCCGCTCAAGCCGCTGCGCATTTTTGGCGACCTGTATGTTCAGGTCTTCCGTAACATCCCCGGCATCGCGCTGCTTATCATCGTCGTCTATGCGCTGCCGCCGCTCAAGGTCGTCCTGCCCTACCGCACCTGCGTTATCGTCGCCACGGTCCTTTTGGGCTCGGCCTTTGGCTCCGAGAACTTTATGAGCGGCATCAACACCGTCGGCGTCGGCCAGGTGGAAGCCGCGCGCTCGCTCGGCATGAGCTTCAGCCGCATCCTCGCCAAGATCGTGATTCCGCAGGCGCTGCGCTCGAGCGTGCTGCCCATGACCAACCTCTTTATCGCCGTCATGCTCACCACCGCACTCGGCAGCCAGGTACCGCTTCAACCGCAGGAGCTCACCGGCGTGGTGAGCTACATCAACACGCGCTCGCTCGGCGGCGTCGCCGCGTTCTTTATCTCGGCGCTCGGCTACCTGGGCACGGCCTTTGTGGTGAGCCACATTGGCAACTACATCGATAAGAAGGCGAGGATCCTCCGATGAGCAAGCATTCCACCTCCGCGCTCACCATGCGCGATGCGCTCTACGAGGCCCCCGGCCCCAAGATGCGTGCCAAGATTCGCATCGGCACCGCCATCTCGCTTGTTGCCGTCGCCGCGCTCGTCGTCCTCGTGTTGCAGCGCTTTTATGTGACCGGTCAGCTTTCGGTCCACTATTGGTATTTCTTTACGCACCTCACCACCTGGAAGTTCCTGCTTGCCGGCTTTGAGGGCACCGTTAAAGTCGCACTCACCGCTGGCGCCATCGCGCTGGTGTTGGGCCTAGCCCTTATGCTCGGCCGCACCAGCGACATTAAGCCGCTGCAGCTGGTCTGCCGCGTGCTCACCGATTTCTTCCGCGGCGTACCGAGCCTGCTGTTCATCTACTTCTTCTTTTTGGTGCTGCCTCAGTACAAAATTGCGCTGCCGTCGTTTTGGATGCTCACGCTCCCCGTCGCGCTCGCTGCAGCCGGCGTACTGGCCGAGATCTTTCGCGCGGGCGTCAACGCCGTGCCGCGCGGGCAGGTCGAGGCAGCCCAAGCGCTCGGTCTCTCCAAAGCTAAAATCACCTTTAAAATCGTGCTGCCGCAGGCGATTCGGTTTATCATTCCGTCGTTGATTTCGCAGCTTGTGGTCGTAGTCAAAGACACCACCGTCGCCTACGTGGTGAGCTACCCCGACCTCATGCAAAATGCCCGCGTGCTCATTACCAACTACGACGCCCTCGTGTCGGTCTACCTGGTAATCGCGGTCATCTACATCCTCATCAACGTCGCGATCAACAAGGCCGCTGTCTACGTTTCGCACAAGACCGGCGCGACCATCATCCGCTAACGCTTTACCATTTCCAGTCATAAGGAGCCGAGCACCATGGCACAGAGCACCTCTTCCACCGGCAATCAGCCGCTGATCGAGCTCAAGCACGTCGATAAGCACTATGGCGATCTGCACGTCCTCAACGACATCAATCTCTCGGTCGACCGCGGCGAGGTCGTCGTCGTGATCGGCCCCTCGGGCTCGGGCAAGTCGACCATGTGCCGAACCATCAACCGCTTGGAAACCATCGACTCGGGCGAGATCCTCATCGAGGGCGAGCCCCTGCCGCAGGAAGGCAAGGACCTTGCCCGTATGCGTGCCGAGCTGGGCATGGTGTTTCAGCAGTTCAACCTGTTCGCACATATGACCGTGCTGCAGAACGTCATGCTGGGACCGGTCGACGTGCTGGGCGTCTCCAAGGACGAGGCCCGCGAGCGCGCCATGGACCTGCTGGGCCGCGTGGGCGTTGCCGAACAGGCCGATAAGGTGCCCGCACAGCTCTCGGGCGGCCAGCAGCAGCGCGTAGCCATCGCCCGCTCGCTTGCCATGCAACCCAAGGCCATGCTTTTTGATGAGCCCACGAGCGCCCTTGACCCCGAGATGATCAACGAGGTGCTCGAGGTCATGGTCCGTCTGGCCCAGCAGGGCATGACGATGATCGTCATTACGCACGAGATGAACTTTGCCCGCCGCGTGGCCGACCGCGTCGTGTTTATGGCCGACGGCCAAATCGTGGAAACCGGCACGCCCGACGAGTTCTTCGACCACCCCCAGACCAAGCGCGCCCAGGACTTCCTCAACTCCATCAAGGGCCACTAACCAGCAACCCCGTGGGACAAATCCATTGAAAGCGGTGTCCCACGTCTCTCATGCGCCCTGTCACCTTCAGATTCGAAAGCAGCACCCATGATCGGAACACGTACTTCCTCGTCCTATACCCCACACGTCGACGTTGCCCCCGCCGACCGCCCGCTCATCCTGGTGGCGCCGCGTTGGGAAGAGGCAAAGCCGTTTTTGAGCGAGACGCTCTCCCCCAACGAGGAAATCGCCAGTGTCTTTGTCGATGCCATCCTTGCCGCCGGCGGTCTGCCGCTGCAGATGTCCATCACCGAGGACATTGAGGTCATCCGTCATTACGTCGATATCGCCGACGGCATCGCCATTCCCGGCGGCCCCGATGTCAATCCCAAACGTTGGGGCGATGATCGACCCTACGACCCCACCCTCTGCTGCGAGATCCGCGATAGCTTTGAGTTTAAGCTGGTCGACGAGGTGCTCCGCGCCAAAAAGCCGCTCTTTACCACCTGCCGCGGCACGCAGCTGCTCAATGTCGCCACCGGCGGCACCCTGTGCATGGACGTACCGAGCCTGGGCGCGCGCGAGGGCCGCACGCAGTGGCGCCATACCCACGTGCTCAACGACCCCGTGCATCCCGTCGAGGTCGTGCCGGGCTCGCTTCTGGAGCGCGCGGTTGGCGGGCACAGGCTTATCCAGACCAACTCCGCACACCACTGCTGCGTCGAGCGTCTGGGTAAGAGCACGCGCTTGGTCGCCAAGGCAACCGACGGCGTTCCCGAGTGCATCGAGGTCGAAGGCCAGCCTTTCTGCCTGGGCGTGCAATGGCATCCCGAGTACACCTGGCAGACGCTCGAGACCGACTTTAACCTGTGGAAGTCGTTTGTCGAGGCGGCGGCCAAGGTAAAGCAGGCCCGCTAGTTCGCGAACCGCACAACAGATAAGGACGCCCCGCCGGCCACATGGTCCGACGGGGCGTCCCTTTGCCTAGCTTAAACCGAAGGGAACGCGACAACGTCCGCAGGGCGCTCCAGCGTCTCGGCAATGCGATCGCGCACTTCGAGCAGACACTCGATAAGCAGCGGATTGAAAGCGCCGCACTCACCGTCCAGAATCATCCGAATCGCCTCTTCTTGCGAAATGGCGTCCTTGTACACACGCACGCTCGTCAACGCATCGTACACATCGGCCACCGAGACCACCTGAGCGGCAATGGGGATATCGTCGCCCTTAAGACCGTCAGGATAGCCCGTACCATCCCAACGTTCATGATGCCAGCGGGCGATTTGGTACGCATAGTCCAAAAGGGCACTTCCTTCATGGTTTCTGCCCAGATTGCGCAGCATGTCGGCGCCAATGGTAGTATGCGTCTTCATTATTTCAAACTCTTCGGGCGTCAGACGTCCGGGCTTGTTGAGAATCGCATCGTCGATCGACATCTTGCCGATATCGTGCAGCGCCGACGCCAACGCAATCGAAGAACGCTCCTCGTTGCCAAGAGAGTACTTGTCGCTCCGTCGCGCCAAGTCGCCAAGCAGCAGCTCAGTCAACTTCTCGATATGCGTGACATGCCTGCCGCTTTCGCCATTACGGACTTCCATGACGCTCGCCATGATGTCGACGAGTATACGGCTGTTATTGACGCGCGCATTGTACTGCTGCGACAGCAGACTCGTCAGACGACGCTGTTTGGTATACAGTCGAATAATATTGTTGACGCGACGACGCACAATGCGGTCATCGAACGGGCGACTGATATAGTCCGAGGCGCCCAAATCGTAAGCACGTAACACCACGTCGTCGGTGTCTTCGCTCGAGATCATAATTACAGGTAGGCTATCGAGGGCTGCCTGACGCGAAAGCTCGGCCAGCACCTCACAGCCGCTCATGTCCGACATGGCAATATCGAGCAGCACGAGGGACAGGTCGCCACCATAACGGTCAACCGCATCGAGCGTGGCGCGACCGCTATCGGCTTCTAGAATGCGATAGTCGTCCTTGAGCATCTCACCGAGGATGGACCGGCTCACTTTGGAATCGTCGGCAATCAGCACCAGGGGCTTTTGGCTTTGGAAGGCCTCGATGGAATCGGCATCGGTCACGACCGTACCGGCTTTTGTCTTAGCGTGGCTCAGTAACTGGACAGCGCGGCCAACGCCCTCATCGACCGTCTCGCCATGAATGCGAACGCCACCAACACATGCCGTCAAGCTCACGTACTCATGGCCCGGAATAATCGTGGCATGAACGGCATCGGATACCTGATGCAGGCGACGGGTGAAGTCATCGGAGGGAATATTGGGCATGACGACCACAAACTTGTCGCAGCCATAGCGCACAAGCTCGTCAGTCGAACGGATTCCGCTGCGTATGGCTGTCGCCACAGCACCGAGCGCAAGGTCGCCGGCATGACGGCCACACGTATCATTGACGACCCTAAAATCATCAAGGTCGATCATCGCAACGCCGGCATTCATGCGGGCGCTACGGAGCTTTTCCTCGTAATATCGGCGATTGCGCACGCCCGTCAGCACGTCGGTGTAGACAAGGTCCTCTTCTGTGGCCTCTTGCTCATCAATCGGACGCACCATCAGCAAGACGTGAGGCTCACCCTCGACCTTTAGAGGGCGCAGACGGGCGCGGTACTCAACACCATCGTTGAGCAGTTGCTCCGACACCTCACCCGAATCTGCCAAGGCCTCAAGACTCGACTGACGCAGACAAGGGCAGCGATCGCCGGCGAGCAAGCAGTTAGGCTCGCTCTTAATCTGATCGGCCGACAGCAAACGCACCACGGGGTAGGTCTTCGCGACGCGGGCGACCTCAGCGGCAGCCTCCTCGTCGGTTAGATTGGCCTCGTGACTATTGAGCATATGGGGCCCTTTCGATAGTTTCGCATGGTAGCGATGGGTTCCAAATGTTACAAGGGTAACACCTTGCCGATGCAGGTAAGCACGTGAATGCTGTTACATTTTTATGAGTTGGCAGGCGACGCGATTGAAGCCGCAGACGTGAGGTTTTGAGCACATTTGTTAACACGGCCGAAACGTTTGCGGGTGAAGGCTGTTTCGGCTATTGCAAGCGCTAGAGCCCCAGGATGCCACGAACAGTCTGGGCAGCCGCTGCCGGGCGATCGCGCAGGCCGTTGTGCGCGCCGGGAACCATTACGAGTGGACAGTCCAAAAGCTCAGCCGCCATCCTCGTGCCCGCCTCGCGGGGCGTGCCAATCGAGAGTTCACCCAAGAGCACGGCGGCCACCGTTTTCGACGCGCGAACGCTATCCCAATCGGGAACGCAGGTCATAGTAATCCCGTATTCGTTTGCCATGAAACTGCGGCCGTTGCGCAGGGCATGCTTGGCTTCTGCCTCGGTTAACTTGGGGGCCTCAGGGTCCGAATCGCCGATGGCGCCAAGGAAGGCCCGTAACGCCCTGGAGACCTTTCCCGCAGCGATCATCTCGAGCAAAACCGGGGCCGCGCCCAGGCCGGCGCCCTCATCCGTCACGGCAGGTTCATGCAGAATCGCACGCGAGATTATGGCGGGGTTTGCACGGAGAAGCTCCAGGGCCACCAACGTACCGGCACTGTGCGCGAGGACATTTGCCGGGGCGCCGGCATGTTGGATAACAGCTCGCAGGTCGGCAGCCTGAACTGCCAGATCGTAGCGTCCGTCTGCCGCATCGTCGCTCTCGCCGCAACCACGGCGGTCATAGGCAATGAGGCGATAGTCACGGGCGAGCTCGTGGGCGATGCCGTCAAAAAATGTGCCGTCGACGCACGCACCGTGCACGCACACCAAGGCGGGCGCATCGGACGATACATCCGGGCCGGCATACTCGCGGCAGGCAATCGTGGTGCCCGCATTTTCGACCGTAAAATCCATGTTGTGATCCTATCGTCAACGCCATCAGGCCGCACCGAGGTGCGACTTGGATAGTCTGGCGCCATGTTGCGCATACTTAAATGCGTTTACTGTACCCGACTCGCACCCTTTCATGATAGGGTTCCGAAAACTCACCAGGCTGCACAGTTTCGGCTTAGACAACAGTGTCCAGACCCGCGATTGGCACGGGGGCCAATGCTATGCTTAAGTGCAACTGTCCCGAGGAGCATATGCCTATGTCTACGTTTTTGAATGCCAGCCCCATCTTTGGGCCCGTCCGCAGCCGACGCCTTGGACTCTCGCTCGGCGTCAACATGATGCCTGCCAGCGGCAAGATTTGCACCTTTGACTGCATGTACTGCGAAAACGGACTCAACGCCGAACGCCCCTGCCACGAGCCGCACAACACGGCTGCCGTGGTGCTCGACGCACTCGAAGCCAAACTACGCGAGATGACGGTCGAGGGTGAGCTGCCCGATGTAATCACGTTTGCCGGCAACGGCGAGCCCACCGCCGCACCGGAGTTCCCGCAGGCTATCGCCGGCGCTGTCGCGCTTCGCGACCAGTTGGCCCCGAACACCAAGATTGCCGTGCTTTCCAACGGCACGCGCGCCGACCGTCCCCAGGTGCATGATGCGCTCATGATGGTCGACGACAACATCCTCAAGCTCGATACGGTCGATCCGGCATTTATCCAGCTGCTCGACCAGCCCGTTGGTCCCTACGACGTCGAGCACCAGATCGAGACGTTCGCGAGCTTTGAGGGCCACGTTATCATTCAGACGATCTTTTTGACCGGTGAGTATCAGGGCAAGCCCATCGACAACACCGGCGAGGAGTACGTTGCCCCCTGGCTCGCGGCGCTTGAGCGCATTCGCCCACAAGAAGCGACCATCTACACGGTGGCGCGCGAGACGCCAGTCGCCGGCCTTGCTAAAGCGGCGCCCGAGGTGCTCGACGCCATTGCCGCGCGCGTCCAAGCCCTCGGCATCCCCTGCCAGGTGAGCTACTAGCACCCGTCTGCCCAAGAGCAACTAATTTGGGACGGGGCTTTTTTGACTGCTTTT
>ENA-OUPZ01001059-OUPZ01001059.1-human-gut-metagenome-genome-assembly--contig:-NODE-1059-length-14086-cov-3.837716_pt1 | contig 14086 bp, 9 predicted proteins | sample MGYA00237941_ERZ548813 | MGnify/ENA primary metagenome ERZ548813 (study PRJEB26490, sample SAMN05194712) | human gut metagenome | biome: terrestrial biome; feature: human-associated habitat; material...
GGCCGCAAGTAGGTCCTTATCAAAATAATAGCCGTGCGCTTCCACAAACAGGGTCATCAGCATCACGACGCTTCGGGTATTTCCCTCGCGGAAAGGATGCACCTGCCAGATGGGAGGAAACAATCGGGTCAGTGCTGCAACGAACTCCTCACGGCTGCAAGTATCCCATTGGAATATCTGAATTTTGTGGAAAGCTGCGTCTAAATCCCGTGCAATATCATCGTCATTGGAATACCACACGCTCCGCCCGCCTAAAAGCCGCTCTGCCTTCTGGATATTGATGATGCGATATTCACCAGCCCAATCATAGATGTCGCCAAACAGAAAGCGGTGAATTTCTCTCAGTCCTGCAGGCGAAAAACTGGAAAAGGGTCGTTCATAAAGCAGCATCATATTCGCTCTGGATTGTTCCGCTTCCACCAAATCCAATATCTTTTCTGTTTTGATGCCTAACTTGTTCCGCAAAACAGGAACATCTTCGTACAAATACGGATCAGGCATGGGCGCGATTCTCCTGTGCTGCCAACTTGCGATGGGATGCCAGCAGAGCCTCTTTCATTTGCTCGCCAGTCAAATCGCCGTTCGCCCAGCAGTGTGAGAGCATCTTGGCATATTCCGAAACGGGAACGCCTTCAATGGCATTTAAGGCATCTGCCAGCTTTACTGCCTGAATTCTGCGCTCTCTTGCTGCAACCGTCATATCAGCATCACTCCTATTCTTTCAAGTATTATAGCACGTGAAATCCGTTTTAGAAAGCCCTTTATAATTAGTGCATCAGAAAACTCTCAAACAACGCTCCAATACAGCCTTATTTCAGAAACACAGACACTTCCTGAAATAAGGCCATTTTCTCCTTTGCCTTATTTCAAAAACGCTCTTACCGTTCCGGCGCGTCCTTTTTCGCCGCCTTTCGCTCCACACTGCGCTCCGGCTTGGCAAGCTGCTCCATTGCCGCATTGATCACGCAGGAGTGATTGTCCACAGCGTAAACGTCTGTGTGCCCGCCCATCTGCTTTTGGAGTGCCGCAAAGCGGCCTGCGGCCTGACGCGCCGGTGGGTAGAACCGCTCATCTCCCGTGCGCTGCGCCATGGTGCAGGCCAGCACGAACATACAGCGGTCCTTGCCGTAGGTGATTGTCCACTCCTTCAAAAAAGCAGGCAGCTTTCCATCGTTGTAGGCGTTGGTCGCGTCCTTCTCAAAGGCTCCTGCACAGGTCAGCGTCCGATCCCGGCTGGCCATCCACTCAAAGACCTCTCCGCGAGCCATGGCTTCCGAACGGGTGTTAGGGTATATGGGCTGAGCGGGATCTTGATATTTTTCTTCGACTCTTTTCCGCAGAATATCATCCGCACAGCACGCAATGCTGTCTCGAAAGGCATCCATCTCATCCGTATCGCGGGAGAGCCAGTCTGTATAAAGCTGTGACAGGGGATGCTCAAACTCGTTCAGCACCGTAAGCTGCCGCTCGGAGAGGCTTGTTTCATCCTCATAAAGTATCAGCAGGTTGTCACGGCAGGCGATCTCGTAGGCACGGGAAATAATTTCGTCAGGTGATTTCGTTTTCATCTCTGCAAGGAACGCCGTATTTTCCTGTGACATTTTTTCGTATATCCGGTTTTCCAATTCATTTTTTGTAGGCATGATGTTCTCCTTATAGCTCAATAACACGGAAATCGCTCTCTTTTTCCATGATCTCGCTGCTCAATAATATCAATGGCATATCCGAGTCTGCCAGCCGTCTCAGCTTGCTAATGGAAAGCGGAGTTGGTGCTTCAAACAGGGCCACAATGCAGGCCCACAGGTCAACAACATGACAAAGGCAAACGATACGCTCCGAAGAAAAGGAAGCTGCTGCTTCGGGCAGCATCGTGCGTAATTCTTTCATGAGGCTTTCCTGCTCTTTTAGCATCTGCTGATGTATCTGGCGTTCTAACCGTTCTTTTTCCTGCTTTCTTTCCAACCGTTTCATTGTAAATGATCCTCCATTTCAAAAATTATCTCGCCAATCCCGCCCGCATCCGGTGGGCGTAATTGGCAACGCTGTATCGTTTCATATAGGCATTTTCGCTTGGGGCCGGACTGTCAAAGTCCAGCCCCTCCATGCGGGGATCGGCGGTGCCGTTCAGCACCGCCTCCACCGGGATCACGCGAAGCCTGCCGGAGCATTTCAGCTCGCCGCCAAATACGCCAGCGGCACAGTGAAAGCCGCGGTCACCGCACACCCAAAGCAGCTTCTTTCCTGCGGGAATATCGCCAAATGGCTGCTTCAAAACAATAACGGAATGTGGTTCCGCACCGGCCACCTCATAGTAGCCGGACTGCTCCGCCTTTTCGTATGCCTGGATCAATTTCTTGAATTTATGCTGCGGCTCGATATAGAACCAACTTTCCTGATAACCCATAATTTCCTCCGTTTTCTATTGGTTTTACCGCTCCAGCTGCGGTCTGCGGCGCTCCGGCGGTCTTTGATCCTCGTCCGGCTCGGTGTCTACGATCTCCGGCTCCTTGTGGTCTAAATTCAGCAGGGTATTCAATTCCTCCAGCCGTGCCGTTTTGGTCGTAAGTTCCTCCTCGCGGGGGAACGGCTTTTGTACCTCTGCCTTTGCAGTTTCCAACTGCGTTTGCAGATTGGAAAGCTGCTCCCGGCAAGCCTGCTCCTTGATGGGCAGTCCCTCCAGCGCATTGTCCATGCGCTGCAAATTGCCGAACACATCGGTTCCCAGCGTGACCGTGTGGCGGAGCTGCCCGATCATGGTCAGGCGGTATTCCCGCGCGAAGGTATCAAAGGCCAGCTCCAGCGTCAGGCCGCGATAGCTGCCGATCTGTGTCGCCTCTGGGGAGAGCATCGTCTGGCACATGGTCAGCAGCGCCGCGCCCGCCTCCTTCTTCTCGGCGTAGGTGACACCCGCCAGCGTAAGCGGAGAGAAACCGTCCGCGTTGGGATGGGTGTTCTCCTTGACGGCGGCAATATCCGCGCCATACCCGGCGATCCGTGCCTGCGTTTCCGCGATTTGCTTCGGAAAGCCCTTGCTGATGGCGTCCTCCAGCGCGTATTTCTGAGAAAGGTGGTTGGCTTTCAGCAGCTTCAACTTGGAAACTTCAATGTCCAAGTCCATTTTTTCTTTAATCATGGGGTTGCCGCTGGCCAGTGCCTTGATCTCGGCATAAGAAAGCGCCTGTTCGTCTACATCTTCGGCGGAGCGGACAGGCGATTTGCTGGTCATGATTTGGCTGATAAATTTCTGCTTGCTCTCCACAAGCTGGTAAAGGTAGGCGTCGAAAGTGCCTTCCGTGACATAGCTGTAAATATCCACCTCCGGGTTTTCGTTGCCCTGCCGGATAATACGCCCCTCTCGCTGCTGAAGGTCGGACGGACGCCACGGGCAGTCGAGATGGTGGAGTGCGATGAGCTTTTGCTGACAGTTGGTGCCAGCGCCCATGCGCTGGGTGCTGCCCAGCAGGATACGCACCTGACCGCTCCGCACTTTGCCGAACAGATCTTTCTTCTGTACCTCGCTTTTGGCGTTGTGGATGAAGGCAATCTCATTTTCGGGAACGCCCAATTCCAGCAATTTCGCGCGAATATCATCATAAACGCTGAATGTGCCGTCATCCTTCGGTGTGCTGAGGTCGCAAAAAATCATTTGTGTGGAGCGTTGGTCTGCGGTGCGTTTCCAGATCTCAAACACATTTTCCGCGCACTTGGCCGCTTTGCTGTTGGGATCGCTGGGGAGCATGGGGTTGACCAGCCGCTGATCCAGCGCCAGCTTGCGGCCATCGTTGGTTATCATCAGCATATTGTCCACGCTGCTGTCCACCTCGCGGTTGCGGACTTTCTCAGCGCGCTCCGCCAGCGACGCCACGATCTCTTTCTGATACTCGGAGGGCTTCAAGGCGATGTTGTGATAATGCGCCTCCGGCACGGGGAGCTTGAGCATATCCGCCGTCTGAATGTCCGCCACATTTTTGAAAACGGACATCAACTCAGGCAGGTTATAAAACTTGGCAAACCGCGTCTTGGCCCGGTAGCCAGTGCCCTCCGGGGACAGCTCGATGGCGGTGACAGTCTCGCCGTAGTTCGCCGCCCAGCTATCGAAGTGCTGTAAGCCCTGTTCCTCCAGCGCCGACATCTGCAAGTAACGCTGGATGGTGTAAAGCTCCACCATGCTGTTGGAAATGGGGGTGCCGGTGGCAAAGACAATGCCGCGCCCTCCGGTGATCTCATCGAGGTAGCGGCACTTCATAAAGAGGTCTGAGCTTTTCTGCGCCTCGGTCTGGGCAATACCGCCCACATTCCGCATTTTCGTGTATAAAAAGAGGTTCTTAAAATAGTGTGACTCGTCAATGAAGATGCGGTCAACGCCCAATTCCTCAAATGTGACCACATCGTCCTTGCGGCTCTGGTCGTTCAACTTGTCGATCTTGGCTTGCAGGCCCTTCTTGGTTTTCTCCATCTGTTTGATCGTGAACTTCTCCGCTTTTTCTCGTTTGGCATCGGAAATCCCCACCATAATCTCGTCGATCTGCTGCTCCAGAATGGCCCGCTGGCGCTCTACACTCATGGGGATCTTCTCAAACTGCGAATGCCCAATAATAACGGCATCATAGTCGCCGGTGGCGATCCTACCACAGAATTTCTTGCGGTTTTTGGTTTCAAAATCCTTACGGGTAGCGACAAGGATGTTCGCTGCCGGATAGAGCTGCAAAAACTCAGTGGCCCACTGCTCTGTCAGGTGGTTGGGCACCACAAAGAGGGATTTCTGGCACAGGCCCAGCCGCTTTGATTCCATCGCCGCCGCAACCATCTCAAACGTCTTGCCGGCACCCACTACATGAGCCAGCAAAGTATTGCCGCCGTAGAGGATGTGAGCGATGGCGTTGACCTGGTGCTTGCGGAGCGTGATCTCCGGGTTCATGCCGCTGAAATTGATGTGACTGCCATCATACTCGCGGGGGCGGTTGCTGTTGAACAGGATATTGTAGGTCTTACAGATGGCTTCGCGCCGGTCCGGGTCTTTCCAGATCCACTCAGCAAAGGCATCCTTGATCAGCTCCTGCTTGCTCTGGGCGATGGCGGTTTCCTTCTTGTTGAGGACAGCGGTTTTCCTGCCATCGGCATCGTACACATAATCAAAAATGCGGACATCTTTCAGGTTCAGGGTGTCCTCAATGATCTCATAGGCGTTGATGCGCTTGGTGCCGTAGGTGCTGATGGCCTTGACATTGCCGCGATCCGTGCTTTTGCCTTCAATGCGCCACTCACCGGTGATGCCAGAATAGTGGACCTTCATGCCCCATTGTGCGCTGCGGGGTGTCCCCAGCGTTTCAAAGATAAATCGGCGCACATATTCAGTGTCCAGCCATGTAGCGCCCAGCCGGACGGAGATCTCGCTGGCAGTGAGGTCGGTGGGCTGTACCCGCGCGAGTGCATCGGCGTTGATCTGATACTGCGGGTCCTGTTCTGCCTTGCCTTGGGCAACCGCCAATTTCTGACGCACATTGCCGGAAAGATACTCGTCCGCAGGCAGGTATTTCTCATGCCCATCGTTCTCGCCGGTGTAAGCGGGGTTCAGGAACACCACGCCGGTCAGTTCAGAAAACAGCGTCTCCTCGTCCTTGCCGGTGAGCCTGCCCATATAGTCCATATCCACATGAGCCTTTTCGCCAATGGACAGCGCCAGCGCCTCCACCGCCGTGTCTACCTTTTCAGCAGGTTTGTGACTGCGGATGGTGCGCTTGGTGAACAGGTCCGCCTTTCTTTTCAGGTTCCGGTCCTCGTCCAGAATTTCCAGTGAACACAGCAGGAAGTAAGAACTGTCCTGGTCAAACGCGATGGCGTTGCCGCGGGAATTGATGAGTCCATATTTCCGGGTGAAGGCGTCATAGAGAACATTTAGCTTGGCCTGCTGCGCCTTGATTTCTTCATCGGGATAGTCCTCGGTCTGATATTCCAACAGCGTCCGCACACAGTCCCGCAGCTCGATCATGCCGCGGATTCTGCTCTCTGCCGTCTTGGATACCTCCACGGGGTTCATGCGGCTGTTTTCACGGTAGTAGATTTGCCCGTTCACCAGTGTATAGGAGAAGTTGCGGACAGCGGGATTGGCCTCGATGGAATGATCCTCGCCCTCCAGCTCCTCCTCCCGGTCATAGGCGGTGATCTCGCCGTGGATATTTTGAACGGCCTCCGCCAGCAGTGCTTCCAACGGCTGCTCCGGGTACGGCTCACAGGTGGGCGTGGGGCCGAACGGCCCGGACACCATCTTCATCTCGCCCAGCACCATGTCGGGGTGGTCGATGAAATAACTGTTCATCTGGATGCCGTTTTCATTGGTGGCAAGATGCACCCACTCCGGTTCGATGTCCACCATGCGCTCGCGCTTTTGGAGGAACAGAATGTCTGAAACCACCTCGGTGCCCGCCGCGGCCTTGAACGCATTGTTGGGTAGCCGAATCGCCCCCAGCAGTTCCGCTCGCTGCGCGATGTATTTTCGCGCGCTGGCGGTGCGCTTGTCCATGGTGTAGCTGGAGGTCACAACGGCAATAACACCGCCCGGTCTGACCTGATCCAGCGCCTTGGCGATGAAATACTCATGGATGGGGAAATTCAGCCGGTCATAGCGTTTGTCCGGCACATGAAACTGGCCGAACGGCACATTGCCGATGGCTACATCGAAAAAGTTATCCGGGAAGACGGTCTTCTCATAGCCCTGCACCGCAATACTGCTTTTCTGATAAAGCTGGCGGGCGATGCGGCCGGAGAGATCGTCCAGCTCCACGCCGTAGAGCTTGCTGCCGCTCATGCTTTCCGGCAGTATACCAAGAAAATTACCAATGCCGCAGGACGGTTCCAAAATGTTGCCCTGTGTGAAGCCCATCTGCCCCAAGGCGGCATAGATGCCACGGATGACCACAGGCGGCGTGTAGAACGCCGTCAGCGTGGATTCGCGGGCGGCGGCGTATTCGGCATCCGTCAGCAGGTCTTTCAGCTCGCTGTATCGTGGGTTCTTTTCATCGAAGAAGTCCGCCAGACCGCCCCAGCCCACATACTGCGCCAGCACCGCCTGTTCCTCCGCTGTGGCGGTGCGGTTCTCCGCTTCTATGGCCTTCAGGGTGCGGATCGCGTCCAGATTGCGCTGAAAACGCTCCAACGGTGCGCCCTCTCCAATATGGTCATCGGTGATGCGGTAGTTCCGGCCATCCGCGTCCAGCGGATAGGCAAGCGCACTTTGCTTTTTCTTTTTCGGCGGGGTGAGTACCGCAGGCGGCTCGTCCGTCTGCGGTGCTGTGGTTTCCCGCACCATGTCCGGCTGCTCCATCTGAGCGCGGACATAGTCGATGGATTCCTTTCGGAAGATGGGAAAGCCCGTCCCACCTTCAAAGGTCACATCCCGCAGCGATACATTTTGCGTATGATCGTCTACGCTGTCCACTTCAAACTGCCGTCCATCTATGGTCAGGCGTGTGCCGATGGAGAGCGGTTCGGGGACTTCCGGTTCCATGGGCATTACGGGCTCCGGTGGCGTTGGCATGGTTTCCTCGGAGGGTGCCGCAACTTCCCGCACCAACGCCGCTGTCGGCTCATTGGGTACGGTCGGTGTCAGTTGCCCATCGTGCCGGTGATTGAACAGGCTGAACTCACCGTTTACATAGGCATAAAGTTGAAAATGAGTTTCATGGACAAATTCATAGTGGCGGTCATCTTTTTGCATTTCACCCAACCGGGCATTCAATGCGTCCATGAGCCACATTGCAGTGGACTTATCCTGCAATTCTTCTTCAATCAGCGGTACTGCCTGATAATAATCCATACCCATGTAATAGGGACGCGGCACATTGTCCGGTGCATTGTACAGGCTGGAGTAAATGGCCCGCGCCAACTGCCCACGCTCATATTCCGGGATTTTGGCGATAGCATCCTCGCCGGGGAATCGTTTCTGTGCGATCAGGCGCTCATACTCCTTGACCACATTGGGAATCGTCAGATGGACGGTATCATATTTTTTGAATCCGTAGTCCCGCACATATTCCAATCCCTTATGGGTCTTGCTGTGATTGTAACCCGCACATCCGCCACCGCTGTACTCACCAAACTGGCTCTTAATGAATTTCTGGTGTTCCTCCGGCGTGTGGGGATAACAGAAATGGGAGTACACCGCCAGTCGTCTATCAACACTGTCTCTTAGGAAGAACTGGTCGATTTCATCCTGTGTGATGAACATTTTGCACTGCCGCAGGAAGCTTGGCTGGGCGGTGAAACTGCGTTCCGGGTAGGAGAGGCCATCCAGCACAACGCCGATCCGGTGCGTGTTGTAAGCGGATAATCTCCAATGCATAATGTCGTTACCTTGGGCATAAGCGTCAAGGAAGGCATGATATTCCTGTGCCAGAATTTGCAGCCCACCCTCAGTTTTTGCGAACACCACCATATCCTTATCCAGCTCCGGGTAGCCCTTGTGCTGGTCGTGGATCGCCAATGTCTGTGGGAAAAGGCCCTGCGCGCGGCCTTCTTCATTCAGGTCACGGGCCGTCATCAAAAGCGCGTCCATCGCTTCGTGCAGCACCTTGTCAGGGGCCTGTGTCAGTTCGGTGGTGGAGAGATATATCCCGGCCCGCAGCAGCCCCAAGATGCGGCCCGCCGCCAATCCCCATGAGACCACGGTTTTGCTGTACCCAGTGCGGATGCTGTCCCCTTGGGCAAGATGGATGCCGTCCTCCAGAAACCACACGGCGTATTTGCGGCCTTCGTATTCAATGCCGCGCCCGTTCGCCCTGCCGAACTCCCGGCGCAGAAATGAGATATTTTCCTGCTCTGGCCGCTCCCGCATATAAAATACGGCGATGCGCTCCGCACTGTTGGGCTCGTTTCCGCCTGTGCAGAGCGCCAGATCAATGACCTCCTGTGGCACCGTGCGGGCCGGGGCCAGAATGCCGGTGGCTGTGTCTGCCGGAGCCTCGTACACCGGGGCGTCGCCGCCCATGTCGAATAGGGCAAGCTGCTCTACGACGATTGGGGCGTTTTGCAGGCCCAGCTTGATCTTGTACTCACCGCGCTCGATCAGGCCCTCGGTCATTTCGGTGATGACCGGCCATGAAAAAACAGACTCCGAAGTGCGGGAGAGGTAGCTGCCCTCCCACATCAAAAGTCCGTCTTTCTCGGCATGGTAGCCTGTCCGAACACCGCCGGTCAGGACTTCCACCCATATATCGTTGTAGCTGTTTTTGAGAAATTCCGTCCGTTCTGTAAGATTCTCGTGCGCCTGAAAGTATTCAAAGATCTCCTGCCGCTTGTGTTTGCGCCCACCGTCATCCAGCAGATTCGCTTCAATGAGGTGCATATCCAGGAAAGCAGGAAGCTCCGTACCGTTGGAGGTTACGGCGTCGTGCTCCAGCGCAAAGGCTGCTGCCTGTTCCTGCGCCTTTTCGTCCGGGTAATCACCGTAGACACGGAGGCACTTGTGTGTTTCGGCATCATAGACGGCAGCGCCGTCGTATGCAAAACCGTCTTCCTCCATCGTACCGGCAACATAGCCCTGCGCTGCTGCTTCTGCTTCTTCCAGCGTTTGATAGTCCAGCTTATCGTCAAAGCCGTTTTCAAAATGGTGGTAGGCAGCGACCTGATAGGGTGCGGCCATCTGCGTGGCGTAGCAGTCAATGGCTTCTGCGGTCAGCCATTCCGGTTTTTCCGGAAGGGCGTCATACAGCTCCCGCATTTTTTTGATCTGTGCGTAAACGCTACCTGCCCAAAGGTGCTTCTCGCTGCGTCCGCCTGCGCCGAGGAAATACTCGCAGTCGGCGCGCAGGCGATCCAGCAGCACATAATCCCCGCTGTGATCGACAAAGGCAGGAAGCTCATCACTTCCTGCCTCTGTGGGTTCTTCGGTTGTCAGGCGTAGATCAGGTCGGTCAGCGCCAGTTCCTCCGCGCTGTGCCGGAGATTGTTCATCAGGCCCGTCCAGCGCAGGGGATCGGTCGCTTTCAGTTCCTCTGTCACGCCCTCGGCTCTCGCCATCTGCGCCACGGTCTGCTCCACCATCTTCCGCGCGGTCTGCTCGATCTCCGCCAGATGCTCCGTCAGCTTGCCGCTGGTCTTGAGGTTGGTGTAAAGCACTCTGCGGTGCTTCTTCAGGTACGCTCTCCGCAGTTCCGCGTACTTGCCCAGATGCACCTCCGGTACGCTGGGCATCATCAAATTCGGCACCTGATAGCCGTTCTGTATCCTGTAAGTGACCTCCATACTGTTTGCTCCTTTCTCGGCCTGCTTCGTGTTGTTCTGTGCGGTCATCATAACCGATTCTCGCGCGGTTTGCAAAAAATTGATCCCGCTGAGCCTGCATGACCGTTCGGCTGATCTCCCGCAGCCCCATCTCTGCGATGTCGCTGGTGGCGATGCCCAGGGCGTTGATGGTGGGCGGCGTGTTGAATTCGTAGACATGGGCAAATTCGTCAGCGGTGAAATAATCGTCTGCCCGTAAGCCGAGGCGGGTCATCAGCATATAGGCCACGCTGACCTCCAGCGCATCCCGGTAGAACACCTCTAAATTGAGGTCGTCCAGTTCCTCCAGCAGGCTGTCCTCCCGGCACTCCCGCAGGTCTTGCAGGTAGTCCGTGAAGTTGTCTGCCACGGCGTTATGGCAGGCGGAGCGCACGGCGTCCGCCAGATTTTCTTTTTCGGCAAGGTTGCCGAAGGTGGCCTCCAGCGTTTCGATGACCTCCGGCTCAAAGGCCGGGTGCATCGTCCAGATGGGCAGCGGACGGGCAAAGCGGGACGCATGGGTGTCCGAAACATCAAAATAGAGCTTCAGGCAGTTTTGACCATCATCACCAAATACGGCAATGCTCTTGGCTCCACGGTTGACCCAGCGGCCAAACTGACGATTCCAGCGCTCCATCTCAAGGACCGCCGTGGCGTCCGGGCGCTGAGCGTAGATCAGAATTTGATCATCGAAGGGGCATTTGTAGTTATAGCAGGCCGCGCGGAGAAAGCCCGTCCAGCTTTGATAGCTGCCTGTAACGCTCTGCACAGTCTGGTCATACAGCTCTGTGATGAGCTGAAATTTGGTAGGCAAGTTGGCACCTCCTATCTCTCCGGCTCCGCCCGCTTTTTTACTGCAAGCCGGTCATTCTTTTGCTGTTCTTTTTGGGCCTTTTCAAATGGCTTCCGCTGATAGCAATAAATATAAAACTGGTAATCACCTTTAACTGGCGTACAGCGGAGCATATACACATACTGTTTGGTTTTTACCATGAAGCCGCAAGAGGGAAGCAACGCACCCTTGATGGCGCAGATCTGCTCATACCGGTTACAGTAGCGTTTCATGCTGTCAAAGCCCCGCAGCGGGGAGTCCGGCTGTTCCCGCAGCCAGTTTACGGTGCGGTCAATATCGGCCTTAAACTCCGGCGTATTCAGTGCGTCTTGCTGGTGGGGCCACCATGTTGTATAAAACTGCTTACCGCTGCCAAAGTCGCCCCGCAGATGGCCCACGCAGCCGACAACCTTGTCCTGTTCCTCACTGCGGGAGAAGTAGAGATTGTGAAGCGCAGGATCATTGACGCTGTAAAAGTCAATGACATCTTTCTCGCTGGCGGGATATTTCTCCTGAAATTCCGCAAGGGTACGGCATCCGCTATCTTGAAAGGAAAGGCTGTCATTCTCCAGTGGAATCCACCCATCAACGGGAAGCTGGAACGGCTCACGAGTGAGGACGGTGCCGTAGTAGTTGGCGAAAATGCTCCTGGCCAGTTCAACGGGTTCGCCCCAATTCTCATCCCCGTGGCGCAGCTCGTAGCGATATACGCCCTCCGGCACGGTGGTTCGGTCAATACGAAAGTCGGTAAACAGCGCCGGTTTACCCATGATCGTGACTTCCTGATAGTTCTGCTTGCTGGCGTCATACTGGCTCACCGTGCTTCACCTCGTTCTTTCTGATTTTTTGCTTTTTCTTTTTTCATCGAAGGATAGGGAATAAACTCTTCCTCGCCCTCGATCATGCTGAACGATGAGCGCAAAAACGGGTGTGTCTCCCGCTTCTGAAGCTGGCGGATCATATCCAGCGCGGCTACTCTCGACGCGGCGCTGCCCTCCATCGTACCGTCCCTGAACACATAAAACCGCTTCATCGCTCGATTCCTCGCTCTCTATGCTTATTTTTCTCCTGATGCTTCTGCGTCAGAAACTCCGGCACTTCCTTGAAACCAACGCTATCCGTGTAGTAGGCGGTTTTCTTTCCACCCTGCGTCAGTACCACGATGTCGCTTACAGACATGGAACGCATCCGATGGGCAAAGGGGCGGTGGTCGCTGTTGTGTTTTGCCCACAGATCCTCCAGCGAATTTCCCTTTGCGTACATACCGGCGTAAGAACGCTGATAATCAGCGCTCTGGAGTTTTCCCTTTGCCGCTTCATAAGACCGGAAATAGTAGTCCACATCAGCGGTTGCGGGGATTTGGTAGATTTCATAGGTGCCGATCTCGGCGCTGATTTTCGGCGTTCTGGGAACATAGGTATTGCCGCTGCGTTCCTGCATTTCTGCAAACTCGCAGATATGATAGGCAGAATTACCGATGCAGACATGGCAATCGTCAATGTACTTGCAAGGGAAAACCATCTTTTCACCGTCAAAGCGGGTAATGACGATGCTTTCCCCGTCCTTGATGGTAAAGAGCGTGTGGTATTCGCTGTCGATGAAGCGGATCATGCGCTTGTCATGGTCAGGGTTTGGAAAGGCGATAACGCCCATGATGTTTACCGGCTCACGGTCACTCATCGTGATTCACCTCTTTCTTTTTTCGGCGTGGTGCGCTTTTGTTCCTGCTGCACCATGCGATTTTGTTGCTTTTTATATTCATCAGTTGCCCGTTCACAGAAATCCTCGATGCAGGAAGAACGGTCAGAGCGGTAATGCCCCCAAAAGAAATTGGGTGGGCCGTCCCCGTCGTTTTTGCAGTTGCGCTGCCATGTGACAAAGGGGGCAGGGGCTTTTTCACATTCGCCCATGACAAACTCGGCACTGCCGACGCGGATGCGGGCGGTGATGTGGTATTCCTGATTGACTGCTTCGCCCACTACATAGCTGCCGTGTTCTAACTGGATGGTGCAGCTCCCGTTTTGTGCAAAGGTCGCTGTCACCGGCATGGCCGGTACTCCACATAGCATATCCGGCAGCATGATGAACTGCGACCTTTGGCTCATCAGCTCTTGCGGCAGTTTGTCCATAGGCAGGTAAAAGTGCTGCTTGCCCATGATCTCATAGCGCAACAGGAAACTGCTGACGGGATAGTACACGCTCATGATTGGGTCTTTGATATGGCCTTGGACGATGTTGGAATTCACATATCTTGCATTATCCAAATACCATTGCGGGTTCGCGCCTGGTGTATTCCAGCCGAACATGGAGCCTGCCAGCATTGCCGCTTCCTGAATATCCGTAATGCCGCGCCGCGCATTGTGGCTGCTGGCGATCTCACGGTTTTCTTCGCGTTTCCCGGTGTCCCACTCGGAGGGATAATAGCCGCGCTCACCGCACCGGATGATAATAAGCTGCCCGCTGGACGGCAGAATGGAAAAACAGGTTTCCGGTAGCTCGTTCCTGCGCATCGGTTCGTTCCTCATCGCGCCTGCTCCTGCTGCCGCTTGCGGTGCCAGCCCTCCAGCAGCTTGATGATGACATCCTCCATTTGCTTTGGGGTGTAGCTGGCGGGAAAGTATTTTTGCAGGCGGTCGTTGCGGATCGTGACCTTGCGCTCCAACGGCTTTTCTTCCCGCATGATGAGGTCGATGATGTTATTCTCCAATTTTCCCTCGCCGCTGAGCTGCTTGAGCCGTTGGGCCTGTCCAAGCGACGGGGATACCTCGTCGCGCTCCATGACCAGCAGGAGGTAGGTCTGTTCTTTTTCGGACAGGTGGGAGAGAAAATCTGCCGCGGGGACGAATTTGACGGTGCCGCTGTCCACGGCTTCCAACAGCGGCGGAATGAGTTTATTCAAGCGGATGTACCGCTGCACTTGTGTTTTGCTGTCTGAAACCTGCTCAGCTAAGACTTGGTTTGTACGCACTCCCGTTAACATCGGACCAACTTGGTCCG
>ENA-OUPZ01001062-OUPZ01001062.1-human-gut-metagenome-genome-assembly--contig:-NODE-1062-length-14068-cov-2.883180_pt1 | contig 14068 bp, 9 predicted proteins | sample MGYA00237941_ERZ548813 | MGnify/ENA primary metagenome ERZ548813 (study PRJEB26490, sample SAMN05194712) | human gut metagenome | biome: terrestrial biome; feature: human-associated habitat; material...
CATGATTTCTGTGCATCGCGAAGCGCGTTACTGTGAACGGAGTGAACAGTAACCTGGTGATTTATTGAAAATAATGAAATAAACACCTGTGTCTCGACTGGCGCCTTCTGTTGTGATATACTAAAACAAGAGATTTTTACAACAGGAGGCGTTTTCGTGGGTGAACAGTCAGAGAAAATAAAGAAAAATATTTGTATGGGGCTGCTGGCTCATGTAGATGCAGGAAAAACTACATTGTCAGAAGCACTTTTATATTTAAGCGGAAAGATACGAAAGCTTGGAAGAGTGGATCACAAGGATGCATATCTGGATACTTCACCCCTTGAGCGTGAGCGGGGAATCACGATTTTTTCCAAACAGGCAGTGCTGGAATTCCCGGAAACAAGAGTTACCATTCTGGATACGCCTGGGCATGTGGATTTTTCTGCAGAGATGGAACGTACCTTGCAGGTTCTGGACTATGCAGTGCTTTTGATTAACGGTGCAGATGGTGTGCAGGGACATACGGTGACTTTATGGAAATTGCTTGAGCGATACCAGATTCCCACATTTATTTTTGTGAACAAAATGGATCAGGATGGAACGGATCACGATGCTCTTTTGACTGAATTGAAAAAAAGGCTGAATGAGAACTGCATGGATTTTTCAGAGAAAGGAAATCCTGATGGAGACTTGAATCCGGAAGTGCTGGCTGGTGAAAAAGAACAGCAGAATTTGATGGAAAATAAATTTTCTGAAGAATTTCTGGAGAGCCTTGCCATGTGTGACGAGGAACTGCTGGAAAAATATCTGGAAACAGGAGAAGTATCCAGGAGAGAGATTACCGGTCTGATCGCAGATCGAAAGGTTTTTCCATGCTATTTTGGCTCTGCCTTGAAAATGGAAGGAGTAGAGAAGCTGATCCACGGACTGGACAGGTACACCAGATGTCCGGTATATCCTGAGGCTTTTGGTGCGAAGGTTTATAAGATCGCCAGAGACGATCAGGGAAACCGTCTTTCCTATATGAAGATTACAGGCGGGACACTGAAAGTAAAAGAACTTCTTATTACCAGCAAGGGAAACGTGGCTGCAGGAGAGGAAGTATGGGAGGAAAAGGCAGACCAGATCCGGATTTACTCCGGCGCCAGATTTGAATTGGTGAAAGAAGTGCCCGCGGGAACCGTGTGCGCAGTGACAGGTCTTTCCCATACTTTTCCAGGACAGGGACTTGGCGTGACGGAGAATTCCAATATGCCAGTACTGGAGCCGGTACTGAACTATCAGATTATTTTGTCGGAAGGCTGCGATGTGCACCAGATGCTGAAGAAGCTGAGAGAACTGGAAGAGGAAGATCCTCAGCTTCATATTGTATGGGACGAGCAGCTGGGAGAAATCCACGCCATGCTCATGGGAGACGTGCAGATCGAGATCCTGAAAAGGCTGATCTGGGAGCGGTTCCATGTGGCTGTGGATTTTGGAACGGGAAATATTGTATATAAAGAGACCATTGCGGCACCTGTGGAAGGTGTGGGACATTTTGAGCCTTTGCGCCATTATGCGGAAGTTCACCTTCTTCTGGAACCAGGGGAGCAAGGAAGCGGAATGCAGTTTTTTACCGCCTGCAGTGAGGATGTGCTGGACCGGAACTGGCAGAGACTGATCCTCACCCATCTGGAAGAAAAGGAACACAGAGGAGTGCTGACTGGTGCACCGATCACAGATATGCAGATTACTCTGCTTACCGGACGGGCCCACCAGAAACACACGGAAGGCGGAGATTTCCGTCAGGCTACTTATCGGGCTATCCGTCAGGGGCTTAAGAAAGCACAGAATGTTCTGCTGGAGCCTTACTATGAATTTCGGCTGGAAGTGCCGGTGGAGGTTGTTGGCCGTGCAATGAATGATATCCAGAAAATGCAGGGAACTCTTCTTCCTATGGAGACAGAGGAAAATACCGCTATTTTGAAGGGAAAAGCGCCTGTTTCGACTATGCGCGATTACCAGAAAGAAGTAGTTTCTTATACAAGGGGAATGGGAAGACTGTTCTGCAGTTTAAAAGGATATGAGCCTTGTAAAAATCAAGATGAGATCGTGGAACAGATCGGCTACGATTCTGAGCGGGATCTAGATAATCCTACCGGGTCTGTATTTTGTGCCCATGGAGCCGGATTTGTGGTGCCATGGTATGAAGTGGAAGAGTATATGCACCTGGATACTGGGATTATGGCAGAGTTTGAGGATGATCTCAGCGAGGAAGACTGGGAGGATGCTGCGTCAGGTTCTGGAAATCCTGCAAGTGGAGACGATACTGCTCAAAGTGCCAGAAATTCAGCATGCAGTGGAGCTGGCAGTACAGGAACTGCCAGAAATACATCTGGAAGTGGAAGCCGTGCGGGAAGTGGTTACCAGCCGCCGGAATCTGCCTACCGTGGAAGCTATGAGGATGACAAAGAACTTCAGGCCATTTTTGAGCGTACCTTTGGTCCGGTGAAAAGAGACCGCGTGTCTTCTTATAAAAAAGTGGTAAGTGCCCTATCTTATTCTGGCAGCAGTTCTTCTGCAAAAAAAGACCAGGAAGAATACCTTCTTGTGGATGGTTATAACATTATTTTTGCCTGGCCGGAGCTGAAAGAACTGGCAGATGCGGATGTCCGTGCAGCACAGACGAAGCTGATGGATATTTTAAGTAATTATCAGGGATATAAGAAATGTACTTTGATTCTTGTATTTGATGCTTACAAGGTGGAGGGACACCAGGAGGAAGTGCTTACTTATCACAATATTCATGTGGTTTATACAAAAGAAGCGGAGACTGCCGATCAATATATTGAAAAAACAGTTCACAAAATCGGCAGACAGCATCAGGTAACGGTTGCTACTTCAGACGGACTGGAACAGATTATCATTATGGGGCAGGGCGCCAGTCGTATTTCCGCAAGAGGTCTGAAAGAAGAAATCGAAGAGACTAGAAAGCAGCTCCGCCAGGAATGGCATCAGCACCGCCAGTCCAGTCATACCTATCTCTTTGATCATGCAGATGCTGAGACTGCGAAGCTGATGGAAGAAGTCCGACTGGGGAAAAAGAAATTATAGGGTTTCTGTTCATGGAGTGAACAATAGCATTATTGGAATTAATGTTTTCCATTGGCAATTTGACAAACTCTTTGCCATCTGTTAAGGTGGTGTGCAAAGTGGTGTTGCAGCTATAAAGGAGATGTATAAAAATGAGAGAGAAGCTCACCAAAAAAGACGTAGAGAAAATTGAACAGGAGATTGAGCACCGTAAGCTAGTTGTCCGCAAAGAAGCAATTGAGGCAGTAAAGGAAGCACGTGCCCAGGGCGATTTAAGTGAGAATTTTGAATACTACGCTGCCAAGCGTCATAAGAACCAGAATGAGAGTCGTATCCGCTATCTGGAGAATATGTTAAAAACAGCAACTATCGTTTCTGATAAATCCAGCAGTGACGAGGTTGGAATGGATGACATTGTAGAAGTTTATTTTGAGGAAGATGACGAGATTGAGAAATATAAGCTTGTTACTTCCATCAGGGGAAATTCCATGGAGAACAGAATCAGTATTGACTCTCCGATTGGCATGGCACTGAAAGGTCATAAGATTGGCGACAGAGTGGAAGTAAAGGTAAATGACAATTACAGTTATTTTCTGGAAATCCGCTCCATCGATAAAACCCATTCAGAGGAAGAGGAAATCCGAGGATTTTAAAAGTATTAGAGCGTGTAACAGTGAAGATACGGAATCATTACACGTATTATATAAAAATCCCGCATGAGATATGCAGTGATAATTGTAAAATTATTCTTCATGTTTCCTGTGGGATTTTTTGAATGTAAAATTTGGAAAATACAGTAAAATCAACTATCAAACAAATATTTTACATTTTCAACAGCCTGGCTTTACATTTTTCCTGTATAAGAAAATCCAAGATTGTAAAGTATTTTACATATATTTAACAGTCTTCTCACCCGAAACTTTACATAGCCCACTTATATTGGTTTTGTAAACAAAAGAAATTAAGAACCCAATAAACTTTTAAAAGGATAAAAAAAGGAGAGGAAACGTAATGGATTTTTTTAGCATTCTGACATTAGTCGGCGGACTGGCGATGTTCCTTTATGGAATGCAGGTAATGGGAGACGGTCTGGAAAAGCTTTCCGGCGGTAAACTGGAAAAGATTCTGGAAAACCTTTCATCTAACCGTGTGAAAGCAGTTTTGGTTGGTGCAGCAGTTACTGCAATCATTCAGTCTTCATCGGCAACCACAGTTATGGTAGTCGGCTTCGTAAACTCGGGAATCATGCATCTGTCCCAGGCTGTTGGCTTTATTATGGGCGCAAATATCGGTACTACTGTTACCGCATGGATTCTCAGCCTGGCAGGAATTGAAAGCTCCAATTTCTTTGTAAGACTTTTGAACCTAATCTCATTTTCACCGATTCTGGCATTGATCGGAGTTGTTTTTATTGTCTTCCTTCATGATGAAAAGAAGAAAGATATTGGAAACATTCTGGTTGGTTTCGCAGTGCTGATGTTCGGTATGAATACCATGAGCGGTGCCGTAAAACCTCTGGCAGAGGTACCGGAATTTACAAACATCCTTCTGAAGTTCTCCAACCCTGTTTTAGGTGTGCTGGCCGGTGCACTTCTGACTGCTGTTATTCAGTCTTCATCAGCTTCTGTTGGTATTCTCCAGGCGCTTTGTGTAACTGGTGCAGTCCGTTACGGAGCAGCGCTTCCGATTATCATGGGACAGAATATTGGAACCTGTATTACAGCAATGCTTTCTTCAATCGGTGCTACTAAGAATGCAAAACGCGCAGCAATCGTTCATCTGTACTTCAATATTGTAGGAACTGTTACATTTATGGTTGTATTCTATGTGCTGAATGGATTTTTACATTTCTCTTTCATTGAAGAAGTGGCAGGTCCTGCCGGCATCGCAGTGATCCACAGTGCCTTTAACATCATTGCAACACTTGTACTTCTTCCATTTGGAGATATGCTTGTAAAAATGGCATGTGCAACTGTCCGTGATACAAAAGAGGAGAAAGTTATTTCCGCAGAAGATCAGGAGTTTATGATCCTGGAATCCCGTTTTCTTAGTAATCCTGGTATTGCTATTGAGCAGAGCAAAACAGCTGCCAGGAAAATGGCAGAGCAGTCCAAAACCGCTTTGAACCTTTCTTTTGGCTTGCTGGATGATTTCCAGGAGGAGACAGCTTTCCGTGTGGAAAAGATTGAAGCAAAGGTTGACCGCTATGAGGACGAACTGGGAACCTATCTGCTCAAGTTGAATCAGAAAGATCTTTCTCTGGAAGACAGCCACAGCTTGTCCATTATGCTTCACTGTATCGGAGATTTTGAGCGTATTTCCGACCACGCACTTAGCATTATGAAATCTGCAAAGGAAATTTCAGAAAAAAATGCCCGCTTTTCAGACAAGGCAGTGCAGGAACTTCACATTATGGAAAAAGCCGTGTCGGATATTGTGGAAAAAGCGTATAGCGTTTTTGCAAACCAGGACATGAGAGCAGCCGAAGAAATTGAGCCTTTGGAAGAAGTGATCGATGAGCTCAGCCGTGAGCTGAAAAGACGCCATGTAAATCGTCTTCGTGCCGGAGAATGTACAATAGAGATGGGATTTGTGCTTTCTGACATTACAACCAGCCTGGAGAGAATCGCAGATCATTGTTCCAATATCGGAGTCTGTGTGACTCAGGTACATGAGGATCTTTATGATACCCACAGTCACCTTGACACTGTAAAAAATGCACCGGGAGAACATTTCCATCACGAACTGGAGGTTGCCCGTGTGAACTATATGCTTCCGTAACCGGGAGAGTAGATGTTGCCAGTTGCTGCTCTGGAAAAATTCCTGTGAGAATCATTTCCGGAGGCAGCGACTGGTAATATAATTTTTGCGGCGCGAAAACATGCAAATGCATGATTTCTGTGCATCGCGAAGCGTGTTACTGGTCAGGTCGTGAACGGTAACCTGTTTTCCTGCTTTTTACCGTGACTTTACAGTTGTGCACTTGTATAAGGGGAAAAAAGTACGTATACTAAGAAATAATGATGATTTACAGGTAATGTAAAAAATAGGTAAGACATGGGAGGAGAATACTAAAAAATGATTTTTTGTGTTGAAGATGATAACAACATCCGTGATCTTTTAGTATATACATTAGAGACGACCGGATTTCATGCAAGGGGTTTAGAACACTCCCAGGAATTGTGGAAAGCCCTCGCAGAAGAGGAACCAGAGCTGATTCTTCTTGATATTATGCTTCCTGGAGAGGACGGATATTCCATTCTGGAAAAACTGAAGAAATCCTCTGGAACAAGAGATATTCCAATCATTATGGTAACTGCCAAGGAAGCAGAATTTGATAAGGTCCGTGCCCTGGAAGCCGGTGCAGACGATTATATTACCAAGCCCTTTGGAATGATGGAATTTATAGCCAGGGTGAAGGCTGTGCTCAGGCGCAGCAGCCGTCACGGAGATGACAGAGAGTTTAGCTGTGAGGAACTTCGTATTTTCCCGGGCCGTCATCAGGTATACTGTGATGATCAGCCTGTGGAGCTTACCCGCAAGGAATTTGAACTTCTTCTGTATCTTATGGAAAACAGAGGAATCGTTATGACCCGTGACCAGATTTTGTGCCATATATGGGGCTATGATTTTGACGGGGAAACCAGAACTGTGGATGTACATGTGCGGACCCTGCGGCAGAAGCTTGGGGATACTGGAAGACTGATCGAAACTGTCCGCGGCGTAGGTTACAGAATGGCAGATAAAGGAGGCACTCAGGGATGAAAAAGAAAATCCTAAGTCATACCAGTGTGATGATCATTCTCACGGTTATCCTTACCTTTATAGCTGCCAGCTTTGTGATGTATGATAAGTATAATAGTACCATGAAAAAGGGTGTACGGGATGAAGCAGAATATGTAAAAGTGGGGATAGAAGAAGTTGGAGAAGCATATTTAAGCGGAAATGTGGGAAAAACCACAGATACTCGTATTACGCTCACCGATTCAGAGGGAAATGTGCTCTATGATAATGAGGCAGAGGCTTCAAAGCTTCCAAACCACAGCAGCCGTCCGGAATTTGTCCAGGCTATGAAAAATGGACAGGGAGAAATCGTTCGTTATTCGGAAACCCTGTCGCACCAGACCTTTTATTATGCAGTAAAGCTGAATGATGGCAGAATTCTCCGCCTGGCAAAAACAACAGACAGTGTGTTCCATACGTTGCTTAGCAGTTTTATCTGGCTGGGACTTTTGATGCTGTTAATCATTCTGGTAGAGATCGTGCTGGTACAAAAACAGACAAAGAATCTGATTGAGCCGGTGAACAATCTGGATCTGGAGCATCCTCTTTCGAATGTGTGCTACGAAGAACTCCGCCCTTTGCTGATGCGGGTGGATCAGCAGAATAAGCAAATTGCAAGCCAGCTGGAGGAGTTGAAGAAGACAGAGGCTGTGAGAAGGGAATTCTCTGCAAATGTTTCCCATGAGTTAAAGACACCTCTGATGTCCATTTCCGGTTATGCGGAGCTGATGATGAATGGAATGGTGAGACCGGAGAATATTGCCGATTTTTCAGGACGAATTTATAAGGAGGCCAATCGTCTGGGAAATCTGGTGGCAGATATTATCCAGTTGTCGCGTCTGGATGAACAGCAGGATGCAGTGGTCTCCATGGAAAGTGTAGAGCTTGATGAGCTGGCAAAGGATGTGGTAAACAATCTCCGGGATCATGCGGAAAAGAAAAATATTTCGTTGGATTATTGTGGTATTCCAATCAACATTCAGGGAGTACGGCATGTTTTATATGAAATGCTGTACAATATTGCGGACAATGCTGTTCGTTACACCAATCCGGGAGGACACATTCATATTTATGTAGGCAGAAAAGGGGATCGTCCTTTTTACCGGGTTGAGGATGATGGAATCGGAATTCCAAAATCTGAACAGAAAAGAATATTTGAGAGATTTTACCGGGTGGACAAAAGCCATTCGCGGCAGACCGGAGGAACTGGTCTTGGACTGTCCATTGTAAAGCATGGGGCAACCTTACATCATGCACAGATCAATGTGGACAGCGATCTTGGAAAAGGTACAAAAATGGAGCTGCTTTTTTAGAGCGTGTTGAAAAAGGCTTTCTGCAAATTGTGACGTACAGCTTGCAGAAAGCCTTTTTGGAACATACTGAGGCAGCTCCTTTTTATATAAGCATAAATAAAAAAATTACAGTTCGCTCAGTGCATCCTCATCTGCCACAATAATTGCATTGGGATGGAACTGAAGGATGGAAGCCGGGCACTGTGGGGTAACAGGTCCTTTGATCGCAGCAGCGAGAGCCTTAGCTTTATTCTTGCCGTTAGCTACAAGAAGAATGGTCTTTGCGCTCATAATATTGCCGGTTCCCATAGAAATAGCCTTGCGTGGCACATCCTCCTCGCTTGCAAAAAAACGCTTATTCGCCTGGATGGTAGCCTCTGTAAGATCTACACAGTGTGTGCCAGCCTGGAAATGGTCGTCTGGTTCATTAAATCCGATGTGGCCATTAGGTCCTATTCCAAGAAGCTGAAGGTCTGCAGCTCCCATATTCTTAAGCAGCGTATTGTAAGCTTCGCAGCAGGCCTCTGTATCCGGATTGGTTCCGTCCGGAACATAGGTATTCTTAATATCTATATTGACTCTGCTGAACAGGTTCTTGTTCATGAAGTAACGGTAGCTCTGGTCATTGGATCCGTCCAGTCCGACATATTCGTCCAGGTTCACAGACTTTACATGGGAAAAATCCAGTATTCCCTCTTCATACATAGCAGCCAGCTGATCGTAGGTACCTACCGGGGAAGAACCGGTAGCAAGACCAAGGATACAATCCGGTTTGGACAAAATAACACCGGCGATAATGGTAGCTGCAGTACGGCTCAGCTCTTCATAATTCTTAACTTTAATTACTTTCATTTTACCTCTCCTTCTTTGTCAATAAGTGAGTATGATCACTTTAACAAGGTGCAAAAAAATGACGGCATTATCAGAATGCTGTCATATAAAAACCCTGCCCTTGTTCCTAAGACAATATCAGTATACCCTATATTTGGGCGAAATGCCATAAATATTTCTGCTTTTTTTTGCTTTTTTTGGTGAAAACTGATTGCAAGTTTCGAAAGCTTTTCCTATAATGAATTTATAACATAGAAATTTACCCTGGGGATAAATAAAATGAAAAAAACGTACACCCTGAAAAGGGAACTTACTCTTCTGATGATAGTGACCTCTGTATGCACCCTGCTGTCTGTATGCGCAGCTGTTTTCTATGTCTTTTTTTCTTTCTTTTTCCAGAAAACACAGGAAGATATTGAATATGTACTTCGCTATACCAGTCAGCAGTATGAGGCGCATATGCAGTTTATTGAGGATAGCGTGATCGCCATACGTCATAATACGGTACTGGATGAATTTTTTCAGAAGGAAGAATACGACCTGGAGGAAATAGAACCACAGCTTTCCTACAGCATGGAACTTTTTTCAGAGCGGAATATGGTAGAACGTCAGCTGCCTTTTGTCACTGGAATTTATTTGTTTAATAATGGAAATGAATGTATTTATGAGCACTATTATGCAACTACCCTGGCAGCAGGGAGAGAACAGAAGCGAAAATACGAAAAACTACAGCAGGAGTTCAAAGGCACCAGTGACCAGTATGCCTGTTTGTCCGATGAAGATGAATTGAATATTTTTTTTCGTATTTATGATGAGAATATGGCAGAAAAAGGAACCGGAATCGTGCAGATCAGCCAGAGTGCAGTAGCGAAAGTTCTGGAAACGGTACAGCTGTATCATAATGGAGGATGGGCAGTCCTGGACAAAAATGATCAGTTGCTTGTCTCAGAAGGCGCCCCGGAGCTGGTGAAAAAGCTGCAGACCTCTGAGAATTCATGGAGTGGAACAAAAGACCTGGAGGGTGCGAAAGTGATCGGCTATGGAAATCCCTGCGGATTTGGAGTACGCACGGTGATCACAGTGGGATATGGGAATATTTTTTCTATTTTGAAGCCCACTCTTTTTATTGTTCTTGTGGGTTTTGTTGTGGTACTGGGAATTGCATTTCTGGTTTCATATGCTATCAGCTACCGCTTTACAAAACCGGTCACCAGGATGATCCAAAGCATACAGGCCTTTGGAAAACCGGATCTGAATGTCAGAATGGAAGATTCTTCTATTCTGGAGTTTCATGACATGGGGATCGTGTTTAATGAGATGGCAGACAGAATCGAATATCTGATCACCCAGGTTTATGAAAAAGAAATTGTGGCAGCCAGATCCCAGGTAAAATATCTCCAGTCCCAGATAAATCCCCATTTCCAGTTTAATATTCTGGCCATGCTGAGTCTGAAAGCGAAAATGGCAGGAAATGAAGAAGTTTACGATGGGCTGAATGCTTTTTCCAGACTGATGCAGGGCAAGATATTCCGGGAAAAAGAGATTAAGATAAAGGTAAAAGAGGAACTGGAAATCGTTCAGTTCTATTTATATCTGCAGAAGAGCCGTTATCAGGCCAAACTGTCGTATGAGGTGAAGCTTGAGGATGAAAAAATCGGCGAAGATCTGATTCCTCGTCTTCTTATTGAGCCACTGGTGGAAAATGCAGTTTCGCATGGTTTGGAACCAAAGCGTGGAAAAGGAAATCTGCAGGTCCTTTTATATGAAAGGGAAATGCTTTATATCTGGGTAAAAGATGATGGAGTAGGCGTTGGTCAGAATCAGATGAAGGCAGAGGAAAATAAAGAAAACATTCCCCATACCCATGTGGGATGGGAAAATACAAAGAAAATGCTCCGGATCCTGTATGGGGATCATTACAAGTTCCAGGTCTGGAGCGAACCGGGAAAGGGAACGGAAATAGAAATTGCAGTTCCAATTGAAAGAGGTGGAAATTATGTGGAAAGTGATAGCAGCCGATGATGAAGGATACATCAGAGAGGCTTTGCAGAAGCTGATAAACTGGGGAAAAATGAACTGCTCTCTGGAGAAAGTAGTCAGTGATGGACAGGAGCTGTTGGAAGAAATCGGGGAAGAAATGCCGGACATTGTGATCACAGATATACAGATGCCTGGTGCTGACGGGTTAGAAGTATGTAAATACATAAACGAAACCTGTCCAGAAACCCAGGTGATCATCCTTACCGCATATTCGGATTTTGAGTATGCCAAACGTGCCATTAAATACAGTGTATGTGAGTATGTGCTTAAGATTTCCATTATAGACGAACTTCCCCAGGCAGTGGAAAAAGCAATCGGAAAGCTGTCCAGACTGAAAAAAGAGCTTGAAATCCAGGAGCATACGAAGGCAGAAGAACCGGAATCATTGCTTGACCAGATCGAACAGTATCTGGAAGAAAATTTTCGCAAAAAGATCACGCTGGATGATATTGCAGATACTCTGCATGTGAACCGCAGCTATCTCAGCCGTTATTATAAGAATAAAACAGGTGTGAATCTGTTTGATGAGATTCTAATAAAAAGGGTGGAAAAGGCGAAAGAATATTTGCAGAGTACAGAGATGAAGACCTATGAGATTTCAGAAGCGGTAGGAGTGGAGGATGCCGGTTATTTCTCTAAAATGTTTAAAAAGATAACTGGGGTATCACCGAAAGAATTCAGGAAAAGAGAACAAAATGAAGAGAAAAATTAGAGCCCTTTTCTTTCGCATCGGAATAGCTGGAAGCCTGCTCCTTGGAGGCTGCGGAAAAGAAGAAAAAGAGCCTGTAACCATCACGATGATTCATGCATGGGGTGGAACCGGTGAAGACCATGTGGCTATGCGGGATATTTACGATGGATTTCAGAAGGAGAATCCGGACATTGAGGTGCAGCTGATCTCCATGCCAGGAAGAAAGGAAATGCTGCGTAAGGTGGAGGACATGATCATGGTGGGAGATATGCCGGATGTGATTACCTTCAGCGGTATGGGACAGAATACAACCTATGATTTTATTGTAGAAAATGATATGGCGCTGGATATTATGCCCTATGTGAAAAAAGATGAAGAGTTTGCCTCCAATATTTCCCAGACCAATCTGAACTATTGGACCACAGAAGAAGGGGAGCTGTTTACAGTGTCAGATGTTTTGTCCTTAAGTGGTGGTTATTGGTATAATGAAGATATTCTGCATGCAGCTGGCGTAAGGGAAATTCCCAGGACCTGGGATGCTTTTCGCGGTATGTGCTACAAGATCTGGAAATGGTCGGAGCGTGAGAATAATGAAATTGCTTCGCTTCAGACATCTCCGGAGGGCTATCTTTATTTTATGGACCATATGCTTCTGGAAGAAGGTACAGAAAAGGACAGAAACGATATCGGTACAATTTCAGAGGTGTTGAAACGGCTGCAGGAAATTTATGTATATTCCACCTCCGAAAATGCAGAATACAGTTATTTGGATGAGACCAGATTGTTCAATGAAGGAAAGCTTGCCATATATGTGAATGGCGTATGGGGCGCTTCCTTGATTTCCGAAAACATTAATGCCAAGTATGCACTGCTTCCAACTACATCCGGGAAAAATCTGTCTTGCGAATCTGCCTGTTTTGGTTATGTGCTTGGAAAAAGTGGAAACGAACAGAAAGAGGAGGCTTCCATCCGGTTCCTGAAATATATGCTAAGCAAGAAGGTGCAGACGCGGATTTTGGAGGAAACAGAGCAGATTCCGGCGAATAAGCAGGTAGTTCTGGATTCTTACGAGAAGGAAATGCCGCGGCTGTTTCAGGCTGCTTCTCTGGTTCTAAGTGCAGAGGATAAAATTGAAGTTCCGGATAATCTGTGGACTTATGAACAGAAAGCCTATTTTACAGAAAACATTTTCAGAGAGCTTACCGGTAAAATTTCACCGGAAGCTTTTACCCGGCAGCTGGGTGAAATGAAAATAGATAAATAGGGAAAATAAAGATAAGGAAAATATTGCCGTCAGGTAAATATTTTCCTTATTTTTATTGTGAAAATGTCAATAAATACCTGTAAATTGCAAATGGGATTCATTCAAAAATACTAAAAACAAGGGTAAAATAAGGACAGTTAAAGCAAAGACGTATAATTTATGAAGGAGGATTTTTGTAATGAAGAAAAAAATGGTAAGTGTTTTACTGGCAGCAGCAATGGGGACTACTGCACTGGTTGGATTTGGAACGACTGCTTATGCAGATGATGATGTTCTGGAATTTTACCATGGATATTACCAGGATGAGAGCGAGTGGGCTGCAGCTCAGGTTATGAGGGATATCTATGATGAGTTCGCAAAGGAACATGCTGATGGATCAGTTACATTCAAACCAATCGCTGTAGAAAACAGAGATGACATTGTAAGTGCACAGGTTGCTGGCGGTTCCTTCCCGGATCTGGTAGATGTAGGCGGTGGCGGAGTTCCGCAGGCAGCACTTTCCCAGGATCTGGTATACGATCTGAAACCGTATATCGATGAAAATGGTCTGCAGGATGCAGTTGGTCTTAACTATACACAGCATGATATGGATGGTCATATTTATGCAGTGCATGATCAGATTGAGAGCCGTGGCTTATGGTATAATTCCGATATTTTTGAAAAAGCCGGAATTACAGAGGAGGCGTTTGCAGACTGGGATTCTTTTGGAGAAGCAATGGAAAAAATCCGTGCTTTGGACGAGGATGTGTACGGATACATTGCAGGACAGGGCTCCAGCTATATTGTAAACACGGTTATGGCTTCCACAGATGCAGGCAAGAAAATGCTGGAATCTGAGCTGACAGAGGACACCATCAATTCAGAGGAATTTGCAGCTGCATTTAAGACTGCTGCAAACCTGGATCAGGCAAATGGTTCTGAGCATACTACAGATGATAACGGAAATCTTATGGCAGAATTTAATACAAATGGTAAGGCTGGTGTTCTTTTCAATGGTGTATGGAATGCAAGTGGAATTGATGCGTCTTTAACAGATGCCATTGAGCCTGCTTTATTCCCTGGAAATATTGCAGTCTGTCTCTTATACACATCTCCGAGCCCACGAGACCGTAC
>ENA-OUPZ01001070-OUPZ01001070.1-human-gut-metagenome-genome-assembly--contig:-NODE-1070-length-14009-cov-4.704816_pt1 | contig 14009 bp, 10 predicted proteins | sample MGYA00237941_ERZ548813 | MGnify/ENA primary metagenome ERZ548813 (study PRJEB26490, sample SAMN05194712) | human gut metagenome | biome: terrestrial biome; feature: human-associated habitat; material...
ACAAACCATGTAGGGGAGCAGCGCAATTTCTGCTTTGCAGAAATCCGACGTCCCGTTCTTCGGATATCTCAAATTAAAAATTATTACGCAAACATTGATCGTACTTTTTTCAAAAGATGTATGGGAGTGGCTTTGAGATCTGTCCGTAAATTTGGTCAGTATTTCAATTTCAAGCCCATATTGCGACACCTTTCGCTTGATAGTCCTGCTAAAATGTAATTATTACATTTTGGAAACATAGGACGTGATAAGCAATGGAAAAAATTCGGCATACGGCAAAATTTCATACCTCAGGCAAAACGAATGTACTTATGGCTGTTTTATCGGCGGCAGCAGCGTTTGCGGCAAGCTTCGGAAAGATCTTGGGCTTCCCCTCGTCAATGAACGTGGCGGTGGCAGTGCTTTCGGGAACTAATGTGATACCTGCTTTTTTAGGCTCTGCACTTGCATATTTTGTAAGCGGAACATTCTCAGAGGGTATCGTTCAGCTTTGTGCGATACTTGTTATTGGGGCGGTAAGGCTTGTGATGCCCTCTGCTGACCATAAGGACGACCCCGTTTTTGTGTCGCTCCTCACAACAGGAGCAATGCTTCTTTTCAGCTGTGTAATGTCGGTGGCAATGCCATCGGATACATATACGGCTTCACTGCGAATGATAAGCTCGCTCATGTGTGGCTGTGTTGTTTTTATTGCACTGACCGTAAAACGTCAAAGAAACCGAAGCGGTGTTTTTGACCTCACAGGAATAAACGGAGTTTTCACAGCTATACTTTATATTATGTTTATCTCGACCATTACTGCCGCACCGCTCCATGTGGTGAATCTGGGCAGGATAGCAGGCACTTTGTTTATGCTTATGGCAGTGCGAAAGTATAGAAATATAGGCGGTGCAGTTGTTGGCGCATTGACAACCTGCGGTGTACTCCTTTGTACTCCGTCACTTGCGAGAAATACACTTTTGCTTGCCACGTCAGGACTTATCTGCGGAGCTTTTCTGCAATTCGGCTCTCTTGTGATAGTGCTTGTTTTTCTTGCAGTTTCACTTGTGAGCCTTGTGGCAATGGGCGTGAACGGTGATACATTTTCAATGTTTGCTGATTTGCTTATAGGCTCTGTGCTTTTTATCGCCCTGCCTGTTCCTGTGATAAAAAGGGTGGCAAAAAAAGTGGTGGGAGTGAAAAATTCCGTTGACCTTGTAGGGCAGACCACTTCTTCAAAGCTCAACATGGCTTCGAGAACTCTGGGCGGTATCAGAGGTCAGCTTACAATGGTCACTGCGGCGATAGATAAACGCTCAAAGGAAGCTACACTGTCAAAGCGTGTACGAACTGTTGTTTGTACCGATTGCGATATGTACTCAGTGTGCAGTAAGCGTTGTGTACAGCTTGATGACAGCTTTTCAAAGCTTGAAAGCATAGTTTGTACATATAATAACCTCAGCCTTGAAGATGTTGAAAAGCATTTGGGCGGCTGTGTTAGAAAGTCGCTTCTTTGCAAAAGCTTCAATGAATTGTATACCGACTTTGTGGCAGAACGTGCCGACAGCATGAGAGTTCGTGAAATGCGTGAGTTTTTAAGCGAACAGCTATCCTCCATGGAGGATATCTTATCCGACCTTTCTTTCAGGGCAGGTCAGGTGAGAAGCGTTGATCCTCAGCTTTCAGCAAGAGTAAGGGAGCATTTTTCAAATCTCGGCTATCCAAATGTGAAAGCCTGCGTTTACATAGACGAAAACCTTTGTCAGCGTGTGGACGTTTTCATTACGGCACAGTTCAGGGGTGATCTTGTAAGGCTCACAGCAACGCTTTCAGAAATGATAGATTATGACCTTGATATGCCTGTGATAGTCAAGGTGGATAATATAACCAGAATGTCCTTTGCGGAAATTCCGAAATTCACAGTTGATATAAAAAGCTTTTCGGCTTCGTCAAGCGGAGAATATTCGGGGGACAGCTTTGAAGTCTTTGATTCAAGCGTCAACGAAAAGTATATCGTCCTTTCAGACGGCATGGGAACAGGAAAAAGAGCAAGACTGGATTCATTATTTTCCGTAAGTCTTGTTACAAGGCTCATAAGATCGGGAATGTCTATGCAGACAGCCCATAGGCTTATAAATTCTATGCTCAGAGTAAAGGGCTGGGAGGAATCTTTTGCGACCCTTGATATAATGCGGCTGGAGCTTAATGGCGGAACGGTGCAGTTTCTGAAATCGGGTGCGGCGCAAAGCTTTCTTTTCCGTGACGGCGGTCTTAAAGCTATCGGCGGACAGGCTTTTCCTGCTGGGATACTTGCGGAGTGTACCCCTGATGTGAGCGAACTCAAGCTCTTTGACGGTGACGTTCTGCTTATGACCTCAGACGGTGTCGAGGACGCTACAGCACGAGAGATACTCCGCTGTAACGGAATGAACGCTCAGGATATAGTCACGGCGCTTGGTGCAAAGGCGCTTGCTCAGCGAACGGGAGGCAGGCGTGACGATATAACTATTATTGCCGCAAAAATTTTCCTTCGTGACGAGAATGAAAAATGAATGTAAATGACTTGGCCGACTTTTGCCTGCAATTTTTACTTTTGTATACTTTGACTTTACTTTTTCTATGTTATTATATAAAATCTATTGTGCAAAATATACAAAAACATCTGTTGAAATATGTGCGAATACGAGAATAACTACTAAAACTATTGCAAATTTGTTCAAAAAAGATTAAAATATAAATATGAAACGCCGAAATTATTCAGCGGTTTTCACAAAAAGACAAGGGAGGCTGAATTGTGATAGATATTATTCCAAAGGATTATGAATTGCCGCTCTATCTTTTCCACAATGGCACAAACTGCGAAACATATAAGTTTCTTGGCTGCCATAAGGGAGAGAAAGACGGCATAGAAGGTTATTATTTCAGAGTCTGGGCAGCACACGCTGAGGGCATTTCTGTTGTGGGAGATTTCAATGACTGGGACGAAAATGCCACTCCAATGGAGAAGATAGACGACTCAGAGGTGTGGGAGGCTTTTGTTACAGGGCTTAAGACTTATGATACATATAAATACTGTATCCACGGCTGTGACGGAAAGACCCATTATAAGGCTGATCCGTACGGCACACACATGGAGGTCGCTCCGAACACCGGCTCAAAGGTTTTCGATATAGACGATTATCTTTGGAGCGATAAAAAGTGGATGACCGAGAAGAAGTCTAAGGACATTTACAACTGCCCTATGAATATCTATGAGGTACATCTCAATTCATGGAAGGCTTGTCCTGACGGAAAATATTTCTCATATGTTAGATTTGCAGATACTATAATCCCTTATATAAAGGAAATGGGCTATACTCATATCGAGCTTATGCCGTTGGCGGAATATCCTTTTGACGGCTCTTGGGGCTATCAGGGTATCGGCTATTTTGCGCCGACTTCACGTTTCGGAACGCCTTATGACTTCATGAAAATGATAGACCTTTTCCACCTGGCGGGAATAGGTGTTATCCTCGATTGGGTGCCTGCACATTTTCCTAGAGATGAAGCAGGACTGTTCGAGTTTGACGGAGGTCCGTCATATGAATACTCTGACCCGAAAAAGGCAGATCACCTCACTTGGGGAACGAGAGTTTTCGATTATTCAAAGGGCGAGGTAAAGTCATTCCTTATCTCAAACGCTCTTTACTGGATAGAAAAATATCACGTTGACGGTCTGAGAGTTGACGCTGTTGCGTCTATGCTTTATCTTGACTATGACAGACGTGACGGAGAGTGGACGCCTAACAAGTTCGGCGGAAAGGAAAATCTTGAAGCTGTTCAGTTCTTCAAGGATCTCAATACCGCTGTGTTCGGAAGAAACCCTAATACCCTTATGATAGCCGAGGAGTCAACTTCATGGCCTATGGTAACAAAGCCTGCGAGCGACGGCGGTCTTGGCTTCAACTTCAAGTGGAACATGGGCTGGATGAACGATATGCTCAAATATATGGCTCTTGACCCTATTGACAGAGCTTTTCATCATGATATGCTCACGTTCTCATTCTTCTATGCTTTCTCTGAAAACTTTATTCTGCCTATCTCTCATGACGAGGTGGTGCATGGTAAGGCTTCATTGGTAAATAAAATGTACGGCGGAGATATCGACAATAAGTTCAAGCAGTGCAAGCTGTTCATGGCTTATATGATGGCTCACCCGGGTAAGAAGCTTCTGTTCATGGGTGCTGATTTTGCTCAGTTCAGAGAGTGGGATTACGAGAATGGTCTGGAATGGTTCATGGTGGACGAATATGAGAACCACCGCAATTATCTGAACTACTCCAAGAACCTCAATCATTTCTATCTTGACCACCCTCAGTTCTGGGAGAGAGATTTCTCTTGGGAGGGCTTCAGCTGGATATCAAATGACGATTTCAAGCAGAGCATCATCATCTTTAGACGTTTTGACAAAAACGGCGGAGAGGTCATCGTTGTGTGCAACTTCGTTCCTGTGGAAAGAAAGTCATACTGCTTTGGCGTTCCTTACTGGGGCAGCTATACAGAGGTGTTCAACTCGTCTTCTGTTGACGGATCCCCTTGCACGAACGGCACTGTAAAGGCTGTTGATGAGAAGATGCACGGTTTCGATCAGTCTGTTTGTATCGACATACCTGCGTTCTCCTGTATGTATTTCACGGTGAAGAAAGAGGAAAGACCTGTGCCTGAGAAAAAGGCAGAGAATAAGAAAAAGACAAAGACGGCGGCTAAGAAAACTGCTGTCAAGAAAGCCGCTAAGGCGAAAACAACTAAGAAGTCCACAGCCAAAAAGGCTGAGTAATATAAGACTTAATAAAAATTGGTGGGTGAATTAATTATGTTCAACAAAAAAGAATGTGTTGCAATGCTGCTGGCAGGCGGTCAGGGAAGCAGATTGTATGCCCTGACACAGAGCGTTGCAAAACCGGCAGTACCTTTCGGTGCTAAGTATCGTATCATTGATTTCCCTCTCTCGAACTGTATCAATTCAGGTATCGACACAGTGGGCGTGCTGACACAGTATCAGCCATTGGTACTCAATGAGTACATTGGAAACGGTCAGCCTTGGGATCTTGACAGAATACACGGAGGCGTTCATGTGCTTCCTCCTTATCAGACAGCTTCAGGCGCTGACTGGTATTCGGGTACTGCAAACGCTATTTATCAGAATATCGCTTTTGTAGACAGATATGACCCTGAGTATGTTGTTGTTCTTTCAGGCGACCATATCTACAAAATGGATTACAACAAGATGCTTGAATATCACAAGGCTAAGAACGCTGACGCTACTATCGCTGTTCTGGACGTTCCAAAGGAAGAGGCTTCACGTTTCGGCATCATGATAACAGACGAGGACGACAACATCATAGACTTTGAGGAGAAGCCAAAGAATCCTCGTTCAACCCTTGCTTCAATGGGTATCTACATATTCACTTGGAAGAAGCTGAAAGCTTATCTTATCGCTAATGAGAACGACAAGGAAGCTTCAAAGGACTTCGGCAAGAACATTATCCCTGACATGAGAGAAGCAGGCGAGAAGCTTGTGGCTTATCGTTTTGACGGCTACTGGAAGGACGTTGGAACTATCGACTCTCTTTGGGAAGCAAATATGGACCTTATCAATCCTAACATTCCTATCGATCTTTATGACACAAGCTGGAAGATATACTCAAGAAACCCTGTTATGCCACCTCAGAGCATAGGAAAGAACGCTCAGGTACAGAACTCTATGGTAACGGAGGGCTGTGTTATCGACGGCTCTGTAGAGTTCTCAATGATCTCTGACGGCGTTACTGTTGAGGAGGGCGCTGAGATACTGGATTCTATCCTTATGCCTGGCGCAGTTGTCAAGAAGGGTGCAAAGGTCGAGTATGCTATCGTCGGCGAGAACACTGTTATCGGTGAGAACGCTCAGATCGGTGCAAGACCTGAAACTATCGAGGACAAGGACTCATGGGGCGTTGCTGTAGTGGGCAATAATCTGACCGTTTCTGACGGCAGTGTTGTTGCACCAAAGGCAATAATTTACGAGAATATCTAAGAAAGGACCGAGTAAACATGGATGTAAATATGGGTAACGTACTGGGTCTTGTTTTCGCTAATATGCACGACACGACTCTTGGCGACATGACAAAGAACAGAACTATGGGTTCTGTAATGTTCGGCGGAAGATACCGCCTTATCGACTTCCCACTGTCTAACATGGTAAACAGCGGCATAAGCGAGGTCGGTGTTATAACAAAATCTAACTATCAGTCACTTCTGGATCACCTCGGCTCTGCAAGAGAGTGGGATCTGGCTAGAAAGAAGGGCGGACTTTACATTCTGCCTCCATTCGGCAACGTTGAAAGCACTCTTTACAGAGGCAGGATCGAGGCTCTTTATGGTGCGATGAGCTTTATCAAGCACTCAAGAGCTAAATATGTTATCCTTTCAGACTGCGACGTTGTTACAAACATTGACTACAAGCCTATCGTTGCGGCTCACATTGAGAGCGGTGCGGACATTACTGCTGTTGCACACACCGGCGTTTACAGCTCTGATGAGATAAAGACTTCAACTGTATTCAACGTTGACGCTGACAAGAACGTGACCTCTGTTCTTATCAATCCTGACATCAGCGGAACTTGCACAACGAGCCTTAATGTGTTCGTTATGTCAATGGATTTCCTTATTGAAACTGTTAATGACGCAATGGCCAGAGGAAATGTAAGCTTTGAGAGAAATATTCTTCAGGAGAAGTGCAGAGAGCTTAAGATAAAGATCTACGAGTATGATAACTATTTCAGCAAGCTCAACAGCCCTGAAAGCTACTTTAAGTCAAATATGGCTCTGCTTGAACCTGAGAATGCACGCAAGCTGTTCGTTCCAAAGCGTTCTATCTACACAAAGGTAAGCGACAACGCTCCTGTTAAGTACGATCTGGACAGCAAGGTATCAAATTCTCTTATTGCTGACGGCTGTATCATAGAGGGCGAGGTAGAGAACTCTGTACTGTTCAGAGGCGTTAAGGTAGGCAAGGGTGCAAAGGTCAAGAACTGTATCCTTATGCAGGGCACTGTTGTTGGTGACAATGCTGAGCTTAACTATCTTATCACAGACAAGAACGTTTCTATCTGTGAAAACCATATCCTTACAAGCTCGCCGCAGTATCCTATGTATGTAGGAAAGGGAGCTTCTGTATAAAAAGGTCGCAATGACTTAGGAAAGAGGGTTCGGATATGAACATACTTTATACTGCAAGTGAGGCTTTGCCTTTTATTGCTTCAGGCGGATTGGCTGATGTTGCAGGCTCACTGCCTGCGGCGATCAATGCCGAGGGTCACGATTGCAGAGTCGTGATACCTTATTACAGCTCCATCAGGCAGGAGCTAAAGGACAAGCTGACATATGTTACGAATTTCACTGTGCCGGTGGCATGGAGAAATCAATACTGCGGCGTTTTTACAGGCGTTGTGAACGGAGTGACTTATTATCTTTTGGATAATGAGTATTACTTCCAGAGAAACGGCTTGTATGGCTTTTATGATGATGCTGAGAGATTTATATTCTTCTCAAGGGCAGTTCTCGAGCTGCTGAGATACATCGACTTTAAGCCAAATGTTATAAATGCCAACGACTGGCAGACGGCGCTTGTTCCTGTTTATTATGATATTTTCTACCGCTATCAGCAGGGTTATGAGGATATCAAGACGGTATTTACCATACACAATATTCAGTATCAGGGACAATATGGCTTAGAACTTATCAACGATATTATGGGCATTCCGCTTTATCATACGGATCTGCTTTCATATGACGGTGATGTGAACTTTATGAAGGCTGCTATTGAAACGGCTGACAAGGTGACGACAGTTTCGCCAAGCTATGCTTGGGAGATACTTGATCCATGGTATTCACATGGTCTTGACAGGGAGCTTGTGAACAAGCAATATAAGCTTTGCGGAATACTTAACGGAATAGATCAGAAGATCTATGATCCTGCAACTGATCCTGTTATTGCTAAGAATTATAGTTTGAATGACAAGACGGGCAAGGCTGTTTGCAAGCACGCTTTGCTCAGCGAGCTTGGCATGGCACATGGAAAAGAGCCTGTTATCGGTATCGTAACGAGATTTGTTTCACACAAGGGTCTTGACCTTATCAAGTATGTGTTTGAGGACATCATCAGGCTTGGCTGCAAGTTTGCTATACTTGGTTCGGGCGAGAAGATATACGAGGACTTTTTCAGCGAAATGCATTATCGTTATCCTGACAGAGTGGGTCTGACCATTGGTTTTGTGCCTGAGCTGTCCAAGAAGATATACGCTGGTGCGGATATGTTCCTTATGCCGTCGCAGAGCGAGCCTTGCGGTTTGGTTCAGATGATCGCTCTGAGATATGGTACTATACCTATCGTAAGAGAGACAGGCGGTTTGAGAGACAGTATCCATGATGCAGGCGACAAGAGTGGAAACGGCTTTACTTTCAAGTCCTACAATGCACATGATATGCTTGACGCTGTTGTTAGAGCCAGGGCATACTATGATGACAAGATGAAGTGGGGCAGGCTTGTGAACACTGCGCTCAAGCAGAATTTCAGTTGGACAAAGTCCGCCAAGGATTACATTGCACTTTACAACGACATTCACTAAACACCAATATCCGTTTATTTTGCCTGATAAACGGGAAAGACCGTCCCTTATCTTAGGGGCGGTCTTTTTGCATTTATATAAGTGTACGATCAATTGTACATTTATTTAGGGATTTGTCAATAAACTGAAAGCGGACAGGTGTGTGCCTGTCCGCTTTGGTTTAATGCTGTTTTGTTCGCATTGCTTTCGCTTTTTCTTTCATTTTCTGACCCAAATAAGAGCCTATTTCCAACATTGCGGTGTATTTGTCGATACACACGATAACGTAAGATTCAGCATATTTAGGGAATTTCAGGGTCAGCGGCCACATATGCTTGACTATCATATCCTCCTCACGCTTGCCTATCTCAAAATGCTGTTTCGCATTGTTGAGTGCGACCTTTGGGTGGGTCATTCCGTGAGGCATTTCGCCTTTTTTCTTCTCACGATCCCGCCAATCATAAAGGAACAGATCGTGAAGCAGACCTGCTCTTGCTGCGGATCTTGAATTTAGTCCCAATTTTCTGCAAACGAGATAGTTATAGTAGGATACATTGATGCAATGCTGATAGCAAGTCGTACTATAGTGATGACGAAAATTTTTCATTTCGTTTACAACATCGCTGTCAAGCAGGTCCTTTACAAACTCAAAATACTCCTTAGCTTCCTCGGAATTTTCAATGGAATATCTTGAACCGAAAGCCTTTGACATTTGCATGACCTCTTTTCGATAACTTATATGCAGGCGGCAATTTTGCTGCCCTTTTTACGGTTGGTGACTAATGTTTACCCCATAAGTTACCCCATTCAAGTTTGTTTTACCAAACTTACATTAACATTATAAACTTTTTTGTTCAAAATGTCAATAGGGAATGTATAACAATTTTATTACAAAAAATATCGGGCTCTCTGTGTTAGCATAGCAGTCCGATAAAAAATTGGATATCAGTAGTATTTTTCGTCATAAAATTTGGGGATAAAATCTTTGGCGGCGGATGTGCGGCTTTGGATAAAACCCTCAAAGCCGTATTTGTTCACGGCGTCAATGACGGTGTTATACTCGAAAGTTGATGTCTTACGGCAAAGCTCTTTGTAGTCAAAGGCTTTATACACGGGGGTGAACTGGCTCATAAGACTTATCATTATCTCGTTTTTGGTAAAATTTTTGCCTAGCCACTCCATAAGCTTTATGGAGTCTTTACGGTGGGTAGGGAGGACAAGGTGTCGGACTATTGTGCCGCTCTGCATTATGCCCTTTTCGTCAAAGGTTGGCTTGCCTGAAAGCTCCGCCATTTTATGTATTGAAGCAGCGGCGTTTTCAAAATAGTCTGCGGCTTTGGAATATTTATCCGAAAGTGTAGGATCAAAATATTTAAGGTCGGGTAGAAATATCTGCACATAGCCACGAAGAAGCTCCAGCGTTTGGGGCTTTTCATAACCGCCGCTGTTATAGACCACGGGGATAATGAGCTTATCTTTACAGAGGTCGAGCGCTTTGATTATTTGCGGAACGAAGTGGGTGGGATTGACGAGGTTTATGTTGTTTGCGCCCATTGATTGAAGCCGCAGAAAAGTGTCTGCAAGTTCTTGTTCGGTAAGCTCAAAGCCTTTGCTCTGAGCGGATATTTCGTAGTTCTGGCAGAAACAGCATTTCAGACAGCAGCCCGAGAAAAACACTGTTCCTGAGCCTTCTGTGCCGCTGATACAAGGTTCTTCCCACATATGAAGCTCGGCTCGGGCTATCCTTACTTTGGCAGTTTCACCGCAGAAGCCTTTATGCTCGTATCGGTTCACTTTGCACTCTCTTGGGCAGAGGGTACAGCTTTTAAGGATATCGTTCATGCCGCTGTGTCAACTCCGCCTATTTTGGTGTAGGAGTCAGAGGATAGGTCGCCTGATGAGTCTGCGTTTTTGTCAAGCGGAATCTCAAACTGGAATGAATCTGTTATCCAATCGTCATTCTGGAAGCAGGCAGTGAACGTGGTGCGCTTTGAATCGGCTGGGACAAGAAACTTGATAGTATAGGTCATATCGTCTTCGTAGTCGCTTTCACCGGGGAAGAAGTTGTTTGAGAAAAATGAATTATCGTTTTCGTCATAGGCGGTGTTGTAGGCAAAGGTGAATTTTACCTGTCTGTTGCTATCGCTGATATTAACATCAAGGTCGAGGTCTATTTCCCATACTGTGTCACCGCTTATAATACCGCCTGAAAGGGAGTTTCTTTCCTCATCGGTCAGGTCGCTTACTTTGCGTTCGGTGAGGGTATAGCCTTGATACTGAACGCTGTAGGTACCGTCCTCAGCGTCTTGCGCTACATAGAGGTTGGAATGGTCGGTGTAGTCATCTTCGGCTTCGCTATAGGTATCATCATAATCGTAGTCATAGTCATAGTCGTCATATCTGTCGGAGATGAGCTTGCTTGAAAAAAAGCTAAAAAGTGTGGGGATAACGGACATGAGGATAATGATTATAACAACGGCGGTGACGCAGCCTTTGCCGCCATTCTTTTTGTTAGAGTGGTTTATGTTCGTGGCGTTGAAGCTATAGGAGCTGTTGTTTGGCCGGTTATAGCTTGTACGCTGTTGGCTGTAGTTATTGAGGGCGGCAAGCTTTTCGGCTCTTGAAGCTGAATAGCTTGGGGGAGGGGTCGGGTTTTTAGGTGGAGTATAGGTGCTTTGGAAATTCTCGTCCCTTGCTTCCTCTTTACGTTCCTCGGAAACGAAATCGTTTTTTTCTTCCTTGAAGGTGTCATTTTCAGACTGACCGAACCAGCCGTCCTGCTCATTATCGGCACGGAGATCATGAGAGTGCAGGTCATCTGAAAAGCTGTTACAGCTTATATCCTCGTCACGGGCTGTGAAGCACTCAGGACAAATTATCTCATCGTCGCTTTTAAAGCGGTATCCGCAAATTCTGCATTTATTTCTGCTCAATTATTTCACCTCATTAATATACAAATTCCCAGCCCTGTTTTACAGGCTGACAAACGCACTTATAGCTCCAGCCTGACAGCTTTTCTGCGGCTGTTTGTGCGGAAGCGATATCGGGAAAAACTCCAAAAACGGCTGAGCCGCTTCCTGTCATAAGTGCGGAGAGAGCTCCGCTGTTTTTAAGCTCCTGCACTGCATGAGATATCTCCTCATGGTCGGCGGCATATTCCAGCACATTGAAAAGGTTTGAGCATATGCCGAAAAGCTTTCCACCGCCGATATATCTCAGCAAAACGTCCATATTACAGCGTTTTGGGTTTGAAATGCTGTCATACTTTTTGAAAGCTTCGGGGGTGGAGATACCCACGTCGGGTTTTATTATGACGAAAGCGCAGTCGGGTGAGGGCAGGTTGCTCATTATTTCGCCAACGCCCTGACAGAGCCTTGTGCCGCCTGTAATACAGAAAGGCACGTCTGCACCCAGAGCCACGCCTATGGAGCAGAGCTGTTCATCGGTGAGCCTTGTATCGAACATGAAGTCCAAGGCTCTAAGGGTAGCGGCGGCGTCTGCACTTCCTCCGCCCATGCCGGCTTGTGAGGGAAGGTTTTTATCCACATTCACTGTTATTTTACAGCCGAAGTCAATATGGGTGAAGTCGGCAAAGGCATGGTAGGCTTTTGTGATGATATTATCCTCGCCCTTTGGAAAGCTGTCAAGTTTGCAGGTAAGCTCTATGCCCTCGCCCTCAGAGAGTGTGAAGTCCAAGAGGTCGAAGCAGGACACTGACTGCATGACAGTATTTAGCATATGGTAGCTATCATCACGTTTACCAACGATATCCAATGCAAGATTTATTTTTCCGTAGGCTTTTATTTTTAAATTACTGCACGTTACCATTTTTGATATCCTCTAAAAATTCTCCGATACGTTTGATAGCCTCTCTCAAGTGGTTAAGGGAATAGGCGTAGGAGACACGCACATAGCCCTCTCCGCACTCGCCGAAAGCATCTCCCGGCACGACGGCTACCTTTTTGTTGTAAACAAGCTTTTCGCAGAAGTCGGTGCTTGTCATGCCTGTGCTTTTGATACAAGGGAAAACATAGAATGCGCCTTGTGGTGCAAAGCATTTAAGACCAAGCTTATTGAAAGAATCCACCACAAAGCGACGGCGGATATTATACTCGTTACGCATGGCATCTATATCCTTCTGACAACTGTGCATGGCAACGATAGCGGCATACTGGCTGACAGTAGGGGAGGACATGATAGCATACTGATGAAGCTTGAGCATTTGGGACACTATCTCTTTTGGTCCGCCAAGGAAGCCGAGCCGCCAGCCTGTCATTGCAAAGCTTTTGGAAAAGCCGTTTATAACGATAGTACGCTCACGCATACCCTCTATTTCTGCGATAGAGCAATGCTTGCCTGAATATGTAAGCTCGGAATATATCTCGTCTGAGGCTATCATGATATTGGTATCTTTAAGCACCTTTGCGATAGCTTCAAGATCTTCACGGCGCATTATCGCACCTGTTGGGTTATTAGGATAGGGCAGGACGAGGAGTTTGGTTTTGTCGGTTATTTTTTCACGAAGCTCGTCTGCTGTAAGTCGGAACTCGTTTTCTTCCTTTGTTTCTATGACCACTGGAACGCCGCCGCATAGGGAGACGATAGGACGATAACAGACAAAGGACGGTTCGACTATAAGGACTTCATCACCGGGTTGGATAAGGCATCTTATGGTAAGGTCGATAGCTTCAGAACCGCCAACAGTGACGATTATTTCTTTATTGGGGTCATAGCTTGTGTGGATAGTACGCTGAAAATACTTGGCTATCTCTTCACGGAGAGCGATCAGACCTGCGTTTGCGGTATAGCAGGTCTTGCCTTTTTCCAAAGTTGAGATAGCCTCCTGACGTATGAGCCACGGAGTTTTGAAGTCAGGCTCGCCAACTCCAAGGGAGATAACGCCCTCCAGCTGCTGTGCGATATCGAAAAATTTTCTGATACCTGAGGGCTTCATTTCCTTTATGGCAGGGCAAAGCACTTTATTATAATCTATCATGGGGAGATCAAACCTCTTTCGTCTTTATCATCTGTGCTTATCATGATGCCGTTGTCTTTATAGACCTTTAGCACGAAGTGTGTGGCGGTGGACTGGACAGCGTCGATAGTTGCAAGTCTTTGGGAAACAAACTGTGAGATATCCCTGATGTTTGCACCGTTCACGGCAACGATTATATCATAAGCACCTGACATAAGGCGGACGGACTCCACCTGCTCATAGCTTGCGATCTGGTTTGCTATCTCGTCAAAGCCTGACTGTGACTGTGGGGTGACTTTAAGTTCTATAAGAGCGAAAACTGAATTAGGGTCATAGGCACTTTCGTCAACGATCGCGGAATAGCCCTTTATTACGCCGTCTGCTTCAAGCTTGGCGATATCCGTTGCCTGTCTCTTATACACATCTCC
>ENA-OUPZ01001090-OUPZ01001090.1-human-gut-metagenome-genome-assembly--contig:-NODE-1090-length-13722-cov-5.449404_pt1 | contig 13722 bp, 10 predicted proteins | sample MGYA00237941_ERZ548813 | MGnify/ENA primary metagenome ERZ548813 (study PRJEB26490, sample SAMN05194712) | human gut metagenome | biome: terrestrial biome; feature: human-associated habitat; material...
CAGTTCTTTAAATTTTGTTCCGTAAATCGTATTGTTCTCACAGATATATACATAATCAGCATTTTCAGAGATCGGAAGATCAGAACAATCCGGAATATAAGAGAACGTCTTATCTTCGGATGAAGCAATTACGTTCACCTTTCCATATTTTGCAGCTTCTTTTGCTGCTTTCTTTGCCCACTGACCTGTCACGATATAGTCAGCTTCTTTCTTCTTCATCAGGTTCATCGGAATCATTGCAAACTGCTGGGATGCTCCGCCCTGAAGGAATAACACCTTATAGTTATCCGGAATATTCATCAGATCTCTTAAATCCTGCTCTGCTGCTGTAATGATTTCTTCAAATGCCTTGGAACGGTGACTCATCTCCATAACAGACATTCCTGTTCCATTATAATCCAGCATTTCTGCTGCGGCTTCTTTGAGTACTTCCTCAGGCAGGACCGCCGGTCCAGCCGAAAAATTATACACTCTGCTCATTTTTTCTACCTCCTGTTATTCGTGTATATGCAAAAAGAGGACAAAGCCTCTTTCTGTCTCATAAATTAACGATTCTTTTCTTTCAGATCCTGCTCATCAAACGCTTCGCTGATCGCAGCCCCCGGTGCTACCATCGGCCATACTTTATCATCACAGTCGATCATACAGTCGATCAGAACCGGACGTCCCGATGCCAGTGCCTTTGCGAATGCTTCTCTGAACTCTTCCTGCGTTGTGGCACGCATTCCTTCTGCTCCCATCGCTTCTGCCAGTTTAACATAATCTACAGCATCTCTCAAGACTGTTGCGGAATATCTTTCATCGTAGAACAGATCCTGCCACTGGCGTACCATACCAAGTACATGGTTATTGATCACTACTTCAATGACCGGAACTTCATGACGTACCGCTGTCGCAAGCTCATTCATATTCATGCGGAAACAGCCGTCTCCCGCCACATTGATCACCGTCTTATCCGGGCATCCTGTCTTTGCACCGATGGCTGCTCCCAGTCCATATCCCATCGTTCCAAGTCCGCCGGATGTCAGAAGTGTTCTCGGCTTTGTATATTTGAAATACTGTGCCGCCCACATCTGATGCTGTCCGACCTCTGTTGTGATAATGGCATCTCCTTTGGTCTGACGGTAGATTTCTTCTACAACAAACGGTCCCGTCAGGACACCTTCATGATATTTCAGTGGATACTTTTCCTTATAATCCTGTATCTTTTTCATCCATTCTGCATGATCCTGCTGAGGCAGAACTTCATTTAATTTCCTGAGAACTGCCTTGATATCACCGACAACACCCTGGTCAATGATAATATTCTTATTCATCTCCGCAGGATCGATATCAATCTGAAGAATTTTTGCATTCTTTGCAAATGTCGCCGTATTTCCGGTGACACGATCACTGAATCTTGCACCTACTACCACTAACAGGTCGCACTCGCTGACTCCATAATTGGATGCCTTCGTTCCGTGCATTCCCAGCATTCCTGTATATCTTGGATCGGTTCCCGGAAATGCTCCTTTTCCCATCAGTGAATCCGTAACCGGTGCATCCGTCTTCTCAACAAACTCTTTCAGTTCTTTACTTGCTCCGGAGAGAATCGCTCCGCCACCCACAAAAATAAATGGCTTTTCAGATGCCTGGATCATTTCTGCTGCCGCAGCAACCTCTTTTTCATCTATATGCGTAAATTCACGATTATAAACTCCCGGATTTTCTTTTTCATATTCTGCCTTCTTCGCAGTTACATCCTTCGGAATATCGATCAGAACCGGACCCGGTCTTCCCATCTTCGCAATACGGAATGCCTTACGGATCGTATCTGCAAGCTGGTTTACATCTTTAACGATAAAGCTGTACTTCGTGATCGGCATTGTCACTCCGGCGATATCAATCTCCTGAAAGCTGTCCTTTCCAAGAAGCGGTACTCCTACATTACAGGTGATTGCGACAACCGGAATCGAATCCATATAAGCTGTGGCTATTCCCGTCACAAGGTTAGTTGCTCCCGGACCACTGGTTGCCAGACATACGCCTACTTTTCCTGTTGCTCTCGCATATCCGTCTGCTGCATGGGCTGCTCCCTGTTCATGGGAGGTCAGGATATGTCTGATCTCATCACGATGCTTGTATAATTCATCATATACATTCAGGATTGCTCCGCCCGGGTATCCAAATACAGTATCCACGCCCTGTTCTTTCAGGCATTCTATTACTATCTCTGCTCCATTTAACTGCATGGTGCTTTCCTCCTGGTACTTTCTTTATTTTGCTTTCGGTACTTCCAAAATTGCACCACGGTTTCCTGAAGTAACCATAGAAGCATATCTTGCAAGATATCCAGTCTTTACTTTTGGTTCTCTCGGCTGCCATTTTGCTTTTCTTGCTGCCAGTTCTTCATCGGATACATCCAGTTCCAACTTCAGTTCCGGAATATTGATCTTGATGATATCCCCTTCTTCCACCAATGCGATCGGGCCGCCCACGGCTGCCTCCGGTGATACATGGCCAATAGATGCTCCTCTGGAAGCTCCGCTGAAACGTCCGTCTGTGATCAGGGCAACTGTTGAGCCCAGTCCATATCCTGCAATGGCTGAAGTAGGATTGAGCATTTCTCTCATTCCCGGTCCACCCTTTGGTCCCTCATAACGGATCACGATGACATCTCCCGGATTGATCCTTCCGGTCTTGATCGCCTCTGTGGCTTCTTCATCACTCTCAAAGATTCTTGCAGGTCCCTCATGAACCAGCATTTCATCGCAGACTGCAGAACGCTTTACAACGCTTCCGTCCGGTGCAAGATTTCCCTTGAGTACTGCAAGTCCGCCTGTCTGAGAATACGGATTGTCGATCGGTCTGATAACTTCAGGATTCTTGTTCACGCACCCCTCAATATTCTCACCCACTGTCTTTCCTGTTACAGTCAGGCAGTCTGTATGGAGCAGACCTTTCTTGTTCAGCTCATTCATAACTGCGTAAACTCCACCTGCCTCGTTCAGGTCTTCCATATAAGTGTGTCCTGCCGGAGCAAGGTGGCACAGATTTGGTGTCTTCTCACTGATTCCATTTGCAAAATCAATCTCAAAATCCATTCCGATCTCATGAGCGATTGCCGGAAGATGAAGCATACTGTTCGTAGAACATCCCAGTGCCATATCTACTGTCAGTGCATTCAGAATTGCATCTTCTGTCATGATATCTCTCGGACGGATATTCTTTCTCACCAGTTCCATCACCTGCATACCTGCATGCTTTGCAAGCTGAACCCTTGCGGAATATACTGCCGGAATCGTACCATTTCCTTTCAGTCCCATACCAAGTGCCTCAGTCAGGCAGTTCATGCTGTTGGCTGTATACATACCTGAACAGGAGCCACAGGTAGGACATGCTTTATTTTCAAATTCACAGATATCTGCATCATCCATCTTTCCTGCAGCATAAGAACCTACTGCCTCGAACATACTGGAAAGACTCGTCTTACTTCCCTTTACATGTCCTGCAAGCATTGGGCCGCCACTGACAAAGATTGTCGGGATATTCACACGGGCTGCTGCCATCAGAAGACCCGGCACGTTCTTGTCACAGTTCGGAATCATAACCAGTCCGTCAAACTGATGTGCCATTGCCAGGGCTTCTGTAGAATCTGCGATCAGATCTCTTGTTACAAGAGAATACTTCATACCAATATGTCCCATGGCGATTCCGTCACAAACTGCGATTGCCGGAACCATGATCGGTACTCCTCCTGCCATTGCCACTCCCATCTTGACTGCCTCTGTGATCTTATCCAGGTTCATATGCCCCGGAACGATCTCATTATAAGAACTTACGACTCCGATCAATGGCTTCTGAAGCTCCTCCTCCGTCAGTCCCAGTGCATTGAAAAGGGAACGGTGCGGTGCCTGCTGAATACCTTTTTTTACTGTATCACTTCTCATTTTCTTATCCTCTCTTTATATATAGAAATCACAATTTATCATTTAATATAGGAGCAGATCCTGTCACCCATCTCTGCTGTACCGATCTGCTTCCTGCCATCTGACATGATATCGATCGTACGGTAACCATCTTTCAATACTGCTGCCACCGCTGCCTCAATCGCATCAGCCTCTTTGTCAAGATCAAAAGAAAATCTCAGCATCATTGCTGCGGACAGGATCGTTGCGATCGGATTGGCAATACCCTGACCTGCAATATCCGGTGCAGAACCGCCGCTTGGCTCATACAGACCGAACTTCGTATCATTCAGACTTGCACTCGCCAGCATTCCGATCGAACCCGTTACCATGCTCGCTTCATCCGACAGAATATCTCCGAACATATTTTCTGTGAGGATAACGTCAAACTGTGCCGGATCTTTTACAAGCTGCATTGCACAGTTATCAACCAGCATATGCTCTAACTCTACCTCCGGATAATCTGCTGCAACTTCCTCTACGATCTTACGCCATAATCTGGATGAGTCAAGGACATTCGCTTTATCTACGCTGGTCACCTTTTTTCTTCTCTTCATTGCAATATCAAATCCGCGTCTTGCGATTCTGCGGATCTCGTTCTCATTATAAGTCAGCTCATCCTTTGCTGTCACAACTCCGTCGATCTCTTCCGTACTTCTCTTTCCGAAATACAGACCTCCCGTCAGTTCTCTCATGATCATCAAATCAAATCCACGGTCTGCAATCTCCTCTTTCAGAGGGCATGCCCCTTTCAGTTCTTCATAAAGAACTGCCGGTCTTAGGTTTGCGAATAAGTTCAGACCCTTTCTCAACTGCAAAAGACCTGCCTCCGGACGCCTGGATGGCTCTAACTGATACCATGGGGATGTCTTTGCATCTCCACCGATGGATCCCATCAGTACTGCATCACTTGCCTTTGCTGCCGCAAGTGTCGCTTCAGTCAACGGTACTCCTGCTTCATCAATGGATGCTCCTCCCATCAGAAGCTGCGTGTAGGAAATAGTATGTCCGTACACTTTTGCGACCTGATCAAGAACCTTCATCGCTTCCTCTACGATTTCCGGTCCGATTCCATCACCCTTGATTACTCCGATATTCATATTCATGTCTCACTCATCCTTCCAAATGTAAAAATACTAATTCTAATCATACCGCATTTTTGTATGTCTTTCAAGTCTTTCGCTCAAAAATCCGAGGACGCTCTAATATTTTTCTTATTCTGTCTTTCGTTTATTGCATCGCAAAAAGGCGTGTGAAAATGAATTTACATTTTCACACGCCTCTGTTCTTTTCTGACCCGACTTAATCCGGTCTGCTTATTCTGCTCCCGGCTTTTCGATCTGAGCGATCGCTGATTTCTGCATCGGGATTCTGCAGTTCTTATTATTACCAAATTCTACGATCACATCATCATCTGTAATATCAATGATAACTCCGTAAAATCCGCTGGTTGTCAGTGCTGTATCGCCAATCGCCATATCTGCGAGCATCGCCTGCACTCTCTTCTGTTCTTTCTTCTGTGGACGCATCAGTAAGAACCACATACCTGCGATCAATACAACATAAAATAGAATCAATCCGATTGATGACATTTTTGCTCCTCCTAACTACTTTTGATAGACAATAAATCTACTATACACAAAAAAAATTATTTCTTCAAGCATTTTTACAAGATTCTATAATTTTTTCCTATTTTTGCTCCATTCCTTCCAGTTTCCGTTTCTTATATGCCTTATATTCCCCGGCATCAATCGCATCCCGGATTTCTTCCATCATTGTATTATAGAAATACAGATTATGGAGAACACATAATCTCATACCCAGCATCTCTTTTGCTTTCAGCAAGTGACGGATATAAGCACGGCTGTAGCTTCTGCATGCAGGGCAGCCACACCCCTCTTCGATCGGACGGTCATCCAGTTCATATTTTGCATTGAAAAGATTCATCTTTCCATGGTTCGTATAGACATGTCCATGTCTTCCATTTCTTGATGGATAAACACAGTCAAAGAAATCTACTCCACGGTCAACCGCTTCAAGAATATTCGCCGGTGTTCCAACTCCCATCAGATAAGTCGGCTTATTTGTCGGAAGATGCGGTACAACTTCATCCAGAATGCGGTACATTTCTTCATGGCTTTCTCCTACTGCCAGACCACCGACCGCATAACCATCCAGATCCAGTTCTGAAATCTGCTGTGCATGTTCAATACGGATATCTTCGTAAACACCTCCCTGGTTGATGCCAAACAACATCTGCTGTGGGTTGATCGTATCCGGCAGTGCATTCAGTCTTGCCATCTCATCTTTACAGCGTTTCAGCCAGCGAGTGGTACGTGCCACAGAATTTGCCATATACTTCTTATCAGCCACACTGGATGGACACTCATCAAATGCCATGGCAATCGTAGAAGCCAGATTGGACTGGATCTGCATACTCTGCTCCGGTCCCATAAAGATCTTTCTTCCATCAATATGGGAATTAAAATGAACGCCTTCCTCTTTGATTTTTCTTAATGATGCAAGTGAAAAGACCTGAAATCCGCCCGAGTCCGTAAGGATCGGCTTATCCCAGTTCATAAACTTATGAAGTCCTCCCAATTTTTTTACTACCTCATCCCCCGGTCTCACATGAAGATGATAAGTGTTGGAAAGCTCTACCTGCGTCTTGATCTGTCGCAGATCATCCGTTGATACTCCGCCTTTGATTGCAGCGGCAGTACCAACATTCATAAATACCGGAGTCTCGATCGTGCCATGCACGGTCGTCAGACGTCCACGTTTTGCCATCCCGTCTCTTTTTATTAGTTCGTACATAATTAAACCTCATTTATTCTATTACTCATGGATGATGACCGGTGTTCCGACACTCAGTTGATCATACAGACTTGCTGCCATATTCAGAGGCATATTGATGCATCCATGTGATCCCTTATTCGTCTGATAGATCGTACCGCCGAAAGCCGACTGCCAGGTTGCATCATGAAAGCCTACTCCGGTCCATGTCACACGCATCCAGTAATCAACCGGGGTCTGATAGATCGGTTTACCTGTAGCCGGGTTGATCGTACCCGTCAGAGTTTTATTTCTCTTAAGTTCCAGAATTGAATATACACCTGTCGGTGTCACACGGTCCGGTGTTGGTTTTCCTGTTACCACATCTGTCTCAAGAACAACTGCTCCATTTACAATATACCACATATGCTGGGTTGTAACATCTACTTCTGCATAAGTACTTCCCCAGTCCTGTGCATCATGGGTAGCTGCCGTCTGGACATAAGTTGGTTCTTTCTCGATCACTTCTCCCTTTTTTATGCTCTCGATCAATGCTGTGGCTTCTGTTGCCTCATCCACCGACCATCCGTAAGTTCCACCGGAAACATTCACCGTCTTGCCGGTAGGTGTCGTGATCGTTCTTGTCGAACCGACTGTATCATAAGTCTTGCCAAATTCCCGCATCCACTCTTTTACCTTATCCTCATCAAAGGTAACATTCATATTTTCATCATAAGACAGCCACTCTGAGATCAGAGTCTTGTCGACTACGACATTTTCTTTCATCTTATAAGTGATACTGGCTTTCAGATACTCATTCATCGTATCACAGGCCGCCTGGACTTCCGGTGAATCTGAAGTATACTTTGGCAGTGTATAACAACCTTCATCCAGCATATTCAGTTCGTCTTTGAACTCTGTTATGTATTCCTCAACTTTCTTTTCCAGCACTTCTGTATCTACCTGCGTACCATACACTTCCGGTTCTACAACAAAAGAAGTACCATCAAACTGCGGATGGGCAGACTGTGGCTCGGTCTGATCCTGCGTCACCGCCTGGATGGACTGGATTTCACTTTCCAAAGCGTTCTCGTCAAAACCTACCTCCACAGTAACATCCGTTGAACTCTTGGAGAAAAATGCTTTCGGCCAGAGCAGCGGATTCTGTCCGTCCAGTGCTTTCTGGATGGATCCATTCTCTTTATATTCCAAAGAAATATCCGTTCCGCGAATCACATCCGTCTGCTGGTTCTGCTCTATGATCTTAAGTTCATAACCGTCCACCTGCTCTTTGATGTATTTTTTCACAGCTTCAGCATTCTTTCCCGAAAAATCTTTTCCGTTGATTTGCGTATTCACATAAAAATGCCCTATGAAATAAGCTGAAATGCCAAGATAAATCAGCACGATACCGGCAATCACGCCACCGATGATCATCCATCCCTTCTTTCCAAGCTTCTTTCTTTCTTTTTTCTTCCTTCTTTTACGTCTTTTCCGCTTTCTGTCGCCATTCTTTTCCTTATGCTTCTTTTTCTTTTCTTCTTTCTCTTCTGACACAGATGGCTCTCCCTCTGCCTCTGTATCTGCTACTACTATATTTTCATCCATACTTTCAAGAGTAACCGCCTCGGAAATATCTTTTTTCTTTTTACTCATCTGCCATTATTTCCTCCCTTTTCTCTTTTTCCACTAAGCTATTATATTACGAAAAGATTCAAAAGTACAGACCTTCTTTTTTTCTTCATTGAATCTTAAATAGATGTCGGGGGCCTAAGGTCTTTCACCCACCTATGTGCAAGCTCATGTGGGCTTAGACCTTTTGACCCTGGCATCTTAAATATTCTTGCACCCGGACCTTTCTTCCTATATAATATCACTATGCCCTCAGTGCAGTTCTGCGTGTTATGGACTGTACTGGGGGTATGATTCAGAATTGAGTTTTATTGCACGTTCTTTTCCCCCTGTCTGCACAATGCTTTGCAGGAGTTCCGGGGAGGACGCAGGAAGGAGTTACTTAATATGAGCGGTTCATCATTTGGAACATTATTTCAGGTCACTACATGGGGAGAATCCCACGGACCGGGTGTCGGAGTCGTCATCGACGGCTGTCCTGCAGGCATCTCTCTTACGGAGAAAGATATTCAGACATTTCTTGACCGGAGAAAACCGGGACAGAGCAAATATACAACAAAGAGAAACGAATCCGATACCGTCGAGATCCTTTCAGGTGTATTTGAGGGACGTACTACCGGTACACCGATTTCTCTGATGGTCCGTAACCAGGATCAGCGTTCAAGGGACTACGGTGATATTGCCGTTTCCTACCGTCCGGGTCACGCAGATTTCTGTTTTCGTGAGAAATACGGTTTCAGGGATTACCGTGGAGGTGGACGTTCTTCCGGCCGTGAAACCATCGGACGGGTTGCTGCGGGTGCAGTTGCTTCCCTTCTCCTGAAAGAACTTGGAATTTCCGTCTGTGCCTATACCAAATCCATCGGTCCTTATACTATCGATGAAAAAGATTATGATTTTAATGCCATCAACCAGAATCCTCTTTATATGCCAGACCAGACCATTGCCGAAAAGGCCGGTCAGTATCTCTCTGATCTTATGGCAGACTGTGATTCTTCCGGTGGTATGATTGAATGTATCGCCTCAGGACTTCCGGTCGGGCTGGGCGAACCGGTCTTCAATAAACTGGATGCCCTTCTTTCTCACGCAATAATGTCCATTGGTGCTGTAAAAGGTGTAGAAATCGGTGATGGTTTTGCTGTTTCCCACTCTGTCGGAAGCACCAACAACGATCCTTTCTGCATCAGAGATGGAAAGACGGTGAAAAAGACCAACCATTCTGGTGGTACTTTAGGCGGCATGAGTGATGGTTCTGATCTTATATTGCGTGCAGCCGTTAAACCGACTCCTTCCATTGCCGCCACGCAGCATACCGTGAATGAGGCCGGAGAAGAGATTGACATTTCCATCCACGGAAGACATGATCCTGTCATCGTCCCTCGTGCGGTTGTGGTTGTTGAAGCCATGACTGCCCTGACACTGGCAGACCTGCTGCTTTGCAACACTGTTTCAACCATTGATAAAATTAAAAAAGTATACGAGGAAGACTGAGATGCCTAACAAACTAATCGATATCATTAATATCACAAAATCTTATGACGAGAACGTGATTCTCGATCAGTTAAATCTTTACATCCGGGAAAATGAATTTTTGACACTTCTTGGTCCCAGCGGATGCGGAAAGACTACCCTGCTCCGGATTCTCGGAGGATTTGAGACTCCCGATTCCGGTGATATCATTTTTGACGGAAAAAATATCAACAATCTGCCGCCAAACCGCAGACAGTTAAATACTGTATTTCAGAAATATGCACTTTTTTCCCATATGTCCATCGCTGAGAATATCGCATTCGGACTTAAGATCAAGGGGAAATCCAAAGGCTATATCCGGGATAAGATCCACTATGCCTTAAAACTGGTAAACCTGGAGGGTTACGGTGACCGTACCCCGGACTCCCTCAGTGGCGGACAGCAGCAGCGGATTGCCATTGCACGTGCTATCGTAAATGAGCCAAAAGTTCTTCTTCTGGATGAACCGCTCGGTGCTCTCGATCTGAAGCTGCGTCAGGATATGCAGTATGAGCTGATCCGCTTAAAAAATGAACTTGGGATCACGTTTGTCTATGTTACCCATGACCAGGAAGAAGCCCTCACCATGTCCGATACCATTGTTGTCATGAACCAGGGATATATCCAGCAGATCGGCACACCGGAAGACATTTACAACGAACCACAGAATGCTTTTGTAGCTGATTTCATCGGTGACAGTAATATTCTGCCCGCTACCATGGTAGAGGATAAAGTTGTAAAAATGCTTGGGGCAGTCTGGAAATGTGTAGATGTGGGATTTGGCCGCAACAAACCGGTTGACGCGGTCATCCGCCCGGAAGATATCGACCTTGTGAAACCCGGAGAAGGGGTGATCGACGGTGTTGTTACGAACCTGATCTTTAAAGGGGTTCATTATGAGATGGAAGTGCTTGCCAATAACTACGAGCTGCTTGTCCACAGCACAGATCTCTTCCCTGTCGGTACAGAAGTCGGTATCCAGGTCGATCCTTTTGATATCCAGATCATGAAAAAACCGGAATCTGAAGATGAGGAGGCTCCTGCACTTGAAGCATAGAAAATTACTTGCCGGCCCATACCTTTTCTGGGCAGTTTCTTTCGTAATCATCCCGCTGCTCATGATCGTATATTACGGTCTGACAGATAAAGAGGGGCATTTTACATTTTCCAATCTGGGAATGATGACATCGCAGGAAAATTTGAAAGCACTTGGGCTTGCGTTGCTTCTTTCCCTGATCAGCACACTGATCTGTCTGGTTCTTGCCTATCCGCTGGCAATGATCCTTTCAGAAAAGAATATGAATCAGACGAGTTTTATCGTATTGATCTTTATTCTCCCGATGTGGATGAATTTCCTGCTCCGTACACTGGCATGGCAGACACTGCTTGAAAAGAACGGTGTCATCAATAACATACTGCATTTTCTTCATCTGCCGGAGCAGTCGCTGATCAATACTCCCGGAGCGATCGTACTTGGAATGGTTTACAACTTTCTTCCATTTATGATCCTGCCAATTTACAATGTACTTGCAAAAATTGACCGCGATGTACTTTATGCTGCAAGAGATCTTGGTGCAAATAATATGCAGACTTTTTTCAAAATCATTCTGCCTCTGAGTGTCCCGGGTGTCATCAGCGGGATCACGATGGTTTTTGTACCATCTCTGACAACCTTTGTCATCTCGGATCTCCTTGGCGGAAGTAAGATCCTTCTGATCGGAAATGTCATCGAACAGGAATTTAAGCAGGGAAGTAACTGGCATACAGGCTCAGGACTTTCACTGGTCCTGATGATCTTCATTATTGCAAGTATGGCACTGATTGCAAAATACGATAAAAATGGGGAGGGAACAGCATTTTGATAAAGAACGCAGCAAAAAGAATCTACCTGGTACTGATCTGTCTGATCCTGTATGCTCCGATCGTAACGTTGATGGTACTTTCTTTTAATAATACAAAAACCCGTTCCCGCTGGGGTGGCTTTACAGGCAAATGGTATGTCTCTCTTTTCCAGAATAAAGAGATCATGAATGCACTTTATACCACGCTGATCATTGCGTTGCTCTCAGCCCTGATCGCAACTCTGATCGGAACTCTGGCAGCACTTGGAATGCAGGTTATGCGTTCCCGGACAAGAACACTTTTTATGGGGATCACAAATATTCCCATGCTGAATGCAGATATCGTCACCGGTGTTTCCCTGATGCTGCTTTTTATTGCCTTCCGGCTTACCCTTGGCTTTAAGACGATCCTGCTGGCTCACATTACATTCAATATCCCTTATGTGATTCTGAGTGTCATGCCGAAATTAAAGCAGACAAACAAACGCACTTATGAAGCAGCACTGGACCTCGGTGCTTCTCCGCTCTATGCTTTTGTCAAGGTTGTCCTGCCTGACATCATGCCGGGAATTTTTTCAGGATTTCTTTTGGCATTCACAATGTCACTGGATGATTTTGTTATCACCCACTTTACCAAGGGGCCTGGAGTCGATACTCTTTCCACAAAAATCTACAGTGAAGTCCGAAAAGGGATCAAACCGGAAATGTATGCACTTTCAACTTTGATGTTTGTTACGGTTCTGATCTTACTGATCCTGATCAATCTCTCACCGGCAGATAAACGCAAAAAAAATGTACCTGTACGGTTTGGACGTGCAAGAAAAATCGGACGTTTCTTCTTCCAGAAGCTGATTCCGGTAGCAATGGCAGTTCTGATCGTGATTGGTGGGTTTATCTACGGACAAAAAGACGGAACCTCAAAGAATGGACAGTTGATCGTATACAACTGGGGAGAATATATTGATCCTGAGATCATAGATCTTTTTGAAGAAGAAACCGGAATTGATGTTATATATGAAGAATTTGAAACCAATGAAATCATGTACCCGAAAATTCAGTCCGGTGCGATCGCCTATGATGTTGTCTGCCCGTCAGATTACATGATTCAGCGAATGATTGAAAATGATCTGCTTGCAGAGATCAACTATGATCACATTCCAAACCTGAAGTATATCGGTGACAATTACATGAAAATGTCCCGCCAGTTCGATCCGGAAAACAAATACTCTGTTCCATATCTCTGGGGAACGGTCGGTATCCTTTATAATAAAAAAATGGTTGATGAACCTGTTGACAGTTGGGGAATCCTCTGGGATAAAAAATACGAAGACAGTATCCTCATGCAGGACAGCGTCCGCGATGCCTTTGCCGTTGCATTAAAATATCTCGGATATTCACTGAATTCCACCGACCTTGACGAACTAGAAGCGGCGAAAAATCTGCTGATCGAGCAGAAACCTCTGGTTCAGGCCTATGTCATTGACCAAGTTCGCGATAAAATGATTGGCGGCGAGGCAGCTCTTGGTGTAATCTATTCAGGTGAAGCCCTCTATTGCCAGCAGGAAAACCCTGATCTGGATTATGTAATTCCAAAAGAGGGAACAAATATCTGGATTGACTCCTGGGTAATTCCTAAAAATGCAAAGAATGTAGAAAATGCAGAGGCTTTCATTAATTTCCTTTGCAGACCTGATATTGCCAAAATGAACTTTGATTATATTACCTATTCCATTCCAAATACAGCCGGCCGCGATCTCATTGAGGACGAGTCCCTGCGTAACAGTCCGATCGCATTCCCTGATGACTCAAAGCTTGAGAACTGCGAGACATTCCGGTTCTTAGGGGATGATAATGATGCGTTGTATAACAGACTCTGGAGAGAGATTAAGTCGAAGTAAGTGTAAATTTGTAGTTGTTGGGGTGAAAATATTTCGGCAGTCAGAAAGATTTTAATAGAAGAGCATCCATATCCGCCCTTGCTGTTGCATCGCAGTGCAGGACCCGCTTTACCTCAGCCC
>ENA-OUPZ01001113-OUPZ01001113.1-human-gut-metagenome-genome-assembly--contig:-NODE-1113-length-13475-cov-3.667660_pt1 | contig 13475 bp, 4 predicted proteins | sample MGYA00237941_ERZ548813 | MGnify/ENA primary metagenome ERZ548813 (study PRJEB26490, sample SAMN05194712) | human gut metagenome | biome: terrestrial biome; feature: human-associated habitat; material...
AAGACGCGCTGCGCGCCTGCGCCCGCCATGACGATGGAGTTGATCTGCTGGGAGAGCTGGTTGATGTTGCCCGTGAACTGCTTGGTCATGTTGAGGAACGGGACGAGAATCGAGATATCCAGCGCCTTGCCGGAAAGGCTCAGGTTCGGAACGCCGATAAGCAGCAGCACGCCGCCCACGAGCGCCAGAGCCACATAGAGGAAGTTGCCGATGTTGCCGATGATGGGGCCGAGCACGCTGGCATAGGCGTGGGCGCGGTAGCTGTCTTCAAAGAGGGCGTCGTTGATCTTGTCGAACTCCTCAATGGAGCGCTGCTCGTGGCAGAAGACCTTGACGACCTTCTGGCCGGTCATCGTCTCCTGAATATAGCCCTCGGTTTTGGCGACGGCCTGCTGCTGGCGCAGGAAGAATTTGGCGCTGCCGCCGCCGACGCGCTTGGTGACGACGATCATCAGAATCACGCCGAGCACCGAAATGAGCGTCAGCCAGATGCTGAAATAGAGCATAATGCCGAACACGGCCAGCACGATCGCGCCAGACTGGATGAAGGCGGGGATGGCTTCGGACACGAGCTGGCGCAGCGTGTCGATATCGTTGGTGTAGAAGCTCATGATATCGCCGTGCTGGTGGGTGTCGAAGTAGCGGATGGGAAGATCCTGCATGCCGCCGAACATCTCCTGACGGAGCTTGTCGAGAAAGCCCTGCGTCATATAGGCCATGAGCTGCTTGTAGACCAGGATCGCGATGATCGAGAGCACATAGAGCGAGATGAGCAGCGACAGGATGGGGATGAGCTCTGCTTTGGCGGAGACCCAGTCGCGCGAGACGTACCACTTTTCGATGACCTGAATGACATTCTGCACGAAAAGCGACGGGATCGACGTGACGATGGCCGAGAACAGGATGCACGCGAACGTGACGGGCGCGAGCACAGGATAGTAGGAAAAGAGCTTTTTCACCGTGCGCTTAAGCATGGCGAGGTTCGCCGCGCCGTCGTTTGGGCGGCGGGAATTCTTGGGATCACGCTTCATCCTGCTCACCTCCGTTCGTCTGGGATTCGTAGACCTCGCGGTAAATTTCACTCGAAGCGAGGAGCTCCTCGTGCGTGCCCATGTCCGCAATATGGCCGTTGTCCATCACGAGAATGAGGTCGGCATCCTGCACGGACGCGACGCGCTGGGCAATGATGATCTTCGTCGTCTCGGGGATATAGGTGCGGAAGCCCTCGCGGATCAGCGCGTCGGTGCGCGTGTCGACCGCGGAGGTCGAGTCGTCGAGGATCAGAATCTTCGGCTTTTTGAGAAGCGCCCGGGCGATGCAGAGACGCTGCTTCTGTCCGCCGGAGACGTTCGAGCCGCCCTGCTCGATATAGGTGTCATACCCGTCGGGGAAGGAGCGGACGAATTCGTCCGCCTGCGCGAGCCTGCACGCCTCGACCATCTCGTCGTCGGTGGCGTTTTCGTTGCCCCAGCGCAGGTTATCCCTGACCGTGCCGGAAAACAGCACATTCTTTTGCAGCACGACGCTGACCGCGCCGCGCAGCGCCTCAAGGTCGTATTCGCGCACATCGCGCCCGCCGACTCTGACGCAGCCCTCGCTCACATCGTAAAGGCGCGGGATGAGCTGCACGAGGGTCGACTTGCTCGAGCCCGTACCGCCGAGGATGCCGACGGTCATGCCCGAGTCGATGTGCAGGTTGATGTCCTGCAGCGCGAATTTCTTCGCCTGTGCGGAGTACTTGAAGCTGACGTTTTCAAAGTCGATGGAGCCGTCCTTCACGTCCATCGCGGGAGATGCGGGATCGGTGAGCGCGGGCTCTTCCTCGAGTACCTCGCAGATACGGACGAAGGACTCATACGACATCGTCATCATCACGTAGATCATCGAGATCATCATCAGCGACATTAAGATCTGCATGCCGTAGGTCAGCATGGCCGAGAGCTGGCCAACGTCGATGGTCGTGCCGCCGTTCGTGATGATGATCCGCGAGCCGACAAATAGCACGAAGATCATGTTGAAGTATACGCAGAACTGCATCAGCGGCGCGTTGAGCGCGACGACGCGCTCGGCGAAGGTGAAGTCCTTGGCGATATCGTGTGAGGCCGCGGCGAACTTCTGCTTTTCATACCCTTCGCGGGCAAAGCCCTTGACCACGCGCATCGCGCGCACATTTTCCTCGACCGATTCATTGAGCTTATCGTACTTGCGGAACACCGCGCGGAACGCGGGCATTGCCTTACGTGCGATCAGAAGAAGTCCGATTACCAGCACGGGAATGATAATGAGGAATGTCGTCGCCAGCGCGCCGCCCATGATATAGGCCATGATGACGGCGAAGAGAAACATCAGCGGTGCGCGTACCGCGATGCGGATGCACATCATAAAGGACATCTGCACATTGTTGATATCGGTCGTCATGCGCGTGACGAGCGAGGCGGAGGAGAATTTGTCGATATTTTCAAACGCGAAGCTCTGCACGCGGGTGAAAACATCGTGGCGGACGTTTTTGGCAAAGCCGGCGCTCGCGCGCGAGCCGTAAAGCCCGCCGAGCGCGCCGCAGCCGAGCGACACGAGCGACATCAGGATGAGCCCAAGGCCCACGCGCACAACGCCGCTGAGCTCCGCGCCGCCCTTGATTTCGTTGACGAGGTTGGCGGTGAAAAACGGGATCAGCACTTCAATCGCGACCTCGCCGACCATGCACAAGAGCGTCAGGATCGTGGGCTTTTTATACTCGCGGATGCAGCCCATGAAGCGATGGATCATATTCATCGGCAGTGGCCTTCTTTCTTAGTTTGTGGGGGACAGTCGGGCAGCTTGCCCTGCTCGATCATGCGCTTGCGTTTGGCCTCAAAGGTGTCGTGGATGGTGCGAAGCGCCGTGCAGAAGGTCTCACGCTCTTCGCCTTCGAGCTGGTCGAAAAATGCGCGGAACTCCGCCGCATCCTTCTCTAAAAAGCTCGCCACGTATTCGTCGGCCTTCTCAGTCGCCCGCAGGCGGATGACGCGGCGGTCGTCGGGGTCGCTCAGCCGCTCGGCAAAGCCGCCCTCGACCAGCTTGTCGACGAGCTTGCTCATCTGCTGCTTGGGCATGCGGGCAAAGTTTGCAAGCTCTGTCATCGTCATCGTGCGGCCGCTGCGGCGCATCGACTGGATGCAGTAGTACATGTCAAGGCTGACGCCGTCGTTCAGCATGCGCTTGAACGGACGGGCAAACCAGTAGTGCCACGCGGGGATCGTGTCGAGCAGCAGCTCCTGGATCTCGTTGGTCTGCATGTGGTTCTCCTTTCTTGAAAATACTTAGATAGTCAACCTGAATTGACTATCACTCTGAATTAACAGTGCTCAGGATACAACAATTAAAAACGAATTGCAAGAGGAAAATGCGCTCATTTTTCGACAAAAAAAACGGTGGCCGGAAGGCTACTCCCGATAAGAAAACATCGTGAGGAAAGAGAGAACGGTATAGCTTCGACTGTACCGTTTTCTCATTTTTCCATTGATGCCGTGACTTTTGACATTTCCAAGGCTCCGATACCCTTGTAGTAAATGTCGATCTCCTGTGTCCGGTTCTTGCCCTTCGGGTCGCTGGCCGCATGGACGATGATTTTCTCCACGAACTCATGGAGGATGCAGGGCGTGAGCTCCGGGATATCCGTGTATTCTGATTTCTTTCAGGTCATTTCCGGCTTCCTCACCAGCTTGACGGTGAACGCCTGTTCCGTGGCCCCCTCTGGCAGCAGCTTCGCCATGACCACGAGCCGCTGATTGCCGCTGTTGGCCTTGTCATACTTCCGGCAGCAGGTGGAGAGGGTCAGGACGGTATCTTCCTCGGAGAAGGTCACAGCGTCAAAATCCAGCCAGTTTTTCCGCGCAATCGTCTCAAAGAAGCTGGTCAGGTCATCTCCCGTGGGATCAGGTGCAATATAGTCAAAACCAATATCCGTGACGAATAGAGCGGTGATCTGGAAAATCATGTCCTCACCATCCACAGAGAGATAGATATACGGATGCTCCTTTGCGAAGTCTGCGTCCATATAACGGTAGAGCTTGGTGAACCGCACACCGTCCGGGTCGCAGCTGCTGGCGGAGTGGCCGAAAATGGTGGTGTTTTTGTCCAGCTTATCCCTGCCGCCGATTTCGTTTTCACAATGGGCATACCAGCAGCCCCACATGGCATACTCACCGTTTTCATCCAGCTTCAGGTAATAGCCGTTGTCCTCCGCCTGCATCACGGGGTCGTCCACCTCCGCACCGGGGATATACAGCCACGCCACGGTGTCGGGATTCTTCGCTCTGGCTTCCGCCAGCTTTGCTTGCCTGTCCACCGAGGGGATAACTTCGCCTGCGGGAGTCGCTGATGGCTGAGGCGCAGATGTGCCGGAACGCGTTCTGCCGGGAATGTCGATAGGCTCCGCCTCTTTCTGATAGCAGCCCATAACTGCCGTGGTCATGGCGAAGAGAAAGACGGCCATGCAGATGATCGGACGAATGATTCTTGTGATTCTTTTCATAATGCTGTCTCCTTGCCGCGCTGGGATAGCGGCGCAGCTCAAAATGTCATTGATTTGTTTCTCGCAGCGAAAAGAGAACAGCGCAGCTTCAGGGCGAGATGCCCGTCCACTGCGCTGTCCGATGTTCGCTTATGGGGTCATGCCAGCGGCTTTGATGTTTAGCCGTATGTCAGCCGTTCACTTCTTGCAGCGCCAGAGGAAGGTCACGATCTGCGCTCTGGTGCAATCCGCGTCGGGGCTGAATGTGGTGTTGGTGGTTCCCTTGGTGATGTTCTCCTTGACCGCCCACAGAACCGCATCAGCATAGTAGGCGGCGGACTTCACATCGGCAAAGGGATTGGCCGTACCCGCTGCCGGGGACTTCTCGGAACGCCACAGGAACGCGACGATCTGGGCGCGGGAGCAGGTCATGTTGGGGCTGAACGTGGTGTCGCTGGTGCCCTTGGTGATGTCATTCTCCACCGCCCACAGCACAGCGTCGTAGTAGTAGCTGCCTGCGGGAACATCGGTAAAGGGCATGGTGCGGGTTTCGGGCTTGGGACTGCCAGCGGCACGCCACAGGAAGGTCACGGCCTGCGCACGGGTGCAGATGCCATCCGGGGAGAAGTGGGTATCATCGGTTCCCTGCGTAATACCGTTCCCCACTGCCCAATCCACTGCGTCCTCATAATAGCTGCCGGTGGCTACATCCACAAACACGCCGGTCTGGGGGTTGCCGTTGGCCTTCATAAAGATGACCTCGATGGTATGGGTTCTGCGGACATTCTCAAAGGTGTAGGACTTCACCGCGCCGATGCTCTTGCCGTCGATCTTGACGTTGGAGACGGCATAGCCCTTGTCCGGAGTGATTGTGAAGGTCTGATCTCTGCCCTCACGGACGCTGACGCTGCCGGAGGGAGAAATAGAGCCGCCCGCCCCGGCAGTTGTCTTGATGGTGTAGTAGCTGTAGCCGCTGCTTCCACCGCCATTGTAGCGCCACTGAGCCTTGATGGTCATATTCTCGGCGGGCATGGTGGCCGGGATGGTCGGGGTCCAGCCCGCAAACGTGTAGCCGGTCTTGGTGGGATCGGCGGGGGCGGTGATGGCAGTGCCGTAGTCCTGGGTGATGGGCGCGATGGTACTTCCGCCGTTGGTGTCGAAGGTGAGGGTGTAGCTGGTCGCTCCGCCGCCTGTGCCGCTATTGCGCAGAATCGTCAGCGTGTAGGTTTTAGTGCCGATCTCCACGACAATGTCGGTTGTGCCGCTGTTGGGGATGGCAACGGCTGCGCTGCCGCCGGTGGACAGAGCCTGTCCGTTGATGCTCACGGGCTCTCCGTTTCCAGACACCGCTGTGACTAGCGTAGATGTTGCTCCGCTATCATTTTGCAGCGTATAGGTATAGTTCGTTCCGTTGGCGGTAAAATCGCCGAGCCCCACTGCCAGACCTTCAAAGGTCAGAAGGTCATTACCGGGCACTGCGGCTCGCACCACTACGCGGGTGCCAAGCCGGGAGAAGGTGACGTTTTCCGCCTGGAAGGTTTCCCCGGAGATGGCACCGCCAATACTGGTCTTTTTCGTTTCCAGAACGGCCCCGGCAGCATCCAGCAGCGTGGCCACCAGCTCTGCGCTAGTCTGAGGCTGCAGGCAGTTGTTGCGCAGGGTAATGGCGGCGGTGCTGTGACCGTTGCCGTCGTTCCCCTGTGTCACATCCATCGTCAGCTGCTCTCCGGTGCGGGCCAGTGCGCCGGTCATATGGACGCTGGCCTCGCTGTCACTGCCGTCATACTCCGGGAGGCGCTGATTGCCTCCCATTCCACCGATCTGGCCTTCCGCCCACGCCTCGGCGTACAGATAGGTACCCACATTGGGGATCTCGGTTTTGCCAATGGATGTCATATACCTGCCCAGATCATAGGTCAGGTCCAGTGTAAAGGTTCCCTGATCGATGCGGGCGAGGGCGCTGTCTCCGGAAACGGTGATTTCATTACCGCTAACCGATACGCCGTTTGTGGTGCAGGCTACCTCTGCAGGCTTGGTATGCAGATCATCCGCATAGAACGCAAGCTTCACCTCGCGGTTCTTTCCGCCGGCCAGCGTGGCGGCAGAGGAATTATAGAGGGTCATGCGCACCGTGCGCTTGCCGGCGCTCTCCGCAATCACTTCCATTTGCGAGATGCCAATGTCGGGATAATCCAGATACACTGTGCCGTTTTCGTTGATGCCGCCGGCGGCGGTGATGGTGTAGCTCGGGTCGGTCACGCGGTCCTTCACATGGTGCCAGACGGTAAGGGTGGTGCTTTCATTGGGCAGCAGTTTTTCCGTAAGGGTGGCGGTTTCCCCGCTGCCAAGCTTGACCGTTAGGTTTGTCACATCGTTCAGTCCGGTGTTGCGGATGGTAAAGCGAATGGGTGTCAGGCTGTTCAGCGCCAGCGTTGCATAATCCACACCGATCTGTTCCACTGCCACCGCATCGGTGATAAAATTAGAGGTAGCGGTATAGAGGATCGTTTCCTCACCCGGAACGGTCACGCCGCCGATTACCTCCGGCTTTTCATCGTCATACCGGGTGGCCTGAATGGCAGCCTGCACCTGATTGCTGCCGCTGACATAGGCATCAAAGTGGTCAGCCAGCGTGCGATCCGGCAGCTCTGCCAGTTCCAATGGTGCGGAGAGCGTGTAGGTATTTGCGGCATAGCGCAGCTTGGCCGCCTTCAAAATGCCGTGATCTACCGCACCGTTGGCGTCATTGACAGTCTCATTCCAGACGATGGTAAGATCATTGAGGCTGCGATGATTCCCGCTGAGGGAAGCGAAGCGGAAGTCTCCGCCCACGACGGCGTTGCCGCTGCTGGTCAGGGCAGACAGAGAGCCGGGGAAGCTGTTGGACATGGTGCTTCCGCCGTCCACAGCCAACAGCTGGATATCGCTGCTGCCGTCTCGGACACTATGCCAACCGATGACAAATCGGTCATCCCCGCCGCCGAAGTTGGCTGCAACGACCTGGGGGTTTTCGTCAAGATTGCTGTCACGGGTTGCCAGCATGGCTGTACCGGGAGTTCCGTTAGCAGCCACGGTACAATAGGCGATCTCGTAGTCGGAGGTATCTCCGGTTTCGCTGCGGTCCAGCGAGTAAACCGCCATAGCGGTTCCGTCGGGCAGCATGGCCGCCTGCAACGCCTTCACGCTGCCAGTAGCACCGTTATAAAGCATTTTGGCCTCGCTCCAGGTGCCGCTGTTATAGCAACGGTACATGATACAATCTCTGGTAGTGAAGTTCAGCAGGTTGTTGCTGCCCTGCGTACCGGGATCGGGGGTGTAGACGCTGCGCCAGAACACGATGGCCTTGTCGTTGCCGCCCACTGCCGTGGCTGGGGCCAGATCCGGCGTGCCGTCGTTGGTTAGACGGGTGGAGGTCCAGGTTGAGCCGTTATAGACGGACGCTACGATCTCCGTGCTGTTCATCAGCAGGTTTTGCTCTTCCAATGTCACGGGATCACCGGCATTTTTACCCGGCAGGTCGGTGCCCATGCGAACCCAAGCCGCCGCCGCGAAGCTGCCAGTGCCGGACAGAGAAACGCTCGTGTCGCCGTAGCCGGGGAACCCTGTGGGATCGTCAATTTGGCTGGAGACAGAATAGACGCCGCCATTAAGGGTGGAGAAATGTGCCCGGCTGTTGTAAATACTGCTGCTGTTGCCGTCGTTGATGTAGGCCAATACCTTCCCGTCATCGCTGAGCTGTGGATAGGATGTGGGGTTGGCATTGGACTGGATGTTTTGCAGCCCATTGGTGGAGTTCAGAGAGAACAGCATCATCCGCCGCTGGGGCTGGCCCCAAGTACGGGCATATTGCTCCAGATAGTCCCGGCTTTGGAGCGTCGCACTGGCAGAAGCCACCTGCATTCCGCTCTGGGCCGCCGCCATCCGCAGCGAGGCAAGGCTCAGCCCACTGGTGGCGCTATTCCAGTAGTCGTCGATTGTTTTCCAGTTATTAAAAGTCTTGGTGGCTCCAAAGGTTCCGGAGGCGATCACCGCCTCGTAGGAGATAAACAGGAAGGTGGCCACAAATTTGATTCCCACTTCGCTTTGGATCCCCAGGGCCTGACCGTTGATCTGGCGCTTTGTCTTGTCGGCAAGATAGGTGCGGGAAAGGAACTTATTCTGACTGTCCACATCCAAATTGCCGAATAGGCCGATCTTCAGCGCCACGATCGAATAGTCAAAGCCAATGCCGCCAAACGCGTGGACATAGGCGTTGATACGCAGCGTGGTCAAAAAGTCATTCACTGCCGTGGCCGTGGGATCGCTCCAGGCAAGCTCTGTATCCTGTCCCTGCTGACCGTAGCGCACTGCGGTACGGAAATCCAGCTGAATGGCACCGCCCAGCTCAAAGGTTGCTGTCAACGGCACGGGGCCAGCCATGGCGTTCACGCTGAAGGAGAAGCCCACGCCAACGCCGGCGGTAAAGCCGCCGCCTACGGTGAAAACCTCCCACTCCTTTTTTTCGGCGTTATAGCGGATCTCCGCTTCGTAAAAGCCCTCCAACTGCAAGTTGAGATCCGTGCTGGTGACATTGTCGGCCAAGGAGTTGGTTTTGTAGTCCCCCTTGGGATCATAGGTGCCCTTGGCCATCTGGCTCAGGTCCCCGGTACCGGGCACGCCCACCTCCAGGTTCTGCGTCAGCACATTCGCACCCAACGCCACGCCGTCCTCGGAATAGTCCATGTCCTCCATCTCCAGCGTGTTGTACCCGGCCCAAATCATGGCACGGAACACGGAGGGATCTTCGCTGGGGGTGATGATCATTTTGAACACGGAAGTGTCCACCGGACCGCTCAGATCATCCAGCCGTCCGGTCAGCACCTTGAGAATGTTACTGTCGCCCACTCCGCCAAAGTCGACTCCCTTCACTACACTGGAGGCTCCCATCGTCGTCAGAATACCGGTGACGCGGTCATCCTCTGTCACCTTGGGCACTCGGGTCAAATCAACGACCCGGAAGGGCATTATTTTCTCCTGCAGCAGGCTGCCGTTCAGGCTCAGCTGCGTTTTCATACCCACATCCTTGCCGTCGGCGATCCATCCAGAGGTGGTCATGGTGGCCTCGGTGAGGGTCAGATCGTTTTCCGCTACGGGGATGGATGAGAAGGGATACTGCTTGGTACTGCTGCTCTGGGCGGCAGGAAGAACGCCGTATTCGTCCGCCAGCTTGAGACTGTAATTCCGCGCGTCGGCAATCTTCTCGCCCCAGAGGAACATGGTGGTGTGCAGGGTTGCTGTTTTAAAGCTGCTGTTAGGGCCAATCTTCCCGGCCGAGCTGCGGACATCCACTTTCTGACCGTTGGCAAGACCGTAATCAACGCTTTGCGCCACAATGAAGGGCTTGTTTTCCTCCCCCGGCGGCACGCTTTCCAGAGAGACAACGCCCTCTGCGGTGCGCATTACATCGTCCACGCCCAGCTTGCCGTTGACGGTCAGCAGCAGCGGATAGTAATTGTTGCTGTCAATTTCGCTGATCTCCAGAATGTACTCCAGCTGATCCAGAGCGGAAAGCGCCGTGGTGTTGCTCTCGCCCTTTTCGGCCGACCAGAACTGGGTGGAATCCAGATAGACGGTTATATTTCCCGCCGCATCCGTGGTATAGGTGTCGCCGGTGATGCCGCTGACAAGTGCTCCTGCTCTGGAGCCCAGCAGAGCTGTCTGGCAGTAGCCTCCGTTTTTATAAACGCCGCCGCGAACGGTCACCGTCTTGTTCGCCAGCGGATCGCCGCCCGGCGTGATGAGCGTCACAGATGCCCGGGCGACTCGCCGAAGGCTGAAGGTATTCAAGGGATAAAGCTGCAGTTTTGTGGCATCCCGCTCGCCGGAACGCAGATTTTCTTTATAGATGGTGCCCAGATAAATATCCGCGCCGGAGCCGGACCGCAGAGACACCTCACTGGCGATCCCGTTGGGTTCGTAAAGCGCCAGCACGCCATCACTGTTGGTCGTGACCGTTTTGGGCACACCTTTGCCGTCGGTGTATTGCAGCGTAGTTTCCGCTGCAGGCGTCAGCTGGAAGAGATAGAACTTATTTTGCAGCGTTTTCGCTGTCACCTGTACGGCGGCGCTCATGCCCGTGGCGGCATGGGTAGCCGTGACGGTTGCGGTGCCGTTGGCCAAGCCGGACAGCGCCATTTTGGTTTCGGGAAGGTAGGAATCAAAGGAGAAGTTTCTGATGTCCTCATACAGTCCGCCCTGCTTGTAGTTGACGGAAATGGCATTGCTGTTACTGGAGAGCCACTGGATGCCGTCTTTAAAGGAGTTCCATCCGTACTCGTCATAGTTGATGCCTATGTACTCGATCAGCCCCAGCTCTTGGCGCAGCTGCAAAATTTTAGCTGTATCGGTGGGCAGGGTGCCGCTGACCTTGGAGGTATTGTCCATGGTCAGCGCAGAAATCGTGTCTCCTTTGTCGTCCTGCACCTTCAGTGCGTCGGCATCGTAGACATACAGGGGGAAGGAGTCGGTGCTGGGAGATTCCTCACCAGGGTTCTCCACGCTCAAAACCACCTGATAGGTGTCCTTCAGATTGCCGGCTTCCACACTCCATAGTGACAGGGAGTAGCTTCCGGAGGTACCGGATAGGCGCTCACTGGCCACCTCATGGGTGGTGTTGTCCTCTGTGACCCGGGTAATGGTCAGCGTGGGCTGCAAAGGGGCGCCCTCAGTGGTGTTTTCCACCGACCAGTCGATATTGACGGCGCCGTCGGTATCCTTGAGGTAAATGCTCTGGGGCGGTGTCAGCTTGGCCGTGGCAGGTGGTGCCTGCACGATGATCCAGGCAAGTGCCGACAGGCGGACGTCCTCACCACCGGCGTTGGGGTGCGGCATGGAGACCAATACCGTGTAGGCAGGGATATTGCCGTTGGAGAGCTTGGAGAGCACATTCTCCGGGATCCGCACGCTGTTTTCATCCTTGCCGGCGGTATAAGTCGCAACGGGCTTGAGGCCGCTCAGCGCCGCCTCATTCGCGTAGTTGCCCTCATACAGGTCGATCCTGTAATTGAACTCTTTGCCCGGTGTCATCAGCGCGGCGTTGGAGCTCCACAGCACGGTGGCGGGCTGATTTACCCGCGTCACGATGGACGAGCCGCCGGGAATCACCAGTGCCAGGGAATCGCCTGCCGTCACGGTATAGGGCTGTGACTGGCCCGTCACATCATCGGCAGGGTCCTCAGTCCCGTTGTCCGCCGTAAAGGTAAAGATGACGGTTCCCACCTTGGTTCCTGTGGTGGTAACAAGGCCGGTATCCTCGTCGATGGTGGCAATGTCCAGATCACTGCTGCTCCATTTACCGGTGATGTAGCTGGCCTGCTCACCGTTTTTCCCCAAAACCTTGGCCTGAAGCGTGGGGCGGGCGGAATCGGCGAGGGAAATCGTATAGTCGGCGTCATTCGCTTCCGGGGCGACGTTTACCGTGTGCGCGGAAACTTTCTTTGCCACCGTGAACTGCCGGGTCAGGGGAAGAACATTTACCCAGTTAGGAGAGTCTTTCGTGCCCTCGTTGGCCTGCAGCGTCACCGTGTAGGTGCGGGTGTAATCAGAGGGTTCGATTGCATAGTCGCTAATGGTGAAGGCTTCCTTCTCTGTGTCCAGATAGACCTGCAGATGGATTGCTTCATCCGTGGAGTTGTCCCTCAGTTCGAGGCGGAAAGGGGCTTCCTTCGGCTCTGTGCCTTCCGGGGTGTGATAATCGCTGTATACGGTCTTGTAGGCCTGCGCCATGTTGGCGTTCATCGTGAACGATGCATTGCCGTTGTCGTAGTCGGCGGTCAGTGCGGTGGGGGCGTTGCGCATCAAGACGCTCTCCAGCGTAACGTCGGTAATCGGCTCGCTTAGATAGTGTGTGGTATCCAGCGTATGATCGAAAACATCCTTCACGCCGGTCATACCATTGACGGTGACCGTGGTGGCATCTGTATCCTGCACTGGGTACCAGAGCATTGCCGTGACACCGTAGTTGTTCATGGAAAGCTCAGCGGCGCTATACTCTTTGCCGTTGATGGTCACGCTGGCGTTTCTAAGATCCACGAACTCGCTAAAGGTAACTGTGATGGGTACGTGCTGTCCGCTGGCATAGGTTCCCGCCGGAGCCGTGACGCTTTGAATGGTGGGGGCGTCCGTGTCCACCAGCCTGGCGGTGACGTTGCTGTTCTTGGTGGTGGCCCAGGAATTTTGGATTTCGCCCTGTACACTTTTCATATACAGTCGGAAGGGCAGCCAGTACCGCTGATCCCTTCTGTTTTGCGTGGTAGACTGCAGGGAGATGTTGACCGTTTCGCCCTTGTTAATCGTACAGCCCAGCGCTCTCGTTCTGTCGCCGCTGAGCTCCAGAGATGTTCCATTGAACTTGTACTCCGTCAGATAGAACGGGGCAAAGGGCTGGTTTTTATACCAGCCATACGGCGCAGGGCCAGTATAGGCAGCTACGCTGGTACTCCAGTTAAACTCGATGCTGGCGTCGATTTGGTATGGTTGATAAAATGGGTCGGAGCCGACGGGAAGCACCGAGTTGCGAGCGCCATCCAGAATTCTGATGGTATCGCTTAGCGCAACGAAGTCCGGATTGTTGGCACCGAGGGCTGTAGTGTATTCATCTGCCAGCAAAGGAATATACATATCCCCCTGTATTGTGGCTGTACTTTCGTATCTTTCCTCATAGTTCGGCGCGGTCATTGATGTTTGTATTGTGGGGACGCCAACCGTCTTTATTAGCTTGAGCTGACAGTGGTCGGCATAAGCGGCACCGTCATAGAACACCAGATTTTCCGCATCGTAAAATTCAATCATCCCCAGCAGGTCGCCATAGGAATAAGTATTATCGTGCCAGGCTGAGGTTCCTCCTTTGGTTGTAACCTTGACAGTGATTTTCTGACCACCTAAACTGTAGCCGTCTACCGCATAGGTCAGCTTGTAGGACCCGTCGCTTTGCTCGACCCCACTC
>ENA-OUPZ01001120-OUPZ01001120.1-human-gut-metagenome-genome-assembly--contig:-NODE-1120-length-13419-cov-25.655792_pt1 | contig 13419 bp, 10 predicted proteins | sample MGYA00237941_ERZ548813 | MGnify/ENA primary metagenome ERZ548813 (study PRJEB26490, sample SAMN05194712) | human gut metagenome | biome: terrestrial biome; feature: human-associated habitat...
CAGGACAGAATGGATACCATCATCGCAGGTAACTACTCCGACGGAACAAACCTTGACGCAGTTCTCTGCTCCAACGATTCCACAGCCCTTGGTGTTGAGAATGCGCTGGCAGCTTCCTACACAGGAGAATATCCGATCATCACCGGTCAGGATTGTGATACACCGAACGTTAAGAATCTTGTAGCCGGAAAACAGGCAATGTCCGTATTTAAAGATACAAGAGCTCTTGCTTCCGCAGTAGTAAAAATGGTTGATTCCATTATGAAAGGTGAGGAGCCGGAAGTTAATGATACCAAGTCCTATGACAATGGAACCGGTGTCATCCCGACATACCTTTGCGATCCGGTTGTTGTTACAACAGATAACTACAAAGAAATCCTGATCGACTCCGGATACTACACAGAGGATCAGATCAAATAATCAGAATTTTCAAGAAAGAAACTTATCACATGCAGGCGGGGAATATAACCGCCTGCATGAACAGTGGAAAGGGAGGGAAATTGAGTTGGCTAAGATACTTCTGGAAATGAAAAATATCACCAAAACTTTCCCAGGTGTAAAGGCACTGGATAATGTTAATCTCCAGGTCGAGGAAGGCGAGATCCACGCACTGGTAGGTGAAAACGGTGCCGGTAAATCTACATTGATGAATGTATTAAGTGGTATTTATCCGTATGGTTCGTATGAAGGAAATATTATTTATGATGGTGAGATCTGTAAGTTTAACACTATCAAAGACAGTGAACATAAAGGAATTGTAATCATCCACCAGGAACTTGCTCTGATCCCGTATATGACCATCGGGGAAAACATGTATCTGGGTAATGAAAGAGGCAAAAGCTTTTCCATCAACTGGAATGAAACTTATGGAGAAGCAGATAAATATTTGAAAATAGTAGGACTGGAGGAATCCTCCAGAACTTTGATCAAGGATATTGGTGTAGGTAAACAGCAGCTGGTTGAGATCGCAAAGGCACTTGCAAAGAATGCAAAGCTGCTCATTCTGGATGAGCCTACCGCATCACTGAATGAAGATGACTCCAAAGCTCTTCTGGATCTTCTTCTGAAATTCAAGAAGCAGGGAATGACATCTATCATCATTTCCCATAAATTAAATGAAATCTCCTATGTAGCAGATAAGATCACAGTTATCCGAGATGGATCTACCATTGAAACACTGGATAAAAAGAAAGACGATTTTTCTGAGCAGAGGATCATTCAGGGAATGGTTGGACGTGAGATGACAGACAGGTTCCCGAAACGTCCAAATGTAAAGATTGGCGATGTTTCCATGGAGGTTAAAAACTGGAATGTTTATCATCCGCTGTATACAGAACGTAAGGTGGTAAATAACGTATCCTTTAAAGTACATAAAGGAGAGGTTGTCGGTATTTCAGGACTGATGGGAGCAGGACGTACAGAACTGGCTATGAGTATTTTTGGCAAGAGCTATGGAACTAAAATTTCTGGACAGGTGTTCATGAACGGAAAAGAAGTGAAGCTGAATACAGTTCAGGAAGCCATCGACAACAAGCTTGCTTATGTTACAGAGGATCGAAAAGGAAACGGGCTGATCCTTTCCAAGTCCATAAAGATGAACACTACGCTTGCAAACATGTCTGGTATCAGTAATGGAAAAGTGATCGATACGGATAAAGAATACGCAGTTGCTGAGGAATACAGGAAGAAACTGAAAACCAAGTGTCCGACAGTTGAGCAGAATGTCGGAAACCTGAGCGGTGGTAATCAGCAGAAGGTCCTTCTTGCAAAATGGATGTTTGCAGAGCCGGATATTCTGATCTTGGATGAACCTACAAGAGGTATTGACGTAGGAGCCAAATATGAAATCTACTGTATCATCAATGACCTGGTCGCAGCAGGAAAATCTGTGATCATGATCTCTTCTGAGCTTCCGGAAGTGCTTGGAATGTCAGACAGAATCTATATCATGAACGAGGGCAGATTCGTAGGAGAGGTAAGTGGTGAGGAAGCTACATCTGAGCTGATCATGTCCAGGATCGTGAAGTCAGGTAAAGGAGAGTAAGAAGATGGAGAAAAAGATTAGTTTTTCAGAAATATTAAAAAAATATACCATGGTCATTGTTCTGGTATTTGTTGTGATCATGTTTTCTGTGAACACAAAGGGCGTTATGCTTCTTCCGCAGAATGTAAATAACCTGGTAGCCCAGAATGCATATGTATTTATTCTTGCAACCGGTATGCTGTTCTGTATTTTAACAGGTGGTAACATCGATCTGTCAGTTGGTTCTGTTGTATGCTTTGTTGCTGCTGTCGGTGGTAAGATGATGGTTCTCAACAGTATGAACCCGTATCTCACTATGATCGTGATGCTTCTTGTGGGTATTGACATTGGTGCATGGCAGGGATTCTGGATCGCTTATGTACGAATTCCTCCATTTATTGTTACTCTGGCAGGTATGCTTGCTTTTCGTGGCCTTTCCAACGTAGTTCTGGAAGGACAGACCCTGGCCCCGATGCCGGATGCTTATCTGGCTCTGTTCAATAACTATATTCCGGACTTCCTTGGTGGAGGTGAAGGATTTAACAGAACATGTTTCGTAGTTGGCATTATTGTCTGCATCGTCTATGTTGCACTTGTTATGAAAAACCGTGCAGACCGTGCAAAAAAAGGCTACAGTGTTGAGTCTTTCGGTGGTGTTGCAGTGAAGATGGTTCTGATCTGTGTAGTTGTTCTTGCATTCATGTTCAGACTTGCTCAGTACAAAGGTATCCCGAATTCTCTTCTCTGGGTTGCAGTGATCATCGCGATCTATACATACATTGCTTCCAAGACTACAACAGGCCGTTATTTCTACGCAGTTGGTGGTAATGAGAAGGCAACAAAGCTTTCCGGTATTGATACGAACAAAGTTTATTTCCTTGCTTACTTGAACATGGGTCTTCTGGCTGCTATCGCAGGTATGGTGACAATGGCCAGATTGAATTCTTCCAACCCGCAGGCTGGTACAAACTTTGAGATGGATGCGATCGGTGCTTGTTTTATTGGTGGTGCTTCTGCTTATGGTGGTACCGGTACAGTTCCTGGTGTTATCATTGGTGCACTTCTGATGGGTGTTCTGAATCTTGGCATGAGTATCATGGGTATTGACCAGAATATCCAGAAGGTTGTTAAAGGTATGGTTCTTCTGGCAGCGGTTATCTTCGATGTTGTCAGCAAGAGAAAATCTTTTATCGTAAAATAATAATAGTCAGCGAATCAGGACAGCAGGTTTTCGGAGTGATCCGGAACCTGCTGTTTTTGGGTGTATATACTGTTGTTTTATGTAAGGTTATTTTGTTACTGTTCACTGGTCAATGTCATTTAGTTAATTTTCAAGGTTAGATCTTATACATGAGGTCTAACCTCTTTTTTAGTTTTTCCCTAAATAGGGGTTGACACTTCAACTCAAATGTGCGGCCGCTCTCACTACTGATTGGTTTTTAGAAGTAGTGAGAGCGGCCCTTGTAGTTAAAGAAGCATCTGCACGATGCAAATACAACTACAAGGAGATTTTTTTATGCTACAAAACCAAATCAAAACCATATTTAAAAGGGCACTGAAAAAGTCTGATTCTAAAAAAGAATTGGGCTTTTTTGTGAAAATTTCGGTCGCCCGGCAAAGGAACCAGAAATGATGTTTAAACTGCTTTTCCTGAAAAAACTGTACGATCTTTCTGACGAAGCCCTGATTAGCAGCGCCCAGACGGACATGGCATATAAATTTTTCCTTGACCTGGAACCAGAAGCAAAAATGATAGATCCCAGTCTTCTCACAAAATTCAGAAAAACTCGTATTACAGAAGATATTCTGGAAGAAATGTTAAAAGAAACCATTCAACAGGCTTTGGATAAAAATCTGATCAAATCGGGAACCATTATCGTTGATTCCACCCATACAATTGCTTCTGTCTGGGCAAAATCTCCAACGCAGATTCTGCGGGATATGAGCAAACAACTTCGGAAAGAGGTTTATAAAACAGCTTTTGAATTATCAGAGCGATTTCCTGAGAAACCCTCTTTGGAAGCAGGACTGGATGAAGAAATTGCCTATACTAGGGAACTACTCCAGGTTCTGGAGGAAGGAATAAAATCCTGTGGAAATAAAAAGATACAGAAACTTTCTCATGAAATGAAAGAACTACTAGAAGATGAGCGGCTCAAAGAGATCCGATCCAAAGATGATAAAGATGCACGGTTTGGACATAAAACGGCAACCAGTACGTTCTATGGATATAAGAATCATCTTGCGATGACTGAAGAACGTCTCATTGCGGGGATCACTGTAACAGATGGAGGAGCACCAGATGGGCAGGAATTACCAAAACTGATAGAAAACGCGAAGGAAAATGGAATAAAAGTTACAGAAGTTATAGGCGATATGGCATATGTCAGTGATGACAATCTGGAAGTCTGCGGAAAAGAGATTACATTGATTGCCAGAACCAATACAGCAGTAGCTGCTGCAGCAAACGGGAACCTTGAGGAAGGTTTCTGCTTTAATAAAGATGCTGGGATGCTGCAGTGTCCTGCCGGAGAGCTTTCCACGCGTGTAGAAAAAAGAACGGCAAAAAATGGGAATACTTATTTAAGATATATATTTAGCAAAGTAACGTGTCGGAAATGTCCCCAAAGAGAAAAATGCCGTGTAGGAAGATCAAACGCTAAAACAAGAAGCTACAGTATCACGCAAGCAAGCGAGAAAAATCTTGAAAGGCTTAAATTTGAAGAAAGCGAATATTTTCAGGAGCGAATGAAGATTCGGCACAGGATAGAAGAAAAGAATGGAGAACTAAAGGAAGCTCACGGTTTGCGTAAAGCAGATTCGAGAGGTTTATTTGCTATGCATCTGCAAATGTATTTTACGGCATTTACAGCAAATGTAAAACGAATAGTAAGATTAGATGAGCTGGCTATGGAGTAAACCATAGCTTTTTATGATTTTCCTAAGTAAAGATTTGAAAATAATATAAAAGAAAAACTTCCACTTAAGAAGAAATGGAAGTTTTTCAGTGCCCTTCAAATACAAGGGGTGTGGCACTTTTATCTGCATACACGAAACATAGTAATGTTTTATCTCCGCTTACTTTTTTTCTGAATTCCTTTCATTTTCCGTTTTGTTATGAATTGATAGTCTGTTCTGAATCCACAGGTTTCGTGGAGATCGTCAGTGATTTTCTGACGTTCATATACCGGCATGAAACCCTGTTTTTCTACATCTGCAAATTTTATGTCTTTTAAAATATGGAGCAATTGTTCTGTAGTATAAGTTCCTTTCAAAGCGCGGTTTAATAACCGGATTTGTATAGGACTGAGTGATATAAAAGGACTCGGAATTTTTTGATTTTGATGTTGTTATACGCACAATAATTACCGCTTCCACTGTTATAGTACATATCACTAAATATTACTATATAATAAAAATAAAAATTTGACAAAAAAATAAGCCTGTTTCAAGGCTTTGCGGTACTTTTTTGAATTTCAATGTGTCAAACTCCCGTGTAACAAGAAAATAAAAAAATATAAAGTTTTAGTTGTTGCCCGTTATCTTTTCTGATATAATAAGTCCAAATCTTAATACTCTGCCGTGATAAAATGTGAAACTGTCACGAAGGAGGCTAAAAGGAGAAACTACAAATGAAAGAAAAGAAAGAACGGGCCAAACGTCTGCCCACTTTTGCGGAATCGATCACACCGATCGTCGCAATGCTCCTGATCCTTACCATCGGAAAAGGCGTATTCGGCTACAGCACAGAGCCGCTTCTGATCATGGTAGCTGCAATCGCAGCATTTATCGCGTTCCGTGTAGGCATTACCTGGGATGAGATGATGGATGAGATCTGCACCAAGATTGCAAAGGGCATGCCTGCCATCCTGATTCTTGTATGTGTTGGCGCTATGGTTGGTACCTGGATGGCATCCGGTACCATTCCGATGATGATTTATTACGGCGTCCAGATCGTAAACCCGAAATTCATGCTGGTTACCGCGTTCCTGATCGAGGCAGTGGTTTCGGTTGTTACCGGTACCTCCTGGGGTTCCGTTGCAACCATGGGTGTTGCCCTGATGGGAATCGCAAGCGCCCTTGGCGTATCCCTTCCGGCTACTGCAGGCGCCTGCATCGCAGGTTCCTACTTTGGTGACAAGATGTCTCCGCTGTCCGATACCACAAACCTGGCTCCGATCGCGGCAGGCAGCACACTGTATGAGCATATCGGACATATGTTCTACACCACTGTCCCAGCAACCATCGTTTCCCTGGTGGTATATGCCATTGTTGGTATGAACGCAGATGTAAGCGCAGATATTACTTCTGACACCGTTACTACTTTATTAAGCCAGCTTTCTTCCATGTACAGCTGGAACCTGCTGATCATCATTCCGGTAGTGATCGTGCTGGGCGGCTCCCTGCTTCAGAAGCCAACCATTCCGGTTATGCTTCTTTCTACTTTTGTAGCAGGCTTGGAGAGTGTCTTCATTCAGCACGTAGCGTTAGGAGATGTGTTAAAGGCAACCGTAAACGGTTTTGATGTATCCATGATCCACCGTGCAGGATTTGACACCGAGACCTGTTCCGAGGCCGTAACCAAGCTGTTAAACCGCGGCGGTATGAACGGCATTATGAGCACCACACTTCTGGTATTCTGCGCATTCTGCTTCGCAGGTATCATGAGCCGGGCTGGCTGTCTGGATGTGGTACTCCAGAAGATCTTAAGCGTGGCAAAGAGTACCGGTGCGCTGATCACCGCAACCGTTGCAGCCTGCATTACCATGGCACTGACCACCGGTAACTCTTACCTTGCCATTCTGATTCCGGGCGAGATGTTCCGTGACGCTTACAAAGAGCGCGGGCTTGCGGCAAAGAACCTGTCCAGAACCCTTGAGGATGCCGGTACCGTAGTTGTACCGCTGATCCCGTGGTCCGCAGCAGGTGCTTACATGGCTTCCACCCTTGGCGTAGAGACTTTGGATTACCTTCCATGGGCAATCCTGTGCTACACCGGCTGGATTTTTGCAATCATCTGGGGCTTTACCGGATTTGGTATTGCCAAGCTCGATGATGAGAAGAAAAAGGAGAACTAAATACGATGTCCAGAGTGCTTTTGATTAAAAACGCGAATCTGTATGATCCGGATCCAAAAGGAATCCGTGATATCCTGATCGTAGATGAAAAAGTATTTTCTGTGGCAGAACACATCGATCCACCGGAACTTTCTGCTCCGGTGGAAGTTGTTTCTGCAGATGGAAAAATGGTAATTCCTGGTTATGTGGACCAGCATGTTCATGTGATTGGCGGGGGCGGCGCAAAGCTTCTGGTTACACGGCTTTCTTCCCTGCATGAGGAAGTGCGTGATGCTGTAAAGGCAGGGGTTCCGGTGGAAAAAGCCATCCGCATCTGCGGGGAGAACCCGGCCAGAGCCAACGGATTATTCCCGAAAAAGGGCTGCATCCGTCCGGGCAGCGACGCGGATCTTGTGATCCTGGATGAGGAATTTCTGGTAGATACGGTATTTGTCCGTGGACAGAAAATGGTGGAGTATGGAAAAGCACTGGTAAAAGGCACCTTTGAGACAGACTGACAGAAGCTTTGAAATAGAAAAGCGGAAAAGAAAGAGACAGGAGAATTGACATTATGATCAAGTTACTGAAAAACGCGAATGTGTACGCACCGGAGAAACTGGGAAAGAAAGATATCCTTATTGAGGGGGAAAAAATCCTTCTGATGCAGGATACTATTGAGGGATATGAGGGACTTCCGGGAGTGGAAACCTATGATCTGGAGGGAAAGACCGTTGTTCCGGCTTACATTGACATGCACGTGCATATCACAGGCGGCGGCGGAGAGCAGGGGCCGGCATCCCGTGTACCGGAATCCCAGCTCAGTGAATTCTTCAAAAATGGTATTACCACGGTAGTCGGACTTCTGGGAACCGATGGCGTAACCCGCAGTGTGGAAAATCTGGTCGCAAAAGCTCGCGCCCTGACCGAAGAGGGCATGACCGTGTACACTCTGACCAGTTCCTATGGTTACCCGCCGACCACCCTGACCGGAAGTGTAGAGCGCGATATCATCCTGGTTCCACCGATGATCGGTGTGAAGGTAGCGGTATCGGACCACAGAAGCTCCAACCCAGGCGGAGAAGAGCTGATCGCGCTGGCTACTGCAGCGCGCAGAGCCGGCTTACTCAGCAATACCCCTGGCCTGGTAACCATGCACATGGGTGACGGAGAGGGAAGACTGGATCCGATTTTCTATGTGCTGGATCATTCCGACGTTCCAGCCAAGAACCTGCTGCCGACCCACATCTTACGCAATCCTGGACTGATTGATGCCGGCGCGGATCTGGTGCGCCGTGGCGGCTACATTGACTGCACCGCCGGCGCCGATGATGTGGAGGTCGAATCCGATGCTCTGAAGCTCTATGAGCTGTTGCACCGCGAAGATGTGAGCCTGGATCATGTAACCATGTCCAGTGACGCGTTCGGAAGCCAGCCGCGCTTCAACGAAGAGGGCGAGTGCATTGGCCTGACCTACGCGTCCCCGAAGTATCTGCACCGTACCATCCAGATCCTGGTAAGAGAGGGCATGCCGCTGGAGGATGCCTTACAGCTTCTGACCAGCACTCCGGCCGTACTCCTTGGCAAAGAAGGAATCAAGGGCTGTGTAGCGGAAGGCGCAGACGCAGACCTTCTGGTACTGGATGAGAATCTCAACATCAACAGCCTGTTTGCCCGCGGCAAGGTCGCTGTGTGGGAGCAGGAAGTGAAGATGAAGGGCAGATTCGAGCAGTAAGGAAAAACATACAGGAGAAGGACTGTGATTGACTTATTGGTGGTGCTTCTGCTTATGGTGGTACCGGTACAGTTCCTGGTGTTATCATTGGTGCACTTCTGATGGGTGTTCTGAATCTTGGCATGAGTATCATGGGTATTGACCAGAATATCCAGAAGGTTGTTAAAGGTATGGTTCTTCTGGCAGCGGTTATCTTCGATGTTGTCAGCAAGAGAAAATCTTTTATCGTAAAATAATAATAGTCAGCGAATCAGGACAGCAGGTTTTCGGAGTGATCCGGAACCTGCTGTTTTTGGGTGTATATACTGTTGTTTTATGTGAGGTTATTTTGTCGGTTTTCGTGGTTTTATGGGGGATGTGCTTGTTTTTAGGAGAACGTTATATTATAATAAGGGCAAGTGACAGAAAATACGAAATTATGTTGTCGGGAGGCTGTAATGGGAAATACAGTAACGATCTGTTTTGCAAATAATAAGGGCGGCAGCGGAAAGTCCACCAGCTGTTCCAATGTGGGAGCGGCACTGGCCGGCATGGGTAAGAAGGTACTGATGGTAGACGGTGATATGCAGCTGAATCTTTCCCTTTCTTTTTTTTCGGAGGAAGAAGTGCTTGAGATGGCAGCAGGGGAAAAGAATCTCTACTATGCTATCGGTCATCAGTCGGATCTCAGCGATTTTATCGTGCATACGAAGTATGAGAATCTGGATCTGGTTCCGTCGTCTACGCTGATGAGCTCCGTGGAATATGAGCTTTTTACAAAATGGCAGAGAGAGTTTATCCTGCGGAAATGTCTGCAGAAGGTTAAAGATTCCGGAGTGTACGATTACATTCTCATTGATGCACCGCCTACTCTTGGCGGCTGGGTGATGAATATTTTATGTGCATCCGATTATGTTCTTGTTCCGGTAGAGGCAAGTCCGTGGGGTATGTTTGGTCTTGCAAATATGTTTGATTTCCTCAATGAAGTCAGGGAGATCGCTCCGGATTTAAAGGTTTTGGGAATCGTAGTAACCAAGGCAGATGCCAGAAAGAATTATTTCAAACAGACTATGGAAACACTGAAAGAAATGGAAGGAATCTATCTTTTCGAATCTTTTATCCGTGTAGACAGCTCCATCGAATGGTCCCAGGACAGCAGTGAACCAGTTGTGGAGTTCAAAAAAAGCAGCCGCAGCGCAAAAGAGTACATAGCATTGGCAGAGGAGGTAATGAATCGTGTCAGTAGGTAAAGCAAGCATCGCAAGAGCAGTAAATGCAGAAAAAGCATCCAAAACAGAAACAAAAACAGAGGTAAAAGAGGCTGAGGTTAAAGCAGCAGAGAAGCCGTCAGAGGTAAAAGCTGAAACAGCTGAAAAAGCGGCAGAAAAAACTACAGCAAAGAAAACAGCAGCCAAAGCTCCTGCAAAGAAGACCACAGCAAAGAAAGCAGCCGCAACAAAAACAACAGCAAAGAAAACCACTACCAGAAAAACAACAGCACGTAAAACCGCAGCAAAGAAAACAGCTGCAGCAGAAACAACAGGAACTGTAGCCCAGAACGTGATCAGCGGAGGAAACGCCGACGAACTCCAGGCCAAATTCCTCACCCCAAAGAAAGATGAGCCGGACAACAACCAGCCAGTAGGAATTAAAGACGAGCTTCCGGTTTATCTGCTGTAATCTTTGATTGAATTTTTTGAAAAGATAGTAATTGACAAATAAAAAGACTGCTATATATCTATATCACTATTGATAAGGTATACAGCAGCCTTTTATTTTGCCCTATAAAAATCTCAGTGGGACAGCGAAGCGCCTCCCTCGTATCTTTCTACATATTGTAATATGCAGCATACAATCCATTCTTCTCAAGCAGTTCAGCATGAGTGCCTCTTTCGGCGATACCCTCCTCCGTGATCACAATGATCTCATCCGCATCACGGATCGTAGAAAGCCGGTGCGCGATCGTAATGGTAGTACGATTTTTTGAAAGCTCCTCCAGACTCTTCTGGATCCAACGTTCGCTTTCGTTATCCAGAGCGCTGGTGGCCTCATCCAGGATCAGGATCGGAGGATTCTTAAGGAATACACGTGCAATGGAAATCCGCTGCTTCTGTCCGCCGGAAAGGCGTGTGCCACGTTCTCCGACATAAGTGTCGTATTTATCCGGAAGCTCCATGATAAAGTCATGGATACTCGCACATTTGGCGGCTTTGATGATCTCTTCATCGGAAGCTCCGGGCTTTCCGTAGGCAATATTATCCTTGATGGTTCCATCAAAAAGATAGACATCCTGCTGTACCATACCGATCTGGCTTCGAAGGCTCTTAAGAGTCAGCCCGCGGATATCCTTTCCGTCTACAGTAATGGAACCGCCGGTCACATCATAAAATCTGGGCAGGAGAGAGCAGATCGTGGTTTTTCCGCTTCCGGAAGGTCCCACCAGGGCAATGGATTTTCCTGCCGGGATATCAATAGAGATATCGGAAAGCACAGGAGTTTCATCATCGTTGTAATGAAAAGAAACATGGTCGTAACGCACATGTCCTTTCACGTCCGTAAGCTCCGCAGCGTTGTCTGCATCCCTGATCTCGGATTCTGTTTCCATCACATCCAGGAAACGGCGGAAACCGGAAAGACCCTTCTGCATCATTTCCACAAGTTCCACCAGGATCTGGATGGGGCTGATAAAGATTCCGATATACAGGGCATACATGGCAAGATCTGCAGTCTGCATTTCACCCTGAGCGATCAGATAGCCGCCGTAAACAAGAGTTACCAGGTACATCATGCCCTGGAAGAAAAGATTGGAACTCATGAAGCTTCCCATACAGTGATAATTATCTCTTTTGGAAACAAGGAACGCTTCATTGCTTTTCTTAAATTTGGCACGTTCGATGTCCTCGTTTGCGAAGGATTGCACCACGCGGATTCCGGAAAGCGTATCCTGAAGACTGGCATTTACATCTCCGATCTTACGCCGGTTTTCCATGAAGGTTTCCTGCATTTTTGCATTCTGGCGGAAGGAAAACACAAACATCACGATCACCAGGAGGATCAGCGGCAGTGCAAGTTTTTTGTTGATAAAGAACAGGAAGATAAAAGCACCGACGATCTTTACCAGAGAGATAAAAAGATTCTCAGGACCATGATGTGCAAACTCGGAAATGTCAAAAAGGTCACTGACCAGCTTGCTCATCATCTGACCGGAATTATTCCTGCTGTAATAGGAAAAAGACAGCTCCTGGTAATGGTCAAAAAGCTCCCGGCGCATATCACGTTCCATCTTTGCACCCATCATATGTCCCTGATAGGTTACATAATATTTGCAGAGACTCTGCACAATGTACATAACAAAAAGAGAAGCTGCAATCACAGGGAGGGCATGAAGAATAATATCCTTATCCTGTGTAAAGAGAGTTTTTGTCATAGTACGAAGAATCTGGGGATAAGCAAGATCTACCAGACTGATAACGGCTGCACAGATCAGGTCAATAAAAAAGACCGCTTTGTACGGGCCGTAGTAGTGGATGAATTTCTTGATGGTATTCATCGGAAAAGTACCTCCGTTTTTATGAAATGTATAGTGTTGTCTGAGCAAAAAATATTGCTGCCGGACATTCTATGTTCATCTTATCATAAGTGAGAATAAAGTCAAGATAAGTGAATTTCTGGCCTGTTTCGTTTCTGTATACTTTCTGAGAACAGGAACTATATGGCTGCTGTTCACAGGAAATATTCCGCAAGAGATTGTTGGCAACGGAGCGGATAGTGATATGAGGAGATATTTTTGGGAAAAAATCAAATTACTCCTTGACATAGAAGAACAAAACCCGTATAGTGTATTTCAGATTTGGTGTGTAACTGATAAGCAGGCATTAACCAGTCATAAATGTTATTATTTGACGTTTATGGGGGTTGGTGTCTTTTTTGTTGCCCACTTAAAAGACTCCCGCTCCAAAACGTCGAAAGAAAAGGAGAGAAAACATGAAAGACAAGATTTTCGGAGTTTTGCAGCGAGTGGGACGTTCCTTTATGCTTCCCATAGCAATCCTTCCTGTGGCAGGCCTGCTTCTTGGATTCGGCAGTTCCTTCACAAATGAAACAACCATTGCAACCTACGGACTTCAGAAGATTCTGGGAGACGGAACGATTTTACATGCACTCCTGATCATTATGAACAAAGTCGGAAGCGCGGTATTTGATAACCTGCCGCTGATCTTTGCAGTAGGTGTGGCCATCGGTATGGCAAAAAAAGAGAAAGAGGTAGCAGCTCTTTCTGCACTGATCGCTTACTTTGTTATGAATGTAGCCATCAATGGTATGCTGGTAGTAAATGGTAAGATCACAGCAGACGGACAGATCGCAAAAAGCGTTCTGGAAGGTACTGTAACCTCTGTCTGCGGCATCCAGTCCTTACAGATGGGTGTGTTTGGCGGTATCATCGTCGGCCTTGGTGTTGCAGCTTTGCACAACCGTTTTCATAAGATCGTGCTTCCAAACGCACTTTCCTTCTTCGGTGGTTCCAGATTTGTGCCTATCATTTCCACCATTGTATATATGTTTGTGGGAATCCTGATGTATTTCGTATGGCCGGCAGTCCAGAACGGTATTTATGCTCTGGGCGGTCT
>ENA-OUPZ01001121-OUPZ01001121.1-human-gut-metagenome-genome-assembly--contig:-NODE-1121-length-13415-cov-3.986826_pt1 | contig 13415 bp, 10 predicted proteins | sample MGYA00237941_ERZ548813 | MGnify/ENA primary metagenome ERZ548813 (study PRJEB26490, sample SAMN05194712) | human gut metagenome | biome: terrestrial biome; feature: human-associated habitat; material...
AACAGCTGATCCTGGAGGATATCTCCACCGGTGCTTCCAATGATCTGCAGCAGGCCACCAACATTGCCCGCCAGATGATCACCAAGTACGGCTTCTCGGAGCGGCTTGGCCCTGTGGTGTACGGTACCTCGCAGGAGGAAACCTTCCTGGGCCGCGATCTGGGTCAGGGCAAGGGCTACAGCGAGACCACCGCTGCCGAGATCGACGGCGAGATGCGGGATATCATCGATGAAGCCTACGAGACCTGCCGCCGCACCCTGACCGAGCACATCGATCAGCTGCACGCGCTGGCACAGGCCCTGATGGAACGCGAGAAGCTCAACGAGCAGGAGTTCAACACCATTATGGCGGGCGGCACACTGCCCCCGCGTGAAGGCGATGAACCGAAGCCGGAACAGCCTGCTCAGACCGTGCAGGCTGCCCCTGCAGAGACTGCTCAGCAGGCCGAAACTGCTGAACCTGCAGAGACCGCTGAGCCTGCCGAACAGGCCGAAACGGCCCAGCCGCTGCCGGAGACCGCTGCACCGGAAACGCCGGATGCACAGGACCCGCAGAACTGATTTGATCCAAATGGAAAGGAGCGAGTGTCGTGGAGGAAAATTTTAACCCGGTCGCACGGACCCGCGCAAACTATTACACCCCCGGCAGCCCGGTGCAGTTCGTCTGCGTGGAGCTGCTCAAGGGTGATGTCAGCGGGGAGCACGCGGTCTGCCTGACCTTCAAGAATATTTCCAAGGTGACCCTGACCGCGCTGGAGATCCACTTCAAGTGCAAGGGCGTGGACGGCGTGATCCTGTGCGAGGACCGGTTCGAGTACCGTGACTTGGAAGTAAAGCCCGGCGAACTGTTTGGCATGGACGATGCGGTGTTCGTTACCGCAAAGGCCATCACCAGCGTGGATGTTTCGCTGTGCAACGTGTACAACGGCAAGCGGGTGGTGCATCTGGACGGCATCAAGCGCGTGCGCCTGCCTGCCCCCAAGCGCCTGTCTGCTGAGCTGGAAAAGGCGCTGGAGACCCGCATGAACCGCCCGGAGCTGAAGTATCAGCCGCAGGTGTTTGAAAATGGCTGGTACTGCGCCTGCGGTGCCTTCCACCCGAAGGAGGAGGATACCGTGTACTGCTCGGAGTGCGGCTGCGACCGCATCCTGCTGCAGAACGCGCTGAACACCCTGCTGCAGCCGGAACAGCCTGCCCAGACCGAGCCGGAACTGGAAACGCCTCTTGCCCCGCAGGCTGAAGAGCCTACCCGCATTATGGGCGCAGAGCCCGTGCAGGAGGAGCCGACCCGGATCATGGGTGCACCGTGCCGTGAAGCAGAACCACAGCCGGAAGAACCTGCTGCAGAGCAGACCCGTGTGATGGATGCCGGAATGCGGGCACAGTTCCCGGGCAGGGCATCTCATGCAGCTGCGGACGAAGGCACCCGTGTGATGCCTGCTGCAGCCCGCCGTGCACAGCCGATATCTCAGCAGCCGGAGCCTGCCTATGACGACGAGGAAGAATACGAGGACGAGCGCGACAGCGTGGCCGAAGCGCTGATCCGCTGGGTGCCGCCCATCACTGCCATTGTCTGTGCAGCAGTGGCACTGTGCGGCTTCGTGTATTACCAGTTCGTGCTGTAACACAAACAGCAGCGGAGAGGGCGGTATGCCTTCTCCGCTTTTTTGTATGCCAGAAGAAGGGAGAACCATTATGCCGGAAGAAGCCTTACAGGCTGCCTTTGAGATCAAGACTGCCTGCGATGAGATCAGCCGCCGCCTGCTGCGCTGGCACTGGGAGCACAAACCCGGTGCGCACAGCTTGGGTGCATTGCTGCGGCACATTGCCCAGCGCCAGAAGGAAAGCCCGGACTATTACGACCGGATGCCGGACCTGAGCGGCAAGACCAGCTGGCAGCAGCTGGACACCACCCTGTGCATGCGGGTGCTGCTGGACCCGGAGAAGGACGCCGCCAAACCGCTGGACCTGCTGGGCAATACCAGCAATCCGGGTGCGGCCCGCCGCGCCTGCAATGCTGTGCGCACCGCCCGCAACGAAGCCGCCCACGCCACCGATCACACCGATGCCGCTCAGGCGGCGATCCTGTTCAACGAGGCGGTGGAGAGCTTGGAAGACGGCTATGTGGGCACGGCTTTCCGCGAGAATGAACTTGCCCGCTATTACCGCGATGCAGAAAATTATCTGGCACGCTGCGGCGCAAAGGAGCCGATCGCATCCAGCCGTGCGCCGGAAGAAAAAACGGCTGCGCACGAGCCAGCCCGCCAGAGCACAAAGCAGGGCCAGAACCGCAGCACCCAGAGCCGCAAAACGGCCGGCAGCCGTTCCTCCGGCAGCAGAAGCACCACAGCGCGCAGCAGCTCGGCCAAAAGCCGCAGCACGGCAGGCCGCAAAAAGAAACAGAGAAGAACTGGCAATAAGACCGTGTTCATCATTCTGCTGGTGGTCCTGCTGCTGGGGCTTGCCGTGCGTGCATGGAGCATGGGCGCAGCCTGACCGCCTGTAATGCCCTGCTTCTCAGAAAAAGCCGTCTTTTGTACACAGTTGCCAGAAAAACAAAAATGCGTTCGGAATAAACCGGGAAAAGCGCATCTTGCGGGATGGGTGAAAGCGGTTTATAATAAGCATGAAAACGTTTACACATAACAATGCATCCCAAAAGAGAGAAGTACTGCAAATGACCATCAGTGATATTGCAAAAATGGCGGGTGTATCCAGTGCGGCGGTCAGCCGCTACCTGAACGGAGGCCCCCTGAGCGAACAGAAGAGGGCTGCCATCCACGAGGTAGTGGAAAAGACCGGCTACCGCCCGGATACCGCCGCCCAGACTCTGCGCACCGGAAAAGTGAATCAGGTGGGGGTGATCGCTCCCAGCATCGGTTCCCAGTCGGTGGGGCAGATCACGGCAGGCATTGCCAGTGAGCTGGATGCAAAGAGCTATCTGATGCTGCTGGGGAACACCGAGCTGGACGCCCAGCGGGAATTGGGCTATCTGACTGCCATGCAGCGCAACCACGTGGCGGGCATCATCCTGCTGGGCAGCTATTATACTCCTCAGCTGGCGCAGGCGCTGAAAAACTGCCGTGTGCCGGTGGTGGTAACAGGCCAGCGTTTTCAGGATGTGGCCTGCGTGTACAACGACGACCGAACTGCAGCCCGGGAACTTGCCCAGCGGATGCTGGACCATGGCCGCAAAAGGATCGTTTATATTGGCGGTACAGAGCGGGACGATGCCACCGGCGTGCAGCGCCGTGAGGGCGTGCAGGATGCGCTGAACGCTGCCGGACTGAACGGCGAACAGATGCCCCGCATCTGCTGCAACGCCTTTACCATGGAGGAGGGCCAGCGCTGTATGCAGGAACTGCTGGTGCGCTGCCCGGATCTGGACGGTGTGGTCTGCGTGACTGACACGGTGGCCTTTGGTGCCATGCGTGCCCTGCGGGAAGCAGGACGGCATGTGGGGCAGGATGTGGGTCTTGCAGGCGTTGGCGACAGCTGGGCTGGCAGCATGATGGAACCGGGGCTGGCCACGGTGCGCTTTTACCAGAAGCAGGTGGGGCAGGAGGCTGCCCGGATCCTGCTGCAGATGCTGGAAGAGAATGGGAGCAGCGGGCCTGTGCGTCAGGTGACGCTGGGCTATCAGATCGTGGAGCGAGGCTCCCTTTGATGATAAAGGATAAAAGTATGGGTCGTAAGCTGATTTTTCTGGATATTGACGGCACGTTGCTGCCGCCGGGTGATATGCTCATCCCGGAAAGCACTCTGGCTGCACTGGATCGCGCCAGAGCAAACGGACACAAGCTGTTTTTGTGCACCGGCCGCAACCACCGCATGACCGAACCGCTGCTGCGGCACGACTGCTTTGCGGGCGCAGTGTGCAGCGCCGGCGGCTATGTGCTGTGCGATGGCAAGACTCTGGTGGATATCCCCATGGAGCCGCAGCAGGCTGAAGGCGTGCGCGCGGCGCTGGAACGCCATGGCGTGGAGTGCACGCTGGAAGCCCGGGATGCTACCTTTGGCGGAAGCAAGATGGCTGAGAGGTGGAAATTTATCCACAAAAAGAACGATGCACCGCTGAACAGCGAAGCAGAACGCTGGCGCAAAGCCATGGAAGAGGGCATGTCTATCCTGCCGCTTTCCGATTACAAAGGGGAACCGCTGTATAAGATCGTGTTCATTGCCGACCACGAGAGCGACCTTGCCGAGGCAAAGCAGCTCTATGCCGACCAGTTCGTGTTCTGCGAAAGCAAGCTGGACCGTCTGACCGATGGCTTTGTGAATGGTGAGCTCATCAACCGCAAATTTGATAAGGGCACCGGAATCAAGGCCATCTGTGATCATCTGGGCTGCACGCTGGCGGATACCATCGGCTTTGGTGACAGCGATAATGACCTGCAGATGACCGATGTTGTCGGCATCAGTGTGTGCATGGCCAATGGCTCCGAAAACCTGAAAAAGCGGTGTGACCGCATTGCTCCCTCGGTATACGAGGACGGCATTGCAAAGGAGTTCAAGGCGCTGGGTCTGATCTGAAAAAAACAACAAAGGCTGCGGCAGGGATAAGACCCGGGCCGCAGCTTTTTGCTGCCACAGGGTTTTATAAAACGGAAAAACGTGGTAGAATAAACCAGAATGCCGGGTTCAAAGCCCGGCAAAAAGGGAGGAATTGAAATGCGTTCCGTTCTGGAAGTATGTGTGGACAGCACTGCCAGTGCACTGGCAGCAAAACGCGGCGGTGCCAGCAGGCTGGAACTGTGTGCCGACCTGATCGTGGGCGGTACAACGCCCAGCCTTGCGCTGGTGCGTCAGGTCAAGGCGGAGACCGGCCTGCCGGTGCGCGCTCTGCTGCGGCCCCGGTTCGGAGACTTCTGTTACGACAGCTACGAGCTTGCCCAGATGGAACAGCTGGCCGCAGAGCTGGTGGAGGCCGGGGCGGATGGTATCGTGACCGGTGTGCTGACCCCGGAAGGGCAGCTGAATGCGGATGCCATGCGGCCCATTTATGCGGCGGCGCGCAGGGCAGCGGAAAAGGCAGGCCGCCCGGTGGCGTGTACCCTGCACCGTGCCTTTGATGTCAGCGCCGACCCCTTTGCGGCACTGGAAACGGTCCGGAGCATGGGCCTTTGTACCATCCTCACCAGCGGTCAGGCGGCGAGTGCCCCAGAGGGAGCGGAGCTTCTCGGCCGACTGGTGGAGCGGGCAGGGGACAGCGTGGAAATTCTGGTAGGTGCCGGTGTCACGGCACAAAACATCCCGGCACTGGCCGCACAGACCGGGGCACATGCGTTCCACCTTTCCGGCAAGCAGGTGCTGCAAAGCCGCATGACCTTCCGCCGCGAGGGTGTGCCCATGGGGCTGCCGGGCTTTTCAGAGTTTGAGGTATGGCAGACGGGTGAAGAAAACATCCGTGCTGCACGGCAGGCACTGGATGCGATCAAGAACAACTAAAACGAAAGCGCTCTCCCAACGGAAACCCGGTGGGAGAGCGCTTTTTTATGATGATGAATTTGAAGGGTGAAGATAGCTTAGTAATGCAGCTCGTCGCCGGTCAGTGCTTCCAGCACCGGCAGCATGGCAGCGGCTTCGGCTTTGGCAGCAGGCAGATCCATATCGCGGTAGTTGCCGCACTCCACTTCGCTGGCCCCGGGCACAGCGCCCTCAAAGCCAGCCATGAAGCGGAAGGATTCCACCGTCAGCTCCAGTGCCTCGGCGGGAGTCAGGCCGCGGGTGAGCAGATAGAAGCCGGTGCGGCAGCCCATGGGGCCAACGTAGATCACACTGTCCTGAAAGGCGCTGTTGCGCGCATAGGTGGCAAACAGATGCTCCAGCGTGTGGGCGGCACCGGTGGACAGGTAATCGCCGTGATTGGGCCTTTTCATGCGGATGTCCCATGTGAGAACATCGCCGTCCTGACGGCTCAGATACATGCCGCGGTCCAGTTTGGTATGGTCAACACAGAAGCTTGCAATGCGTTCCATGATCTTCTCCTTTGGCTTATGCCTGCAGGCGCTGCACGCTGCCGTGAGCGCAGTCCACAGCGATCATCAGACCGTCACGGATGTGGCTGGTAGCACCGGCGGCACCCACAACGGTAGGCTTGAGCAGGGCCTTGCCGGCAATGGCAGCGTGGCTGTTCAGGCCCGGCTCTTCCACCACCAGAGCGGCGGCATCACGCACGTAACTCAGCATTTCGTTGCTGGTGGAGGGCACCACCAGAACCATGCCGGGCTTGAACTTTGCACGCACCTCTTCCAGCGTGCGGCAGACGCAGGCCTTGCCGGTGGCGCTGGTCACGTCGGCATTCTCGCGGCCAACGCCCACACCGGTAGCCAGACAGTTGCCTACCATGTGGATCTTGATCATGTTAGTGGTGCCGGACACGCCCACAGGCACGCCTGCGGTCACAACGGCCAGCTCACCGTTGTGCAGGTAGCCGTTCTCCTTGGCCAGAGAGGTGGACATCTCGATCAGCTCATCGGTGCTGTGTGCCAGAGGCATCATCAGCGGGGTGATGCCCCAGCTCAGAGCCAGCTGACGCTGCACCTGCTCCTTCATCACGCAGGCGATGATGGGCTGCTCCGGGCGGTACTTGCTCAGCAGACGGGCGGTGTTGCCGGACTCGGACACGGTGACGATGGCGGCAGCGTTCACGTCCTTGGCGGTCAGGCAGGCAGCGTGTGCAGTTGCATCGCTCACACTGATCTTGCCAGTGTTCTCGGCGAGGGGAACAAAGCGGGCGTGGTTCTCCTGCTCGGTGCGCTCAGCAATGGCAGACATGGTCTTGAGAGCATCCACCGGATAAGCACCGGCAGCAGTCTCGCCGGAAAGCATGATGGCAGAGGTGCCGTCGTAGATGGCATTTGCCACGTCGGAGATCTCGGCGCGGGTGGGGCGGGGGTTGACGATCATGCTGTCCAGCATCTGGGTAGCGGTGACGATGGGCTTGCCAAAGGAGAAGGAGCGCTCGATGATATTCTTCTGAATGCCGGGCAGCTCGGTAAAGTCAATCTCAACGCCCAGATCGCCGCGGGCCACCATGACAGCATCGGCTGCAGCCAGAATGCTGTCGATGTTGTTCACGCCCTCACGGTTCTCGATCTTGGCGATGATGCGGATATCGGAATCATACTCGTTGAGCAGGTTGCGGATATCGTACACATCCTGTGCGGTGCGCACGAAGGAAGCAGCGATGAAGTCAAAGCCCTGCTGTGCGCCAAAGATGATATCGTCGCGGTCGCGCTGGCTCATATACGGCATGGACAGATGCACGCCGGGCACATTGACACCCTTCTTGTTCTTGATCTTGCCGTTGTTCAGCACCTTGCACACGATGTCGGTGTCGTTCACGGTGACGATCTGCAGCTTGATCAGGCCGTCGTCCAGCATGATGGTGCCGCCGGGCTGCACATCCTGCGGCAGGTCCTTATAGGTGATGGAGCAGATCTCCTTGGTGCCTTCCACCTCGCGGGTGGTCAGGGTGAAGGTCTGGCCGGCTTCCAGCATTTCAGTGCCGTTCTTGAAGTCCTTCAGGCGGATCTCGGGGCCCTTGGTGTCCAGCAGGGCAGCGACCGGCTTGCCCAGCTCTTCACGGATGGCCTTCAGCTTTTCAAAGCGGCCCAGATGCTCCTCGTGAGAGCCGTGGGAAAAATTAAAACGGGCAACATTCATGCCGTTGGCGACCAGCTCGCGCAGAACGCCTTCCTGATCGGTGGACGGGCCCAGAGTGCAGATGATCTTTGTTTTTCTCATATACTTTTACTACCTCCAACTACAACTTCACATTCTCTATTTTGCGGCAGGCTGTCCGCTGTCATACAGACAGCTGCACGTGGCCAACGGGAAAAATCCCGTGCTGTGGTACAAAAGCGGAAAAATCCTGTGGTTCAAAACTTTTCCACCTATTATTATATCCGCTGGGATACAATAGGGCAAGGAAAACTTTGCGCTGTGGCTGAATTTTTTAGGCGGTCAAGAAATCTTTGCCACGGAATGACGCATTTACGTTTAAAAATGAAAAAACGCCCGGTCAATTCGTGAACAAAATGACGAACATTTTGGTGAAAATGACGGATATTTGCGGGAAGGCGAAAAAGCTTGCATCCGGCACAGGATTTGCTTATAATGATAAGTAAAGATAGTATCACTTATCCGGGGCAGGTCCCCGGAAGAAATGGAGAAAAAACGATATGGAAAAGCGTGTTTTTCTGATCGTCCTCGACAGCTTTGGAATCGGTGCAGAGCCGGATGCCGCCGCCTTTGGCGACGAGGGCACCAACACCCTGGGTGCCATTGCAAAACATCCCAACTTCAACTGCCCCAACCTGCAAAAGATGGGCATGTTCAACATTGATGGTGTGACCGCAGGCGAAAAGACCGCAGCGCCCATCGGCTCCTTTGCCCGCCTGCAGGAGCAGAGCATGGGCAAGGATACCACCATTGGTCACTGGGAGATCGCCGGTGTGGTAAGCCCCAAGCCGCTGCCCACCTTCCCGAACGGCTTCCCGGATGAGCTGATCCACGAGTTTGAGGAAAAGACCGGCCACAAGGTGCTGTGCAACAAGCCTTACTCCGGCACGCAGGTGCTGAAGGATTACGGCGAGCAGGCCATGAAAGAAAACGCCCTTATCGTCTACACCAGTGCCGACAGCGTATTTCAGGTGGCCGCCAACGAAGAGCTGGTGCCGGTGCATGAGCTGTACCGCTACTGCGAGATCGCCCGCGAGATGCTCAAGGGTGAGTACGGCGTGGGCCGCGTGATCGCACGCCCCTTCCTGGGCCACACTGCGGATACCTTCTACCGCACCACCAACCGCCACGATCTGAGTCTCAAGCCGCCCCGCGCTACCATGCTGGATCTGCTGAAAGATGCTGGCAGGGATGTGATCGCTGTTGGTAAGATCTTTGACATCTTCGACGGTGAGGGTGTGACCGAGAAGATCAAGACCACTGGCAACACCAATGGCATCGCCTTTACCAAGGCCCTGCAGACCCGCGACTTTGAGGGCCTTGCCTTTGTGAATCTGGTGGACTTCGATATGCTCTACGGCCACCGCCGCGATGTAGCAGGCTATGCCGCCGCTGCCACGGAGTTCGACAGGTTCGTGGCAGACTTCATCCCCGGAATGCGGGAGGGCGATCTCCTCATGATCACCGCTGACCATGGCTGCGACCCGTCCTATACCAAGACCACCGACCACACCCGCGAGTATGTGCCGTACCTGATTTGCGGCAAGGGCGTGAAGCCTGGCGTTGACCTTGGCACCCGTCTGTGCTTTGGCACCATCGCCCAGACCATCTGCGAGTATCTTGATGTGGATGCTTCCTCTCTGGACGGCAAGAGCGTCTGGAACGAGATCAAGGCATAATTATTTTGAATGAGAAAGCCGCCTGCATTGGTTCAAGATGTAGGCGGCATTTTTATGCAGCTTATCGGCACGGACTTTCTGGTGAAAAAGCAAAACAGGAAACGACCGCAGTTGTTTCCTGTTTTGCAAATAAAATAATATTTCCGCGATAGAGTCCGGAGCTTGCGCGGAGGAGATTTCAAATCGTCAGGCCGCGTCGTTCTGCTGCGAAGCAGCATCCTGAATGGCACCCCAGATGGAGGAAGCCGCATTGTAGATGGACGATGCAGCCTGTTCCACCTCTTCCTGTGTGGGCAGGGAGATGGACGGTGCTTCCCCGGCCGTATCACCGCCGCCAGTCTCACCCTCGGCGGGAGCTTCCGGCTCCTGCGGCTGGGTGTCGGCAGGCTGCTCTGCATCTGCAGGCTGGTCAGCCGGGACGGTCTCTTCCGGCAGGCTGTCGGCGGGCACTTCCTCGGGAACGCTCTCCGCAGGCACCTCCGAAACAGCGGCGTTCGGGTCGGTGGTGGGGGTGAACACCTCGGTCTTTTCCGGCTTCTGGGTGGTGTCGGCAACGGTGCCCTCACCGCCCAGCACGGACGCGATCATTTCCCTGGCCTTGCTCACAGAAGCATCATCCGGTTTCATGACGTAGAGCTTCTGTCCCTTGGCAGAGTAGCACTTGGTGCTGCTGGAGCTTGTGCCGGTGACGGTGTAGCTTTCAATATCCCACTCGGCAAAGTCGCTCAGCTGCATCCGTACCAGCGCACTGATCTGATCCTGCGAAAAGCTGGTCACAAAGCAGTCGGCTGCGGCATCCATGATCTTGGAAAAGCCCATCAGCAGGGCAGGGGACTTGATCTTGTTCAGCATGGCATCGATCACCTTCATCTGGTTGATGCCGCGTTGGATATCGCCGGATGCAAAGGCGTGACGCTCACGGGCAAAGGCCAGAGCGGCCTTGCCGTCCAGATGGTTCCAGCCCTCCACAAAGGTGGTGGGGTCATAGTAGCCGGGGCTGCCCACAGAAGTGAACGCCTGATCGGAGTAGACATCCACGCCGCCCAGCGCATCGATGATGCTGATGAAGCCCGCAAAGTTGATGCGAATGTAATGGTCCACATTGACGCCGTACAGATTGCCCAGTGTGGCCATGCTGGTTTCCACGCCGTACAGACCGGCGTGAGTCAGCTTATCCTTGCTGTCGGTGCCGGCAAGGTCTACGTAGTAGTCGCGCGGGGTATTGATCAGGGCCACCCTCTTGGTGACAGGGTTCACAGCAGCAAGAATATTCACGTCGCTGCGGGCATTTTCGGTCAACTCGCCGCGGGTGTCCACGCCGCTGAGGTAGATCACAAACGGCTCCTTGGTGATCTTGTTGGCCTCGGCACCGGTGAGCAGGCCAGAGGTCATGCTGCCCAAGGCAGAAAGGCCCTGCTGGGCCCAGAAGCAGCCCAGCGCCATGGCAGCGCACAGGAACACCGAGAATACCCGGGCCACCTTGCCGGGAACATTGTACTCCTGACAGCGCTTTACCAGCAGCCACAAAAGCGCCAGCAGCGCGGCCAGAATGACCAGATACAGCACCGGCAGCATCTGGGTACGCCACAGCTGCACCAGTGCCAGAATGCTTAAAATACCTTGTAAGATCAGCAAAATTTTCCCCCACTTGGAAGGTACTGCCACGGCTCCATCCATGGGCGGCTGGGCCTTGGGCGGTACGGGTGTGTTGTGGCCGCTGCGCGGCGGCTTCTGGGGAGGCTGGGCCGGAGGCGGTGTGCTGGGCTGTTCCGGCGGCAGCTCGGAAAAAAACGCCGAGCTGTCTACCTCGATGGGCGCAGTATCCTCAGAGCCTTCCTTGCGGTTGATGTGCCGCAGAGAACGGTAATCTTCGTGGGAACGATCGTTTTCATCCATCATTCAAAACCACTCCTTTTTGTCAGGAAACAGGTACAATGGTCAGCACTGCACGGGCGGGAAGGCAGGTGGCGGTCTGATCTTCGTTGGAAAGCCAGCCAAAGCCTTCACAGATGTGATCCGGGCAGGGTGAATCCACGAACCGGGCTGCACCGTCCTTGATCTGAATGTGGACGGTATAGTAACCGGTGTCCACATCATAGGTCTCATCCACGTCCAGCGGCAGGTTCATGGTGGTGTTGTTGTCGCCGTAGATCAGCTCGGCCCGCAGCCCGGAGCCGGAAGCGTGCACGCGGCGCACCACCAGCAGCACAGCGGCAATGGCCAGAATGACCACGGCAAAGAGAAGATCGGTAAGCAGCTTTTTGTTTTTCATGCGTTAATCCTTGATTTGTAATTGTTCCAGCTCGGCCAGCCACAGTGCGGCACAGGCATCGCTGGGCATCCGCCAGTCGCCGCGGGGCGAAAGGGTCACGCTGCCCACCTTGGGGCCGTCAGGCAGGCAGCTGCGCTTGAACTGCTGGGCAAAGAACCGCCAGTAGAAGTTGCGCAGCCACTTGTACAGCACGCTGTCCGGGTACTCCGGCCGGCCTGCGAATGCAGTCTTTGCCAGCCGGAAGATCTTGGCCGGGCCAAAGCCGAAGCGCAGCACCTGATACAGGTAGAAATCGTGCAGCTCGTAGGGTCCCACAAGGTCCTCGGTCTTCTGCGCGATCTCGCCGTCCTTGGCAGGCAGCAGCTCCGGGGAGACGGGCGTATCCAGAATATCCAGCAGCACCGTGCGCAGAGCATCGGTGGCGGCAATGTCGGCTTCGTAGCGCACAAGGTGGCGCACCAGCGTTTTGGGCACACCGGCGTTCACACCGTACATGCTCATGTGGTCGCCGTTGTAGGTGGCCCAGCCCAGCGCCAGCTCCGAAAGGTCGCCGGTGCCCACTACAAGGCCTCCGGTGCGGTTGGCGGTGTCCATCAGCTCCAGCGTGCGCACGCGGGCCTGACCGTTTTCAAAGGTGACATCCAGCACGCTCTCGTCCTGACCGATGTCCGCAAAATGGCTGTGCACGGTGTTGGCGATATCGATCTCTTTAAAGGAGACCTGCAGCTCATCGCACAGGATCTCTGCATTGCTGCGGGTGCGCTTCGTGGTGCCAAAGCAGGGCATGGTCACAGCCAGCACATCCCGGGCGGGGCGGCCCAGCTGCTTCATGGCACGCACGGCCACCAGCAGCGCAAGACAGCTGTCCAAGCCGCCGGAAATGCCGATAACGGCGGTCTTTGCGTGGGCGTGTTCCAGCCGCTTTGCAAGGCCGTCGGCCTGCATTTTCAGAATCAGCTCACAGCGCTCGGCGCGGCGCTTGGGGTCGCCGGGCACAAAGGGTGCCGGGTCGATCCAGCGGGTCAGCGTGGTCTCTGTCGGTTCCAGATCGAACTCCACGGTCTGGTAGCCCTCGCCGCTCAGCTCAAAACTGGTGTTGCGGGCACGCTCGGCTTCCATGCGCTGGCAGTCGATCTCGGTCTCGGCACAGCCGCCGTCAAAGGGAGCGTTCTCCGCCAGAATAGTGCCGTTCTCGGCGATCAGGTCGTGGCCGGCGAACACCATGTCCTGCGTGCTCTCACCGTGCCCGGCGGAAGCATACAGGTAGCCGCACAGCAGGCGGGCAGATTGGTTGGACACCAGTGCCCGGCGGTACTCGGCCTTGCAGACGGTCTCATCGCTGGCGGAAAGATTTGCGATCACGGTCGCACCGGCCAGCGCGTGGAAGGTGGAGGGCGGCAGGGCGCTCCACAGATCCTCGCAGATCTCCACACCCAGCACAAAGCTGGGCATCTGGCGGCAGCGGAACAGCAGAGAGGTGCCAAAGGGTACCTGCTGACCACACACCTCCACCAGCTCCACCTCGGTGCTGCCCGGGGTGAACTGACGCTTTTCGTAGAACTCGCCGTAGTTGGGCAGATAGGTCTTGGGTACAAGGCCCAGAATGCGGCCATGGCACAGCACGGCGGCGCAGTTGTACAGCTTGCCGTGCACCAGCAGCGGCAGGCCCACCAGAGCCACCACGTCCAGCTCCTGCGTTTCAGCCAGCAGGGCGCTCAAAGCGTCCAGCGCGCCGGTCTGCAGCGTACGCTGCAAAAACAGGTCGCCGCAGGTATAGCC
>ENA-OUPZ01001128-OUPZ01001128.1-human-gut-metagenome-genome-assembly--contig:-NODE-1128-length-13282-cov-2.833220_pt1 | contig 13282 bp, 7 predicted proteins | sample MGYA00237941_ERZ548813 | MGnify/ENA primary metagenome ERZ548813 (study PRJEB26490, sample SAMN05194712) | human gut metagenome | biome: terrestrial biome; feature: human-associated habitat; material...
AAAATCTCCCGCAAAGTGGGGCGTGCAGATTGCGGGAATGATTTTTAGACACGCTCTAGGAGTTCGTATAAAGGAGATTATAAGAAATGAAAATAATAGTAGCTGCTGACAAAAACTGGGGAATTGGAAAAGACAATAAGCTTCTTGTAAGCATTCCGGCGGATATGAAAATGTTTCGTCAGGAGACCACTGGCAAGGTTTGTGTTATGGGAAGAAAGACCCTGGAGAGTTTCCCAGGAGGGCTTCCTCTTAAAAACCGCATAAACATCGTTCTTACCAGAAATGAGAATTACAAGGTGAAAGATGCCATAATCGTTCATTCTATTGAAGAGCTTATGGAAGAATTGAAAAAGTATCCGGCAGAAGATGTATACTGCATCGGCGGCGACACTATCTATAAGCAGCTTCTTCCTTATTGCGATGCTGCTCAGGTGACCAAGATTGATTTTGCTTATATTGCAGACAGTTATTTTCCGAATCTGGATGAAGATCCACAGTGGCATGTGGCAGCAGAGAGTGAAGAGCAGACATATTTTGATCTGGAATATAAGTTTGTGAGATATGAGAGAAATAAATAAGCGGGAAAATATAATGTGTTTTTAAAAAAATCAGTTCTGCCATCACGACAGAACTGATTTTTGTTATATGCTGTGTAGAGTGTGTTTGAAAAAATACGAAAAATGGGAAGCTTAAGAAATTACTCAATAACCTTCAGCCATCCCTCTGGAGCCTGGATGCGTCCCATCTGGATTCCGGTAAGGGTTTCATACAGCTTCTTGGTGATCGGTCCCATCTCGTTCATGCCGCTTGGGAAGCAAATCTCTTTGCCGTGGTCCACGATCTTTCCAACAGGAGAGATAACAGCAGCAGTACCGCAAAGACCGCACTCTGCGAAATCCTTCACTTCGTCGAAGTATACTTCTCTTTCCTCAGCCTCAAGTCCAAGGTACTCTTTCGCAACGTAGATCAGAGAACGACGTGTGATGGATGGAAGGATACTGTCAGACTTCGGAGTAACAACCTTGCCGTCTTTTGTTACGAATAAGAAGTTTGCTCCGCCTGTCTCCTCAACCTTGGTACGAGTTTTGGAATCAAGATACATGTTCTCATCGAATCCGTTCTTATGAGCGTCAACGATCGCATGAAGGCTCATTGCGTAGTTAAGACCAGCTTTGATATGACCGGTACCATTTGGTGCAGCACGGTCAAAGTCGCTGACACGGATTGTGATCGGCTTAGCGCCGCCTTTGAAGTATGGTCCGACAGGTGTGGTGAATACACGGAACTGATACTCGCTGGCAGGTTTTACACCGATAACAGCGTCGCTTCCGAACATGTACGGACGTACATATAAAGTAGCACCAGAACCATATGGCGGAACATATGCTGCATTTGCTTTAATTGTCTGAACAACTGCGTCAACAAAACGGTCTTTCGGGAATACAGGCATTTCCAGTCTTGCGGCGGAATGCTCCATACGCTCACCGTTCAGGTCAGGACGGAAAGTAACGATATGTCCGTCTTCTGTAGTATATGCTTTCATACCCTCAAAAACAGTCTGTGCATACTGAAGGACACCTGCACACTCACTGATGGTAACCATATCATCTGTGGTAAGGCCTCCCTCATCCCACTTGCCGTCTTTATAATTGGATACATAACGGTAGTCTGTTTTTACATAACCAAAGCCCAGGTTTCCCCAGTCAATGTTCTTTTTTTCCATAACAATTTCCTCCTAGCGTGGTTTTTGGGGGGAGATTCTTATTGTGAATCCCCAATGTTTTTACTATTGTAAAACTTTTACGTGTGAAATTCAATGGGAAAAGCAGATTTTTTAAGTGATTTTCCTGTGAAAAAGGTTACAAAAAGTATAATGTGTTTATATTTTATGGTGTCTTGTTTTTTGAGGGGGATTTTTGTATAATGATAAAACAAGCGTTGTGAAATAAAATATCCGGAGGAAAAGATGGGATATAACGAATTTGATGAACTTGGAGATAAGATCCAGAGCATCATTGACAGTGCAGTAAATGAAAAAAATTACCAGAAACTGAGCCAGAGTATTAATCAGGCGCTGAATAAGGCTATTGATAATGGGAGTGATGCCCTTCGGGATGCGCTTAATAATACTGTGGGCAGTGGGAAATATACCAATTACCGCAGCGGCAGTTCTTATGATTACAGAGAGAATCGGTCCTGGGATTTTCAGAAGGATGGAAAGAAAAACCGGAGTACCGGGGAGGATCATGGAACTGGTTATCAAGGATATGCCGATGCGAAAGGGAATGATTCGCGTAATGGAAATTTCCAGAGAAATGGTACAGGCAGGCAGGATACCAATCACCAGAATTCGGATCTGGCATTGTATTTACCGACGAATGGAATCAAGGTCGGGGGAATTCTGAAGACAGTGTTTGGTGGGATTCTTACTGGAGTATTTGGAATTGCTACAATGGTAGTTGGTGGAATTGGAGCTGGCTTTAGCAGCAGTGTAATGCTTGGAATTTCGGCAGTGCTGGCGGCATTTACGGTCGGCGGAGGTATTCTTCTTGGACAGGGCTGCAGCAGTCTTACCAGTTTAAGCCGCCGAAACAAGTATATCAAGGCTCTTGGCACTCACACCTACTGCAATTTCCAGCAGCTGGCACAGGCAGTCGGCAAGCCGGTGAAATTTGTAAAAAAAGATATCAAACGTATGATAAGCAAAGGCTGGTTCCTTCAGGGACATGTTGATAAACAGGAAACTTGTCTGATCACAAGTAATGAGACTTACGACCAATATGTAAGCACTCAGAAGCGGCTGGAAGAAAGAGATCATCAGCAGGATGAAGAGCGTGCACGCCAGGAGGCAGCGCTTCGTCAGCAGGCAGAGGAAAAAGAAAGGCAGAAATTTAACCAGCATGAACAGGCAGATGCCCGGGCGTGTGTGGAAGCAGAACGGGATGCTGCGGAAAGAATCAGACTTTCCCCGGAAGTCCGGCAGGTTCTGGATAAGGGAAATGACTTTCTTGATAAAATCCACCGCAGCAATGATGCCATTCCAGGAGAAGAGATTTCCAGAAAAATCTCCCGTATGGAGCTGATCATAGCGAAGATTTTTGAACGCGCCAAGGCTCATCCGGAGATTATTCCGGATTTGAACCGCCTTATGGATTATTATCTTCCTATGACTGTGAAGCTTTTGAATGCATATGAAGAAATGGACAGCCAGCCGGTTCAGGGAGAGAATATTACTTCTTCCAAGAAAGAAATCGAAGAGACTATTGATACGTTGAATGTGGCTTTTGAGAAGCTTCTGGATTCCATATTTGAAGACACGGCTATGGATGTATCCAGTGATATTTCTGTTCTGAATACAGTTTTGGCACAGGAAGGGCTGACTGAGGACGAGCTTACCCGTATGAGAAAAGAGGCTGAAAAAAACAGGCTCTAGCAGTGTGCGGAATGTTAAGTATATGAAAAGATAAGATTTGCAGCGGGGTTAGAGCGTGTTATAAAAATAACGAAAATGCCAAACTGAAGGCTGCTGATAAATATGGGCAGACCTATACACAAGGAGGATGCTATGGGAAACGAATTTACAGGTTTTGAAGATAACGCACCTACACTTACATTAGAACCGGATTTGGGAGAGTCAAAGGCAGAGATTGCAGCAGAGCCGGAAGCCGAAGCTGTGAAAAAGGAAATGGAACAGACCGTTCTCTCCCCGGAAGAACAGCAGATGGTAGACAGCTTTGCTAAGAAAATTGACATTGAGAATACCAGCCAGATCCTCCAGTACGGTGCCGGAACCCAGAAGAAAATGGCTGATTTTTCCGATGCAGCTCTTGAAAATGTACGGACACAGGATCTGGGTGAGGTTGGAGAGCTGATCACCCAGGTGGTAGGCGAGCTTCGCGATTTTGATGCTGCTGAGGAGGAGAAAGGCTTTCTTGGCTTTTTCAAGAAACAGGGCAGCAAGATTGAAAATATGAAGAACCGCTACGCCAAGGCTGAGGTAAATGTGCAGAAGATCACTACCTCCCTTCAGGATCACCAGATGCGTCTCATGAAGGATTCCGCAGTTCTGGAAAAAATGTATGCTCAGAACCTGAACTATTATAAAGAACTGACCATGTACATCCTTGCAGGAAAACAGAAGCTGCAGGAAGTACGGGAGGGAAAATTAAAAGATCTGGAGGCAAAAGCAGCAGTCAGCGGACTTCCGGAGGATGCGCAGGAAGCCAAGGATCTGGACAGCAAGTGCAATCGTTTCGAGAAGAAGCTGCATGATCTGGAACTGACCAGAACCATTTCCCTGCAGACAGCACCGCAGATTCGTCTGGTGCAGAACAATGACACCCTTATGGTAGAAAAAATCCAGACAACCATTGTAAATACCATTCCACTTTGGAAGAGCCAGATGGTACTGGCACTTGGAATCGCCCATTCCACAGAAGCAGCCCAGGCCCAGCGCCAGGTAACAGACCTGACAAATGAGCTTTTGAAGAAAAATGCGGAGGCACTTCACCTTGCATCCACAGAGACTGCCAGGGAATCTGAGCGCGGAATCGTGGATATTGAGACTCTGAAGCAGACCAATCAGGAGCTGATCGCTACTTTGGATGATGTCATGAATATTCAGAAAGAGGGCCGCGCCAAGAGAGCCCAGGCAGAACTGGAAATGCGCAAGATGGAAGAAGACTTGAAGAATAAATTGTTGGAAATCCAGCATTAAATTGCAAAGAAAACAGGCTCTGGAGCCTGTTTGAAAATACTTGCAGAATGCTGTGAAAATAACTGTACAGCAGGGGTGTCAGAGACATCCCTTTTGTGCCTTTTTGCATAGAAAAGTTTGATAAGCGCCTGCGGTGTAAAAGTGAACCGCAAAGAATGCTATCAGTGAACAGTAACCAAAGAATACCATGTTCATAATATATGGAGGAATTTCGTATGTACAGAGACCATACCAAAGTAATTCAGATAGGAAATAAGAAGATTGGAGGCGGAAATCCCATCCTGATCCAGTCTATGACCAATACAAAAACAGAGGATGTGCAGGCAACCGTAGAGCAGATCCTTGCCCTGGAGGCTGCTGGCTGCGACATTATCCGCTGTGCAGTGCCGACCATGGAAGCGGCAAAGGCTCTGAAAGAGATCAAAAAACAAATTCACATTCCGCTGGTAGCAGATATTCATTTTGATTATCGTCTTGCGATTGCGGCCATGGAGAACGGTGCCGACAAGATCCGTATCAATCCCGGAAATATTGGAAGCACAGAGCGTATCAAGGCAGTTGTAGATGTGGCGAAGGAGCGGAATATTCCCATCCGTGTTGGGGTAAACAGCGGTTCTCTTGAGAAAGAACTGGTGGAGAAATATCACGGTGTTACCGCAGAAGGTCTGGTAGAAAGCGCCCTTAACAAGGTGCACATTATTGAAGAGCTTGGCTACGACAATCTGGTGATCAGCATCAAATCTTCTGATGTTATGATGTGCGCCAGGGCTCACGAACTGATTGCGGAACAGACCAGTTATCCTCTCCATGTGGGAATTACAGAGGCAGGAACCCTTTATTCTGGAAATATCAAATCTGCCATAGGGCTTGGTATTATTTTATACCAGGGAATCGGTGACACGATCCGCGTCTCCCTGACTGGTGCCCCTCTGGAAGAGATAAAATCTGCCAGACGTATCCTAAAAACCCTTGGACTTCGCAAAGGCGGCGTGGAAGTAGTATCCTGTCCAACCTGCGGGCGCACCCAGATCGATCTGATCGGTCTTGCAAATAAAGTAGAAACTATGGTGCAGGATATCCCTCTTGACATTAAAGTAGCTGTTATGGGCTGTGTGGTAAACGGCCCGGGAGAGGCGAAAGAAGCCGATATCGGAATTGCAGGCGGCGTAGGTGTAGGTCTTCTGATCAAAGGCGGTGAGATTGTGAAGAAAGTGCCGGAAGACCAGCTGCTGGATACCTTGAGAGAAGAATTGATGAACTGGGATAGCAATAAGACACAGAAATGACAGAAGGTGTATATTCTATAAATGGAAAAAGAATTTTTTGACGTATTTCCAAACTTAAAATTAAAACAGGAATTAAGTGAACTTCTGGAAGAGGTGATCGTCACCAAGGTTGCCTGCAACTCTGCCAAAACTTGTGTCCGGGTTTACTTGAAAAGCGACCGCTGGATCCATAAAAAGCATATTTTCAGCCTGGAAGAGCAGATTCAGAGACAGTGCTTTCCTGGTCTTGAAGTGAGTGTGAAGGTAATCGAGAAGTTCCATCTGTCCAGACAGTACACGCCAAAGAATTTCCTGGATACCTACCGCTCCAGCATGGAACTGGAGCTTCGCAATTACAACATGCTGGAATACAATCTGTTCAAGCAGGCACAGATCACATTTCCAGAAGATGACTGCCTGAATATGGCACTTCCGGATTCTGTGATTTCCAGACAGAAAAGTGAGATACTTATTGAATATCTTCACAAAGTATTCTGCGAGCGTTGCGGAATGGACCTGAAAGTTTCTCTGGATTATGTGCAGACGGAGGAGAGCAGGTACCGCAAAAATGCAGCTATCCAGATCCGTCAGGAAGTAGCTAATGTGCTGAAGCATGCCAGACTTTCCACAGAAGAAGAGAGCGCAGCACCAGCTCCTGCAGCTGAGGAAAAAACAGGAAAAGAGGCAGCAGCCGGCAAGACAGCCGCTGCCAGACCGGAGAAGAAAGCAGAGGCAGCCAGTGAAAAGAAGCCTTTCGAGAAAAAGCCATTCGAAAAGAAAGGCAAATGGGGTGATTTCCGTGGTGGCTTCCGCAAGGATCCAAATCCGGACGTTATTTATGGAAGGGATTTCGAGGACGAGCCTATTCCATTGGAAAATATTGTGCAGGAAATGGGAGAGGTTATCATCCGCTGCCAGGTTATGGATGTGGAAGCGAGAGAAATCCGAAATGAGAAGACCATACTGATTTTCCCGGTTACGGACTTCACAGATTCCATCACAGTAAAAATGTTCCTGCGCAACGAGCAGGTGCCGGAGATCAAAGAGCATGTGAAAAAAGGTGCCTTCCTGAAAATCAAAGGCGTTACTTCTATTGACCGTTTCGATGGTGAGCTTACCATAGGCTCCATCTCCGGAATTAAGAAAATCTCCGATTTCCGCAGTTACAGAGTGGACACCAGCCCTCAGAAGCGTGTGGAACTTCACTGTCATACGAAAATGAGCGATATGGATGGTGTAACCGAGGCAAAAGCGCTGGTAAAACGTGCCTACGAGTGGGGGCATCCTGCCATTGCCATCACAGATCATGGTGTGGTGCAGGCTTTCCCGGAGGCAAACCATTGCTTTGATGCGTGGGGAGGCTGCGTGCCAAAGGATTCTGATTTTAAGGTGCTTTACGGTATGGAGGCCTATCTGGTAGACGACTTAAAGGGTATGGTCACCAACCCGAAAAAACAGTCCCTGGACGGCAGATTCGTGGTTTTCGACATTGAGACCACAGGATTTTCCCCCCTTACCTGTAAGATCATTGAAATTGGTGCTGTATTGGTGGAAAATGGAAAGATCACAGATCGTTTTTCCACATTTGTCAATCCTCAGGTTCCAATTCCATTTCGAATTGAGCAGCTGACCAGTATTAATGACAGCATGGTTATGGATGCCCATCCAATTGAAGAAATTTTACCGGAATTCCTGAAATTTTGTGAAGGAGCTACAATGGTAGCCCACAACGCAGATTTCGATATGAGTTTTATTATAGAGAATTGTAACCGCATGGGAATTCCAAATGATTTCACCTATGTGGATACGGTAGGTATGGCACGATTCCTGCTGCCTGCGCTGAACCGTTTTAAGTTGGATACCGTTGCCAAGGCAGTTGGCGTTTCCCTGGATCATCACCATCGTGCGGTTGATGATGCAGAGTGTACGGCCCGTATTTTCGAGAAATTCGTGGGAATGTGCAGGGAAAGAGATATTACGGATGTAGACAAGCTGAATGAGCAGGGAAAAGTTTCCCCGGACACCATTAAGAAACTGCCCACTTACCATGCCGTTATTTTCATGCGGAATGAGACCGGCCGTATCAATCTGTACAAGCTGGTAAGCCAGTCCCATATCAAGTACTTTAACCACAGACCCCGTGTGCCAAAGAGCCTGTTTGAGGCACATCGGGAGGGACTTCTTATTGGAAGTGCCTGCGAGGCTGGTGAGCTTTACCAGGCTCTTTTGCGCAATGCACCGGAGCAGGAAATCGCAAGGCTGGTAAGCTTTTATGATTATCTGGAAATCCAGCCCCTTGGGAACAATATGTTCATGGTGGAGGATGAAAAGAATGATACGATTCATTCGAAAGAGGATCTGATTGAGATCAACAAAAAAATTGTAAAGCTTGGTGAACAGTTTAACAAGCCGGTTGTTGCTACCTGTGACGTTCACTTTATGGATCCCCAGGATGAAATCTACCGTCGTATTATCATGGCTGGAAGCGGCTTCAAGGATGCCGACAATCAGGCACCTCTTTATCTTCGCACTACTGAGGAAATGCTGGAGGAGTTTTCCTATCTGGGAAGCGAGAAGGCAGAGGAAGTGGTAATTACAAATACAGTGAAGATTGCGGATATGATAGAGAAAATGTCACCGATCCATCCGGATAAATATCCGCCGGTTATTGAGAATTCTGACCAGGACTTAAAGGATATGTGTTTCCAGAAAGCCCATGAAATGTATGGTGAAGTGCTTCCCAAGATCGTAGAAGACCGTCTGGACAAAGAGCTGAATTCCATTATTTCCAATGGATATGCGGTGATGTATATTATTGCCCAGAAGCTGGTGTGGAAGTCCAATGCAGATGGTTATCTGGTGGGCTCCCGAGGGTCTGTAGGTTCTTCCCTGGCGGCTACCATGTCTGGTATTACAGAGGTAAATCCTCTGCCACCCCATTATCTGTGCCCAAATCCGGAGTGTAAGTACAGTGACTTTGATTCTCCGGAGATCAAGGCTTTTTCCGGTATGGCGGGATGCGATATGCCAGACAGGATCTGTCCAAAGTGCGGCACCAGGATGACCAAACAGGGCTTTGACATTCCCTTTGAGACCTTCCTTGGATTCAAAGGAGATAAGGAGCCTGATATTGACCTGAACTTCTCAGGAGAGTATCAGTCCAATGCCCATCATTATACAGAGGTTATATTCGGAAAAGGTCAGACCTTCAAGGCGGGAACCATCGGTACCCTTGCGGATAAAACCGCATTCGGATATGTAAAGAACTATTTTGAAGAGCGGGGACAGCACAAGCGTTCCTGCGAGATCAACCGTATTGTACAGGGGTGTACCGGTATCCGGCGAAGCACCGGACAGCATCCTGGCGGAATTATTGTACTCCCAATGGGAGAGGAAATAGAGAAATTTACCCCGGTCCAGTACCCGGCGAACGATTCCAGCAGTGGATTTATCACCACCCATTTTGACTACCATTCCATTGATGGAAACCTGCTGAAGCTGGATATTCTGGGACACGATGATCCCACCATGATCCGTACCCTTGAGGATATGACAGACCTGAATGCAAGAGAGGTTCCTCTTGATGACAAGGCGGTTATGTCACTTTTTGCCAGTACAGAAGCTCTTGGAATTGATCCGAAGGATATCGGCGGCTGCAAGCTTGGCTGTCTGGGAATTCCAGAATTTGGTACTGATTTCGCCATGCAGATGCTTGTGGATACCAAGCCGAAATATTTTTCTGATCTGGTCCGTATTGCCGGACTTTCCCACGGTACGGATGTATGGCTGGGAAATGCGCAGACACTGATCGAAGAGGGAAAAGCTACTATTTCCACGGCAATCTGTACCCGAGATGATATTATGATCTACCTGATCGGTCAGGGTGTGGAAAGTGGTCTTGCCTTTACTATTATGGAGAGCGTCCGTAAAGGAAAAGGTCTCCGGGATGAGTGGATCACCACTATGAAAGAACACGGCGTTCCGGACTGGTACATCTGGTCCTGCAAAAAAATCAAATACATGTTCCCGAAAGCCCATGCGGCAGCTTACGTTATGATGGCATACAGAATCGCCTGGTTCAAGGTATTCCAGCCGCTGGCTTATTACGGTGCATATTTCAGTATCCGTGCCACAGCTTTTTCCTATGAACTGATGTGTATGGGAAAAGAAAAGCTGGAGTTTTATATGGCAGAGATACGCAAGAAAGGGGACGCTGCATCCAAAAAAGAGCAGGATACCCTGAAAGATATGCGTATTGTCCAGGAAATGTATGCAAGAGGTTATGATTTTATGCCCATTGATATTTACCGGGCGAAGGCACATCGTTTCCAGATCATAGAAGGAAAACTGATGCCGTCCATTGATTCTATAGAAGGTCTTGGAGATAAGGCGGCAGATGCTGTAGTGGATGCTGCTGTACAGGGAAGATTTCTTTCCAAGGATGATTTCCGTGACAGGACCAAGGTCAGCAAGACCGTAATTGATCTGATGGATAAACTTGGATTATTTGGAGATATTCCACAGTCCAATCAGATTTCATTGTTTGATTTCTAACGCTGGTTAAATAAGAGTAATATGAATTTAGGAGGTTCCATGAAAACAGAAGAACTGCGCTACCTACAACGTCTGGCGGAGCTCTACCCCACTATCGGGAAGGCTTCTACAGAGATCATCAACCTTCAGTCCATTCTCAATCTTCCAAAAGGCACCGAGCATTTTCTTTCCGATATCCACGGAGAGTACGAAGCTTTTTCCCATGTGCTTCGAAACGGTTCGGGAGCTGTGCGAAAGAAGATAGATGATGTATTTGGACATACCTTAAGCAACAGTGACAAGCGTTCCCTGGCAACTCTCGTGTATTACCCGAAGGAAAAAATTGCCTATGTGAAGAAAAAAGAGTCTGATATGCAGAACTGGTACAAGATCACCCTGTACCGTCTTATTGAAGTGTGCAAGACAACTGCCTCCAAATATACCAGATCCAAGGTTCGTAAGGCATTGCCTTCGGATTATGCATATGTGATCGAAGAGCTGATCACGGAGAAAGCAGAAGTTCTGGATAAAGAGGCTTATTACGATTCCATTGTGGATACCATTATAGATATCGGCAGGGCAGAGAACTTCATTATCGCTCTTGCTGAACTGATCCAGAGACTGGTTGTAGACCACCTTCATGTGCTTGGAGATATATATGACAGAGGTCCCGGTCCTCATTTTATTATGGACAGACTGATGGATTATCATTCTCTGGATATTCAGTGGGGAAACCATGATGTGGTATGGATGGGCGCCGCTGTAGGACAGGCTGCCTGTATGGCCACAGTGATCCGTAACAGTATCCGTTACGGCAATCTGGATATTCTGGAGGATGGTTATGGAATCAATATGATGCCTCTTGCTGCTTTTGCCATGGAGGTTTACGGGGATGATCCCTGCCAGGTATTTGAAGTACATGGCAATCCTTCCAATTACAATGCTCTTGAGAAAGAGCTGAGCAGGAAAATGCACAAAGCCATTTCCATTATCCAGTTTAAGCTGGAAGGGGTACTGGCGAAAGAACATCCGGATTTTCATATGGAGAATCGATGCGTTCTGGAGGGGATTGATCCGGAGAAGGGCACTGTGCAGCTGCCGGATGGAAGTGTGCATAATCTTCTGGACACCCATTTTCCAACCATTGACTGGGAACATCCTTATGAGCTGACAGATGGGGAAAAAGAAGTAGTGGAGCGCCTGAGCTCAGCATTTCGAAACTGCGAGAAGCTTCAGAACCACATGCAGCTGCTTCTGGATAAAGGCGGCCTTTATAAGACCTATAACGGGAACCTTCTTTTCCATGGAAGTATTCCGCTGAACGAAGATGGAACTCTGAAAGAGGTTGAGATTTACGATAAACTGGAAGCCTACGTAAGAAAAGCATTTTTTACCGTAGATGAGAAGGAGAAGAAGGCAAGCCAGGATATTCTGTGGTATATCTGGGCCGGGCCTAATTCTCCCCTTTATGGAAAAGATAAAATGACTACCTTCGAGCGTTATTTTATCGCAGATAAAGAGACACACAAAGAGAAAAAGAATGCCTACTATCACCTCTGGGAAAAAGAAGAGGTAGTAAATCGTATGCTGGAAGAATTCGGGCTGGATCCGGATGAGGGGCATATTATCAATGGTCACGTGCCTGTTCATCAGCTGGAGGGAGAGAATCCGGTGAAATGTGATGGCAAGGTGATCGTAATTGACGGTGGTTTTTGTGAGGCATACCGGAATGTGACCGGTATTGCCGGATATACTCTTGTTTACAGTTCCTATGGTCTGAGCCTGACTGCCCATGAGCCTTTTACTTCGGCGGAAGATGCAGTGGAAACAGAGAGGGACATTGTGTCCAACCGTGTGGCTGTCCGCTATAATCCAAGGCGTGCCCTTGTGGGAGATACGGATAACGGTAAGGCACTGAAAGAACGAATTCAGGAGCTGAAACAGCTTTTGGATGCCTACAGAAAAGGCGTTATAAAGGAGAAAAAATAAGGAGACTAAGGAAAAATGGGTGGAATTTTTGGTGTTGCGTCAAAGTCTGATTGTGTAATGGATCTTTTTTTTGGAATTGATTATCACTCCCATCTGGGTACAAGAAGGGGCGGAATGACCGTTTATAGCAGGAGCAGTGGATTTAACCGCGTGATCCATAATATTGAGAACTCACCGTTCCGTACCAAATTTGACAAGGATGTGGCAGAGATGGAAGGCAATCTTGGAATAGGCTGTATTTCTGACAATGAACCGCAGCCTCTTCTGGTGCGTTCCCATCTGGGAAATTTTGCAATTACAACAGTAGGCAAGATCAATAATATAGAAGCTTTGGTAGAGAAATGCTTCAAAGACGGGCATACCCATTTTCTGGAGATGAGCGGTGGCAGTGTGAATCCTACAGAGGTAACGGCAGCGCTGATCAATCAGAAGGACAGTATTGTTGAGGGAATCCGCTATGCACAGGAGATGATCGAGGGCTCTATGACCCTTCTTCTTATGACAGGGGAGGGCATTTACGCAGCACGCGACCGTTATGGAAGAACTCCTCTTGTAATCGGCAAGAAGGAAGATGCATGTTGTGCTTCTTTTGAAAGTCATGCCTACATTAATCTTGGCTATGAAGACCTGAAAGAGCTGGGACCTGGAGAGATTGATTTTATTACCCCGGAGGGAGCCCAGGTTCTGCAGAAGCCAGGAGACAAGATGCGAATCTGTTCTTTCCTCTGGGTATATTATGGATATCCAACCTCCACTTATGAGGGGGTAAATGTAGAGG
>ENA-OUPZ01001152-OUPZ01001152.1-human-gut-metagenome-genome-assembly--contig:-NODE-1152-length-13051-cov-8.104648_pt1 | contig 13051 bp, 10 predicted proteins | sample MGYA00237941_ERZ548813 | MGnify/ENA primary metagenome ERZ548813 (study PRJEB26490, sample SAMN05194712) | human gut metagenome | biome: terrestrial biome; feature: human-associated habitat; material...
GGCAGGTCATCAAGGAGATCCAGATGATCTTTCAGGACCCGCAGTCCTCGCTGAACGAGCGCGCCAAGGTGAGCTACATCGTGGGCGAAGGCCTGCAGAACGTCCGGCCTGATCTTTCCACCGCCCAGCAGGAGGAAAAGGTGCGTCAGGCTCTGCTGGACGTGGGTCTGCTGCCGGAATTTGCCTCCCGCTTCCCGCACGAATTTTCCGGCGGACAGCGCCAGCGCATCGGCATTGCCCGGGCCCTGATCGTGGAGCCGGAGTTCATCGTTGCCGATGAGCCCATCAGCGCACTGGATATGTCCATCCGTGCACAGGTGCTGAACCTGCTGCGCCGCCTGCAGAAGGAACGCGGCATCACCTACCTGTTCATCGCCCATGATCTTTCCGTGATGCGCTACATCTCCGACCGCATCGCCGTCATCCACAAGGGCCGCATCGTGGAGCTGGCCGGGGCCGAAGAGTTGACAGCCCACGCCATCCACCCCTATACCCGCAGCCTGCTTTCCGCCATTCCCATGCCGGACCCCCGCCGGGAGCGGCAGAAAAAGCTGCTGGTGTACGACCCCGCCATGCACGACTACTCCAGAGAGGCCCCCCAGTGGCGCGAACTGCGGCCTGAGCATTTTGTACTGTGCAGCGCTGCCGAAGCCGAGCAGTGGCTGCCGCGCTGACCCCCCGACATTTCGGGCTGAATCGTTGTTTTACGGCTCTTTTACGCAACATTCAAAGTTTATTTCTTGACATTCTCCGGCAGCTCCACTACAATAGAATCTGCATCATTGATTCTGATTTTTGAGTTATTAGCGTGTTCTGACCGGCGGCTTTCATCTTCTTTGCGAAGCTGTCGGCTTTTGGCAATAAAAAGAAGAAGAAAGAAAAGAGGACTTTATTCTATGACTACTGAACAGCGTGAACCGCTCTATGCGTCCACTGCGAAGCCCTGGCTGAAGTACTATGACCAGAAATACATCGACATGCCCCTGCCCAAGTGCAGCGCCTTTGAGTATCTCTGCCATCAGAACAAAAACCACCTGAGCGAGACCGCTCTGGAGTATTATGGCCGCAAATTCACCTTTGCAGACCTCTTTGTGAATGTCAAGAAAACCGCTGCCGCCTTCCGTGCTCTCGGCGTGAAAAAGGGCGACATCATCACCGTTGTCAGCGTGATGTCCCCCGAGGTGATCTATGCCTTCTACGCTGTCGATATGATCGGCGCAACGCTGAATCTGGTGGACCCGCGCTACAGCGTTGAGGGCATCCACGAGTACATCGAAGAGGTAGATTCCCGCCTGCTGATCTGCCTGAATGTGACCTATGAGCGCTGCCACAAGGCAGAAAAGCGCACCAATGTGGAGCGCGTTCTGGTCATCAGCCCCGCCGACTCTCTGCCGCTGCATCTGGCCGTCGGCTACAAGCTGACCAACCCCGATAAGAACCGCTACAAGTCCAACGTGATCCACTGGAAGGACTTTATTGCACAGGGCAAGGATCAGAGCATGAACGCCGAACCCTACGACCCGCAGCACGCCTGCGTGGTGGTGCACACCGGCGGCACCACCGGTTCGCCCAAGGGCGTTATGCTGACCGACGACTGCTTTAACTCTCTGGCCCACGAATTCATCGCCCAGAGCAACCTGTTCTGCCGCGGCCAGAAGCTGATGAACGTCATGCCTCCGTTCATTGCCTACGGCTATGCCTGCGGCGTGCACATGCCGCTGGTCATGGGCCTGCACGTCGTCATCATCCCCAATCTGGACCCCGACAAGCTGGGCGCACTGATCTGGAAGCACAAGCCCGAGCACATGTTCGGCGTTCCGGCCCACTACCAGCAGATGGCAGCTTCTCCGCTGCTCAAGAAGAAGAAGGATCTCTCCTTCATCCGCAACTATGCCGCCGGCGGCGACTCGCTGCCGCTGGGCGCTGAGCTGACTGTGAACGAGTTCCTGAAGGCGCACAACGTGGAATATCCGCTGGCCAAGGGCTACGGCATGACCGAGGTCGCCTCTGCCGCTACCGTTGCCGCCGGCAACGTGACCAAGCCCGGCAGCGTGGGCATTCCCATGCTGAACACGGTGGTGTCCATTTTTGAGCCTGGCACCGAGACCGAACTGCCCATCGGTGAGCGCGGCGAGATCTGCATCTGCACCCCCACCGTCATGAAGGGCTACTACAACAAGCCCGAGGAGACCGACATGATCCTGCGCCGCCATGCAGACGGCCAGATCTGGGCACACACCGGCGATGTCGGCTACATGGACGAGGACGGCTTTGTGTATCTGGATTCCCGCATCAAGCGCATGATCATCCGTCACGACGGTTTCAAGGTGTTCCCGTCCATGATCGAGAACGTCATCAGCCGCCACCCGGCCGTGCATCAGTGCTCGGTGGTGGGCTGCACCGATAAGGACCATGTGCAGGGCCGTCTGCCCTTCGTCTACGTGGTGCTGGACCCGGAAGGCGACAAGAAAAAGCGCCAGATCGTGCGGGAACTGCGCCAGCTGTGCAATGAAGAGCTGCCGGAGTATGTGCAGCCGGTGGGCTACAAGTTCATCTCCGAAATGCCCTTTACCCCTGTTGGCAAGGTGGACTACCGCAAGCTGGAAGAAGAGATCACTCCCCGCGATTACTGATCCTGAACTTCACCCTGTAATTTTTCTGATACTGAGCTCTCCCGAAAGGGAGAGCTTTTTTGTATGGAAGAAACCGCAGAATACGGACACAGCGATGGCCGCAATTTTTTGAATTTTGTCAGTTGACAATTTTTACTTTCCATTTTATCATAGAGACAACAGCTGTGCCGCACAGGTGCAGTCATTCCAGAAAGAAGGAATTACAATGAAAAACAAAAAGTTTGCCAGCTTTCTGGCCGCAGCGGCAGCGCTTGTGCTGCTGGCCATGCCTGCATTTGCTGCCGACGAACAGACGGAGCTGCCTGCCGCCGAAGCAGCAGAGGTGCAGCAGGAGCAGACCGCAGCGCCTGCCGAGCAGGAGACCGCCCTGCCCGCCGATGCCCAGACAGCCGGCGAACCGGAGCAGCAGCTCACCTATGTGGCGCTGGGCGACAGCATCACCTCCGGTGTCGGCTTTGCCGATATGAAATACAACATCGCCCAGATCGGCTATGATCTGCAGCCGAACTTTGAGGGCTACCCTTCCCAATGCTACACCGCCCTTGTGGGCAAGGGCCTTGGGCTGGACCGCCAGCACGCCATCAATCTGGGCCTGCCCGGCCTGATGAGCCCTGACATGCTGGATATGGTGCAGAACAGCGCCATGCCCAAGATGAATCAGGCTTCCGGCGCATATTACGTCTACCCGGAATATCAGGAGTATCTGCGCAAGGCCGATATCATTTCCATCCAGATCGGCTCCAACGATGCGCTGGTGCCCTGCATCGTGGGTCTGGGCGAGGCCACCAACTGGAAGAGCGAGCAGCTTGCCGCACTGATGGTCAGCGGTGCCCTGCGTGATTTCAACTTCCAGAAGCTGGGGCTCTTCCTCGAAGCGCTGAACCGTATGACCCTTACCTTTGACGAGAGCCGCGCCACCAACCGCCTGCTGTTCCGCGGCATGGATGAGATCTGCGATCAGGCCTATACCAATGTGACCGCCAGTCTGCCGCAGATCGTGGCCGGTATCCGCGCACTGAACCCGGATGCCAAAATCGTGCTGCTGGGCTACACCAATCCGGTGCCTCTGCTGCCCGCATGGAACCGTTATTTCAGCAAATTGAACCGCTTTGCCAAAGACCTTGCCACACAGGAAGGCTTGATCTATGTGGACATCCCCCGTGCGCAGACCGCTGCCGACGGCCACCCCACCGTTAAGGGCCACCAGTACATTGCAAACCAGATTTTGAATGCTCTGAAGTGAGCTTTCCATCAAAAAAGCCTGTCTCATTTTTGCGAGACAGGCTTTTTTTGTTTGCGCTGTTCTGTTTTCAGCTCAGCCGGCCGCTTTCCACCGAAAAGCTGATATCTGCCGCAGCCATGGTAGACTTGCGGTGGGAGACCAACAGCACCGTTTTGTCTTTGCACTCTGCCCGCACAGCCTTGAGGATCACGCCCTCATTCAGGCTGTCCAGATTGGAGGTAGGCTCGTCCAGCAGCAGGAAGGGTGCATCATGCAGGAAGGCACGCGCCACACCGATGCGCTGGCGCTCACCGCCGGAAAGTGCACCGCCCAGCTCACCCACCGGGGTATCATAGCCCTTGGGCAGGCTGTGGATAAAGCCGTCCAGCGCAGCCTTTTTGCAGGCTGCTTCCACCTCTTCCCGGATGGCATCCCGCTTTGCAATGCGGATGTTGTTCTCAATGGTATCGTCGAACAGCTCGGTCTCCTGCGTCACAAGGCTTTCCTGTTCGCGCAGGGCGGCGGTGTTCACGCGGCGGATATCCTCTGCGCCAAAGCGGATGCTGCCGCTGGATACATCCCAGAAGCGCATCAGCAGCCGCAGGAAGGTAGACTTTCCGCTGCCGGAGCGGCCGGTGATGCCCACGATCTTCTTTTCCGGAATGGTCAGGCTCAGGTCATGCAGCACCTCCTCATTGGCATAGGCAAAGTTCACATGCTCTGCCGCAGCACCTGCAAATGCGGTGTCTGTGCCGTCGGTCACATCGGCGGTGACGGGCTGTTCGTCCAGCAGGTCCAGCACGCGGTCTGCGCTGGCGAACACCTGCGTCAGGCTGGCACCAAGGTTTGCCAGCGCCACCACCGGGCCAAAGGAGCTGAGGGCCGAAAGGGTGCACACCAGTACGCCCTCCACGCCCATTTTACCGCTCTGGTAAAGGTTCAGGCTCACACCCAGCACGGCCAGCACCGTGAGCAGGATCAAGGTGTTCGTGATGGCCACGGTCAGGCCCTCGCGGTATTTCATCGCCTTCTGCTTTTCGCCCAGCATCTCACTGTGGGCCGTGATGCCCTCGGCGCGGGCTGCGGTGTCCTGATACTGCAGGGTGTCCTTCAGGCCGCGCAGGCTTTCCAGCACATAGCTGTTGGTATCGGCCAGTGCCTGACGGTACTCCCGGGCGGCACAGTCGCCGCGCTTTGCGCTCCACACCGGCAGGGCCACGCCCACCAGCAGATAGCCCGCCAGCAGCACCAGCGCAGGCAGGATGTGCCAGCTGCCCACAAAGCCCGTCATGCCGATGACGCAGATGAACGCGATGCAGATGGGCGAAATGGTGTGGGCATAGAACACCTCCAGCGCCTCGATGTCGGCGGTGATGAGCGAGATCAGGTCACCGCGGTCACGGCCTTCCAGCTTTGCAGGGGTCAGACGGCGCAAGGCACCGAACACCTTATCGCGGATCAGGGCCAGCAGCTTGAAGGCGATATAGTGATTGGACGCCTGCTCTGCGTAACGCAGAACGCCGCGCAGCAGGGCAAACACCAGAATACATGCAAAGGCCGTGCCCACGGTCCTCACCGGGCTTGCAAGCCCCAGCGCACGCAGGATGCCAAAACCGCCGAAGATGGTAATGAAGGTGGCGCAGAAATGGCCTGCCACCCCCATCACGATCGCTGCCAGCATAACGGGCAGCATGGGCTTTACCAGTACGATCAGCCGTCCCACAATGGCAAAGGGGCTGCGATGATTGCTCTTGTTCATTCTCAGGCATCCTCCTCTTCCAGTGTTTCCAGCTGCCGCTGTGCCAGATACAGGCGGCTGTAAGCCCCCTGCTTTGCCAGCAGCTCGGCGTGTGTGCCCTGCTCGATCACACGGCCATTGCTCATTGCATAGATGCAGTCGCTGTGCACCACGTTTGCCAGACGGTGGGAGATCAGGATGATCGTCTTTTTCCCGGCCAGACTGTGGATGGCCTGCATGATGTCGTTCTCGCTCTCGGCATCCACGTTGGAGGTAGCCTCGTCGAAGAGGTAGATGGGCGTATCATGCAGCAGGGCCCGCGCCATGGCAAGGCGCTGGCGCTGACCGCCGGAAAGATTGCTGCCGCCCTCATGCAGAGCGGTCTGCAGGCCGTTCTGGCTGCGGCAGAAATCGGCCAGATTCACCTGTTCCAATGCCGCCCAGAGCTGTGCCTCGTCCGCGTCCGGCTTTGCCATGCGCAGGTTGCTCTCCACCGTACCCTTGAAGATGGCGGCGTTGTGGGGCACCAGCGTCAGGGTGCGCAGACGCTGTTCCTGCTGCAGCTCCTGCACCGGCACGCCGCCCAGCGTCACGCTGCCGGTATAGCCGGTGCGGCTGCCGGACAGCAGCGCCGCAATGGTGCTTTTGCCGCAGCCACTCTCACCCACCAGCGAGACAAAGCTGCCCTGCGGAATGGTAAAGGAGACATCGTTCAGGATGGTGCGGTCCTTCTCGTAGCCAAAGGTGACATGCTCAAGCTTCAGAGTCGTATTCTCTCCGGGCACGCGATCACCATCGGCAGGCTCTTCCGCTGCCAGAAGCTTGAAGATCTTCTCTGCCGAAGCGGCACCGTTCATGGCAATGTGGAAGTAGCTGCCCAGCAGCCGCAGCGGCAGGAAAAAGTCCGCCGCCAGCAGCACGATGGTCAATGTGGCGGTCAGGGTCAGCCGGCCTGCCGCAAACGCAGCCACCGCGCTGATGATGCCAAGGCCCGCACCGCCGTAAGCCATCAGGTCCATCAGTGTCACCGAGTTCAGCTGCATGGTGAGCACCTTCATGGTGATCCTGCGGAAGCGCTCGGCCTGCGCATTCATCTGCTCGTGCTTCCAGCCGTCGGCCTGATAAATTTTCAGGGTGGTCAGGCCCTGAATGTTCTCAAGGAAGCTGTCGCCAAGGGTGGTGTATTCGCCCCAGTAGTTCGCCAGCAGCTTTTTGGCAAACTTCTGCACCGCCACAATGGACATGGGGATCAGCGGCACGCAGCACAGCAGGATGATGGCCGACCGTGCGTGCACACCCACCAGCAGCACAAACAGGGTAACGGGTGCCAGCAGGCTGTAAAACAGCTGCGGCAGGTATTTTGCAAAGTAGGTGTCGATCTGCTCCACACCTTCGCTGGCCAGCATCACCACCTCACTGGTGGCCGCCGTCTCGGTGTAGTTGGGGCCAAGGCGGGCAAGCTTTGCGTAGATGCTGCTGCGCAGGGTGCGCTTGACATCCTTGGAAGCCTGATCGCTCATGGCCGATGCCAGCATGGTAAAGGCAAAGCGCATGGGCACCGTGGCAAGGCAGAGCACAAGGTTCTGCCACAGCTGTGCACGGGTCAGGCTGCCCGCAAAGGCTGCGCCCACCAGCCGGGCAATGGCCCGCACAAAGATCACGTTGCACAGCATCCCCAGCCATTGGAAAGTCACATTGGCTCCCACATAGCGCAGCGCACCGCGGTCAAAGGACAGCAATTTTTTGTTGATCACTGGGCTTTCTCCGTTTCTGCTTTTTCTGCATCACTGCCAAACAGACGCTCATATTCGCCGGTAAAGATGCGCTCCGGCAGTGCACTGGTCATGGCAAGGGCAGCGGTAAAGCGCTCTTCTTCGCTCAGCGGCTCACCGACCGGCGGGAAATGGGTCAGGATCGTTTTTAGCTCCCGATCCACCTGTTTTGCCACCCAGATGCCCCGGTCTGTCATATAGATCTTGCCGTAGTGCTCCTTTACGATCATGCCGCGCTCCATGAGCAGATTCATGATACGCACCACCGAGGGCTTGGTCACGCCAAGCTTTTCGGCAATGCTGCGGGAGCTGATATCCAGATGGGTCTGTGAGACTTCGTAGATCGCCAGCAGATAGCGCAGATGCGCCGACGTAAGTTCCATCCCGATCACTCTCTTTCGTTTTGATGTTACTCAAGGCTAACTTTTTTCTTTTGAAAAAAGGGCGCGAGCCGAAACTTCCAGCCCGCGCCCTTTGCGGATCATTTCAATGCTCAGTGACAGCCGCTGCAACCGCTGCAGCTGCCATTGCAGCCGCCTTCGCCGCAGCCGCTGCACCCACTGCAGCCGCCGCCATGCTTGTGGGAGTGCCATGTGATCCAGCCCACACCGCCAAACACGATAGCACCCACGATGATCGTCGGCAAATTAAAGTTCGCAGCGAGAAATTCCATCATACAAAACACACCCTTTCACAATGTCATGCGGTTCGATCAGATCTTGGTCACGTCGATTTTGACTTCGTTGTTGCCCGCGTACTTGTTGGGACGCACCATCAGGTAGATGAAGGCCACCAGAACAACAGCAGCCACGACGGTGAAGAAGTTGAAGCCAATCTCACCGGTGATCAGGCCGCCCAGCTGGTAAACCACCAGAGCGGCGCAGTAAGCCAGAGCGCACATGTAACCAATGGCGATGGCCGTCCACTTGCCGTTGTTCATCTCGCGCTTGATGGCGCCCATAGCAGCGAAGCAGGGAGCGCACAGCAGGTTGAAGATCATGAAGCTGTAAGCGGAGATTGCGGTGAAGCTGGCAGCAACCTCGGGCCAGATCTCGTCGCCGTTGTCAGACAGCTCGTCAGCATAGTGATACAGAACACCGAAGGTACCGACGACATTCTCCTTGGCGATCAGGCCGGAGATAGAAGCGACGGTTGCACGCCAGTTGCCGAAGCCCTGCGGGATGAAGATCCAGGAAATTGCGCTTGCAACGATAGCCAGGATGGAGTTGTCCTGATCCTCGACCATCGTGAACGCGCCGTTCTCGAAGCCGAAGCCCTGCAGGAACCACAGGATGATGGTGGCAGCCAGAATGATGGTGCCGGCACGCTTGATGAAGGACCAGCCGCGCTCCCAAGTAGCGCGCAGGACGTTGCCCCATGCGGGCACATGGTAAGCGGGCAGCTCCATAACGAACGGAGCAGGATCACCGGCGAACAACTTCGTCTTTTTCAGGATGATGCCGGAGATGATGATGGCTGCAAAGCCGATGAAGTAAGCAGAGGTGGCGACCCAGCTGCTACCGCCGAACAGAGCACCTGCGATCAGGCCGATGATGGGCATCTTGGCACCGCAGGGAATGAAGCAGGTGGTCATGATCGTCATACGGCGGTCACGCTCGTTCTCGATGGTACGGGAAGCCATAACACCGGGAACGCCGCAGCCGGTACCAACCAGAATGGGGATGAAGCTCTTGCCGGACAGGCCGAACTTGCGGAAGATACGGTCCATGATGAAAGCAACACGGGCCATGTAACCAATGTCTTCCAGGATGGAAAGCAGGAAGAACAGAACCAGCATCTGGGGAACGAAGCCCAGAACCGCGCCGACACCGGCGACGATGCCGTCCATGATCAAGCCGTACAGCCAGTCAGCAACGCCAACGCTCTCCAGGAAACCGCCCAGTGCATTGGGAACGATCTCGCCGAACAGAACATCGTTGGTCCAGTCAGTTGCGAAGCTGCCGATGGAGATACCGCCATCTGCAATGGAGGTACCCATGGACAGCGCGTACATGAGGAACATGATCAAGGCAAAGATTGGCAGAGCGAAGATACGGTTGGTAACAACCTGGTCGATCTTATCGGAAACAGTCAGGTGCTCAATGCGAGCTTTCTTTCTGACAGCCTTCTCAACAACAGTGTTGATGTAAGCATAACGCTGGTTGGTGATGATGCTCTCGGCATCATCGTCCATTTCCTTCTCGCAGTCTGCGATGTGCTGGTCAATGTGGTCAACCAGCGCCTTGTCCAGCTTCAGCTCCTGCTGAACCTTGTCATCACGCTCGAACAGCTTGACGGCGTACCAACGCAGGAAGCGGTCATCAACCTTGCCCTGGATGGACTCTTCGATATGAGCGATGGCATGCTCAACGCTGCCAGTGAACACATGGGGCAGCTCGCCAGCCTTGCCAGACTTTGCAGCGGCAACAGCCATCTCAGCAGCCTTCATGCTGCCTTCGCCCTTCAGTGCGCTGATCTCAACAGCCTGGCAGCCCAGCTCTGCGCTAAGCTTCTTCAGGTCGATCTTATCACCATTCTTGCGGACCAGGTCGATCATGTTGACGGCCATAACCACAGGAATGCCCAGCTCAATCAGCTGGGTGGTCAGGTACAGGTTACGTTCAATGTTGGTACCATCAATGATATTCAGGATGGCATCAGGCTTTTCATTGACCAGGTAACCACGGGCCACAACTTCCTCCAGGGTGTAGGGGGACAGGGAGTAGATACCGGGCAAGTCCTGAATGACAACGTCCTTCTGACCTTTCAGGCGGCCTTCCTTCTTTTCAACCGTAACGCCGGGCCAGTTGCCGACATACTGGTTAGAACCGGTTAAGTCATTGAACAGGGTAGTTTTACCACAGTTCGGGTTACCGGCTAGTGCAATTTTAATGCTCATTGCGTTACCCTCTCTTCTCTAGTTGGAATCAAACCAATTCGATCATCTCTGCGTCAGCCTTGCGCACGCTCAACTCGTAGTTGCGCACGGTCAGCTCCATGGGGTCACCCAGGGGGGCAACCTTGCGGACATAGATCTGAACACCTTTGGTGATGCCCATATCCATGATGCGGCGCTTGACAGGGCCTTCGCCGTGCAGCTTGGCAACGGTGACAGTCTCGCCGACTTTCGCGTCTTTCAGAGTTTTCATTTTTATCCTCCTCACAATATCTCTATCGGGAAGCCGCTGGATAAGCCGCAGCCTCCAAAACAGCGGATTGGCGCTGTTTTAACCAATCATAATGCGGTTTGCCATGGTTTTGTCCAGTGCAATGCGGCTCTCTTTTACCTGAATGATCAGGTTGCCCGCAATTTCGTTCACAACGGTAACCGTTGCGTCCACAACAAATCCCAACTCAGCCAGGTGCTGGCGAACTTCGTCTTTACCAGTGATTTTTTTGATGGTGACAGTTTCGCCTGCTTTTGCCATCGTAATCGGCATCATCGTTTCATCCCCCAACGTCCAAATTGCTTTACGCTTATAAGTTTCCGTTCTGTTTTTTCTGCATCTTGCACAGGCGCAAAAAAGCCGGAGTTTGACCCTTAATCCCCTGTGATCTGCCGCTTCCCGGCCAACTGCAGAAGATTAGCAGGTGCTAACTTCTTTGAGCATTTGCAGTTTACCACTGCTAACCTGCAATGTCAATAGTTTTGAAGTCATCCAAAATTAGTTTGTGCTAACCGATAAGTCGTGGCTAACTTCTTCACACTTTTTAAGGCAATTTGCACAAAGGACGCTGCGTCATTCAGGTATTTTATGCCCTTTACCCCTTCTTTTGAGCGGAATATGCTGTATTCTCTCCGCTTGACAAATACCCATTGGGTTGGTATGATGAAGCCGTTATGAATTGCCGCCTGCCTTTTGGGTCAGTTTGGTTTAGGATATGTAACCTATTGCAGAAAGGATGAGTTTAATGGTTCAAATCACTGTTGGGGTAGATGGAATGGCATGCAGCATGTGTGAAGCACATGTTTCTGACGCAATCCGCAAGGCATTTCCCGTCAAAAAGGTAACCGCCAGCCACACCAAGGGCCAGGCTGTTATTGTAGCCGAAAACGAAATTGCTGAGGCTGACATCGCTAAAGCGCTGGAACCGACTGGCTACCGCATGGTCAGCTACAGCTGCGCGCCTTACCAGAAGAAAAAGCTGTTTGGTATTTTTGGCTGATTGCCCAATCCGTGCGCTTCATCATCCGGCAGAGCCGCTACCCGGTGTTCTGCCGGATTTTTGTTTGTCTTTTCTATCTTATAACAGCCCTGATGATAAACTGTAAAAAGCAAACGGCAGTGAGCCGATGCCTTTTTCTCGGTATCGGTTCCCCGCCGTCATAATGCTATTTGCTCAAGGTGTAGTGAGCACCTCCGGGCACTTTGCTCAGCAGGCTGCCAGCTTTGCGCCCAGAGCGTTGCATGCTGCGATTGCATCGTCGTCCGGTGCTTCGTTTGCCATAACGCCAGGTTCTTCCTGCATCACAGCGCCGTCTTCCTTGCAGCGTGCGCACCAGTCTTCCAGCCACTGGCCAGAGCCCCAGCCGTAAGAACCGAACAGAGCAACCTTCACACCAGACAGGCTGCCTTCCAGGTCAGCGAACATGGGTTCAAATTCGCCTTCCTCCAGCTGCTCTGCGCCCATAGCGGGGCAGCCGAAAGCAACTGCGCCGTAATCGGCCAGCTTTGCGCTATCAAATTCTGCGCAGGTCAGCACATCGGCTTCGCCGCCAGCATTCTTAACGCCCTCTGCCACAGCCTGGGCCATCTGCTCAGTATTGCCTGTGCCACTCCAATAAACGATTGCTACCTTGTTCATAATCAAACAGCTCCTTTATTACATTTTAACATGGGCGTGCGCCCATTATATCAAACGGCTACTGCGAGCCGGGTGATCGGTGTACCGCTCTGGAAACAGCGGAGATAAACTTCAGTGCATTTGCGGAAGCGTTCAAACGTCTTTTGTGCTGCAGCGGGGTCGCCATAGCATTTCCAGTAACCGCAGAACGTATAATTTTTGCCCTTGTTTGCCACAAAGCCAACGACATCTTCCAGCGGATAACCAAGGAAAACGCCAATCTCGTGCGGGAACTCTGCTTCGCAGCAAAGGCACCGGGAAAGATGATCCAAGCACTCCTGCAAGCCGCCCTGGGGGTAACCTTCCCGCAGCAGGTAGTGCTGCACATCCGGCTGCTGCAGGCTTTCTTCCAGGCTCTTTGCGCGGTAGACATAAACCAGATAGGCGTGGGTGACGGGGCATTCCTTGATGATAGAAACCGTAACGCCTTTGGGTTTTAGCTCGGCCGCCCAGCGCTCCACCATGGCGTGCATGGCGCTTGCATCGGGTTCAACCCAGCGGAAGAGGTTTGCCACTTTAAGTCCCGCCAGAACAGGAGCACACTGCGTTACAAACGAGGTTTCAAAATTACGCTGCATGGTGTACCCTCCTGTTTTGACCGTATAATTAGTTTGTGCTAACTTTAAGCCATTAAAAATTCCCGCTGCTATTGCTATGTTTATGCAGAAAGTACGGGATGCTTGTTGGTTAGGTTTATCTAACTAACGCAGTTAGAATACCATATCTTCCCCATGGTGTCAAGGGGCCTTCCCAAACATTTTGCTTTTATTTCTTCTTGGCTCCAAATTAGGGCAACACCGCACAATTCCCGCCTTACGGCTTAAGCACCGCTTCGGCGGCT
>ENA-OUPZ01001153-OUPZ01001153.1-human-gut-metagenome-genome-assembly--contig:-NODE-1153-length-13043-cov-5.280028_pt1 | contig 13043 bp, 6 predicted proteins | sample MGYA00237941_ERZ548813 | MGnify/ENA primary metagenome ERZ548813 (study PRJEB26490, sample SAMN05194712) | human gut metagenome | biome: terrestrial biome; feature: human-associated habitat; material...
AACTCAAAGTTCACAAGTGCAAAGAAAGTTACCATAACAAACAACAAGACCGACACCAAGACTATTTCAAAGCTTTCGGGCAAAAAGAAATACTACGTTCGTGTTCGTTCGTACACAACTGTAAAGGGTACGAAATATTACGGCGCTTGGTCGGCTTCAAAGAGTGTTACTACTAAGAAGTAATTTTATATGAGAACAGCGTATCGCAGGGGGCTGCGGTACGCTGTTTTTTACTTATTTTATTTATAACGTAAAAGTAAACTAATTTTAAACGGACATACCTTTGTCTGTCAATTATGCTATACTGAAAGCAAGGTAAAATGATGGGATATGAGAATTTTGGACACCCACAAAATGCAGCTCATGAAAATCACTTTTATGACACACAAAGAAAATAGCTTTAGATGTGGAGGACGCAAAAATGACACCGATAGTAAAAATAACATACGATAGCCCTACAAAAAAAGTTTAGCGATATCAACCCTAAGAGTGACTTGGCTTATTACATAGCTTCGATACAATAAATTAGCTTTCAGACTCCTTTTAATATTTTGCTCCTATGCAGAACAACAAACTGCATAGGGACATTTTTCGCACAAAAAACCACCCACAGCCAAATCAGCCGTGGGTGGCAATATTATTTTAAATATAAACTATTCTTTATTTTCCCAACGCTATCTTGCCCATTGCGTCTGCCTGCATGATAGCGTCATAAAGCTCGATAGGCTGTACGTCGCCTGCAAGATTGTGGATAGTTTCGCCTGGGATACAAGCGTTCTTTGCGATAGTTTCTACCTGCTCAGGTGTAGTTACACCTATCTCCTCGAGTGTGACAGGAAGTCCCACTTCAAGGCAGAAGTTCTGTACCTCTTCAAACTCTTCCTTTGGCGCACCCTCAAGTACAAGCTGAACCAGTGTACCAAGGGCTACACAGCAGCCGTGGTCTGCGTGCTTGATTCCCAATGATGTTACGCCATTGTAGAACGAGTGTGCAGCCGCACAGTTTACGTTGTCTGCACCAACGCCTGAAAGATATACGTTAGCCTCGCAGATAGCTTCAAGGGCAGGTGTAACTGCGTGTACCTTGCAAGCCTCAACTGCCTGCTTGCCGTATGTTTTCAGCGTGTCATAGCAAAGTCTTGCAAGTGCCTGTCCTGCTCTTGTGATGCCTGTGCCTTCAAGGCTTGCAGACTCTGTTCTTATGGAAGCTCTGCCCTCAAAATATGTACCAAGTGCATCGCCCATGCCTGCAATAAGGAACTTTACAGGTGCGTTTGCGATAACTGTTGTGTCTACCATTACTGCGTCTGGATTGGTAGGGTAGAAAAGATATTTGTCAAAGCTGTGGTCATCATTGTATATTACTGACAGACCTGTGCATGGCGCATCTGTTGCCGCAACTGTAGGCACGATAACAATGTGCTTGCCTGTGTAGTATGCCGTAGCTTTTGCAGTATCAACTGCGCTTCCACCGCCAACTGCAACTACTGTGTCGATGTTGTCAGCCTTTACTATCTCTTCCATTTTGGCTATCTCGCCCTTGCTTGATATACCACCAAATACTTCATAGCGTCTGTAATCGTCAAGCTCGCCAAAGCTTTTCTCTATCTTGTCATGACAGGCTTTGTAGCCACTGTTTGAACATACAAACAGCCACCTTTTGCCCATATAGCCCATTTCTTCATGAAACTTAAGTGTAGCATCTCTGCCCTGAACATATTTGAGCGGCTCACGCATTGCTCTGAGTCTTCCCATCATAATGAATTACCTCCGATTTGTTTGATTTATTAACTTTATACGGAATTCTCTCCGTATTTTCAATTAGATTATAGCATTTTGCACAAAAGATACAAGAAACATTTTATAAATGATATGTGAATTATTTGTGGTGGCAACATTTGAAAATGTAAAGCTTGGAGGACGATAAAACAGAAAAAGCGGAGGCTCTTTGCGAGCTTTCCGCCTTTTTCATATGTTCAGCATTACGGAAGCGTAAAACATTCCGTCACCGTATTCAAATTTAGCTACGCCGCTGTATTTGGCGGCAATGTTCTTGACAGACTCTGTTCCGATCCCTTTGCCTTTGCGTTTTGAGGAAAGGAAACCGCCTTCTGGGTCGGTGAGGATAGTTCCGGTGAAGGTGTTGTCCACCGCAAGGCATAGGGAATAGATGTCAGCCTTTGCTCTGATTATTATTTTTTTATTCTTTGCACTGTCAGACACGCAGCCGTGAATGGCGTTTTCGATAAGATTTCCGAAAAGCACAGAGAGATCGGTTATGTCTATTTTTATATCATCCGGGATGTCAGCGCTCACCTTGTATTCAATGCCGCTGCTTTCCGCTATTTGAGCAAAATATGCAAGAAGTGCGCTTACAGATGTGTTTTTGCAGTAAATGCGTTCTGATATATCGGGCATAGAATCCCTGAAAGCGTTGAGATATTCCGAAAGCTTATCGCATTCGCCCTTTTTCAGCAGCTCCTGCATAAGAGCGATATGATGTCTGACATCATGCTTATAGCGTCTTGTTTCTTTTATCTTATCCTGCAAATAGTCATATTGCAGGTTCTGCATTTCAAGCAGGTGGTTATTTTCCTGAAGCCGCAGATTTTTCTGCTGTTCGATGACCAGCCGTGCCACGATGTAATACACAAGGAACGCTCCTGCGTTTATAAAGAAAAGAGCTATGGTGTTCTTTGGCTCCAGGGCAAGCTCTAAGCTGCTTTTCGCAGAGTTGCCGTAGAGAGTATAGTACCATATTATATAGAAGGTAAATGGGATAAGCCAAAGATAGCGCCACTCCAGACCTGACGGCTCTCTTTCCACAGCAGGTGTGTAGACCTTTTTCATGTAGATAAAAAGAGGCCCCCATACCACGGCTTCTGTCATAAGCATACAAAGGGAAAACGACCAGCGGTATGACTCATAGGCAAGTGACGGGAACAGAATGCCCTCCAGACATTTTGAGGTAATGACGATAAAGCTTGCGTTATTTGAAAGCAGAAGCAGTGTGAAGCCTGTTTTGCCGACCTTGACCTTCACAGCGAAAAAGTAAAAAGCCGCATAGAGCAGGGTGCTGACTGCACTTAGCAGACCTGCATTTGTGCTGAAAAATGCCGCCTGCCAGCCTAAAAAGATCTGCACCAGTGAAAGAGCCACAACAAGTCCCACAGTAGCTGTTTTGGAAAAGCGAAGCCTATGCCGGAAGGGATAAAGGGCAAGCACCATAAGTGGCAGAAAATTCAGAAGGGAATATATGCCCACTTCCACAAGGCGGTATAAAGGAGGCATTACTGCTCACCGCCTTTTCGCAGATCACTGAAGCGAAACTGAGCGAAGGCATCTAATGTTTCTCTGGATTTTCGGCGACTTATGGGGATATGTGTGCCGTCGCTCATTATGAAAAGGTCGCTTTTTTGCTGGGCTATCTCATAGAAATTCACGATGACGCCTTTGGTGGAGGTGTAAAAGTATGAATGACTGCAAAAAATGCTCTCGATCTCAGCGAAAGAATTTCTTGAAACTATGCTTTCGCCGTCTGTGCAATGGATAGTCACGATATGTGACGCACAGTCTATGTAGATAACATTTCTGAGTATCACGTTCTGACCGTCTGGAAGCTTAACGGAACGCATACGATCAATTTCATCAGAACCGATCCTGTCAAGCATGGCTTTTACTTTGTCAGCCTGAAAGGGCTTGCAAAGATAGTAGCAGGCGTTGAGGTCGTAGCTTTCGCTTGCAAACTCGTTGCTTGAAGTGCCGAATGCGATATGCACGTTTTTGTCTGTTTCACGAAGCTTTTCTGCCACCTCTATCCCAGTCATTTTCCCCATGAATATATCAAGCACCACCAGATCATAAGCTCCCATCTGCCAACATGACAAAAAGCTTTCTCCGCTTGAAAACGTATCTATCTGACAGCTGTGAGCGGTTTGTTCGGAAATATATTCATGAAGAAGTGCAAGGTCGTTTTTATTATCGTCTACCAATGCCACTCTCATACTGTAAAAATCCTTTCTTATACATGATTTCTTAATATATAATAACACACATCAAAGCAAAATTCAAGCATTATTCATTTATTTTGTTACCGCTTGTGCAGATTTTTGACCGTTTGTGCTAATTTTATTGACAAAGTGTGTAGTCTGTGTTAAAATAATCGTGTAAAGTTATGTTCTTAGTAAAAAAGAAATATCAACAACGAAAAATATTATGGAGGAATTAAAATGAAAAAGAAAATTTTAAGTCTTTTGGTGACGGGCTGTCTTTTGTTTGTGCCGACAACGGCATTTGCAGACGATAATAAGACGGTAATAAAAACTGTTGACGACCTGTTGGCGTTTTCAAAAGCGGTAAACAACGGAGATTATGACAAGAATAAGGACGCAGTTGTTGTTCTTGAAAATGACCTTGACTTGACAGGTGTTGTATGGACGCCTATCGGAAACGTTTTCGATGAAAACGGCTATATTGAACATTGTTTCAGCGGCAAATTCTACGGAAACGGTCATACTATTTCAAACATTGATTTTACGTCTATTTATGGTAAAGATTTGTTGGTCGGTTTCTTTGGCGATATCGAGGAAGCAGAGGTATCAGGTCTGACTATAGAGGGAAATCTGGATGTGACAAATACTGATAACGAATATACTGTTTATGGCACTATTGCAGGATTTGCAGGTGATTGTACTATTTCTGATTGTGTGTCAAACGTATCGTTCAACAATAACGGCAAATATGTTTATGGCTTCATAGGCATGGTAGGTCAGGCATACGCCACAACTTTTGAATATTGTGAGAACACAGCAGACATAACTATCTCAGGCGACAGCGGAAGTGTTTATGTCGGCGGTATAGTTGGATATGCGCAGATTGGAACGGAAGTCCGCTATTGTTCAAGCACAGGCGATATGGTATATGCTGCACCAAACGCCGGCGGTATCGTAGGACGTTTGTATGGCGATTCCAAGATCATAAACAGCTATGTTACAGGAAAACTCACGCCGGTTGGCAACGGAACCACGGATGTAGGCGGCATCGTTGGCTCAGTAACTGACGGTTCTGTAAGTGATTGCTATTTTGCAGGAGAAATTGACCTTTCACAGTATTCAGCCAAAAAGCCATATACACGTTTCGGCGGAATAGTGGGGAAGGATTCCTCGTCTACAACTGACTTTAAAAACAACTATTTCACAGAAACAGAAAATGTTGAAGCTTGCGGTTCAAATAAAGAAGCAGGCAAGGCTAAAGCTTATGACTATATGACAACAAAAGAATTTTATGACGAGCTGACAGCCGACGGTGCAAAGTATCAGTATGTTGAGGGAAAAACACCTGTCCTGCCAACTAAGGAGTATGCAGTTGATTTTGAAGTAACACCTGCTGACCTGAAAAATGTTGTAATAAAGGTAGACGAAAAAGAGATAACAAGCAATACTGCAATGCTTACAGCAGGCACTTACACAGTAGAGGTAACTGCTGACGATTGCGAGCTTCTCAGCAAGGAAATAACTGTCTCAGCGGATATCGCAACACATACACAGGCTTTTGAACTTGCATACAAGTCAGCAGACTATACAGAGCTTGACAAGGCAGAGGAAGCCGCAAAGGCTCTCAACAAGGACGATTATGAGGACTTCTCAGAAGTCGAAAAGGCTCTTGCCGCTATCGACAGAACAAAGAACATCACAGAGCAGGCTGATGTGGACGCTATGGCAAAGGCTATAAATGACGCTGTGGCAAACCTTGTAAAGAAAGCACCTGCTTCTTCACAGCCTGACAGCGTAAGCAGTTCTGATGCTTCGTCAGATACGAGCAGTTCCGCTTCCGACAGCTCATCTTCTGACAGCAAGTCAGATAGCAGCTCAAAGGCAGCTTCAAACGCTTCAAACACAAACCCATCAACCGGCGTTGCAGGCGGAGCATTCGCTCTTGCACTTCTGAGCGGTGCGGCTGTGGTCATGGTTAAGAAGAAAAAGTAATATATCCATTAAATAGATACATCAAGCAATTAAGTGGGATTTTCATACATTATTTGTTTAAATGAATACCACTTGTGCAGATTTTTGACGGCTTGTGTCAAACTTGTTGACAAGTGTGTGGGCTGTGTTAAAATAATCGTGAAAAATTATGTTCTGAGTAAAAAAGAAATATCAACCCCGAAAATATAATGGAGGAATTAGAATGAAAAAGAAGATTTTAAGCCTTTTGGTGACGATGGGTCTTGCGGCAAGCTTAGTGCCTGTTTCTGTTTTTGCTGACGGTACAGAGGTCTGGGACGGCTCTATAGCAAAGTCTTTTGCAGGAGGAAAAGGCACAAAAGATGACCCTTATCAAATAGCTACCGGCTCACAGCTTGCGTATTTTGCGGAAAGAGTGAACGCAGAGGAATATGGTGAAAAATATGCGGACACATACTTTGAGCTTACAGAGGATATCGACCTCGGTGGAAAAGAGTGGACTCCAATAGGAGAAACTGTGGCGGATCTTATTCTTGGCGGTACAGGTTACTTCGCTTTTGCAGGCAACTTTGACGGAAATGGTTATATTATCAAAAATCTTACCATAGGAACAGAAACATCGCCATACATTGGCGATGTGTGTGGCTTGTTCGGCGCAACAAGCGGTACTATCGAGGACGTAGTTCTTGAAAATGTTTCTATAAACTATGTTGGCGGAAATCACAGCAGTGGATATGGCTTCCGCATGGCTGGAGCGTTAGTTGGTTATTCTATGGGCGATATAGTAAATTGTACTGTTATCGGTCTTGACATGAAGGCAGGCTCTGACGGCAGCTATGTTGCTATTAACAGCATAGGCGGATTAGTAGGCGTTCAGGACGGCGATACAACAGTAAGCCACAGCCGTGTTTCCGGAAAGATAGAGGAATCAACAAAAAAGGGCAATGTTGGTGGCTTTGTTGGTACGCTCGTAAAAGGCTCATCTGCTAAATATTGCGGTGCAGACGTTTCTGTTGAGGTAACAGGAAACGGACGTGGCATTGCAGTAGGCGGCTTCGTTGGAATAGGCAACGGAACGACAGCTGATGAAACCTTGATAGAAAATTGCTATGCCACAGGCGATATAACAGGTGCAGAATATGCAGGCGGCTTTGTTGGAAACATCTCAGGTCTTAACATCAGCAACTGCTATGCAAAGGGCGATGTAAGCAACTGTTTTGTTGGTGCGTCATTCATGGGTACTGACGCTGCAAGCAATAACTATTATGGCACTGTAAAGAATTGCTATGCAACAGGTCTTGTATCTGATATTTCTTCTTTCGCTTATGCTTTTGCAATGCAGAGCACCATGGAGAGAAGCAAGTTTGAAAACTGTTACTATAATGCAGAAAATACAGCAGATGCTGCTGAAAGTGCTTTGCCGTACGCCATAGATGATATGAAAAAAGACGAGTTTGTTGATAAGCTTGGCGGTGAAGCCTGGACAAAGCTTGAGAACGATACTCCTGCCTGCGGTGCTGAGCCTGCTGACTACAGCCATGTTTATGAAGTGCTGGGTAATATTCCTGCCGACCTTTCTATCTACACAGATGAAAGCGTTGCAAACTTGTACAGTGCAGTTGAGGCTTTAAGAGGGTATAGAGATCTTGCACAGCAGTCAGATGTTGACAAAATGGCGAAAGACATAAACGATGCCGTTGCAGCACTTGTTTACAAGTCAGCAGACTATACAGAGCTTGACAAGGCAGAAAAAGCTGCAAAGGCTCTCAACAAGGACGATTATGAGGATTTCTCAGCAGTCGAAAAGGCTCTTGCCGCTATCGACAGAACAAAGAACATCACAGAGCAGGCTGATGTGGACGCTATGGCAAAGGCTATAAATGACGCTGTGGCAAACCTTGTAAAGAAAGCACCTGCTTCTTCACAGCCTGACAGCGTAAGCAGTTCTGATGCTTCGTCAGATACGAGCAGTTCCGCTTCCGACAGCTCATCTTCTGACAGCAAGGCAACTGACAGCAAGTCAGACAGCAGCTCAAAGGCGGCTTCAAACGCTTCAAACACAAACCCATCAACCGGCGTTGCTGGAGGAGCATTCGCTCTTGCGCTTCTGAGCGGTGCGGCTGTGGTCATGGCTAAGAAGAAAAAGTAAATAAGATCTCCCCTATTGTTGATATTTCGGAGAAGGGCAGTTCCTTGTGGACTGCCTTTTTTCTGTTTGCAGGGAAGCGGGATTTGCCTGCATAATTTTGGGCGTTTTTTTGCAAAAAAACATAAAAATGCAATTATTTTATATTGATACTGCAAAATCGTCCGCGCAAGCTTAGACTAACTATTGATAATAGTCAATATCTTTTATTATCTATTTTATACCATGAAATTACATTTATTCATAAAAAATCATCATAGATTTAAACGAAATGTAAAAAATCAGCTCACAAAATCTGCGTTTACCCTTGCAATTCAGAAAAATATGTGGTATAATTATATTGCTGTAATAGGAGCACAGCATGAAATGCTGGCAGTGTGTTTTCAATTGTCAGATGAATTTCTGTATAGCTTATGCTTAATAATAAGGAAAGAAAATGAATGTGTCAGCGTGTGCTGTTTCATTATAGCGCCTATTAACGATATTTTTTTGAAAAGGAGTTATTGCAACATGTCAAAGATCGATTTGAGCAAGTACGGTATCACCGGAACTACAGAAGTTGTTTACAACCCTTCTTACGAGCAGCTGTTCGAGGAAGAAACAAAGCCAACACTCGAAGGCTATGAAAAGGGTCAGGAAAGTGAGCTTGGTGCAGTAAACGTTATGACAGGCGTTTATACAGGCCGTTCACCTAAAGATAAGTTCATCGTTATGGACGAAAATTCTAAGGACACTGTTTGGTGGACTTCTGATGAGTACAAGAACGACAACCACCCAGCTTCACAGGAGGCTTGGAAGTCTGTTAAGGAACTCGCTATCAAGGAACTTTCAAATAAGAGACTTTTCGTAGTTGACGCATTCTGCGGCGCTAACAAGGATACAAGAATGGCTATCCGTTTCATCGTTGAGGTTGCTTGGCAGGCTCACTTTGTAACAAATATGTTCATCAAGCCAACTGCTGAGGAGCTTGAGAACTTTGAGCCTGACTTCGTTGTATACAACGCTTCAAAGGCTAAGGTAGAGAACTATAAGGAGCTTGGTCTTAACTCTGAGACAGCAGTTATGTTCAACATCACAAGCCGTGAGCAGGTAATCATCAACACTTGGTACGGCGGAGAGATGAAGAAGGGTATGTTCTCAATGATGAACTACTTCCTTCCACTCAAGGGCATGGCTTCAATGCACTGCTCAGCTAACACAGACAAGAACGGTGAGAACACAGCTATCTTCTTTGGTCTGTCCGGTACAGGTAAGACAACACTTTCTACAGACCCTAAGAGACTTCTTATCGGTGACGACGAGCACGGCTGGGACGACAACGGAGTATTCAACTTCGAGGGCGGCTGCTATGCTAAGGTAATCAACCTTGATAAGGAATCTGAGCCTGATATCTACAACGCTATCAGAAGAGATGCTCTTCTTGAGAACGTAACTCTTGACGAGAACGGCAAGATCGACTTTGCTGATAAGAGCGTTACAGAGAACACTCGTGTATCTTATCCTATCGACCATATCCAGAACATTGTAAGACCTATTTCTTCTGCACCTGCTGCAAAGAACGTTATCTTCCTTTCAGCTGACGCATTTGGCGTACTGCCTCCAGTATCTATCCTCACACCGGAGCAGACACAGTATTACTTCCTCTCTGGCTTTACTGCAAAGCTTGCAGGTACAGAGCGTGGAATCACTGAGCCTACACCAACATTCTCAGCTTGCTTCGGTCAGGCTTTCCTTGAGCTTCACCCAACAAAGTATGCTGAAGAGCTTGTTAAGAAGATGGAGAAGAGCGGTGCTAAGGCATACCTGGTAAACACAGGTTGGAACGGCACAGGCAAGAGAATCTCTATCAAGGATACTCGTGGAATCATCGATGCTATTCTTAGCGGCGATATTCTCAACGCACCTACAAAGAAGATACCACACTTTGACTTTGAAGTTCCAACAGAGCTTCCAGGCGTTGATCCTGCAATTCTCGATCCTCGTGACACATATGCTGACGCTTCCGAGTGGGAGACAAAGGCTAAGGATCTTGCAAGCAGATTTGTTAAGAACTTTGCTAAGTATGAGGGCAACCCAGCAGGTAAGGCTCTTGTATCCGCAGGTCCAAAGGAATAATCAATAACTCTGATACTATTATATAGTATAAAAGCTGCTGTGCCTTTTGGTATGGCAGCTTTTTTATGCAAAAAAAATACCACAGAGGACAAAAGCTTCTCTGCGGTATTTTAGTATTTATGCAATAAAAAATCCGCTCTACATAACGTAAAGCGGATACAAGCAAAAGCTTAAACTTTTGCTGGCGCGGATTGAGAGATTTGAACTCTCGCGCCCGTTTCCAGACCTACTCCCTTAGCAGGGGAGCCCCTTCACCACTTGGGTAAATCCGCAAACCTGTATATATAAAAAATGTGGCGGACAGGGTGGGATTCGAACCCACGGTACGTTGCCGTATCACTGGTTTTCAAGACCAGCTCCTTAAACCACTCGGACACCTGTCCACATTAATTATTTGTTTTTGTGTCGTTCTCTCTCAGCGACTTAATTATTATAGCACAGTTCATCTGTCTTGTCAACCCCTTTTTCAAATTTTTTTGCGAAAATTTTTTAAGCATAAATATTCCTTCGTATGCTAACGATACTTGACGAAATCTTATAAATATGGTATAATAAATCACAGCTTTGTATGTTTTATCACTTTATATGATAATTTATACAGAAATTTTTTTATGGAGGCGACTTTATTATGAAGATGACTGTAAGTCAGGCTATGGTTGAATGTTTGAAAGCTGAGAACGTAAAAGTCGTCTTTGGCTATCCCGGAGCTGCTATCTGTCCTTTTTATGACGCTTTGCTGGATGCTGAAAACGACATCAGGCAGGTGCTTGTGAGACAGGAGGCTAACGGTGGTCATGCGGCTAACGGCTATGCACGAATTTCAGGCAAGCCTGCGGTCTGTATCGCTACATCAGGTCCGGGTGCAACTAATCTTATTACTGCTATTGCTACCGCTTATGCGGATTCTATACCTATCGTGTGCATAACAGGTCAGGTGAATACCGACCAGATAGGCTCTGACGTTTTTCAGGAGGCTGACATTACAGGCTCGGCTGAACCCTTCGTTAAGCACAGCTATCTTCTCAAAGACCCTGAGGACACTGCAAGAGTTTTCAAGGAAGCTTTCTATATTGCAGGCACCGGCAGACCGGGTCCTGTGCTTATAGATATTCCTATGGACGTTCAGAAGTCTGTTATCGACTTTGAGTATCCTGAAAAGTGCGAGATAAGAAGCTATAAGCCTACCACAAAGGGCAACTACGTTCAGGTAAGGCGTGTAATGGCGGCGTTGGAAGAGGCTGAGAAGCCGCTTATCTGTATTGGCGGAGGTGTTTTTGCCGCTCACGCTGAGAATGAGATAAGAGAGCTTGCTGATTTTATGCAGATACCTGTTATCACAACTATGATGGGCATTTCTGTTTTCCCTGATGACGACCAGCTTTTCTGCGGCATGATAGGTACTCACGGTGTCAAAATGGCTAATGCTGCTGTGAATGAGTGCGACGTGCTGTTCCTTGTGGGCGCAAGAGTTGGCGACAGAGCCGTTAAAACACCTTTGGCTCTGGAGAAAACTACTAAGATAATACATATAGATATCGACCCTGCGGAGATAGGCAAGAATATCGGTGCTGACCTGCCTCTCGTTGGCGACGCAAAGCTTGTTTTACAGCAAATGACGGAGCTTGCAAAGCCTATGAAGCACGATGAGTGGATAGCTCACATCAAGACCCTTGGGGGCGAGAGAAAGTATGTTGAGCCTGCAAAGGGTACTGTCAATCCGAGGGTGTTTATCGACAGGCTTGCAAAGAAAATGCCTGCCAATGTTACTGTTGTGGCAGACGTTGGACAAAATCAGATATGGACCTGCACTGAATATAAGTTCCGCAAAGAGGGCAGACTTCTTACCTCAGGCGGCATGGGTACGATGGGCTATTCTGTGCCTGCGGCAATAGGTGCAAAAATGGCTGACAACAGCAGAGCAACAGTTGCTATATGCGGTGACGGAGCTTTTCAGATGTCGTTCATGGAGCTTGCAACAGCCGTTCAGTTCGGCGTTGATATAAAGGTGGTAGTAATGACAAACAACCGCCTTGGCATGGTAAGAGAGCTTCAGACAAACGGCTATCATGACAGACAGACGGCAGTTTTCCTTGACGGCTCTCCTGACTTTATCAAGCTCGCAGAAGCTTATGGCATTCCTGCAATGAGAGTTTATGACGATGATACTATGGATAAGGGCGTCGAAATGCTTGCTGAACATAAAGGCATTTGCCTTGTTGAAGTCGTTGTGGATAAGGATATGCCAACATTATAAGGCCAATATTTTAACTATCTGTAGCGTTTACAGTATATAGCGTTTACGTTCAAGAAATATTAATAAAAAACTGATATAATAAAAAACCAAGGAAAGATTTCCTTATGGAGGTTGATTTATGAAACATACGATCTCAGTTCTTGTAGAAAACCACAGCGGTGTTCTATCAAGAATTTCCGGACTGTTTTCAAGACGTGGGTTCAATATCGAGAGCCTTGCAGTAGGTCCGACTCATGACCCTGACGTTTCAAGAATAACGATAGTTGCTGACGGTGACGAGCATACAGTTGAGCAGATCGAGAAACAGCTCAACAAGCTTATCGAGGTCATCAAGGTAAAGACATTTGAGGCTAATGAGTATCTCGCAAGAGAGCTTATGATAGTCAAGGTGTCTGCGGTCGCAAACAGACGCAGTGAGATAATGACTATTGCGGATATCACAGGGGCTAAGGTCATGGATATAACGCTTACGACAATGACATTGGAGCTTTGCGACACTTACGCTCACCTTTGCAGATTTGAGGAGGTCATAGCACCTTACGGAATAATCGAAATGGTAAGAACA
>ENA-OUPZ01001156-OUPZ01001156.1-human-gut-metagenome-genome-assembly--contig:-NODE-1156-length-13019-cov-3.087319_pt1 | contig 13019 bp, 5 predicted proteins | sample MGYA00237941_ERZ548813 | MGnify/ENA primary metagenome ERZ548813 (study PRJEB26490, sample SAMN05194712) | human gut metagenome | biome: terrestrial biome; feature: human-associated habitat; material...
AGTACGGTCTCGTGGGCTCGGAGATGTGTATAAGAGACAGGATATGCCCCTGTAAATGTTTTTCCGTCCGCACAGGTTACTTTGTACTGATTTTTGTCCGGTCCTATGAACTTTGTTCCTTTTTTCAGATATTTTGGTTTCGATGGCTTCTGTATCGGTTCAGAGGTTCCCGGTTTTGTGCCTGGATCTGACGGTTTTTGTGGTGTCTCCGGTGTTTCCTTTGTCTCCGGTGTTTCCGGTGTTTCCGGCGTTTCCGGTGTCTCCGGCGTTTCCGGTGTTTCCGGTGTCTCCGGTGTTTCGATCGTCACCGTTTTTGTCAGAGGGATTTCTGTGACTGGCTGTACCAGCCTGTAATTTGCTTTGTCTTTTCCGGCAAGCGTCAGTTTCGGTAATGTTACCGAAGTATATTCTCCTGCTTTTTTATCTTTTAACGTTCCATGAAGATCCGTCAGATCTACGCTCACTTCATCACCTTCCAGCATACCGCTTAGCAGTACTTCCGTGATGGCAACCTGATTTGTTCCATCATATTTCCTGTTTCTGGCGGTCGCCTTTGTTACCGTAAGTTCTTTTGCATTTACTTTGATCGCCGTGCTGCCTTCTGCATTTGCATATGCCTCATCAGATGGCATAAAGATCCATTCTGCACTTGTCACGGATGTATCCGGTCTTTGTGTGCCGTCTTTCCATTCAAGCGTTCCTTCCACTGTATTTCCTTCTTCGTCCACAAATTCTGCTTCCGAAAACTCCAGTGCTGACAAAAGACCACCGTAAGTAAGCCTATCTTTTTTCAGGGTTACTTCTGTTCCTTCCTGTAATCTGACCGGTATCTGGTCATTACATTCCAGATTGAAGGTGATCACAAAGTCCTCATAGTTCTCAGTCGTAACTTTGATCTGGATCTTTCCTTTCCTGTCCAGTGCCCCCTGCTTCACTGTATAAGACAATGTATCATCTGCTATGCCCGGTTCTGCGATATATTCCATGTTTCCGGTCATCTCCGGTGCAGCATACTGTGCATTCCCGCAGTCCACCGGTAGGATTTCCCTGAGACTGATCCGCTCTTCCTGATTCTTTAAATATAAGTAACTTTTATTCTGTTCTTCGATCTGAAGCCCACTGCTTTTTGCCACATTCACCGCTTTTGTCAGAGGAATTTCGTCTGTCGGCTGCACAAGAATATAATTCTCCTTGTCTTTTCCGGTTAATCTCAGCTCTGGCAAAGTTACCGAAGTATAATTTCCCGCTTTTACATCTTTCAAAGTCCCGCGGATCGTTCCGATGTCTGCCGAAACTTCATCTCCTTCTTCAATGCCCTCAAGAACAATATCACTGAAGCTGACATCCGCGGTTCCGTCATATACTTTATCATCTGCCGTTGCCGCTAAGACTTTCAGTTCTTTTGGCTCTACGGTAATCGCTGTGCTTCCTACTGCATCTACATACGCTATATCATACGGTGTAAAGATCCATTTTGCACTTGTCACGGATGTATCCGGTCTTTGTGTGGGGAAGTTCCATACAAGACTTCCCTGAACCTGCTTGTCGGTTCCCTGCTCAACAAAGACTGCCTGTTCTTCCCCTTCCAGATTCAGTTTCAGATCGGATAATGTTCCCCCGTAAGTAAGCTTCTGATCCTGTAAAACTTTTACCTCACTGCCTTCTTTCAGGACAACCTTTTTCCGGTCTGTCAGTGTGACCGTTAAGTCATAAGAAACATCCGTATAATTTTCCATTTCTATCGTTACATGGAGCGTAACCGTTTTTCCAATCATGCTCCTGTCTATAAAGTCATTCACTTGATAAGATAACTCTCCAGTCTGCCTAAGCATATAACTTAAAAAAATCTGCTCATCCCCTGTTACAGAACAGGAATAACGATCTCCCTTTTTGTCCGCCGGAAGTTTTGCCTGCAGATCTACATATAGCAAATCAGAACCTTTTATATAAATATAACTTGCCGATTCATGAAATGCAGCCTGCTGCGGGGTCTTTTTCTCAACATGAACTTCTACACCTTTTACTTTATAATAAGGATAATTATCATCTTCCGGTGTAAAAATAAGATCGCATGTCATTGTTTCTCCAGCTTTCGGTATCACTTCCAGATTTTCTTCCTCCTTAAAACTCCAGGTTCCTTCCAGCAGTGTACTTTCTCCATTTCCGGTATCTGCCCTGACCACGCCCGGAATCAAGGTATACTCCTGCAGCGTCTGATCTGCAATTCCGGAAATCTGCGGAAGTGTCTCGCAGCTCATGCCTATATTTCGAACCTCAACCTTTTGCAGAGTAGTATTGGCAAGTACTTCTTCTCTGCTCAGAAAGCGTCCAGCTTCTGTACTGTAAAACGCATAACCCTGCGGAAGCATATCTTCTGCACTGCCTGAATTTGATATGATGTTCTGGAAATTTCCACCGGTAATTTCCGTACTGTTTCGAAAACTACTTTGATCCTTGAGTATTTGAAAATTGCCGCTTTCTATTTTCAGTATTCCTTGATTCCGTACTATTTTTATACCACAGGTTCCGTTTTTTACCGTAACCTCTGCTCCGCGTATGTTGATTAGGCTAGCGTTTTTCTCTGTCAGGGATTTTTGATTTAAATCCAGCGATATTTTCCCGCGTGTCAGAGCAGGAAGATTGTCCGTATTTTCCATGGACTGCATAAGGGTAATCTCTGCTTCTTTTCCATTTGCGTATTCGAATGCTTCTTTCAGTGTATTTACATAAGTTTCTTCTCCATTTACCGTAATCCGGATATAACCCTGGAAGTCCGGCTTTCTCTTGTGGCACCACGTACAGTACTGTAAATCCTGTTCATAATCATGTTCCTTACATACCTCGACATGCACATTTGTACAACTTGCCTCGGCATAAGGCTGCTTCTCATTTGTCTCATTATCCACCAGGCAACGTTCTTCTCCAAGTTCTGCCCATGCTTTTGAAATACGCTCGAATTTTCCACCGCTCACCTTGATTTTCCCACTGTTATGCATAACATAGTTGTCCGACTGATTTTCATAAATTCCACCGGCAAACTCTATATTCTTACTTTCTACTCTTAATTCGCCGGAAAATACACCCGTCTGCGTTTCACTGCTGTCCGTGATTTTAAGAGAAACATCCGGATTCAACAAAATCTTTCTCAAACTTTGCAGACGATATCCGTTCAGATCCAGGATCAGATTTCCGCTGTTTACCTCCACTCCCTCTTTTAGTTCAATATTCTTCAACAGCTTCATCTGTGCTGTTTTTTCCTCTGTATCATGAAATGCTTCTGCCAAAGTAACATATGGTTCGGAATCTCCATCCATGGTTACCTCAATTTCTCCATCTGAAATTTTATATAACAGATAATCGGATTCTGATTTGTATTTTTCACGGAAGGCCATTTCTACTTTTACATAGTAATCGCCTTTAGCAACCGGTGCCCCGCCTTCGGTAAGTGCACCGGCATTTTCTGCATTTGTCAGCACTCCATCCTTGCTTTTATAATAAGTGGTCTTTATGGATGTCGGTGTTTCCTCACAGCTCCAGGTGATTTTTCTTCCTTTTTCCAATGACAGTTCCCGCGGATTTCCCGTATATGCATAATCTATGCTCTCGCTGTCCGCAATTCTTTGCATCCGAATTCTGGCATCAAAGTTGATCTGATAGGAAAAAATTTCTGAAGTTTCCTGATAAAAATCTTTCACTTCCAGAGCCGTAACTTTTACATAATATTGCCCCGGCAGAGCCGGTGCCCCGCCTTTTTCAACCGCTCCGCTGTTTTGTGCTGTAGTCGGTATCTGTGCCTTTTCATCCAGATAATAGCCAGCCTCTATCTGTCTGTCCCCTTTCCAGCTGAAAACTTCGTCCTTCTTCAGCGATAATGGTTTTGTTTCAGACAGATTGTCGCTTGTTTTCATAATCTGTGTACCGTATACCAACCAGATCTCACTATTCATCATGTTCTCCGGATAATTGCTGTAAGTGTTGCTTTCCTCCAGATAATAGACTCTTCCATGTGTGCTATCCATTACCGGATAAGCATCTGGATTTTCTTCAAGATTCTGAAACCACTTTGCCTGCGAAACCAGCGAATTATCCTTTCCATTTAACACCCAGGCTGCCTTTTCGGATGCAAACTCTGCACTTGTCATCCCTTCTGAATCTTTGACACTTCCATTTTTATTGTTATTATAGACCCCTCCCTTAAAGCGGTCGGTATTAAAAACACAGTTCTGGATTGTATCCCCCCTAGCCAGACTTCCTGCGATTCCACCTGTTATACTTCCTGTCATGGCTGCATCGCTCCAGCAGGAGATGATATCACAGGCTTCTTGATTCCTATAGCTCTGATAACCTGCAATACCGCCGGCATGATATCCATCTGCTGTTCCGGTGTTATAACAATATTTGATACAGGTTCTCACATATTGCTGGGAACTGTTGCTGCCGCAGACCTGCTCTCCGGCGATGCCTCCGCTGCGTCCATAGCCCCACGTTGCTTTTATCGCTCCGCTGTTTTTGCATGATTCGATCCAGCCCTGTGAACTTCCTACAATGCCGCCTGCGTAATCATGTGCGGTTACTTTTCCGCTGTTCCAGCAGTTGATCACTTTTCCAAGATTGCTTTTTGCTGCAACTGCTCCGGCCGTACTCGTTGACGATGTGAACACGCCATCTTCCATGCCAAGATTTTTGACAACGCTGTTCTCCTTCAGCTGTGCAAACAAGCCTGATACCTGTTTATCTCCTGTCCGCTCGCAGACCAGCTTGCTGATCTTATGTCCGTTTCCGTCAAAGGTTCCTGTATAACCATCGTTTGTATCTCCGATCGGTGTCCAGCCTTCGCCTGTCATATCAATGTCTGCCGTCAGCACTGCATTGATGTCTTTCTCTCCGGCATTGACCTTCGCCGCAAATGCCTGCAGATCTTCTTTATCTGCGATCGCATAATATCCGGCATAATCTCCGTTTAAATGAAAATTACTCTGGTTCTCTTCAGTAACCTGTACCAGTCCTGCTGCATTTGCCTGAATGCTTACCAGACCACCAAAATCCATTGCGGTAAATGCAAGTGCAAATGCAAGTAATCCTGCTGCAATTCGTTTTCTCATATCTTCCTCCTGTTTTCTTTTTTTAATCTTTCATTCCTGACTGATTCCTGCAAATTGCTCCATTAAAAACTAACTTTCGCAATTCTATAGATGCCAGGGTCAAAAGCCTGAAACCACGATGTGCTTGCACAGGAGTGGTTTTATGGCTTAATGACCCGCCCCGATATGAGCATAAAAGTAGAGCGTAAGCTTCACGATATGCGAATATTGGATAGAATTGTGGGAGTACGAAGTACGGAACAATTCGTATGGCATCTTTTGACCCCAACATCATTCTATAACCATTATATAAAATAAAAAAAGCATTGTACACTAGCCAAACGGCCAGTTTTACAATGCTTAACTGAGTTTTTTCAAAGTTTTCTGTTTTTACATCGAAATCCATCCCAGTACATTTGCAATGGAGCTGAGAAGGATAATGATAACGCAGGCGGATGCCAGATATTTCAGGAAGAAATGATATAATTTCTTGCGTTTAAAATCAGATGACTGTTCAATCTCCGCATCCATTCTTTTAAATCCGACGACTTTCAGGATCAGAATGCAGGTAGCAAGTGCTGCGATCGGCATCATGACCGAGTTGGTCAGGAAGTCAAAGAAATCCAAAAACTGCATACCAAGGATCTTCACAGAGTCCCAGATACCATATCCAAAAGAGGATGCCGTTCCGATCACCAGCATCACGACAACCATCAGCAGACAGCATTTTCCACGGCTCCAGTGAAGCTCATCGTTCAGGGTGGAAACGCTGGTCTCAAGAAGTGAGATTGCACTGGTCAGTGCCGCAAACAGAAACATCAGGAAGAATGCGATGCCGACAATCGTGCCAATTCCCATACTCGCAAATACTTTCGGCAGGGTGATGAACGTCAGTGCCGGTCCTGCCTGGAGCGTTTCCATATCTCCGCCGGAGAATGCAAACACTGCCGGAATGATCATCAGACCGGCCAGAAGTGCGACACCGGTGTCAAAAATCTCAACCTGCGTGGTGCTTTTTTCGATGTCTACATCTTTCCCGATATAAGATCCATACGTATACAGGATACCCATCGCGATCGACAGGGAATAAAACATCTGTCCCATCGCCGCAACGACCGTCATCCAGGAAAAGTTCTCCAGATTCGGGATCAGGAAATATTTGATGCCTTCCACGGCTCCCGGTCTTGTGATGGAATAAACAGCCACACAGGCTGCCAACAGGATCAGAAGCGGCATCATAACCTTTGAAACACGTTCTACTCCATTTTTTACACCTGCAAGAATGACAATAAATACCAGTGCCGCAAAGATCAGAAACCATATTTCTACTTCCATAGAAGAGGTGATAAAACTGTTGAAATAGCCGTCCTGTGCAACAAGGTTTGCATTGCCCCTGATATACTCAAACAGATATTTCAGAACCCAGCCGCCGATCACACTGTAATAAGGAACGATCATCATCGGGATGACTGCGTTGATCCAGCCTCCCAGGTGAAACGGCAGGCTCTTTCCGAATTTGTGGAAAGCTCCAACCGGGCTTTTTTTCGTCATACGTCCCAGTGCTGTTTCGGATACGATCATAACATATCCAAAAGTGACCATTAAAATCAGATAGACAAGCAGAAACATACCTCCGCCGTATTTTGCCGCAAGATACGGAAATCGCCAGATGTTTCCAAGTCCAACCGCAGAGCCGGCAACTGCCAGCACATAACCGATGCGACCGGAAAATTTTCCCCGTGCGTGCAAGAGATTTTCTGCATGTTTTTTATTTGTGCACATAAAAAGAATCCCCCTGTGGTAAAAAATCCCTTACAGCAGAAACTGCCCGCCGCAAGGGATTTTATTATTTAAAACTTACAAAATGATTGTTTTCAAGAATCTGAAAATACTTTACGATTCGTGGATAAAGGGGTTCTGCCGCTTCACCAAACCGCTCTTTTTCCAGAGCAGCCAGATCCATGACGGTTCTCTCTCCATCGATAAAAGGCCAAAGATAACTTCCATGTACATCCAGATGTATCTTTGTGACTTCCGGGCGGTTAAATACTTTCTGTGCGATCCCGTTAAAAAAACCTTCATTTTTTACTTCCAGTATCACGCGATCCCTGAAGTCTTTGTGCCACTTCAGGCCTTCGGCTTTTACCGGAATCAGATCCAGATAATTTATCTGTTGTTCCTGTTTCTTTTTTTTCATGCTTTTTTCTTTTTCTTAAGAGAGAAGTAAAGCAGGGATGCAATCATCAGCACCATAAGAATGACACCACCGATGTTGCCAAAGTTTACACTCTCTCCGATGCTTGTGTTGATACCAAATACTGCGAAAATTGCCAGCAGGATACCTACCAGACCTTCTCCGGCGATCATACCTGCACAGTACAGTGTTCCGTCTGTGGCCTGCTGTTCTTTTGTCTTTTCATCGACGTTTTTACGTCCATCCATTACCATACGTACAACACCACCGATCATGATGGTTGCGTTCAGGTAGATTGGCAGATACAGACCGATTGCGAACGGCATTACCGGGATACGAAGGATCTCAAGTCCCAGTGCCAGGAATACACCTACAAATACAAGATTCCATGGCAGGTTTCCTCCCATGATACCTTCTACGATCATCTTCATCAGAGTTGCCTGTGGAGCCGGTACTTCTGCTCCGCCGTAACCCCAAGCTGCATTCAGCAGATAAAGAACACCACCGATAGCCAGACCGGATGCAAGAACACCGATCAGCTCACCGATCTGCTGTTTCTTTGGTGTGGCACCCAGCAGATAACCAGTCTTCAGATCCTGTGAAGTATCGCCTGCGATTGCCGCAATGATACAGATAACAGAACCGATTGCAATTGCTGCTGTCATACCATCAATACCGGTTTTTCCGCTTCCTTTGATTGCCATAGTAGCGATCAGCAGAGTAGCGATTGCCATACCGGATACCGGGTTGTTAGAGCTTCCTACCAGACCTACCATACGGGAGGATACTGTTGCAAAGAAGAATCCGAAGATTACGATCAGTGCTGCTCCAAGCAGAGTTACCGGGATAGCCGGTACTGCCCAGATGATAACAACCATAGCAACGATTCCGACCAGTATGAACTGCATCGGCAGATCCTGTGCGGTACGTGCGGTACTTGTATTTTTTCCGCCTTTTACGCTCTTCATGGAGTCGCTGAATGTTCTTACGATCAGTGGCAGTGATTTAATCAGGGAGATGATACCGCCTGTTGCGATGGCACCTGCACCGATGTATTTTACATAAGTACTCCAGATTGCCGCTGCACCGCCGCCTGCATAAAGCTGAGCGATTGTTGTGCCTGCTTTTGCCGGATACAGCCAGGTATCAGGTCCGAACAGACAGATCAGCGGGATGATAACCAGCCATCCGAATACAGAACCAACAAACATGTAAGATGCGATCTTTGGTCCTACAATATAACCAACACCAAGCAGTGCCGGGTATACTTCCATACCGATCTCACCTTTGAAAGATTTAAAAGCTGCTGATACGTCTGCCGGGATCACCTTCAGACCATCAACGATAAATTTAAATACTGCTGCAAGTCCCATACCGGAGAATACCGTAGAAGCGTTTGCTCCGCCTTCTTCGCCGGCCAGAAGTACGTCTGCACATGCAGTTCCTTCCGGGTAAAGCAGTGTCTGGTGTTCTTTCACGATCAGGGCATTACGAAGCGGTACCATGAAAAGTACACCTAAAACACCACCGCAAAGTGCGATCAGTGTGATCTCGACAAGGCTCGGCATAGAGCAAAGACCCTCTTCTGCCCAGAGGAACAGTGCCGGCATCGTAAAGATCGCTCCTGCTGCAAGTGACTCACCGGCTGAACCGATGGTCTGTACCATGTTACTTTCAAGGATGGAATTCTTACGCATGATAATGCGAATAACACCCATAGATATAACTGCTGCCGGAATAGAAGCAGAAACAGTCATACCAACTCGGAGTCCAAGATATGCATTGGCTGCTCCGAAAATTACTGCGAGCAAAACACCCATAATAATGGAAGTCACAGTAAGCTCCGGCATGACTCTGTCTGCCGGAATGTACGGTTTGAATTCGTCTTTCTTATTCATTTCCTTTTCCTTTCATACTTTTTTCTTTTAACGATCCGAAAACCTTCGTATATCCGCCCTCTTCCATCTCCGGATCATTATCACCTAAAATAATCCTTATGAATTGCTTCGCTTTCCCTCAGCTTCTGCAATTCCGTATCATCATAGAATTACATTGTACCTAAAATCCGACTAAATTGCAAGAATATAATACATTTTTCTACTTTTTTCCTGTTTTCAGACCTGTCTTTTTGTGCACTTTTTGAGATGCCAGGGTCAAAAGTCTGAAATCGCACTATGATCCGGACGGAATCCGCACAATTTTCTGTTCCCCTTCCATCTCTGTCATCACAAGCACCGGCATATGGCGTTTACGAAGTGCATGGATCAGCGGATACACCGCAAAAAGATCTCCCTGCACATAGACTGCTTCCGGTTTGGATTTCAGAATCTTTTTCACCTGATCTTTGATCTGTGCTTTCCATTCCTGCTTTTCAAGTGTGGATTCACCGTAAATGCCGTCCCACTCCATCGGCGGAAGATCCGGCAGCTCCATGTGCACGATTCTGGCACCGGAAAACTGCGGAAGTTTGAAAAGCAATGCATCGGCTGCCTCATCTGTGCCAAGATTTACGATCACAACCTGCTCATGGAACTGCTGCTGACTGATCTTGCATGCCTTTATGGCATCTTCGAGCGTACTTGTCGTCATAAGAAATCCACCCTTATGACAGAATTCTGCACCGGAAAGACCGCTCTCTTCTTTTAATTCTTCTTTTTCAAGACCAAGCCAGCTTTCCGGGAAACTGCATTTATAATTCAGGGAGTATTCTCGCTTCTGAGGCTGAATACAGTAGCCGCCGCGATTGGATGGAAAGATCACGAATGCAATGTCTGTCTCGGAAAGATATTTCTGGCACGGAACATAATCCGGCAGCACCAGAATCTGCTTTTCATCCGCCGGCTTTTTGCCGAAAGCGATCTCTTCCTGATGCTGTTTTAAAATTTCTTCTACACGTTTGTCGGCACGCTCATTGCCCCGATAACGCTCCAGTTTGTTATCGAGGATCATGCCGGCCACACCGACCGCCTTAAAGAACGCCGCATCGTTTCCGCCCTGTGCATCCCATGGCGGATTGAAATTGCCGATCAGGGTGGCAAGTTCATTTTTTTCGCCGGTGTTGTCATTGTTGTCCAGTGGCTGCACAAAAGCCTCGTCAAATTTTTCTGCCAGTTCTTCTCCTAAAATCTCAGCACCCAACTCTTCCCATAAAAGTCCGAAAGCTGCATACGGCACACCATTTTCACGGATTCTGCTATCCCTCTGATGATGGTCGTATTTCCCTCTTCCGATGTCAAAAACAATTCCTTTAAAATCCTCCGGCACCTGACTGCCGCGGTGGATCGTGATCTCCGGATTGACAGACAGCAGAAGTGCAGACGAAAATACATCGTCCGCATGAAACTTTCCGCTGTGGGTAAATGCCTGTGCATCTTTTTCTTTAATTTGCTCCATTAACTGTGTCATGAAATTTCACCTTTCCGATCAACATATCGTCGTTTGCATTTTTCAGAACCGGGATGATCACACCGCATTCACTTCCGATCGATTCCAGTTTATTTGGCGGTGCACAGAAGATAACCTGAAAGTCCTGGTTTTTGAAAAAATCAAGCATCAGTTTGATATTGTGGTCACTCATTTTTTCGAACGGCTCATCAATAAAGATCAGTCTTACGGAATTGACTCGCACATTGTAGAGCATGGAGAGTGCCGCCGACAAAATCAGCGTATATGGGATCTGCGTTCCGGCACCGGAATTGTATCCTACCTGTTTGGATAATTTTCCGTCTTTTACTTCCTCGTTGTTGATGATGATCTCGTAGCTCATATAATTGCGGTAATCTGCAAATTTCTGGATCTCCGCCAGATCATTTTTTTCAATGATGCGGTTAATAATATCTTTGATCTCCCGCTCCCGTCTCTCTACTTCGTCATCCTCATAACCCATCAGCTTTGTAAGGGCGATCTGACCGTCCGCCAGATTTCCGGTCTGCTGAAGATACTCTGCATAACGCAGAATTTTGGCATAGTCGGAATTGTCATTCAAAAATTTCACATCAAACTGATAGCATGTCGCGAATTTCAGCTTGCGAAGCTCTTTGTTGATCTGTGCGATGTCTTTTCTTGCAGCCCTTGCCGTCTCGTAAATATTCAGAACAAATTCTCTTTTGAAAATGCTTTCATAACGCATGGTCTGCTCTTTTAATTTCTGCTGCAGATTCTGAAGGTCATCGATCCAGATCTTTCCGCGTCTCTGGTGATAGCTTTTTTCGTACTCAAGACCGATCGGCAGACGTTCTTCTTCCTGCTTTCGGTTGTTGTACGCCTGCTGCTGTCCGTTGATATTTGCCGCAAAACTGCTGACGCGTTTTTCCATCTGCTCTTTCTCGGAAAGCTGCATGATGCCGCCTTTTTTATCTTCTCCGGCAAGATAGCGGTCGTATTCTGTGATCGCCTGCTCTGCTGCAGAACGATTGAGCTTTTGTTCTTCTTCCAGATGTTTCTGCTCTTCCGCTTCTTTCGCCTGATACATCACGCTGTCTTTCTTTTTCTGTTCGATTTCCGCTTCCAGTCGGTAACGCTTTTTGCTCTCTTCATCTTTCTCCCGTGTTTTATTGCGAAGCTGTTTTTCCAGATCGGTCACACGCTGCGAAAGTGCCATAAATTCTGCATTGTTTTTCTGGGCTTCCAGAAGTTCACGATAACGCACCTTTTCTGCTTCCAGCTCTGCATTTAAATGCTCACATTCTTTGTTGGCTTCCAGATTGTAATCTTTGAAATAATCCAGACTGCTCTGCAGAAAGACATCCTGATTCTGCATCGTATGTCTGCTGCTCAAAATCTCTTTTTCCCGTTTTTCCAGCTGATCCAGTTTTTTCGCAGCTCTTTTGCGGTTCAGCTCGATCGCCGCCCCGCCAAGGCAGTAGCTCTTGATCTTTTTCGTGTTGATGTAAGTAACTGCCATATTTCTGCCGAGTTTTCCTTCTTTTGACATGGCATTGTCGTATTTTGCAACCTCGTCCAACTCAACTGCATGGATCGCACCCAGCCAGAACTGGAAATACTTTGCTGCTGTCTCATTCTGAATCTGAAGATAATGATAGACCGAATCTTCCTCACATTTGATCTTGCGTTCAGCCAGACGCTTTGTATTGACCAGCTCCACATAACGATGTCCGGAGCGGTCCATAACCTGATTGGCAACATCAAAGGCCTGTGGCGAGACCAGGATCGCATAGCGGTGCACACCAAGAAAAGCTTCGATCGCATCACGCCATGCTTCGTCTTTCAGTTCCGATACATATTCACACGCCATGCGGGCTTCTTCATCGATGCCCTGTTTTTTCAGTTCTTTGTTGATCTCCCGGATCAGCTGCGTCTGTTCCTGCACATGCGAATAATCCGCTTTGTTGCGATCGCAGTTTTCGATGATCTTGCTCTGCTCGCTGCGTTCCAGCTGCACTTCTTTGAGCTCGCGGTCCAGATAAGCCCTGTTTCGCACAATGCTGTCACGTTTTTTACGGATTTCCGCTCTCAGTGCATCGATGGCTTCCTGTTTCTCAGAATTGGAAAGATCGACTGCCGTCAGTTTGCCAAGCGTTTCAAAATGAGAAACCTCGCATTCCATTTTGTTCAGTTCTTCTGCCACATGCAGCAGACGTTTCCGGAACTGCTCAAGCTCTTCCCTTTCACTTTTCCGCTTCTCCAGCTGTTTCTCGAAAGCAGTAATCTGCTGTCTGGAATTATCGATTGCTTTGGAAACGTTCAGTTCCCGCAGTGCGGCTTTTGCTTCCATGTAATAACGG
>ENA-OUPZ01001162-OUPZ01001162.1-human-gut-metagenome-genome-assembly--contig:-NODE-1162-length-12993-cov-15.917684_pt1 | contig 12993 bp, 9 predicted proteins | sample MGYA00237941_ERZ548813 | MGnify/ENA primary metagenome ERZ548813 (study PRJEB26490, sample SAMN05194712) | human gut metagenome | biome: terrestrial biome; feature: human-associated habitat; material...
GGCGGCAGACCACGATCATCTCCTGCTTCTCGAACTGGTGGATGCGGTAGATGCCGCGCTCCTCGATGCCGTGTGCGCCCTTCTCCTTGCGGAAGCAGGGGCTGTAGGAGGTCAGGGTCAGGGGCAGAGTGGCCTCGTCCAGGGTCTGGTCGATGAAGCGGCCGATCATGGTGTGCTCACTGGTACCGATCAGGTACAGATCCTCGCCCTCGATCTTGTACATCATGGCATCCATTTCGGGGAAGGACATCACGCCCTGCACCACGTTGCCGTGCATCATAAAGGGAGGAATGACATAGGTGAAGCCCTTGTCGATCATAAAGTCGCGGGCATAAGCCAGCACAGCCTCGTGCAGGCGGGCAATGTTGCCCAGCAGGTAGTAGAAGCCATTGCCGGCAACGCGGCCAGCAGCGTCCATATCGATGCCGTCAAAGCTCTCCATGATCTCGGTGTGGTACGGGATGGGGAAATCGGGCACCACAGGCTCACCAAAGCGCTGAGCCTCCACGTTGTAGGTGTCATCGGGGCCGATGGGCACGCTGGGGTCGATCATCTGAGGAATGGTGTACATGATCTCCTGGATGCGGTCAGCCAGCTTGGCTTCCTCGGCCTCCAGCTCTGCCATCTTGTCTGCGTCGGCCTTGACGGCGGCGTTGTTGGCATCGATCTGGGCCTGCAGCTGGGCCTTCTGGGCCTCGTCGGTGCACTTCTTCAGCTGACCGAACAGGGGGCCGTTGGCCTTGCTCAGCTTGTTGCGGGCAGCCTTCAGGCTCTCAACCTCCTTCAGGCACTCGCGGTACTTTGCGTCCTTCTCGATGACTTCATCCACCAGAGGGAGCTTGGCATCCTGGAACTTCTTCTTGATGTTTTCCTTGACAGCATCCGGGTTGTCACGGACAAATTTGATATCAAGCATGATTTACTCTCCTTACTCTATTTCGGTTCGCACGGGCAGGTAAGCCCTTTCCCATGCCGTTCAAAGGCGGCGTGCCGCCTTGGATCGCTATGTTTTTCTTCTCGGTCAGGCTTGCCTTCGTGCAACCTCTCAGTCGGGCTGGCGGCGTATACGAAAAGCTTCCATCGGCTGCCAGGGCCTCTCCTACCAGGCAACAACAATGACGGAGAGGTTTAATCCTCAACCTGATATTGCCCTAATAAGTTTGCAAAAGCCTTCAGCTGCTCATCCGAGTAGAAGTGGACGGTCAGCTTGCCCTTGCCGTCGTGGTAGGCCACATTGACCTCACTGCCCAGCGCCTGCTTCAGGCTCTCCTCCACCTCCACAGGCAGGGTGCCGCGCGGGGCGGGCTCCACAGGCTCTTTGGGAGGCTTGGCCAGCTTCTTGCACAGGGTCTCTGCCTGCCGGACATTCAGCTCATGGTCGGCAATGATCTGTGCCGCCTGCTCCTGCAGCTCCGGAGTGGGCAGACCCAGCACCACCTTTGCGTGGCCGGTGGTGAGGAAACCGCTTTTCAGCAGCTCCAGCACCGTTTCGGGCAGGTTGAGCAGACGCAGGCTGTTGGCCAGCGCGCTGCGGCTCTTGCCCAGTTTGCGGGCGGCCTGCTCCTGGGTCAGGTCACAGCGGGTCATCAGCTCCCGGATGCCCAGTGCTTCTTCCACCGGGTCCAGATCCTCGCGCTGAAGGTTTTCCACCAGCGCCAGCTCCATGGCCTGCTCATCCGTGACATCCTTCACAATGACGGGTGCCTCGGTCAGGCCCGCCATCCGGCAGGCACGCCAGCGGCGCTCACCGGCCACGATGAGATAGCGGTCCACCCCGTGGGGCCGCACCGCGATGGGCTGCAGCAGGCCGTGCTCTGAGATGCTGGCCGCCAGCTCTGCCAGCGTTTCCTCGTCAAAGGTCTTGCGGGGCTGAGCCGGGTCCGGCTCGATCTCCCGCAGGGGCAGCGTCTCGATCCGGTTATCGGACTCAAAGCTGGGGGCTGTGTCCTCAAACAGACTTTCCAGGCCCCGGCCCAGTCCTCCTCTTTTTTTTGCCATAGGTTACGCTTCCCCCTGCTTCACTTGTTCCAGTGCGCTTTTCTGCTCGGCGGGGGCACTGTTCCCTTTTGTGCGGCGGCGTGCCGGTTCATGCGGGCGGTTGTTCTTTACGAACTCAATGGCGAGATCCATATAGGCCTCGCTGCCCTTGCCCTTGGGCTCATAGAAATTGATGGGCTGGCCGTAGCTGGGCGCTTCCGAGATGCGGATAGTGCGCGGGATGGTGGTCTTGTAGACCTTGGAGCCAAAATACTTTTTGACCTGATCCACCACCTGCAGCGTCAGGTTGAACCGCCCGGAGAACATGGTGAACACCACGCCCTCGATGTCCAGATAGGGGTTGTACTTCTTGCGGATGGTCTTGAGGGTGCTGATGAGCTCCGACAGGCCCTCCAGTGCGTAATACTCACACTGGATAGGGATCAGCACGCTGTCGCAGGCGCACAGACCGTTCAGGGTGAGCAGATCCAGGCTGGGCGGGCAGTCCACAAAGATGAAGTCGTAGTCCTTCTGCACCGAGGCCAGCGCCTTGCGCAGGCGGCTTTCGCGGCCCGGCAGATCGATCATTTCCAGACCCGCACCCGCCAGCCGGGTGTTGGAACCGATGACATCGGTGCGGAACTCGGTCTTGCGGATGGCATCCTTTGCCTCCGCCTCACCGATCAGCAGCTCATAAGTACCCACATCGACACTCCGCTTGGGAATGCCGTAACCGGTGGTGGTATTGCCCTGCGGGTCCAGATCGACGATGAGCGTCTTTTTGCCCAGAGCCGCAACGCAGGACGAAAGGTTCACGGCCGTGGTGGTCTTGCCCACGCCGCCTTTTTGGTTTGCAATTGCAACGATTTTAGCCACGCTCTTTGTTTCCTCCCGGGAAAATTATTTGTTCCACGTGGAACATTCGAAGCCGGGCCCCGCTGTTTTCCCGCCAGCAAAGCCCCTTTAAAGATTAGTATAGCACATCAGCGCGGCTTTTTGAACCTGTTTCCTGATTATTTTGCGTAAAAACCCTGTGGAATTGCATTTTTTGTGAAAATTGCGATGCGTTTTATCTTTGCGCGGCTGCGGTTGGAATGCGCACCGTGTATTCGATATAGCCGTCCCGCTCTTCCCTGTGGGCCGTAGCTGGCACACCATTGTCCGTCATCAGCCGGATGGCATGGTCGATGGTGTTGACAAAGATGCGCACATCCTTGACCATGGAGATACGGTGTCTGCCCGGGGCAGCGGCATTGAGCACCTGCTCAATGTACAGGTCGGTCTGCCGGGCATTCATCCGCCGCTTGGCAATGGTGATAAGGGCTTCGCTCCGCCGGTTCTCGGGCAGGCGCAGGACAGCCCGGGCGTGGCGCTCGGTCAGGCCATTGTCCAGCACGAACTGCCTTTGGTCGGTGGTCAGCTGCAGCAGCCGCAGCTTGTTGGCAAGGGTGGGCTGTGCCATGCCCAGCCGCTTGGCCGCCTCGGCCTGGGTGCAGTCCCAAAGGGCGATCACATCCCGCAGCCCCTGTGCCTGCTCAAAGGGGTTCAGGTCTTCCCGCTGGATGTTTTCCAGCAGACCCAGCGCCGCAGTCCGCTGGTCGCCGCAGTCGCAGAGGATGGCCGGGATGGTCTCCATCCTGGCCAGCTTGCAGGCGCGGAGCCGCCGCTCCCCTGCCACCAGCTCGTAACCACCCTCGACCTTCCGCACCGAGATGGGCTGCAACAGGCCGTTTTCCCGGATGCTCTGAGCCAGCCCCGCCAGCTCCTTTTCATCAAAGACAGTCCGAGCCTGAAACGGTGAGGGATGGATGCTTTCCACAGGCAGGGTGTAGATCTTTCCGGCAGATTTCTTCCATTCAAACATGATTCTTTCCCCTTTCGCTGAAATGTGACACAGTTTTCCACCGTTTCCCGGGAAACGGTGGAAAACTCACTCATTGCAGTTCCAGTGTACCAGAAATCAAAAAGCCCTGCCAGAAGAATCGTTCGGCAGGGCTTGGCATTTATCTTGCGGTTTTGCGTTATTTCAGCGGAGACTTTGCGATCTTTCCACCGTTTCTGGGGTAGGCTGTCGGAGTTTGCGAAATCTTTTTGCAGAGGATGAGGGTGCGGGTATCGCCGCCCGGCAGATGCAGGGTGCGAGTTTCCTTGTACTCTCCACCCAGCTTCCGGATGGCACCGCGGGCAGCGGCCAGTTCCTCCTCGCCGGAAGCGCCCTTCATGGCAAGGAAGCTGCCGCCCACCTTGACCAGCGGCAGGCAGTACTCGGCCAGCATGGGCAGCGCCGCAACCGCACGGGCAGAGGCCAGATCAAACTGCTCCCGCCATGCCTTGCGGGCGGCTTCCTCGGCGCGCTCCTTGGCAAACTCCACCCCGGTCAGGCCCAGCTGAGCGCAGGCATATTTCAAGAACTCCACCCGCTTGCCGGTGGGCTCCATCAGGGTCAGCTCCAGCTCGGGCTTGTAGATCTTTGTCACGATGCCCGGAAATCCGGCACCGGCACCCACGTCCACCATCTTTCCTGCCACCTCGGGCTGGCTGGCAAACAGCAGGCTGTCGAGGAAGTGCTTGTCCTCAATGCCTTCCGGGTCAGTGATGGCGGTCAGATTGACCTTCTGGTTGTAGTCCACCAGGATCTGCGCAAAGGCATCCAGCTGGTCCAGCTGGTCCCCGGTCAGCGCAATGTTCCACATGGAACATTTTTGCTCCAGTCTGTTCTTGTCGATCATTTATCTGTCCCTTTTCGTTTTAGGCAATTCTTTTATCTTTCTACCAAAGGCTCCCCTACCAGGAGAGGGCTTTGGCATTGCATCAGGTTTTCTCTCTGACTGTTAAAGCAATACTCAGCTGCGCCACATCGGAGGGCGAAACGCCGGGGATGCGGCCCGCCTGCCCCAGATTCTTCGGGCGGATGCGGGTCAGCTTCTCACGGGCCTCCAGCGTCAGGCCGGTCAGGTCAGCATACTCGAAATCTGCGGGGATCAGGGTCTTTTCGTGGCGGGCCACGTCACGGATCATCCGATCCTGCCTTGCAATGTAGCCCGCGTACTTGATCTCGGTCTCCAGCCGCTCGGCCAGCATGGGGGTGATGCCCTCGCCCCAGCCGATCACACCCGCCAACAGCGGATAGCTGATCTCGGGGCGGCGGAGCAGCTCTTCGGCAATGCCGCCCTCCGCGGCAGGGGTCAGCCCGGCTGCTTCCATGGCAGCGCGCAGGTCAGCGGTGCGCAGATGGGTCTCGTGCAGGCGGCGGCGCTCCGCCTCCAGAATGCTCTGGGTGTGCTGGTATTTTGCCCAGCGGTCATCCTGCACCAGACCGTACTCCCGGCCAATGGGGGTCAGCCGCTGATCGGCGTTGTCCTGCCGCAGGGTCAGGCGGTACTCGCTCCGGCTGGTCATCATGCGGTAGGGATCCATGACACCCTTGGTGACAAGGTCATCCACCAGCGTGCCCAGATAGCTGGTCTGACGCTCCAGGATGAGCTGACTCTCCCCTTTTGCACTGCGGGCGGCGTTCAGACCGGCCAGCAGACCCTGCGCGGCGGCTTCCTCGTAGCCGGAGGTGCCGTTGAACTGGCCCGCACCATACAGGCCCCGCACCACCTTGCTCTCCAGTGTGGCTTCCAGACTGGTCGGATCTACGCAGTCATACTCGATGGCGTAGGCCGGGCGCATGATCTCAATGTGTTCAAAGCCCTGAATGCTCCGGTAAAAGGCATTCTGCACATCCTCGGGCAGGCTGCTGGACGCACCCTGCAGATACATCTCCTCTGTGTTCTCGCCGCAGGGCTCCACAAAGATGGGGTGCCGGTCCTTGCCCGCAAAGCGCACCACCTTATCCTCAATGGAGGGGCAGTACCGGGGGCCAACCCCCTCGATCATGCCGCCATAGAGCGGGCTGCGCTGGATGTTGTCCAGAATGATCCTGTGGGTCTCGGGGTTGGTGTAGGCGATCCAGCACTCGACCTTGTTGTGCATGGGTGCATCCGTCAGAAAGCTGAAGGGCTGCAGCTCGCTGTCCGGGTCGCCAGGCTGGCATTCCAGCTTGGAGAAGTCGATGCTTCTCCGGTGGACACGGGCAGGGGTACCGGTCTTGAACCGACGCAGGGGCAAACCGGCGGCTTTCAGGCTTTCGGTCAGGGCATTGGCGGCGTGCATCCCGTCAGGGCCGGAAGCATACCACGCATCACCGACAAAAATTTTGCCGCCCAGGTTGGTACCCGTGGCAATGACCACACACTTTGCGCTGTACTCCCCGTTCAGCTGGGTCACAACGCCCTTGACATGGCCGTTCTCCACCTCAATGCCCACCACCTCGGCCTGATGGATGGCAAGGCCGGGTGTGAGCTCAAGGGCGTGCTTCATATATTCGTGGTAGCGCTTGCGGTCGGTCTGAACGCGCAGGGCATGAACGGCAGGGCCTTTGCCCTTGTTCAGCATCCGGCTCTGCAGGTAGGTGGCATCCGCCGCAAGGCCCATCACACCGCCCAGTGCATCCAATTCGCGTACCAGCGTTCCTTTTGCAGTTCCGCCGATGCTGGGGTTGCAGGGCATGTTGCCAATGGCATCCAGGCTCATGGTAAACACCGCCGTTTTGGCACCCAGCGTGGCGGCAGCGTGGGCCGCTTCAATGCCAGCGTGGCCCGCGCCTATTACGATCACATCGTAATCTCCAAGATGATTCATACTTTTCCTATACTTTCCTCTATGGTTCAATCTGCTGTTACCCGGCAGAACGGCTGGAAGTTTCTCCGAGGACCGTCCGCTGGGGTGGGACCCTGTTGCCGCAGGCAATAGGGCGGGCGATGGAATGGCCTGCAACGACAGCGACCGCCGCCAGTGGCGGATGCAGGAAGCTGTTGTTGGGGCCGCGGCCAGCAAGACGCAAGCAATGCGCGGCGGATGCTGGGAGCCGCAATCCGAACTCGTGTCCGAGGAGAAAGCTGCCAGACGGGCTGCCCTCCGTTACTTTCCCACGCAGAACCGCTCAAACACTTCATTGATGACATTCTCCGACGCATTTTCGCCGGTGAGGTCACAGAGGGCATCCAGCGCATCGTCCACACAGACCGATACGGCATCCAGCCCGAACCCGCCGCTGACCGCATCCAGCGCACCGGCCACTGCATCTCGTGCGCGGGTGGCGGCGGCAAGCTGGCGCTGGCCCGAAAGGCTGGCAGCGTGGGGGTCGATGTTGTTGGTGCCCAGCAGGCGGGCAACGGCAGCGGCGATCACCCTGCGGCTCCCCTCTTCCTGGCAGCAGACCGGGAGCACCATGGCAAAATCGCCTGCAATGATCTCTGCGTCAAACTGAGTGGGCTTGTCCTCTTTGTTGACCAGTGCAATGGCCGGGCGGCCAGCGCACCGCTGCGCCAGCGCAAGATCCTCCCGGGTCAGGGGCTCAGATCCATCGAACACCGCCAGGATCAGCCCCGCCTCGTCCAGCTTTTTCCAGCTGCGGCGGATGCCCTCGGCCTCGATCTCATCCTCGGTCTCCCGCAGACCGGCCGTATCGGACAGGTTCAGCCGGATGTCCCCCAGACGGACGGCCTGCTCCACCACATCCCGGGTGGTGCCCGCCACGGGGGTGACGATGGCCCGGTCGAACCCGGCCAGCAGATTGAGCAGGGTGGACTTGCCCGCATTGGGCCGCCCCACGATGGCACAGTCCACACCCTCCCGCAGGACTGCACCGGCATCGTAATTCCGGATGAGGGTGTCCAGCTCTCCCTTCACGGCAGTCAGGGTGGATACCAGCTGGGCATCCTCCAGCGCGGGAACGTCCTCCTCGGGGAAATCCACCCAGGCAGTCAGATGGGCCTGCAGGGCGGTCAGGGCATCCTTTTCAGCCCCGATCTTCTTCGCCAGCACGCCGTTCAGGGAGGCATTGGCCAGCACCGCACCCTGTCTGCCATCGGCAGAGATCAGGTCCATAACGGCCTCAGCCTGGGTCAGCCCCAGCTTGCCGTTGAGGAAGGCGCGGCGGGTGTACTCGCCGGGGGCGGCGGGGGCGGCCCCGGCTGCGATGCAGCTTTCCACCAGCCGCCGAGCCACCGCACTGCCGCCGTGGCAGGAAAGCTCCACCACATCCTCGCCGGTGTAGCTGTGAGGTGCCCGGAAGAAGAGTGCCACGCCCTCGTCAAAGGCCTCCTCCCCTTCCATGAAATGCCCAAACAGGGCGGTGTAGCCCTTGGCATCTTCTACCCGCTTTGCCGGGTTGGCCGGGCAGAACACCTTTGCCGCCACGGCATAGCTTTCCGGGCCGGAAAGACGCACCACGGCAATGCCGCCTGCGCCGGGCGCGGTTGCAATGGCCGCGATCGTTGAATGTTCCATGTTGGTGCTCTCCCTCCGCTCTCAAATCAGAATTATTGTATCACGAAGCGACGAAAAAGGAAAGAGACAAAAAGCCCCCTTCCAGTTTTCCACCGGAAGGGGGCAGCATTGTGCAAAACTCAGCGGAGTTTACAGCTCGATCTTGCCGAAGCTGAAATCGGCAAAATCATCCACGCGCTCGGTGCGCTTGGGTGCCACGGGTGCGGCAGTCTCTGCGTCACGGGGAGCATAGGTGCGCTCGGGCACGCTGGAAGGACGGGGACCGCGGCTGCCTGCGGGGCGGCCATTGCGAGGACCGCCATTCCGGGAGCTGCTGCCGCGTCCGCCGCGGAAGCCGCCATTGCGGCTGCCGCCGGGGCGGCGGCCATTGCCCCGCGGGCGGCGCTCGCCGTAGGTGTTGTCGGTCTGGGCATCGGGAGCAGTGGAGTAGATGACCACACGGCGGTCACGGCCCTCCCCCTTGCTCTCGCTGCGCACACCCTCCATCTTGCCGATGGCAGAGTGGATGATGCGGCGCTCGTAGGGATTCATGGGCTCCATGGCAAAGCTGCGGCCGGTCTTGCGCACCTTGTTACCAATGCGCTGTGCCAGCACGGTCAGGTCATTCTCACGCTTGTCGCGGTAGCCGGCCACATCCAGGCCCAGCTTGATGTAATCGCCTTCCAGGCGGTTGGCCACCAGACTTGCCAGATAGGACAGGCTCTCCATGGTCTCGCCGCGGCGGCCGATCAGGGCACCCAACTTCTCGCCATCCAGACGGATGATGGTAGCCTCGCCCTTCTGCACGGCACTGAAGGTGACATTCTCCACGCCCATCAGGGCAATGACTTCCTTCAGGTAGTCCACAGCGGCCTTGACCTTGGCGTTCTCTTCGATGTTGATGGGAACTTCCGGCTCCTCACCCTCTGCGGCGGGGTCAGCAGTCTCCTCAGCAGGAGCGGCCTCCTCTGCCACAGGGGCAGCGGCAGGCTCCTCGGCCTTGGGTTCCTCAGCGGGAGCTTCCTCCACAACAGGCTTTACCTCAGGCTCCACCTTCTCCTCCACCACGGGAGCGGCCGGGGCATCGGGCTCTTCCACGCTCACACGCACCTTGGCGGGGGTGGTCTTCAGGCCCAGAAAACCGGTTTTCTGGGGCATTTCGAGCACTTCATAGCTCACATTCAGGTCGTCGGCCTGCACGCCCAGCAGGGCGCAGGCTTTTGCGCGGGCTTCATCGACCGTCTTGCCGGTCGCTTCCTGAGTACGGATCATAACCGTCAATCCTCCTTCTTGTTTTCCAGCTCGCTCAGCGGAACGGTGCGCTCGTCCTTATAGCGCTCCTCATCCAGCTTGCGGGCATACTCCAGGCGGCGCTTGTTCATTTCGCTGGCGGAGATATTTTTCTCCACGACCTCACCGGTCTTTTCATCCGTGACCTTGATGGTGGTGCTCTTTACACCGCGCTTCTGCTCCTTCTTGCGGGCAGCCATCTCGGCGGCGACCTCTGCCTTCATCTTCTCAGGGTCGTAGATCTTCTTCATCACCAGGCTCTGCACGGTCATCAGGATGTTGGAAACAACGTAGTACAGAGAGAAAGCGCTGGGCACGGTGAAGCAGAAGAAGACGTACATCAGCGGCATCATATACATGGTCAGCTTCATGCTGCCCTGCATCTCCTGGCCGCTGGCCTTCATGCTGATGTGGGTGGACAGGAACATGGTCACGATCGCCAGGACCGGGAGGATCAGCAGGGGCAGGTTCTCTGCAGCCAGGCTGTACTGGGGCACACGGGTCAGGTCGATGCCAAAGAAATCCATGTGCTGGCCGAACTCGGTGATGGTAGCCACCTGATCCGGGGTGAAGCAGGAGGAGACGGTGCTCTCGCCTGCAATGACCTGTGCAATGATGTTGGTGTCGCGGGTCACGGTGGTAAAGCTGATGCCCATGGCAGTCAGGGCCTCACCTGCGGCGGTCAGGGCATCGGCACCAATGTGGAAGATGCGCTGCAGCGGGCGGTACACCACCTCGATAACACCGAACATGACCAGGAAGTTGACCAGCATGGGCATACAGCCTGCGGTGGGCTTATAGCCCTGCTCCTGCAGCTTCATCAGCTCTTCCTGCTGCTTTTCGGGCTTGTCGCGGTACTTTTTCTGGATCTCGGCCACCATGGGCTGGAAAGCGCTCATGCGGGCCATACTCTTCTGCTGGTTGAGCTGGAGGGGGATCTTGATCACGGTGATGAGCAGGGTGAACAGGATGATGTCCCAGCCGTAGTTGGGGATCAGCTTGTAGATCCACTCCATTACATAGCCCAAGGGCCAGCCCAGGATGTACAAAGGATTCATAGTTTCGTCCATTCTGCCCCGCCTGTGGTGCGGGACGTTTAGATTTTTATGAGAAGGACACCCCGCCCACAGTGCGGAGCGTCACAAGAAGCATAAGAACGGATTAAACCTCTCAGTCAACGCCTGCGGCGTTGCCAGCTCCCCTAATAGGGGAGCCCTTGGCAAAACCGTCAACTGGATCGGGCTGCCAAAGCCTCCCCTACCAGGGGAGGTGGCATTGCGAAGCAATGACGGAGAGGTTGTACAAAGGAGCCGTGTATCATAAGCACACTGCTTAACCGTGCCGCCCCCGGAACAGCTTTGCCGGGGACAGTCTCCGCTCCGGGTTCACCCAGCGGCCTTTGGGCGGCACCGGGTCAAAGCCCCACCGGCCAAGCGGGTTGCACCGGGCGATGCGCCAGGCGGTGAGCAGCAGGCCCTTGATGCAGCCATGGGTCTGGATGGCTTCTATGCCATACTGGCTGCAGGTGGGGGTAAAGCGGCAGTTGCGGCCCAGCCCCGGGCTGATAAAGCGCTGGTAGAACCGGATGGGCGCACAGAGCGCGTTCCGGCAGACGCGGGAGACGGGATTCACTGTTTTGCGGCCCGGTCTGCGGGCGGGACCGTGGCAGGGGGCTTTGCGCCCGGCTGCTTTGCCTTGTCGGGCAGGCCAGCCTGGGCAAAGAGCCTGGCCACCACTTCGCTGAGCTGCCAGCTCTTCAGGCGGGGGGTCATGCCCCGGGCCACGAACACCAGATCATAGCCGCCGATGTTCTGATCCAGATGCTCATCAATGGCAGCCTTCATCACGCGGCGGGCGCGGTTGCGCTGGACGGCATGGCCGATCTTTTTGGTGGCTGTCAGGCCCACGCGGGTCTTTTTGCCGCGGGTCTTGAGCACATACAGCACCAGCGCCGGGTTCACATAGGACTTGCCGCGGGCATACACGCGGCCAAACTCGCTGTTGCGGCGGATGGGACGATAGCGCACTGCTCCGTCGCCTCCTTTTCGGTTAAAAAATCGCAGAACTTCCCTAAAGGCAAAGTTCAAAATTCAGTATAGCAAAAAAACGCCGACATGAAAAGGCTGTCCGGGCGTTTTTTGTGCCAAATCTTTTGCCAAATTTTTAGTCATTCCGCGCGCAGAACGCCCAAAATAAGAAAAAGACCGCCAATTCAGGATCAGCAGTCTTTTGTGCGCATGTTCAATTCTGCGCCGGATCCCTGGCAAAGCGGGATCAGACGGTCAGGCTCTTGCGGCCCTTAGCACGGCGAGCATTGATGACCTTGCGGCCGTTCTTGGTGCTCATGCGGGTCAGAAAGCCATGAACTTCCTTGCGATGACGCTTCTTGGGCTGAAAAGTTCTCTTCATGGTTGTATCCTCCGTAAAAACTCGTCCCCGGTAATGGGGTATTTCTGGTCCCAAATTGGGGACAGGCTTGCAATTCAACAGTATATCGCACACTATCCCCTTCTGTCAAGCATTTTTTTCACTTTCCAGCAAACTTTTTTCAAATTTCTTTGTGAAAAAGCTTTCAACTTTTTCACCGGTTCTCCGTGGAAAACTTTTCTTCCACCATATCTTGTGGCCAAAAACCGCCTTGGACACAAGAGCCGCGAGGGCACGATGGAGCGTCTTTTCTTATGTATTATAAATTACATTATAGAATATAGACGCAGGGAGATTTTTGTGGTATACTAACGGGGTATCAGCAGCATTGTTGAAAACTTCGACCAATTCAATGGAGTGGATGTTTTATGGATTCTTTCAAGGACGTTTTAGAGGCCGCCCAGGCATACTGCAAAACGCAGATGGCCGAGCCGACCTATAATCTCTACATCGACGGACTTGAGCCCATCAGCTTTGAGGACTCGAGCCATATCACCCTGTCGGTGCGCAACGATTTTATCTGCAAGATCGTCACCGACCGCTACCTCGGCCTGCTGAAAGAGGCCTTTAAGACCGTGCTGGGCTTTGACGTGGACATCACGCTGGTGGTGCCCAGCACCCCGCCCCATGAGGTGGTGCTGGCCCAGCAGTACGAGGCAAACCCCGCCTCGCCCCAGGGCAATTACGAGTTCACCTTCGAGAACTTCATCAAGGGTCCCTCCAACCAGTTTGCGTTTGCTGCGGCGCAGGCGGTTGCGGCCAACCCCTCCGGAGCCTATAACCCGCTGTTCATCTACGGCGGCTCCGGTCTGGGCAAGACCCATCTGCTCACGGCCATCCAGACCGAGATCAAGCGCACCCACCCCGATTTCGTTATCATGTACGTTACCTGCGAGCAGTTCACCAACGAGCTGATCGCCGCCATCCGTGCCGGCAGCACCGAGGACTTCCGGATGAAGTACCGCGTGGCCGACCTGCTGCTGG
>ENA-OUPZ01001169-OUPZ01001169.1-human-gut-metagenome-genome-assembly--contig:-NODE-1169-length-12894-cov-8.233040_pt1 | contig 12894 bp, 14 predicted proteins | sample MGYA00237941_ERZ548813 | MGnify/ENA primary metagenome ERZ548813 (study PRJEB26490, sample SAMN05194712) | human gut metagenome | biome: terrestrial biome; feature: human-associated habitat; material...
GCACAAGGGGGCAGAATCGCTTGGTTTTAGGGGGCAGCTTACACTGGATTTTCCATCCCACGAATAAGCCACGTGAGAACTGCCTGAAACTGCTATTTTTTGCCGAAGTAGAGAAAAAGAAAAAGCTCTGAAATCCTTGAATTTCAGAGCTTTGCTTTAATTCGCTATTTGCTTTCGCGGTGCGTACGGGACTAACGGAGTTAGAAAACAGAATTGATATTCAATGAATTACAAAGCCTATCTAATAAAAGCCCCCGATTTTGCACCTGTATAACTTCTATATTTTTCCAATAGAAATTTGCTTTGTTCCAACATGGCAAAAATAATGATTTTATATTGGATAACCAAACAAATAATACAATAGTTAATTTTATGAAAGACATATTATACCATTAAATTAAGAAAGCCATCTAAACAAATTTATTAAAGTATTTTTAATAAATAAATTGTTGATAAATGCTTTATTGAGATATATACATCTTAGATTTTTATTTACTGAACCTTCTTTTTTTATACAGATTTCCTCCTCTATTCTTCATGCGTTTTTCATATTTTTCTTTTCCGAATTGTTTTTTCTGTGCATATTTAAGTTTTTCAATTTGCCTAGCCTGTTCTTCCATCTGAAGCTGTTGTTCCTTTATTTTTTTATCCAATTCTGCAATATTAACGTTCTTTTCCTCAATGACAGCTTCTAAACTTTGAGCTTTTTCTGTCGCTTCTATAATATCTTGTCCAAAAAAATATCCATTTTGGGCAAGTCGTTTAGACTCTGCATATCTTTCCTCTGCAGTATTACATGTTAATATTTTGTCAATTTTAGTATCAACATCAATTCTTAATCTATTTAATTCTGCATATTTCAATTTTGCACCAGCCTGAATAAGAGGTTCTACCTCTTCCCATATCTGCTTTGCCGTATATACAAGAAACGGATTATCCATAAGATTAATGAGATTAACTTTTCCTGTATGTATTATGCCATTTTCCATAAGAATACTAAGTAAAGCACGAGGGTGACAAATAATATTCTCTTTGTATTGTCCAAGTTCTTTCGCACTACGAATTCCCTTTTTCATACTAGTCAAGAGATATGCCTTATTTGCAAAAAAATCACCCTCATCGCAATTTTTATTCATTTCGCATATTGTAAGGTATAAAATAGCATCAGCTTCTGATAATTCTTTGTTAACTTCAGTAGTTCTCTGCTCTCCCTTACGAGATTGTTCTGTTTTTATAAAAATACTTGCTTTAAGATGTTCTACTTTTTTCTCTGCATCAATTAATTCCGGCAATCTATTTTGAATATTCTTTTCCCCGAAAATGTCAGATAAATTATTATAAAACAGATTATGATTGTCACGATCATAATAATTTTCCAAATACATATCAAATGAATAATCTGCCATTTCAGGATTAGCTCTTAGCATTTTTACATAATCCTCAATTAGGACATTACCAACCTCTTGTTCTAAAAGTTCATCACTAAGATTAAGAATTTGTTCCGCTCCAAATCTTGTAAATCTACCAAGAGCAGCTTTACAATGTTGTTCTGCTTCTATAATAACATTCTCTGGTACATAAATTTTACAACCTAAAGTTTTTAATTTGTCTAACATTATGCCATAGTCTTTACTATTTAAAGCATACTTTGTAATGCAATTTAAAACAATATCCGTATCAAATATGAATGATTTCCCACGCAGCTTATTTTCTTTAAAATTTGCCAAAACAGGATCAAGACCTATAATCTGCATAGAAATATAAGCTCGTGCCCATTTTTCTAAAATAAGTCTATCCTCTTTTATTGGATTATGCAAAGTTTCTGCTAATATCCGTACTAAAAGTTCTGCTATCTTACGGTGTCCTTGCATATCATTATAAATACCATCAATTACGTTTGCTGTTTCTTCTTTAGTTGCACTTTTTTTTAAGCCAACAAATTCCAATCCAGAATACCTATAATATGCACTGAGCGCTTTTTTTATTATATTTCTAATATTTAAAGTAAAAGGAATAGAGCCATTATATGCTTTACAAAGTTTTCCCTCAACTCTTGATATAAATTCATTGGTCTCTTCCATTATATTTCGTGTGAAAGAACGTCCATCCTTACGTGATTCACAAGCTAGAATAAGTCCCGTTTCAGAGACTTCGACAAGCCCCATATCTTTAATTTTCAAGATATTATAACGCGTATCTTTTTCAGTCCATTTTATACAAAACCTATTATTTATAGTTTTCATAACGTCAGTAATAGTAAGCTTATTGTCGCCTTCTATAATTAAAGCATACAAAGCTTTTAACATCATATCCCCTCTTTTCGCTTTCGTTGTTATCTCATTAAAAGTGAGTACACTTCTTAGCATTGAAGATTCTAGAAGGTTGTTACCATTATACAATTCTAAATTGGTATTCATTTCTTATTTTTTTTGATTTCTTTGTTCTAATGATTCTTTTAAGGGTATTAAACAAATCGAATCACGTATGATGATTGTTGTTGTATCATGCTTTGTTACAATTTCTTTTAGAATGTCAAATTGCTCGGAATCGACTTTAGTCACCCCCCACAAATTACTAATAACAAGAGTGGCAATAGGAGTTAATACAGCTACTGCAAATGCTAGAAATAAACTTTTTTCACTTATTTTCAATGATTGATTAGCAATAAATTTTTCCTCAGTAACAAATCCTCGTTTAATATAATCGTTGAGACTTAATGTCGGAAAAACACTACTTGTTAACCAAAAATACAATTTTTCATAAAGCATATTTTCACCTATTGACGATACTAATAGTTTATTTCCATTTGAAGAAAGGGTATAGATAGAATCTTCAACAGAAAGCATAATACCATTATCACAATCGTATTTATGTTCAAATTGTGTATTGTTTACTCGTTCAACAAGTTGATAATATAATTTAAAATCTTCACTAGAATCTTTTATAAAGTAAATAAGATGTTCTTTCAAAAGAAAATCTAATACATTTAACAATTCCGACAATAATTCAGTTATAATGCGTCTATCATTTTCTACATTCTCTTCATTTGTCAATATATAGTACAATTGTTGTTCTGTATCAAAAACCAAAGCTCTCTTATTATATGGAAATAATAAATCTCTACAAATAAATCCTAAGCTTTTCCCTTGTAACGCAGAATTTGTATTTATACGTTTGATACATTCTTGAATTATCAAATTCATAATTACCTCTATTTTTGCAGCACTCCAATCAATAAAACATTTTATAGCAACATAACTAATAGTTGCACCCAATTTTATCATGCCAAAGGATTCACTTATCTTGATGCTGCAAATAAAAACAAATAAATCTTTAGCAGATATAACAAAAATAGTGATAAAAATTCGATAAGACCATGGCTTTGACATCAAATTTTCATCATAAACCAAATTAATGCTCTTTTGACAAAAGCAATTGATTCTACATTCCAACGCAACAAAATTAATCATTATTAGCGATATAGCTATATATTTCAAATTTATTTAATGGGATATTGAACAGATATATTAATTGCCTCTACCATCCTTTCCACTTCTTACCTGCAAATATAGCCCTTTGCCTTTTTGATTTCGCAAGGCGGCCCCTGAAGGGGCTGGTTGGCTAAAAGAAAATCATCCTCGCTTCGCTCCGGTATTTTCTTTTGCCAAGCCTTGCGCAATCAAGGCAAAGGGCTGCCCGGCAAGTAAGAAATCGAAATGCTGGCTCCACGGAGCCGGCCATGTCTAACTTCAAAAAAATAAGAGTATGAACAAGAAGACAGAAAACAAAGGACAACAGGGTACAAATCCGGTAATCGGCACATTGATTTATCGGGAAAGAAGCTATCCCGTACGGGAGGTACAGAGCAAGGACGGGAACTATACGGTTTCAGTGGAAAGTCTGGGACGAGAAGTGACGGACGGAATCAGGAGTCTCGATCCTGCGGCTTTCGAACTGGACGAAAGTATCGCCTACTATTGCACGGAAGAAGAAATCCGTACACTGACAGACGAGGAACTGGACGAAATGATTTATGGCTAAATCAAAAAACAATGGTTATGACTGAAACGACAGCAACAAAGGTCCGGGAAGAACAAGTAACGGACCTCACCATCAAGGAACAGAAGCAAGAGAAGATATGGCAAACACTCAGACGTGACATCAAAAGCAGTGCTGACACCATACATGAGATAGACACCGGGCAATGCCGGGGCTACAACCGCGCCCTGTTCGTCAGCAGCATTCTGAACAAGGTCTCCGCCTTTGCCAATCGCGGGGAGGTGGAGATTGTGCGGCGTGCCGTGGACTTCATCGCCGAATACAATTTCCGTGTGAAGAAACCCGTCATCACCCCAAGAAACCGGTTCTTTCAATTGCCGGAGCTTGCGAAAAAGATGCGTGAAAGACTGAAGACGATACAAGAACAAGCGAACAAAGAGGTAACATTTGAAGGAGGAACGCTGGTATGGAACTATAGGGAAGACCGCCTGCAAATCCTGTTCGACAAGATTCCTGAAGACAGCATGCGCAGGAAGCTGAAATCATCGGGATTCCGCTGGTCGCCCAAGAACAAGGCATGGCAACGGCAGCTTACCTCCAATGCCCTCCATGCCGCCCAAAGAGTGTTGAACCTTCCAAACATCTGAGCCAATACAATATGAATCATACAGATTTCTTCGCCCGGACAAGGGCAATCAAAACACAGGAGTACAAGGAACTCTATGCGGCCATCGAACTGCACGGAGGCTCCTACGAATGGAAACAGAAGGACGGGGAGTGCCCCATCATCGCCGTCAATATAGACAGCATCCAGCCCTCACCGGCCGATGTGATTATTTACAAGGCAGCCATCGAAGACGGAAGGCTGCAACTCCGTGGCGTGGAAAAGGAATACGGCAACGAGGTGGATTTTAATCCGGAGGATGCCTTTGCCGGGCATCTGTCAAGTATCATCGACCACCTTCCGCCTGTCAACGGAGTGAATGATGTGGCACCGCGGAACAGAAAGGAGGCAACCGTATGAAGACAGCAAAGCAATCCTGGGAAGACTATGTGCCCCGCTTTGTCAGCCTCTATTATGTGGACTACAATGAGAATCTGGACAGCCATGAGGAGTTGCAGGAGCGGTGTATCCGCCAAAACAGCCTCAGTCCCTTGGAAGAGCATGTTTGGGAATGGTATGCCGGGCAGGAGCATAGCAACCTGCAAGGCTATCTTGCAGATATAAAGCAAGAGATGGAAGCGGACGGGAAAGCCGCTGAATACACCCGGTACGAGGAAAAGATGAAGGAACTGCTTTATGAACGGAACGGTACCGACCCGACCGACGAACTGATACGCAACTCTTCCGTTACCAACATGTTCTACTCCCTTGGAGTGGAAATAGAGGGATTTGTACACGGGTACGGTAAACGTAGAGAGTCCGAAGCCGTCTCCACCCGCAAAATCAGGCAGGCGCTCAAACTGAAAAGGGGGCAGTTTGCCGATGAACTCCATGAGCTTGTGGCCAATGCCCCGTATGGAGGCGAACTCCGCATCTATTTCAACGCCATATTCTCCAAGCTGCTCACGGGGAATACCGGAAACGACTTTAAACGCATCCGGTTCTACGGCAATGTAATCCTTGCCATAGCGGACAGCCGCAACGGTTCGGGCTATCATATCAGGCTGCCGACAGACATCACCCTTCCGTTCGACAGGGACAACCTCTTCGTGGACTCCCAGGTGCACTATTCCTATGCCAATGAGATCTGCGGGATGCTGAACAGCTGGTGCGATTCGACCCGCTGGGAAACCGGAATGACGCCGCTGAAATCCACCCTGCCCAAAAGCCGTATGAGTGAACACCAAAAGCAGGAAGCCCTTTACGACAAGACCTTCCGGGAAGGCGGATGCACTTTGGGGGACATGAACCACAAGCGTCACCGGGACACCTATTATATAAGGGATTTCCCCTGCGGGCTCAAATGTCCCCATTGCGGCACATTCTGGATAGACTGAAAACAAATGAATCATTTACCCATCCTAAAAAACGAATAAAGCTATGGATAGTCGAAAAGCAAGAATACTGGGTGAGAACCTTGCCCATTACAAAAGAATACAGGAAAACGGAAGTGTGAATCTGATTACATTACACACGGTCGATGGTCAGAAATTCGGTATCGGCAATGCCGCTGCCATCCAACTGCTGCTTTCGGTAGCCATTACCGAGCTGGAGCGACAACTGCATACAGCCCGTTTTGGCGACATCCCGGAGCGGCTGAAGGAAAGCCGTGAATACAAGGCGGCCAAGGAACTGGAACAGGCGTTGAATGACACGAGGTTTAACCCGGAACGTTTCGCGGAAGCTCTTCCCTATTTCCACAAGACATTGGAGCAGACCTTCTTCAGGGTGATGAAAGCCTGTATCACCGGTATGGCAAAACGTGAGCCGGACCGTATTGACGGGCGAAACAGGGCGGCTTACGAGATGTGCCGGATGCTGGCCCCCATGCTGGAAGAGACCTGTTTACCCTTTATCTGACAGCATGAAACATCCAAACAACCGGGAAGCGGATTTCAGGACTAAAAAACTGAGGTCCGCTTTTTCATTTCTTGCTGCAAAGGTAACCGTTTGCCGGGCTGATTGCGCAAGGCGGCCCCTGAAGGGGCTGGTTGGCCGAAAGAAAATCATCCTCGCTCCGCTCCGGTATTTTCTTTCGCCAAGCCTTGCCGCAATCCCCGGCAAACAGGCTGGAAAGACATCAAGAAATAAAAATGCCTACCCATGTAGGCCGATGTCTCACTAAAAAAAGAACAGATATGGAAACATTGGATTACGACCAACTGCTGCTTCTCTCCCTGTGGCAATACAACCACCACGGGAATGAGGGGCTGACTCCCACGCTTTTCGAGGAAACATTCGGAAAGGTGGACGGAAGACATTATTACGAGAAATGGAACGGCTATTTCAACCGGAACCTCTGGGACATGATTGCTTATTTCAGGAGTGAGCAAGAAAACGGACAGAAATTCTGCGATATGGTTGGCAGACAGGTCTGGTTATACCGGCAAAACCGTAAAAAGACAGGAGGTGCATATGGCACGTTATGAGGTACCACCGGAAATCCGGCCGCTTGAGAAAGCGATTTGCGAGTTCGCAAGTCCAAACGGGTATGAGCCGATGAACGTGTTCACGGACTTCCTCCGTTACGTCATACACGGGTTCTCACCGGGCGCCCCACCGCTGAAAGACTGGAGATACAAGCGGCAGCAGAATGCCGCATTCATAAAAATGTTTGCGGAATGGGCACAGCTCATGCAGAAACAACTGAAGACAGTCCCGTGGTACGACGCGTTCGGAGACCTTTTCATGGCGCTCAGTTCCAGAAAGGGGCAACAGGCACAAGGGCAGTTCTTCACGCCCGTGCATATCTGTGACCTGATGGCAATATGTACGGAAACGGAAGAGAAGAAGACCGGACGGAGGATAAACGACCCGACTTGCGGGAGCGGACGTCTCCTGCTGGCTTACCACGTGCGGAATTTGGGCAATTACCTGGTCGGGGAAGACATCAACCGTACCTGTTGCCTGATGACCGTATGCAACATGCTCATACACGGATGTGTGGGGGAAGTCATCCACCATGACAGCCTCCAACCCGGAAACTTCATAAATGGCTGGGTGGTCAACCCGTTCCTGACACAAAGCGGCATCCCCTCCATCCGCAGGATGAGCGAGGAAGAATACAGGACGAGCCGGAATATGCCTGTAGTCCCGATTATAGAACGCAAGGAGAAATTGCACAAGATGCGTTCACTCCATTCCCAACAAATATCAACCGAATCTATAAACTTCAAAAATATCTGATTATGAGACTGAATGCAAGCAACGAACTGAAATCCCGCCTGACCCATGCGGCGGAAAACGGAAGCGTGATAGCCCAAGACATCCTTTCCGAAGTAAAAAAGAACGTGCCGGTGGAGGAAATCATACGTGGTGCCTATAACTATTTCTCCACCAAGCGTAAGTGGACGGAATTGGGTGTGTTCAAGAAAATCCGTATCGTCTTCACGGTGTGCAACAAGGACTTGGACCACCCCAATTTCCCGGACCGGAACAATCCGCAGGCTCCCTGGTTCCCGGAGAACCGGACTGACCTGGAACCCTCCACGTTTGTCGAGCTGTTCAAGAACCTGAGGCCCTACTCCTCCGCGGAAATCAACTATTTCTGTAGCGCCATTTCCTTGGACAGCAAGGTCACGGTCAGACTGCACGACAGCATGAATGACTTCATGGATGCCTATCTGGAAAGCAACTACAGTCCCATCACGGATAGCGGTGAATCCTCCCTGCATGGCTCCTGTATGCGCTATGAGGACAAGGCACGCAATGCGGCGGACTTCTACACCAATTTCGCCGGTGCCAAAATCCTTGTGGCAAAGGATGACAGCAACAACGTGCTCGGACGGGCCATCGTATGGGAGAATGCCATATTATGGCAAACCGGCGGTTCCCCGGTCACACTATCCTTGATGGACCGTGTCTATTCCTCCCACACATTCGTCACTGACCTGATCCGCAAACAGGCGCAGGAAACCGGCATCCAATTACGGCGGCGGTACAATGACTACATGCATGTGACGGACTTCACCGTGCTGAACCCCGTGGAGGGACAGGGATGGGAAACCGGAAACAATATCCAGGCCTTATTGACTGTGCAGGTACCCGCTTGCAAATGGCACAAGAAAGGGGCGCCTTACCTCGACACGTTCTATAACCTCCATCTGACGGACGGGCAACTGGAACTGAAGAACATAGAATGCGATACGGTCATAGCCAATCTCAGGAGCACGGAAGGACATGCAAACCGGAGAAGGAAAGTATGCCCCAGATGTGGCGGGATACATGGATCCGAGGGGATGGCATTCTGCGAGGAGTGCCAGGACAACTATTACACATCTACCATATTCGGAAAAGTGCTGAAAGGCACATCGATGGAATACAAGGGAAAGAAATACCCGTCCTTCCTTTTCAAGAAGGGACGTCCCATACCGGAATTCAGGCAGTACCTGCAAATCGAAAAGTTATTCATCGCTTAAATATACGCATCATGGAAAAATTAATGGCACTCTACAACATCGCTTCCCCTTCCGGCAGGGAGGGGAAGATGGCACGGTTCATCACCAGCGAACTCGAACGCATGGGGATTTTCCACTGGAAAGACCGGTACGGAAACATCTATGCAGTGAAGGGGAACAGGAAAAGCTATCCCTGTGTCGTGGCGCACATGGACGAGGTACACCGGCGAAAGACCGGCACCTATGCCACCCACCTTGTCGCGAACTCGATGATTGTCGGTTACAGCCACAAGTACAAACGGATGGCCGGAATCGGCGCGGATGACAAGAACGGCATCTGGGTCTGCCTGAAATGCCTGGAGGATTTCAAGGCGATGAAATGTGTCTTCTTCACAGAAGAAGAAACGGGATGTACCGGCAGCCGCAATGCCGATATGGATTTCTTTGAAGATTGCCGTTTTGTCATCGGGTGTGACCGCAGGGGAAACGGTGACATCATTACAAGGATAAACGGGACGGAGCTTTGCTCGAAAGAATTTCTGGAGGTCATCCAACCTGAAAAATACGGATACTGGCCGACAAACGGCCTGAGCACGGATGTATATGCCCTGAAAACAAGAGGACTGGACATATCATGTGTCAACCTCTCCTGCGGCTACTATGAACCCCATACGGACCGGGAATACACCATCTATGAAGATTTGTGCAAATGTTACCGCTTTGTCCGGCACATCATCCGCCGCCACAAGACTGTCAGCACGCATATCATCGGGGAGGAAAGGCTTCTCCTTCATGGCTACTATGAATTGTTCGGGATGGCCGGATACGATGAAAAGGAATATATGCGGCTTATGAGAAAGCATGGAATGAAAGTCTCCACCTTAAACAAGAAGAGCCATGAGGACAAATTGTGATTTTATAGAACTGTACAGCATGGCGGGAAACCGTTTCTTCGGCGAGTATTCCTGCCTGGAAGCGGCAAAGCCACGTCTGAACGAACTGAAGGAGAAAGGCGAACTGAAAGTCATAAACCATGCGGTGCTCATGTATGAATACAGGCGTGACAAGAGCCGGGGGTATGTGCGTACCGGAACCAAGGCCATCCATTTCAAGAACGGATGGAGAATCAAGAAATAAGTTCATCAACATTAAAAAAGGAAATATATGGAAGTAACAGTAATGCCGGCTACTGCTCCGGTACAGAAACAGCAGGGACTCAACCAGGTTGTCATCAACAAGGTACAACGGATGATAGAAGGCAGGCAGGGAAGTGTCATGGATACCATCAACCGCCTGCTCAGTGAAGGACGGATCGCGCAGGACTTCATCGTTCCCATCGGGGCAAGCCGGCGCGGCAAAGAGCACCCAGTCATCTCATTCAAGGCGGAAGGACGGGTACAGATGAACATGCCGGAGGGGAATTTCAACCTGCACGCCAACGCCATCAGCCAGATTTCGGAGAAGATGGGCATTCCAGCCAAATACTTGCGTGAGCTGTCTGCCGGGGATGCCTGGCAAAAGCAACTGTGCGCCACCATCCTGAACGAACATTCAGGATGGACTGAGCGCACACGGGTGCTGATACGCGCGGTGGGCATGGAAATCCGGGGGGTATTGTCGGACTCATACCGGCGGCTCAACTCGGTGGACATCCTGACCGCATTCATCCGGGAGGCGGGCGGACAAGGGGCGGTCGTCTCCGATGCCTACATGAACGACACAAAGGTATGGTGCGAGACCATCCTGCCCACACCGATAGAGATTCCCACACGAAAGAACGGGACGGTTATTATTTTCGCCGGGGCACGTTTCTCCACATCCGATTATGGCAACGGCTCGGTGGACATGCGCTCGTTCCTGCTCAACGGGGCGTGCCTGAACGGAATGGTCCGGGAATCCGTCATGCGGCAGGTACACCTTGGCGGCAGGCTGCCGGATTCCCTGTCGCTGTCCCAAAAGACCTACGAACTGGACACGCAGACCACCGTATCGGCGGTTTCCGATTTGACAAGGGGATTATATAGCAAGGACACCATCATGCAGAAGGCAATCGAAATCCAGGGAGCGTCGGAAATAGACGTGGATTTCGACAAGGAACTGAAGAACCTGGTGCAGAAAGGTGCCTTGCTGAAAAACGAAGGCCGCGAGGTGGAGAAGCTGTTGATGAACAATAATCCCGAAGACGGAGTGACAGGCGGTGCCACACTTTGGAAACTGGCACAGGGAATCACCGCCTTCGCAAGGGAACAGCAGCCGGAACGCAGCCGCGAGCTGCATGAGATATCAGGACAATTGATGAACAGGGTAAAGGTGAATTGAGAAAGCAACACTATTGTATAACCAGGGCGGCCGCCGGTCGCCCATAATACTAAAGAACAATGAATAATATAGTATGCAGCAAATGCGGGTCAGACAACGTAAGATGTGAGGCGATGGTCAACCCCAACACGAAAGAGTTTGACCACTTCACGGACGAATCCTTTTACTATGGATGGTGCGAGAACTGCGGATTGGGAACCGCCCTGACCGATAAAGAGGAAATCAGGAAGGAAATCCGGGAACAATATGACAGGTTCAAGGAAGAAAACGGCTGCGAACCCCAATATGCGAATTGCAGGATTGTCCAAAGCGACAGCGGACAGGTGCGGGATGTGAGAATCATGCTTTCACCGGACACGGGCATGGCAGACAACGGCATTTTCTTTTATTGCCATACGTTGGAGGAACTCTTTGCACTGGCTATCCCCGGCAAGGGAAGTTTCACCCTTACGGAATGTTACAGTTTCGCCCTCCTGACAGAAAGGGAAGAGATGGAACGGCAAATCTTTAAATGTGAAGTGGACGGAAAGCACGTGACCGTAAGCGGCAGGGAAATACTGTTTTTCTATGGGCAGCATTATGGGATAAGGCCCGAAGAGCTGGAGCGATACGCTACGGAGTACTTCTGCCATATCAAGCATTACAGGGAACATGGCTACCCGTTATTGGACAGGTCGTTGGTGAAGGGAATACTGGAAAAAGAGGAACGGATGGCAAAGGGAGAAACCATATCTTTTGCCCTGCAAATTTCCTTTCTTTGGCATGTAAGGGTCACGAAAGAAGATGATTCCCGATATGCTCCCTACAGATATGCCCTGAATGCCTATTGCCTGGACAATCCGCAATGCTTTGACCGCAGGTACACCACTTTGGAGAAAGCCCTGCTTCATTGTCTGAACAGGTTCAATGAAAACGCCACAGTCAAAAACCGGTATCGTACAATGGAGGAATACCTTGCACAGAAGTAAGGACAGCCACAAAAGAGAGAAGCACTGCCGGCTGATGCGTATCATGCTTACGGTGCTTCCCTTTTAACTACTCTCAGGAACCATTCCGTTTTTTACGGGACATAGAACTGCTCAAACTCCTCTTTCCGCCTTCTTTCAATGCTTGGAATAACCTTTCCCCGGTAACAACGGAACGATATGTACTCCTTGTAAATGTCCCGGTCGCCGCTTTCCAATTTCTGAACCAGCCTGCTTTTGGGTATCTTTCCATCTCCGACCAGACGGTAACAACCTACATTAAAGCCCAATACACTAAGGAGCAAAGAATCTTTCCCATATTTACGGAACACCTTCAGACACCGTTCAAGGTCACATCTCAGCAGCGAATCCGCCTGTGCCTCACTCAGGTTCTCGGTCAGTTTCTCATGGGGGAGCAGGCGGTGTCCCCAACCGATATAGGGGTATTTCCCCCGGTGCCAACCTTCGAACTTATGAGTAGCTTATCATAATTTTGATTATGACAAGTAATATGTTATGTAAAGTGCGAGTAAAAGTTGGTTTATAATCA
>ENA-OUPZ01001174-OUPZ01001174.1-human-gut-metagenome-genome-assembly--contig:-NODE-1174-length-12838-cov-3.852851_pt1 | contig 12838 bp, 10 predicted proteins | sample MGYA00237941_ERZ548813 | MGnify/ENA primary metagenome ERZ548813 (study PRJEB26490, sample SAMN05194712) | human gut metagenome | biome: terrestrial biome; feature: human-associated habitat; material...
GGCCTAGACAGATGATCACTCAACGACATAACCCGGCTTATCGGTCTGCTTGCGTATTTAAGAATCAAATTGTATGATACATATAATATGATATTTAACCTGAGAAGGTTCAGTTCTGCTGGATTTTCCCAGGTTTTTGCTTTATTGGAAATTACTCCGTAATGTTCCGATAAAGCAAAAAACGCTCCGCGAGGATGCGACCAGATGGACAGGAAATTTTACCGGAAATTTCTGTTACAAAAAAAGTGGAAGCTGTATTCAGCTTCCACAATAAAATATCAATATTGTTATAAAAACAATGATTTGCAGAGACGAATTATTTATTTCTGTGACCGGAGTATTTCTCCTCACAATATTTACATCTGTAAACCTCATTCTCCTCATCTGCCAGAACAAACACCTGATCCAGTCCCTGCTCGATGGAAGTGATACAGCGGGGATTCTTACATCTGATCACGTTTACAACCTGCTTCGGAAGACGAAGGTCTTTTTTCTCAACGATCTTCTCATCCTTAATAATATTTACGGTGATATTGTGATCAATGAAACCAAGGATATCCAGATCCAGATCTTCAATCGGGCACTCAACCTTGATGATGTCCTTTTTGCCCATCTTATTGCTCTTTGCGTTCTTGATGATCGCAACAGTACAGTCAAGCTTGTCAAGCTTCAGGTCATGATAAATAGTCATAGCCTTGCCGGCCTTGATATGGTCTAATACGAAACCTTCACGAAGTGCTCCAACATTTAACATGGCAGTTCCACCTCCAATAATGTAAGAATCAGGGCCATACGAACATATACACCGTACTGGGCCTGTTTAAAGTATGCAGCTCTCGGATCGCTGTCCACTTCAACAGAAATTTCGTTAACACGAGGAAGCGGATGAAGAATGTACATGTCATCCTTTGCAAGGGAAAGTTTCTGCTTGTCCAGTATGTAGAAATCTTTCATACGAACATAGTCTTCCTCGTTGAAGAAACGCTCCTTCTGAACACGTGTCATGTAAAGAATATCAAGCTCCGGAATAGCATCCTCCAGACGTTCTACTTCTAGGAACTCGATGTTGTTCTTTTTCAGTACGTCTTCACGGATATAGCTGGGAATACGAAGCTCTTCCGGAGAGATCAGTACAAATTTAACATTGTTGTAACGAACCAGAGCCTCGCTCAGAGAGTGAACGGTACGTCCGAATTTCAGATCTCCGCACAGACCGATGGTAATGTTGTCAAGACGCCCCTTTAAGGAACGGATGGTAAGTAAGTCTGTAAGAGTCTGGGTTGGATGCTGATGACCACCGTCACCGGCATTGATAACAGGAATATTAGAAACCATAGAAGCTACCAGCGGAGCACCTTCTTTGGGATGACGCATAGCACAGATATCTGCATAGCAGGAAACAACACGAATGGTATCGGCAACAGTTTCCCCCTTCGCTGCGGAACTGGAATCTGCAGATGAGAAACCAAGAACCTTACCGCCAAGGTTCATCATAGCAGCTTCAAAGCTGAGACGGGTACGGGTACTTGGCTCATAGAAAAGTGTGGCAAGTCGTTTATCGTCACAGGTATGTGCGTATTTTTTGGGGTTTTTCTCAATATCGCTGGCAAGATCCAGAAGCTTCTCAAGCTCCGGAACACTAAGGTCCAGCGGACTCATTAAGTGTCTCATGATATACCTCCGTTATGAGTGTGTGGTTTTGGGGTAGAGTGTTACGGTTCACGAAAACTCTTTCAAAAAGGTTCTTCTGTGAGTGGTAACGCAAAATCTCTTCGACCTATCATATACTACTTGGAATGATTTTTCAAGAAGATTTTGTAAGTATTTTTTCGAAAAACAATCCAGTGAGAAACCAGACCGGGAGATAGTCCAGACGGATGACTCCTTTGTACTGATGGGGCACTCCGGAATAGTCCCAGGGGCACATGTGAAAAGCCTGCAGGATAGAACCGCTGGTAAATTCTGCCAGGTAAAATCCGGCAGTATAAAGGGAGCCTCGCAGAAGTGCCGGAAGGCTTTTCAGCTTTTTGTATACAGGCAGAATCAGGGATGCACAGCCATAAATGGGAAACATAAGAAGAGAGGTAGTCCCTTTCATGGACGCATCTCCCCGGAGCAGGGAATGGAGCCCGGTCCAGAGAATCTCCAGACACAAGCCGGTAAAACCACAGAAGAGAAAAGGGTATTTTTTCATATGCTTGGTCTCCTTGGGTAAAATGATAAAAATAACATTCCCATTCTTGCTAAATTTATGCTGCAAGGTTATAATGGAGAGAAAAAGATATTTGATAAACGAGGAGCTTTTATTATGAACTATCAGGAATGCCGTGCATATATCGATGATTCGGCGAAATACGGTTCCGTGCTGGGACTTGATAATATGCGTGAAATGCTGGACAGGCTTGGAAATCCTCAGGATGCAGTTCCTTATGTCCACGTAGCCGGAACCAATGGAAAGGGTTCCGTGATTGCTTATTTATACACCACCCTTACCCGGGTAGGCTATAAAGTGGGCAGATACATATCCCCAACTCTTTATTCTTACAGAGAACGTCTTGAGATTGCCGGCGAGAAGATCTCACAGGAAGATTTTGCAAAGTATGTGACAGAAATTTCCAGGTCAATTGACCAGATGACAGCGGTTGGCATGAATCATCCTACCCCTTTTGAGATTGAGACTGCAGCAGCGTTTTTGTATTTTAAGGAAGAAAATTGTGATCTGGTCCTTCTGGAGACCGGAATGGGCGGCAATCTGGATGCCACCAATATTGTGAAGAATACCAAACTGGCTGTGCTGGTTTCCATCAGCATGGATCATATGTCATTTCTTGGAAATACCCTTGGAGAAATCGCAGAGAAGAAGGCTGGAATTATCAAACCTGGCTGCCGGGTTGTGACCACAAAGCAGAAGCCGGAAGCGGCACAGGTGATTGCAGATACCTGCAACAAGCTTCATGTACCCTGTGTGGTATCTGACCCTGATGAGGCTGTTTTGGAAAAAGAGAGCGTATTCGGTCAGACCTTTTCTTATAAAGGAGAGGAATTTGCAATTTCCCTTGCCGGTGTTTACCAGAAAGAAAATGCAGTGCTGGCATTAAACGCCCTTGAAGAACTGGACAGACTTGGCTGGACTACTACCATGGAACAGCGGAAGGACGGTCTTCTCCACACAAGCTGGAAGGGAAGATTTACGGTTATCAATAAAAAGCCTCTTTTTATTGTAGACGGCGCCCACAATGCCGGAGCAGCCGACAAGATGGGAGAATCTATCCGACACTATTTTAATGGAAAAAAACTGATCTACATTATGGGTGTTTTTGCAGACAAGGAATATAAGATTGTCCTTGAAAAAACAGCTCATTTTGCGGAAAAAATCTATACCATAGAGACACCGGATAATCCCCGTGCACTGCCGGCAGAGGAACTGGCGAAGGCGGCAAGGGTATATAATTCCAGTGCCGAAAGTACAAAGAGCATAAAAGATGCTGTAGAAAAGGCGTTTTCCTGTGCAGGAGATGACGAGAACAGTGTGATTCTGGCATTTGGTTCACTTTCCTTTATTGGAGCGCTTACAGATGCGGTGGAAGAATATGTCGGATAAGTGTCAGGTACTGAAATGGCAGCGTGTTACTGGTCACGGAGTGAACAGTAATGGCAGTACATTGTGGAAATTGAAGTGTGCAGCAGCTGAATTTGCATGATTAAATACAAAAACTGGAGAGAAAACAATATGACAGATTTGCAGGAATGCAGACGAAAAATAGATGAAATTGACAATCAGATGGTGGAACTTTTTGAGAAGCGGATGAAGGTCTGCGAAGAGGTTGCAGAGTATAAGATCCATACCGGAAAGAAAGTGCTGGATCCGGAGAGAGAGCATGCCAAACTGGAAGAGATCAGGAAAAAAGCGCACGGTGAGTTCAACGAACTTGGAGCCCAGGAGCTTTTTCAGCAGATCATGGCCATCAGCAGAAAGCGTCAGTATCAGCTTCTCACCGAATATGGTCCGAAAGAAAAGGAAGACTTCCAAATGGTGGAGCAGCTTCCCAGAAATAATGTGACTGTTGTTTTCCAGGGGGTAGAGGGCGCCTACAGCTATGGAGCCATGCGCGCCTACTTTCAGGAAGACATTAAGAGCTATCATGTGAAGCTGTTCCGGGATGCCATGGAAGAAGTTGCAGCAGGAAGAGCAGATTACGCAGTCCTTCCTATTGAAAATTCCACAGCTGGGATTGTGACAGATATTTATGACCTTTTGACAGAATATAATCTGTTTATCGTGGGAGAGCAGATCCTGAAGGTTGAGCATGTGCTGCTTGGCCTGCAGGAGGCTGAGCTTTCCGATATTGCCGGGGTATATTCCCATCCTCAGGGGCTCGCCCAGTGTAAGGAATATCTGGAAGAGCATAGAGATTGGAAAACCACAGCAGTAACCAACACCGCCGCAGCGGCCAAAAAGGTCAGCGCAGATCAGGATAAGACTCACGCAGCGATTGCCAGCAGGGCTGCCGGAGAGATTTACAATCTGAAGGTTCTGGCAGAGAATATCTGCAAAAATGACAGCAATGTGACCAGATTTATTATTCTGGCAAAGAAACCGGTTTATGAGAATAACAGCTCCAGGATCAGTGTATGCTTCGAGGCACGTCATGCAAGCGGAACTCTTTACAATGTACTTTCCCATATGATCTATAATGGTCTGAATATGACCAAGATCGAGTCCCGGCCTATTCCGGGAAAAACCTGGGAATACCGTTTCTTCGTGGACTTCGAGGGAAATCTGCGGGACAGCGCGGTAAAGAATGCATTGCGGGGCATGGAAGCAGAGACTAGCTATTTGAAAATTCTGGGCAATTATTAAGATTATAGCTGCGAAGGCAGAGAGTGGCGGCAATTTCATTTATTGTTAAAATTAACCAAAGAATTTAAGAAGATTTTATCTGTTTTTAATATAAGAAAAGTAGAATGAAAAACGGTGCGAGTGCGTGAGCTTGTATATCCGAAAGTGTGCTGTTATGAATTGTGCGGACGGCAAAAAGGAGAAGAGACACGTAAATGCGTCATGGAATTGAGAGGAAACAAAAATGGCAAGAACAGAAGAATGTATCCTTTACCGCAATTTCGACAACGGTGAGGTACTGGACATAATGACATCACTGATGAACAACTATGAGGCTGGTGAAGAAGGCTTTGAGAATCGTAAAGAGGAATTTTTCCATATGGCAGGAAGCCTGGTGGAAATGGCAGGAATGTATGGGTTTTCCGGGAATCTGTGGCACACTTATCTGACGCAGCTTCTGGTCAATCACGAGAATGCATTCAGTACCGCTTCCGAGATCAGAGGGGCAGTGGAGGGAAGCATTAACCATCTGGCTCTTCATGATTTTGGAATTTTCAAAGAACTTTATGACTTTGATCTTGCTGTTTTTGACAGTGCGTTTGGAACAGACTGTGCTGATTTTCTCTGTAATTATGTGAATACAGGATGCAACAGCAAGGTATACAACCAGCGTATCTGCGACAGAATCTGTGATATGAGCAAAACACTGGCAGAGGCTTCTACAGTGGAAGAGTTTATGGCAGATATGGTGCAGTTCTACAAAGATTTCGGCGTAGGTAAGCTGGGATTGAACAAGGCATTTCGTATTGAGCATGGCAAGGATGGCAAGCCGGTGATCGCACCGATTACCAGAATCGCCCATGTGAATCTGGATGATCTGGTTGGATATGAAATCCCCAAGCAGAAGCTGATCGAGAACACGGAGGCTTTTGTAAGAGGAAGAAAGGCCAACAACTGCCTGCTTTTTGGTGATGCAGGAACTGGCAAATCTTCCAGCATCAAAGGTATCCTGAACCGTTATTATGACGAAGGACTTCGCATTATCGAGGTGTACAAGCACCAGTTTCAGGATCTGAATGATGTGATCGCACAGATCAAAAACCGTAATTACAAATTTATTCTTTATATGGATGATCTTTCCTTTGAGGAATTTGAAATCGAATATAAATATCTGAAAGCAGTGATCGAGGGCGGTCTTGAGAAAAAGCCGGACAACATCCTGATCTATGCAACCAGCAACAGACGTCATCTTGTTCGGGAGAAATCCGGGGATAAGCTGGAGGTGGCAGACGATGAAGATCTGCATTCCTCCGATACTGTGCAGGAGAAGCTCTCCCTGGTTTACCGTTTTGGCGTGCGGATTTATTTCGGTGCACCCAACAAGAAGGAATTCCAGAATATTGTTACTACACTTGCAGAGCGCTATGGTGTTACAATGCCTGCAGAGGAGCTTCTGACGAAGGCAAACGCCTGGGAGCTTTCTCACGGCGGTCTCACTGGAAGAACGGCGCAGCAGTTTATTGATCATGTTCTGGGAACAAGTGAGGAACAGTAAAAGATTACCAGAGATTATCTGAAATTTATGTCTGGAATGAAATAATCCTTGGCAGGAGGGAAAAACGTATGGCAGTGACCACATTTGCGGCAATTGATATCAGTTCTTATGAGATCACCATGAAAATTTTTGAATTTTCCAAAAAGGGTGGTTTCCGGACTGTGGACGATATCCGGTATCGTCTGAATCTTGGAGTAGGGGTATATTCCGGCGGAACCATGGAAGTGGATAAGGTAGATACTATTTGTGAAGTACTTAACGACTTTAAGAGGATCATGGCAGAGTACGGTGTGAAAGACTACCGCGCCTGTACCACAAGTGTTTTCCGTGAGATGAAGAATCCGCTGATTATCATTGAACAGATTTTCAGAAGAACCGGAATTCATGTGGAGGTTTTAAGCAATGCCGAGCAGCATTTTCTGGGCTATAAATCTATTGCGGCCATTGAGAATGGCTTTAAGAAAATGATCCAGAAAGGAACCGCTATTCTGGATGTGGGCGGTGGAAACCTGCAGATTTCCCTGTTTGACAAAGATGCGCTTGTAACCACCCAGAGCCTGAAAATGGGAAGCGTGCGTATCCGCCAACGTCTGAAGGAGCTGGAGAAAACCAATACGAATTATGCACAGCTGGTGGAGGAGTTTATCCGTAATGACCTGACCGGGTTTAAGCGTCTTTATCTGAAAGACCGCGAGATAAAGAATTTGATCCTTATGGGGGATTTTCTTACTGAGACTATTTTCCGTGAGGAGAGACAGGATAACATTATTACACGGGCTGAATTCGAGAAGCGGTATGAGAATACGGTTTATAAGACCGAGACTTCACTGTCAGAGGAAATGGATATTGATCCGGAGTATGCCGCTTTGATCGTGCCAACTATGGTTATCTGTAAAGATTTTATGGATCTTTTCAATGCAGAAGCGCTTTGGATGCCAGGTGTATCTCTTCTTGATGGCATTGCCTATGATTTCGGGGAAAAGAAGAATTTTATTAAGAGCGCACATAATTTTGAAAATGATATTCTGGTGGCAGCCAGAAACATTGCCAAACGTTATTCTACTGGAAAGGATCATATTAAGGGTACTACCGACCTTGCCCTGGCGATTTTTGACAGCATGAAGAAAGTTCACGGAATGGGAGACAGAGAGCGTCTGCTTCTTCAGATCGCAGTGCAGCTTCATGACTGTGGCAAATATATCAGTATGGGAGATGTGGCAGAGTGCTCCTATCAGATTATTATGGCTACGGAGATCATCGGACTTTCCACAGAAGAACGTCAGATCATTGCAAATGCGGTGCGCTACAATACCACAGAATTTGTTTATTACAGCGAGATCGCAGGAGAAGTCGGAATGGATCGTTCCGTATATCTTTTGATCGCCAAGCTGACTGCAATCCTTCGTATTGCAAATGCCATGGACCGCAGCCATTATCAGAAGGTGGAATCGTTGAGAGTGGTACTGAAGGACAGAGAACTGCAGATGATCATAGATTCCAGCCGTGATATTTCACTGGAGCTTGGTTTGCTTCGTGATAAAGTGAAGTTCTTTGAAGAAGTTTTTGGAATTCGCCTTGTTTTAAAACGGAAACGCAGAGCGTAAGCGGAGGAGGATAAATATGGATCTTAGCAGATATGAAAAACCGGAATACTATGTGAACCGTGAACTGAGCTGGCTGAAATTTGATGAGCGTGTTCTGAGTGAAGCACGTGATAAAAGTCTGCCATTATTTGAACGGCTGAAATTTTTAAGCATTACATCTTCCAATCTGGATGAATTCTTTATGGTGCGTGTGGCATCACTGAAAGATCAGGTACATGCAGGCTATAAGAAAAAAGACATTGCAGGCATGTCTTCGGAGGAACAGCTGAAGGAAATCAGCAGCCAGACACATGAGCTTGTACGTGTGCAATACAGCACGTTTAACCGTTCTGTACTTCCGGCACTGGAAAAAGTGGGCCTTCATCTTGTAGCAGAACATGAAGACCTGACAGTGAAACAGGCAGAATTCGTGGATCGCTATTTTGAAGATAACGTATATCCTGTGCTGACACCGATGGCAATGGATTCTTCCAGACCATTCCCACTGATCCGCAACAAGACATTGAATATCGGTGCGCTGATCGCCAAGAAAAGTAACAAAAAGCATGCCAAAGAACTGGAATTTGCAACAGTCCAGGTACCGTCTGTGCTGCCGAGAATCGTAGAGATCCCTTCTGAAAAGAACGGTGAGAGAACCGTGATCCTTCTGGAAGAGATCATTGAGCGCAATATTGGTAAGTTGTTTCTGAGTAATGATGTAGTCTGTGCGCATCCATACAGAATTATGAGAAATGCAGATCTGACGATTGACGAGGATGAAGCAGAAGATCTGCTGGTTGAGATCCAGAAACAGCTGAAAAAGCGTCAGTGGGGTGAAGTGATTCGCCTGGAAGCGGAAGAAAAGATGGATAAACGTCTTCTGGGTATTCTTAAAGAAGAGTTTGAGATTAAGGATACAGACATTTATAATATTCCGGGTCCGCTGGATCTGACTATGCTGATGAAGGTTTACGGAATGGAGGGCTTTGATGAATACAAGAGTCCGAAATATACACCGGCTCCGGTTCCGGAATTTCAGAATGATAAAGATATTTTCCAGGTGATCCGAGAAGGAGATGTATTTCTGCATCATCCATATATGAGCTTTGATCCGGTTGTGGATTTTGTACGGCAGGCAGCAAAAGATCCGGGTGTACTTGCAATCAAACAGACTCTGTATCGAGTTAGTGGACATTCTCCGATCATTGCAGCGTTGGCGCAGGCGGCGGAAAATGGCAAACAGGTTTCTGTTCTGGTGGAACTGAAAGCAAGATTTGACGAAGAGAATAATATTGTCTGGGCCAAAATGCTGGAAAAGGCAGGATGCCATGTTATTTATGGACTGGTTGGCTTAAAGACGCACAGTAAGATCACACTGGTGGTACGCAGAGAAGAGACAGGAATCCGAAGATATGTACATCTGGCAACCGGTAACTATAATGATTCTACAGCAAAACTATATACAGACTGTGGTATTTTTACCTGTGATGAACGTTTTGGAGAAGATGCAACGGCTGTATTTAATATGCTTTCCGGATATTCGGAGCCGAAGAAATGGAATCGTCTGATTGTTGCACCAATCTGGATGAAAAACCGTTTTCTGCAGCTGATTGAACGGGAAGCAGAACATGCAAAACAGGGTAAACCAGCGGAGATCACGGCGAAGATGAATTCTCTGTGTGATCCTGCAATCATTGCGGCACTCTATTATGCATCTTCCTGTGGAGTACAGATCAATCTGCTTGTTCGGGGTATCTGCTGCCTGAGAACCGGTATACCAGGTATCAGTGAAAATATCCACGTGCGTTCGATCGTTGGAGAATTTCTGGAACACAGCCGTATTTTCTATTTCAAAAATAATGGAATTGATGAAATCTATATGGGAAGCGCTGACTGGATGCCACGAAATCTTGACCGCCGTGTGGAAATTGTATTTCCGGTAGAAGATGAACGTATTAAGAAAGAAATCCTGCATGTACTGGATCTGGAATTCCGTGATAATGTAAAGGCGCATATTCTGCAGCCGGACGGCACTTATGAAAAACAGGACAAGAGAGGAAAGGTTATTGTGAATTCCCAGATGGAATTCTGTAAGGAAGCACAGGCAAAAGCCAAAAAACAGAAGCATGAAGAGAAAAAACATGCTCGTGTATTTATCCCGGCAGAACCTGTGGCTGATCCGGAAGAATGATTTTCGAATCAGAAATGAATGAGAGGAAAGAGAAAAAATGAATAACGAAAAAGAAAGCTTTCTGAAAAGAAAGAATGTGATCATATCCTTCAAAAGGTATGGCATTGATGCAATGGGCTCTATGGCATTGGGCCTTTTTGCGTCACTTCTGATCGGTACGATCATAAATACGATCGGACAGAATGTGTGTCCGGGAAGTTTTGTGTCAGAAAAGCTGCTTGAGATTGGCGGTTATGCGACCAGTGTGACCGGTGCAGCAATGGCACTTGCAATTGGGCATGCACTTCAGGCACCACCATTGGTTATGTATTCGCTGTGTGCGGTCGGAGCTGCCTGTAATGCAATTGGTGGTTCCGGTGGTCCGTTGGCGGTGTTTTTTGTCGCAGTGATCACATGTGAGATCGGTAAACTGGTATCTAAGGAAACAAAAATAGATATCATAGTGACGCCGGCAGTGACTGTGATCGTTGGAGTGGTTCTTGCGATGCTTCTTGCACCGGTCTGCAAAAATATCTGTGATGCACTTGGAGCATTTATCGGATGGGCAACAGATCTTCGTCCGTTCTGGATGGGAATGATCATCTCTGTGGTCGTTGGAATCGTGCTGACACTTCCAATCAGCTCAGCGGCAATCTGCGCTGCGGTAGGAATCAGTGGAGGAGCAGTGCTTGCAGGACTTGCTGACGGCAGTGTGACAATGGAAGTCTGGAATGGTCTGGCACTTGCAGGTGGAGCTGCGACAGCAGGATGTTGTGCACATATGCTTGGCTTTGCAATCCTAAGCTTTCCGGATAATGGAGTTGGCGGATTTGTGGCACAGGGACTTGGAACTTCCATGCTTCAGGTTCCGAACCTTATGAAGAAACCTGTCCTGTGGCTGCCACCGGTGATCACTTCTGCGATTACAGGGCCGATTGCCACCTGCGTGTTCCATATGAGAAACAACGGACCGGCAATTTCTTCCGGAATGGGTACTTCCGGACTGGTAGGACCAATCGGAGTTGTTACCGGATGGACACAGATGCCGGAAGGATACCAGACAGGAGCGTTTGAGTGGATTGGCATGATTTTGATCTGCTTTGTACTTCCGCTTCTGATCACATGGGTGATCGGCAAGATTTTTCGTGCCAGAGGAATTATCAAGCCGGGTGATCTCAAGATAGACCTGGGCTAAAATAAGCGAAAAAACTGCTTTTTTGAAATTTTTAAAAAAAATTAAAAAAAGGCTTGCATTTTCCGATAAGCTGATATATACTAAGCAAGTCGGTTGACGCAAGGCCAGTTGGTCAAGGGGTTAAGACGTCGCCCTCTCACGGCGAAAACACGGGTTCGATTCCCGTACTGGCTGCTCTAAATATACAATAAGATGACTCGAACGGTTGGTTCGGGTTATTTTTTTGCCCGAAAATCATAAAAGAATAGTATTTGACTTTTTACGGACAAATCATGTATGATATAGAACAAATGTTTGAAGATGGAAATATGAAAGAAAGGAAAAGAGCCATGGCAAAAAAGGAAACTTATGATGCGGGGAGCATATCTGTTCTGGAAGGACTGGAAGCAGTCCGCAAACGTCCTGGTATGTATATCGGAAGTGTCTCTCGAAAAGGACTGAATCATCTGATTTATGAGATTGTTGATAACGCAGTGGATGAGCATCTGGCAGGATACTGCAGTCAGATCCATGTGGTGCTGGAAAAAGATGGTTCCTGTACCGTAACAGATAATGGCCGGGGAATTCCGGTGGATATGCATGAGAAAGGGATGTCTGCGGAACGTCTGGTATTTACGACACTTCATGCAGGTGGTAAATTTGACAATTCTGCTTATAAAACAAGCGGTGGGCTCCATGGAGTCGGATCTTCCGTTGTGAATGCACTTTCTACTTATCTGGATATCAAGGTAAGCCGTGATGGATATGTACATCATGACCACTATGAACGTGGAATTCCTACGATTGAACTGGAGAACGGACTTCTTCCGAAACTTGGCAGGACAAAAGAGACCGGAACCTGCATCAATTTCCTGCCGGATCCGGAAATCTTTGAGAAAACACGTTTTTCTGCTACAGATGTTAAGAGCCGTCTTCATGAGACTGCTTATCTGAATCCGGAGCTGACGATCATTTTTGAAGATCTGCGTGGAACAGAGCCGGTCAAAGAAGAGTACCATGAGCCGGAGGGTATTGTGGGCTATATCCGTGACATGAATCACAGTACAGAGGCGCTTCATGAACCTGTTTATCTCAAAGGAGAAGCAGATGGGATTCAGGTGGAAGTTGCTTTTCAGTATACAAATGAATTCCGTGAGAATGTTCTTGGATTCTGTAATAATATCTACAATGCAGAAGGTGGTACACATCTGACCGGATTTAAGACAACATTTACAACAGTTATGAACACGTATGCCAGAGAAATCGGTATTCTCAAAGATAAAGATCCGAATTTTACCGGTGCGGATATCCGTAATGGAATGACGGCAGTCGTATCAATCAAGCATCCGGCACCTCGCTTTGAGGGTCAGACAAAGACAAAGCTGGATAACCAGGATGCAGCCAAGGCAACAGGAAAAGTACTGGGAGAGCAGCTGGTCCTGTATTTTGACCGTAATCTTGAAACATTGAAAATGATTCTTTCCTGTGCGGAAAAGGCAGCGAAGATCCGTAAGAC
>ENA-OUPZ01001188-OUPZ01001188.1-human-gut-metagenome-genome-assembly--contig:-NODE-1188-length-12671-cov-13.876506_pt1 | contig 12671 bp, 10 predicted proteins | sample MGYA00237941_ERZ548813 | MGnify/ENA primary metagenome ERZ548813 (study PRJEB26490, sample SAMN05194712) | human gut metagenome | biome: terrestrial biome; feature: human-associated habitat...
TCTGCCGTACCTCGCTCGCCGTATCGGCACTTAGAATTATGCGGTATTGCCCTAAAAGTAAAGAATAAAAATAAAAAAGCCCCGCCTGCCGGGCAGAACATTCTGCATCCGGCAGGTGGGGCTTTTGGTTGTTGCAAATAGATAAATGAAAATTTACTGCCTTTTCTGCATCCGCAGCAGGCTGTACGGCATCAAGGGCGTGGCACAGGGAATGGTATACTGCATCATCGGGTGCGGGGTGGCATCCACCGCTTCCCCTTCCGCGTTTTTGATCCATTCAGGGGTTACGGGCACGACCGAACCATCTGGCTGCAAAATTTCCAGCGAATCTCCCAGGCAGAACTTGCTGCGCTGGGTGCAATGGGCAACGCCGTCTTCCCACGAATCCACAGTGCCGATGAAATCCCAATCTCGCACATAAGTATGGCTGGGCGTCTGCAGGGCTTTCTCTTTGCCAAAATAGAAACCGGGTGAATAATGGCGGTGGCTGGTACGGTTCAGCTCATCCAGCACGGAATCCGGTAAATCAAACGTATCACTGGCGGGGTTTGCCAGGTACTGGTCCAGCGCTTTGCGGTAAGCGGCGGTAACGGACGCAACGTAATAGAACGTTTTGGCGCGCCCCTCAATTTTCAGAGAATCCACACCAGCCTTGCAGATCAGGTCCAAAAACGGTGCGGTGCATAGGTCGTTGGCGTTCAGGATGTAGCTGCCTTCCTCATTTTCGCCAATGGGCATATACTGGCCGGGGCGGTTTTCTTCTACAAGATAGTATTTCCAGCGGCAGGGCTGGGCACATTCGCCGCGGTTGCCGCTGCGCCCGGTCATATAGCTGGAAAGCAGGCACCGACCAGAAACGCTCATGCACATGGCGCCGTGCACAAAGGCTTCCAGTTCCAGCTCCGGCGGGGTGTTATCGCGGATCTGGGCAATATCGGTCAGGGTCAGCTCGCGCGCCAGCACCACACGCTTGGCGCCCAGGTTGTAGGCCATGGTTGCAGCAGCATAATTGGTGATGCCTGCCTGGGTGGAAAAATGCACATCCACATCCGGAGCATACTGTTTGGCAAGGCTCAGTACGCCAAGGTCCGCAATGATAAAGGCATCCACCCCGGCTTCGGCCGCGTCCTTGATATACTGCGGCAGCTCGGAAAGTTCATCGTTGGTGGGCAGGTTGTTCAGGGTCAGGTATACTTTTTTGCCGCGAGCATGGGCAAAAATGCAGCCATCATGAAGCTCGCCAATGGTCAGGTTGACCGGTGCGGCGCGCATGCCAAAGCGCGGCAGTGCGCAGTATACGGCATCGGCACCATACATGACGGCATATTTCAGGGCTTCAAGGCTGCCGGCAGGCGACAGCAGTTCCGGACAGGACAACATAAGATAACGGCTCCTTTGTTCAGTGAAGTTCAGCTTTTATCAGCCCCAACCGGCGATGATGCAGTTCTGATGATGTTCGTCTGCCGTTTTGGCATAGAAATATTCGCCAGGGTGGTCGCCGTTCGGGTTGCCGGTAACAAAGAAATAATAGCCTTCGTCCAGATATTCCTGGTCGGGGTTCAGCGCGGCGGCAATGGCATCAATACCGGGATTGGTGATGGCACCGGCGGGCAGGCCGCTGATGCGGTAGGTGTCGTAATGAGCAAGCACATCATCCGGAACAGCACCTTGTTCCGGCCAGCCGTAATAAGCGGCGGTGGGCGAATTCCACAGGTAGTTATTGTCGCTATCGTTCATGATATAGCTGCTGGCATTGGATTCCAGCTTATGCTCTGCCCACTGCGGGTCATCGGATTCCAAACGATTGTGGAAGCAGGCGGAAACCTTGGCGTCTTCTGCGGGCATACCGGCTTCTTCCTGAATAAAGCTGGCCAGAATGACAACATCATTCATTGTGGTGCCCTTTTCGCTGATGGTATCCCACAGGTCGGAAGTTTTGGCGTCGAATTCCTTATAGAAGGTGTTGACGTAATTATAGACCGAGTCATCGGTGAAGAACTCGTAAGTGTCCGGGAACAGGTAGCCCTCGCACTTCATCAGGCGGCCTTCGGTATCCGGGATGGCATTCCAGAAATCATACTGGCTGAAATCGGAACCATCCTCGCCGTTGGCGCAGGCAAGGAAATCATCCACCGAGCACAAGCCATTTTCTTCCATCTTCTGGGCAATAGCAACGGCTGTGTAGCCTTCGGGGAATGTGATGGTAATGGTCTTGCGCTTGACCTGCTGCACGCTGAGGGTTTTCAGGATCGTGTTATAATCCATGCCGGAGCGCAGGGTGAAATCGCCATACTGCAAACCGGAAGCGCGGCCGCTGTATTTGGCATACAGCTTGAACAGCCAGTCATACTGGATGACGCCATCCTCTTTCAAAACGTTTGTGATGTCTGCAACAGAGGAACCCTGTTCAATGGTAACGGTCTGCTCCGGGCCGAGTTCGCCGTTGCCGGCAACTTCGCCGTAGAACTGGAACACTTTCCAGCCGCCGATGCCGACGATAGCCAAAATGACAACAAGAACCACAAGCCCAATGGGAAAACGGCGGCGGACGGGTTCATCATCGTCATCCTCTGCGTACTCGTCTGGACCTTCGGCGTCTTCGTACAGGTCCTGCGGGTCAGGATCAGGCTGCACCGGGCGCTTTGGTGCGGGGGCTGGCGCAGCATGATAAGCCTGGCGCGACTGCGAGCCCTTGTCCTGGGAATCACCACGATTGATTTTCATTCCAAATCTCCTTTACCAGGCAGCAGAACTGCCCTGTTTCACGTATGCACGGTCTTACAGCAACAGGCGGAAATAAACGTCCGTAACGGGGAACGGCTGCCCAAGGTAACAAATCATGCCGTAACCACAGCGCTTACCCTCGCCCAGGTACAAAAACTGATTTTCCGCCAGCAGCAGCCGTGCTTTGGTCAGACCGGTATGTTCCCGCGCGGCCTGCAGCAGAATATCAGCCGAATGGTCGTTATCGGCCTGCAGCTCCATAAAAAGCAGCTCGTCCTTTTCCTGGCAATAGAGGCCGTAACCGCGCTGGTTGGAAACAATGGTCATACCGCGGCGGTAGAGCCGGGTGATCATGGTGTTCATGCTGCTTTCCGGCAGGGCGATGCAGGCGGGCTGGTAGCGCATGCGGGTGTCGATCAATTTGCGGACTGTCAGGTTATCAAACTCTGCTCGTGCCCACAAATTGTGTTCAATGGGCTTGCGGATGATGCGCAGCGGGAAGCGCCCCTGAAAATTCAGCTGGGAAAACGCTTTTGCGGCTCGCGTGCTTTGCGGTGCCGCCACAGCGAAATCACACCCTTTGGCGGAAAAGGCGCGCAGGCAGGTTGCCAGCAGTTTGGGCATCAGCCCGCGCCCCTGCAGGGACGGGTCCGTTGCCATGCAGCAGAGCCATACGCCGTGGTGGTGCCCGCATTCCACTGGAACCGCACCAATCATGGCGGCCGGGATGGGCTTTGCACCGGGGGCCGGGTCCCGGGCAAGGATCAGGATATTATCCAACCCCACAATTCCACAAAGCCAGTCCAAAGCATCCTGGCGGGTTCCGCCATACGTTTTGCGGCGGAACGCAACCATCTGCTCCAAATCAGCTTCCGTTGCTTTGCAAAGCATGTTCTATCCCCTCCTTGCCGTATTCAACGTGTGACTTTTGCTGCCAACGGTTTTAGCTCAAAATCCGCTCCAGGTATGCCATCACTTCGGACTGAATATCCTCCGGCGTGCGGATGGTTTTCTGGCCGTCTACCGTTGTGGTACACTCAATGCGGTGCCAGCCCAGCTTGCGTGCGCAGTATTCAGCGGCGGCGCGGGAACGGGCCAGGTATTCGGTATCGCGTTCCTGAATATCTTTTTTGCTTTCATCGCCGTGGTAGCGCTGCGCAATCAGGCGCTGGCTGACATCGGGATCAACCGCAAGGTATACAACCGCATCCGGCGCAGGCAGGCCGAGCTTTTTGTACTCGAACTCAAACAGCCACTCCAGAAAACCATCCCAGTGCATCGGCGGCAGTTTGGAACATTGGTGAACAGCGTTGGAGGTGGTGTAACGGTCAGAGATGATTAGCCCATTCTGGCGGTAGACATTGCCCCACCTGGTTTTGTAGCTGGCAAAGCGGTCAACAGCATAAAACGTTGAAGCTGCATAAGCGTTCACGTCATCCGGGCGCTGGCCGAACTCGCCGGAAAGATACATCTTGACCAGTGCGGAGGACGGACTGTCATAATCTGGGAAGCTGATTTTCAGCGGGTCATACCCTTTGCTATGCAAATTCTGGCAGGCAAGTTCTGCCTGTGTGCCCTTGCCGGAACCATCCAGGCCTTCAAAAATAATCAGTTTACCCATGGTTTTCAGCCTCCTGTTTCAGTGTTGCATATTTATCACGCACGGCGTTCTGCTTGCCGCAGCACATACCGCCCTCCGGGCAGGGACCCGCCAGGCAGCGGGGACCAGCTGCGGCAAAAACATGCGGCGCAAGCGGGTATACAAGGCGCAGCATTTCATCGGCAACGGCGCGGATCTCCCACTGGGCACGGTTGCAGCAGCGCAGGTTGAAAAAGTTGTTCAGGCTGCGGCAGTTCATGGTCATTACCATTTTTGTCTCGCAGGCGTTGGGCAATACAAAGCGGGCGTCCTCGTTTGCCATTTTGCTGGCTTTGGCGCGGGCGGTCTTTTCCGGCATGCCCTGCTCCATCAAGGTGTGGGTATGCTTTTCTTCCAGTGCTTTGACCAGCTCCAGGTAGTGTTTGGCATCGGCGTTCATTGCATCAATAAAAGCCGCTTTGGCCGCAGGGTCAGCCTCAATTTCCGGGGGAATCACATAACGGAAATCTTCCAGCCGCACATAGCGCTGGCTCTGAACACTGAAACTTGCAATGCGGTGACGGGTGACCTGTGCCAGAAAGGTGCGGGAAACGCCCTCAATGCCAAAGGTAAAGCTGGCATGTTCAATGGGGCTGGCGTGGCCGAAGTCATTCAGCTTTTGCAAAAAGGCTGCGGTCTTTTCCGGTGTTAGGCCATCCAGCAGGGTTTCGATATGTGCATCAGAATAGCACAGCTTGGCGGCTGCGGCAATGGTCTTTTCGGGGTCATTGGTGTGGGCGATCAATGTTACAAGCATGGGCCCGTTCCCTCTTTTCCTTTTTTATCAGTGGTTTATTCTTCGCTGGTCAGCTTGGTCAGCGGGGCGTAATTGGCCATTGTTTTTTTGATGCCAACGCGGTCAAACTGGATTTCTACAATACAGTCCCCCGCAACCGGCGTTACTTTCAGCACCTTGCCGCGGCCAAACACCTTGTGGTCCACAAGGTCCCCGGCTGCAAAGTTGGCGGCCTTTTTGCGTGCGGGTGCGGCGGGCGCAGTGGTAACGCCACCGCCCGCCGGAGCAACCGGAGCACCGGAATGATGGTTGACGCGGCTACTGCCATACCCGGCGCCAAAGCTACTGCTTTGGACCGTGTGGCGGCCGCCGGGGTAGTTCGGGCTTTCGTGCCCGCCGGAAGCAAACCCACTTTGGAAGCCGCCGGCATACTTGCTGCCAAAGCCGCCGCGGTTGTATTCACTGTTCAGATACCCGCGGGAAGCCCCGGAGTATCCGCTGCGCCCGCCGGGAACATTGGTGCTGTAGCTGCCGTACCCGGCGCCAAAACCGCCGCTGTAAGCAAGCTCTGGGCTTTCGGTTTCGTCCATCACATTGGGGTCAATCTCATCCAAAAAACAGGAAGGCGGGTTGCGGCGCGTCTGGCCGAAAATCATACGGCTGCGGGAGGAAGAAAGATACAGCTCTTTCTTGGCGCGGGTAATACCGACATAGCACAGGCGGCGCTCCTCTTCCATTTCTTCCTCGCTGTAGCGAGCAAGGTCACCGGGGAAAACGCCATCCTCCATACCAATGATAAACACATACGGGAATTCAAGGCCCTTGGCGCTGTGCATCGTCATCAGGGTAACGGAATCAGCATCTTCATCATAGGAATCAAGGTCTGCAATCAGGGCAACTTCTTCCAAGAAACCGGAAAGGGTTGCGTCTTCCCCGTTCTGCTCCGCATAAGTCTTTACGGAAGAAATCAACTGGCCCAAGTTTTCCAGCCGGGTCTCGCCCTCTTCTTTCTGCGCTTTCAGCATGGCTTCGTATCCGGTCTTGCGGATCACTTCACCGGCAAATTCATCCAGCGGAAGGGTGACGGAAAGATCACACAGTTCACGGTACATGGAGTAAAACGCGTTCAGCGCGCTGGCGGCACGGCCCAGTGCGGGATAAGAAGAAGCCTCCCGGATGATCTCCATCATCGGCACGCCGTTGGCGGCGGCCAGTTCCCCGATCTTATCAATGGTGGTGGCACCAATCTTTCGTGCAGGTTCATTGATGATGCGGCGCAGGCGCACGTCGTCCCGCGGGTTGACCACAACGGCCATGTAAGAGTTGATATCCTTGACTTCCTTGCGGTCAAAGAAGCGTTGGCCACCCACAATGCGGTACGGGATACCGGCACGGGCAAAATAAGTTTCGATGGGGTTGGACTGCGCATTCATGCGGTACAAAACGGCATGGTCTTTTAAGGAAGCACCATTTTTCAGGTTCTGGCCAATAACCTCGGCCACATGGCTGGCCTCATCCTGTTCCGAAGCAGCCGTATAATGGTGAACTTTGTCACCATCGCCGTTCTGGGTCCACAGGGTCTTGCCCTTGCGGCCGTTGTTGTTCTTGATGACGCTATTGGCCGCATTCAGAATGTTGGAGGTGGAACGGTAGTTCTGCTCCAGGCGGATGGTTTTGGCCCCGGCAAAAACTTTTTCAAAGTTCAGGATATTTTCAATGGTAGCACCGCGGAACTTATAAATGCTCTGATCGTCATCGCCAACAACGCATACATTGTTGGAACCACCGGCCAGCAGGCGCACCAGGTGGAACTGGGCCACGCTGGTATCCTGGTATTCGTCCACCACGACATAGCGGAACTTCTGCTGGTAGTATTCCCGCGCTTCGGCATCGGTTTTCAGCATCTGCACGGTATGGAAAATCAGATCGTCAAAGTCCATGGCACCAGCCGTGCGCAGCCGGTTGGAATAGGCGGTATAGATTTTGGAAATCAAAGCAGCCTTGGTATCGCGCGGCGCTTCGGCGGCGACATCTTTGGCGGAAAGAAGTTTATCTTTGTAACCGCTGATCTGGGAGATGGCTGATTTGACCGGCAGGAACTTGTCATCAATCATCAGTTCTTTGTAGATCTGCTTGATGACACGCTGCTGGTCGTCGGAATCGTAAATCGTAAAGCTTTTGGGAAAGCCAATGCGTTCGGCATCGCGGCGCAGGATCCGTACACAGGCAGAGTGGAAAGTGGAGGCAAATACATCCCCGCCCATGGTATCGCCCAGCATGGCTTTCAGGCGTTCTTTCAGCTCTCCGGCGGCTTTATTGGTAAAGGTAATGGCCAGCACATTCCACGGGCGGGCCGGGGCAACGCTCATCAGCGGCATCAGGGACTGCGGAACCGGCTGGCCGCACATGATGGCGGTGCGCAGCTGCTCCAGATCACTCTGCGCAACCGGGCGGCTGACCTCTTTGGAGCCATAGGCGCGGCCAAAACGGATGATATTGGCAATGCGGTTGACCAGAACGGTGGTTTTGCCGGAGCCGGCACCTGCCAGGATCAGCAGCGGGCCTTCGGTGGTAAACACAGCCTGCTGCTGCACCGGGTTCAGCTTAGTAAAGCGGGAAGCGATATAGCGGTCCCGCAGGGCCAGAAATTCAGTGGTAATGGTATCGGGCATAATGAACCTGTCCTTATATTATATGGCAGAACCAGCCCGGAACCATGCAGGGCTGGGAATTTTGGCAAACGCTGTATAGTATAGCACACTTTTGCCGGATAGAAAAGTAGGCTGGCGGAGGTATCCGCAGAAAATCATACTTTTTACAACCTGCACAAAAGCTGCGCTTTAATTGGAAAAACCTTCTGGGGATTGCAGTCGGTTATGCCACGCTCTGGGGGTGGCATCGCGGAAACCGGCTGTCAGGTATTGGCCCAGCGTTAAGCTGGCTGCGGTTCCGCGTGCCACACAGTTGATGGGGTCTGGTGCGATGGCAACATCCACATGCAGCTCCCCGGCAATATAACCAGCCAGGCCACGCAGCATGGAGCCGCCGCCAGTCAGCAGAATGCCGTTCTTGGCAACATCAGCGGCCAGTTCCGGCGGGGTGCTTTCCAATACATTGCGGGCAGTGGCGGCAATGCGGGCGGCCAGTTCCTGCACGGGCAGATACAGGTCCCGCGTATAGACAAGGCGGCGGGCGGGCAGGTTGGTCTCCCAGGAATGACCACGGATCTCCATTACGCCCTCAAACTCGCTTTTGGTGCAGCAGGCAACCTGCTTTTTCAGCGCTTCGGCGGTTAGAGGGCCGATGGCAATGTTGAATTTTTCCTGAACATACTGGGCAATGCACTGGTCAAAAGCGTTGCCGGCGACCGGCAGGCTGGCGGCGCGCACCCGCCCACCCATGCTGATCACGGCGATATCCGTGGAGCCGCCGCCGATATCAATCACCATGCAGCCCATGGGTTTGCGGATATCCAGCCCTGCGCCAAGGGCGGCGGCGACAGGCTCATCCACAAGGAAAACCTGCCGTGCCCCGGCTGCCATGACGGCTTCTACCACAGCGTCAGCTTCAATGCCGGTAATGGCTGCCGGAACGCAGACCGATACGCGCGGCTTGATGATGCGCGAACGGCATACCTCATTGATAAACCGCACGATTAGTTCGTTTGTCATGCGGTGGTCCTGAATAATACCGTCCCGCAAAGGGCGGATGATATCAATATAAGAAGGCACACGCCCCACCATGCGCAGGGCTTTGTCCCCCACTGCCAGAATGGTGCTGCTGCGGATATCAACAGCACCAATGCTGGGCTGATGGAACACAACTCCCTGTTCCTGTGTGGCAATGATAATGGAAGTTGTGCCAAGATCAAGGCCGATATCATATTGCTTCATGTTTATCTGGTACTCCTTGCTGCCAGAAGCAGCACTTTGTTATCTATTGTGAATTGCCATCAACCATCCGGCAGATAAAAGTTATTTGCTTTCTTTTGGTGTTCCGGCGGCACCGTGGCTTTTGGGCATCAGTTCCGTCGCTGCAACACACACGCCGTCCACACTCACAGCACCACCCTCCAATAGCGCTTTGGCGCAGGCAGAGATGGTGGCACCAGTGGTGATCACATCATCCAGCAACAGCAGCCGCATTCCGGAAAGGTCAACCCCAGTACGGCAGGCGTAAGCATCCTTGACATTGGCAAAGCGCTTTTGCTGGTCCAGCGATTTTTGCGGTAAAACCTGCCGGGTCAGGCACAGCGGCTGGATGACCGGAATGTGCAGGATGCGCCCAAGGCGCTGCGCTAGCAAAAGGGGCATATTTTCCGCGCGGTTCTTCTTTACGCGCGGCGGCACCGGAACAATGGCGCTGTACAGCGAAATGCCGGATAGATTCTCGTATACCGGGCGGTACCCTGGGGCACGGGCGGGCTGTGCACCAAAAATCAGCACAGCCATCAAATCCGCCAGTTCTCGCGCATACCAGGGGTTGCCGTTCTCCTTGCAAAGCAGGATAGCATGGCGCACACTGTCTGCATAGTAAAAGGCAGCTGCGCAGGTGTTGACAGCGTAAAAGGCGTGCTCCGTTACAGGCAGACGCGGTGGAAGATGCCGCAGACGCTCGGCTTCCGGTATACAGGAACGGCACACGGCGGCTTTCCAGGCGCTTTGCTCAAGTACCGTGCCGCACAGCGGGCAGTGCCGCGGATAGGCAAGGGCCAGCAGCGGTTCCAGAGCCGTTCGCCCACGGTCCAGCCAATCCAGAGATATGCGTTTTCTCTGTTTCATCTGCGTTTTTCAGCCGGAGTGACTGCCTCGCGCAGCAGGTAGCGCAGCCCGCTGTAACGCATGTTCTGGCGCACATTATCCACCATGGCCTGCTCGGTGCGCCGGGTTCCCGCCAGAATGCACAGGCGGCGTGCGCGGGTAACCCCGGTGTACAACAAGTTGCGGTAACAAAGGCGCGCGGGTACATCTGCCACAGGCATAATGACGGCCGGAAATTCAGAACCCTGGCTTTTGTGCACTGTTACAGCGTAAGCGGGTTCCAGCTCGGCAAGCTGGTCAGCACCGTAAATATACTTTCGGTCATCCATCTGTACCGTCACAGCACGGCTTTCGGGGTCAACGGCAGTAATAATACCCATATCCCCGTTATAGGCACCCACACCGGCTTCGGCACCGTCCCGCTCATAGGGAATGTCATAATCGTTTTTGATCTGCATTACCTTGTCGCCACAGCGCAGCACACGGCCGCTTTGCTCCCAAATGATCTGCGGCTTATCCGGTGCAGGCGGGTTCAAAATGGCCTGCAGGCGGCGGTTCAGTTCTACGCTCCCGGTGGGGCCAACCTTGGTGGGGCAAAGCACCTGGATGTCCCGCACGGGGTCATAGCCATAACTTTTGGGCAGCCGGGTACTGATCAGGTCGCAGATCAGCCTCTGGCAGGCAAGACCGGTGGATTCGATCATGAAAAAGTCATCATCCCGCCCGCCTTTTATGGGCATCTGCCCTTCCACAATGCGGTGGGCGTTCTGTACAATCATGCTTTTCTGTGCCTGGCGGAAGATCTCATTCAGCCGTACGGTGGGCAGAACGTCTGCCTGCAAGATCTCCCCCAGCACACTGCCGGGGCCAACGCTGGGCAGCTGGTCGGCATCACCTACCATAATAATGCGGCAGTGGTAACGCGCGGCGGCCAACAACGCCTGGAACAGCTTGGCATCTACCATACTCATCTCATCCAGAATGATAACGTCAAACGGGAGAAGATTCTTTTCATTATGAATAAAACGCACGCTGCCGGTAGAATAGTCCACTTCCAGCAATCGGTGGATGGTGGAAGCGCTGTGGCCGGTCAGCTCGGTCAGCCGCTTGGCGGCGCGGCCGGTGGGGGCACACAGGGCAACCCGGTCATAAATACCTTCATACAAATTCAGAATCGCTTTGACCGTTGTGGTTTTGCCGGTACCGGGACCGCCGGTCAAAACCATTACGCGGGAAGAGAGTGCTAAGCGGATTGCTTCCCGCTGCAAAGGGGCATATTCAAAACCTTGGGTCAATTCCAAAACGCGGATATCGCTTTCCAGCGTTTTGGGGCTTTCTGTCGGGAATGTGGCAAGCTCCCCCAGCCGCGCAGCAATATCCTGCTCTGCGCTGAGCAGATCTGGCAGGTAAATATATTTCGTTCCGTCAAAGGTGCAGGCGCGCATTTCGTCATGCTCCAACAGGCTTTGCAGCCCGGCCTTTACAGCATCCGGCTCCACCCGAATAAAGCGCGCAGTGCTTTCGATCAGCTTATCTGCGGGCAGGCAGGTGTGGCCGTTGTTGGCGTTGTGGCGCAAAGCGTACAAAAGCCCGGCGGCAATGCGCAGGTCGCTGCCCTGTCCTACCTGCAGCTGGGCGGCGATACCATCGACCTGGCTGAATTTCAGGTTCAGCGGCTCCCCGCACAGCATGTAGGGGTTCTTTTTCAGTGCTTCTACCGTGGCGGGGCCAAACGCGCGGTAGGCTGTAACAGCCATCTGGGCGGAAAGCCCAAACTTGGCCATCCAGGCAACCACTTCCCGCACACCGTACATACGTCGGAACTCGTTGGAGATGGCGGCGGCCTTTTGCGGGGTGATACCTTTTAGCTCACAGAGTTTGTCCGGCGTTTCGGAGATGACGTTCAATGTATGCGCCCCAAATTTTGCCACAATCTTTTTTGCTGTGGAAGGCCCGATATAGGGCAATACCCCACTGGAAAGGTAGCTCAGCAAAGCCGCGGTATCCTGCGGCAGGCTGGCCTCACAGGTTTCGGCACGGAACTGTTCGCCATAGCTGGGGTGGTTGACCATATAGCCATACGCCGTAATGGACATACCGTTATCCACGCTGCCCACGTTGCCTGCCACCACAATATCGGTGCCACCGGCATCCACTTCAAACACGGCATAACCGGTATCCGGGTTTTCGTATATCACATGCTCAACAACGCCCTCTAATTTGAGCATCTCAGCAGTTTGTGTTGTACTATTTGTCTGTAAAGTATCCGTGCTTGCCACCTCCTTCCGGGTGCAAATGGGGTAAAAACCGTTCAATACACAATTTTTTATTTTATATTATAGCCTATTTGTATCTCTTTGGCAATTTTTTTGACAACTTCCCCTTGTAGCTGATATAATAAATGTCCTTTTGCGGTTTTGAAGTGAGTGCAAAAAGAAGGCGCTGGGCAAGGAGGCGAAGCTGGAATAAAATTGCATGGATCGAATTTTCTGGCAGCGGCAAGTCCACAGTGGCGCGGACGCTGAGGTAGGAATACGCGGTGTAAATGCCTTGCAGCTTGACTGCGTACAGCATATACTGGGCAGGCAGGTACGCCCGCTGGAAGAAAAGCGGACAGCCGTACCCGCAGGCAAACTGAAAAAATCGCCAGGTTTTTGCGCAGTGCCCGAGGAAGTGCGTGTGATCAAAAAAGCAGGGAGAATTGGATGAATTTTACCGGGAAACGGGAATGCGGACAGAGCAGACTTTGCAGCAAAAGCGTTAAGGCAACACCGCACAATTCCCGCCTAGCGGCTTAAGCACCGCTTCGGCG
>ENA-OUPZ01001195-OUPZ01001195.1-human-gut-metagenome-genome-assembly--contig:-NODE-1195-length-12599-cov-12.460379_pt1 | contig 12599 bp, 10 predicted proteins | sample MGYA00237941_ERZ548813 | MGnify/ENA primary metagenome ERZ548813 (study PRJEB26490, sample SAMN05194712) | human gut metagenome | biome: terrestrial biome; feature: human-associated habitat...
CTGGACGAGTGCGGCGTGTGGTACTGCGGCGGCAAGAACAGCCCCTACATCTGGCTGCGCTGCCCCGGCGGCATGAAGAGCTGGGAGTTCTTCGACTGGCTGCTGGAGAACTGCGGCGTGGTCGGCACCCCGGGTGTCGGATTTGGTGAGTGCGGCGAGGGCTACTTCCGCCTGACCGCCTTCGGCGATGCCGAAAAGACCAAGGTCGCCGCCCAGCGCATCAAGGCCGCCATCCAGACTCTGTAATCTTACACAAGCAAAAAGGCGATGCAGTTTCGAACAGCTGCATCGCCTTTTTCTTTTATTTCCGGCCCGTCAGCCGGTTGAGCAGCATCACTGCCAGAACAATGATACCGATGACAAGGATGATGCCGACCATCCCGATCAGCATCATCGGCAGCGTGGTCATCCACGAAGTAAGATGAAGCATGCGATCACCTCCGTTAAGCCATCAGGGTCAGGATCAGGCCGCCTGCAATGACGGACGCGATCTGTCCCGAAACATTGACGCTGATGGAATACATCAGCAGGAAATTCTGGTTGTCCTCTTCCAGGCCCATCTTGTTGACCACACGGCCGCTCATGGGGAAGGCCGAGATGCCGGCCGCGCCGATCATGGGATTCAGCTTTTTGCCCTCCGGCCGGAAAAGGTTCAGCAGCTTTGCAAACAGTACGCCGCCTGCCGTATCAAAGACGAAGGCCACCAGGCCCAGTGCAAGGATCAGCAGGGTGTCGGACCGCACGAACTTGTCGGCGGTCATCTGCCCGGCAACGGTCAGGCCCAGCACGATGGTGATGAGGTTTGCCAGCACATTCTGGGCGGTCTCGCTCAGCACATTCAGCACCCCGCACTCCCGCAGCAGGTTGCCGAACATCAAAAAGCCCACCAGCGCCACACTGGCCGGAGCCACCATGCCTGCAATGATCGTGACCACGATGGGGAACAGGATCTTGGTCAGCTGGGAAACACTGCCCTTTTCATAGGGCATCCGGATGCGGCGCTCCTTCTGCGTGGTCAGCAGCCGGATCACGGGCGGCTGCACGATGGGCACCAGCGCCATGTAGCTGTAGGCTGCCACCATGATGGCACCGAGGTACTGGGAGTTGAGCGTGTTGGCCACGAAAATGGCGGTGGGGCCGTCTGCCGCACCGATGACAGCGATGGAGGCAGCATCCTTCAGGTCAAAGAAGAAGCCCGCCAGAAACAGGGTAAAGAAGATGCCGAACTGGGCCGCCGCGCCAAAGAGCATCAGCCACGGCTTTTCCAGCAGCGGGCCAAAATCGATCATGGCACCGATGCCGATGAAGAGCAGCAGCGGGAACAGCTCGTTGGACATGCCTGCTTCAAACAATGCAGAGATGGGGCCGACCGTATCCCCCTGCGTGATGGCACCCGAGAGGGGCAGGTTGACCAGAATGGCACCAAAGCCCATGGGCAGCAGCAGGCTCGGCTCCATCTTTTTGACGATGGCAAGGTAGATGAGCAGCGCACCGATGCCCCACATCACCACCATCTGCCAGGTCAGATTCCCAAAATTGGAAAAGAGACTGGCGAATGTGTTCAGAAGATCCATATTTATTTTTCCTCCTTGTGTTCCTGTGCCGGGCAAGAAAAAAGAGACCCCTGCCACAGCACTCTGTCTGTGACAAAAGTCTCAAGCCAACACATGACATCGGGCATTTCTGCCGTGATGACGCTGCCATGCAGCACCCCGCAGGCTCTGCGGAATGCCCTTTACTCCCTTTTATCGTTTCTTATTAAATCAGAATGCAGTCCCCCCTGTCAAGGGGTTCCTGCATTTCTTTGCCAAACTTTGCTTCAGCGCTCAAACGTTGTGCTGAGGGTGGTCTCCCAGGTCTGGCCGGGGGCAAGGCAGGCGGCAGCGGCGCGCCGGCTCCACTCCTGGGTATCGGTCTGGGCACCGGGCAGGGAGTGCCACGGCTCAATGCAGACAAAGCGCACGGGCTTTGCCGGAGCCGACCAGATGAGGGTGTAGGGGTAGCCCTCCACATTGCAGACGATTCCCTTTCCGGTATCCTTCTCGTAGATGCCCAGCGTGCGGCTGCGCAGACCGGCCATGCAGAAGCTGTCATTTTCAAACAGGTCGTTCGTCAGGGGGATGCTCTGCTCGTTCTTCCACCGGTAGCCGCACTTGCCCGTCAGCAAGCCATCGGGGTAAGCGTCCAGGATCATCGGGCTTTCCGGCTGGTCAAAGCGGAACTCGTAATCGGTGGTGGTGTGCTTGTCATCAAAGGGGATGCGGAACGCCGGGTGGTAGCCGATGCCGAACCGCAGCTCTTCGGCGGCATCGGCGGGGTTGGTGACGGTCAGGGTGTGATGCACCGTCCTGCCCTCCAGCCGAAAGGTACTGGTCAGGACAAAATCGAACGGAAAGCGCTCTGCCTTGCTCTTTTCATCCGAGCGCAGCTCCAGCCGGATGGTGTCGCCCTCGGCGCAGAGCAGGGTGTGCTCCACGTCCCGGGCAAAGCCGTGCTGACCGCCGGGGTAGGTCTTGCCCTTATGGGTAAAGGCCCCGCCGGTCAGCTTGCCCGTCCAGGGGAAAAGGATGGGGGCATGGCGCTTCCAGACAGCCGGGTCGGCCTGCCAGAGCATCTCCTGCCCGGCGGCATTTTTCAGGCTGACTGCTTCGGCACCATGGGTATCCACAGTCAGGGTCAGGAATTCGTTGTGAATGGTTGCCTGCATGATTCATCTCTCCTTTTTATCTGTTGACGATGTGCTCGCCGTTTCCTTCCAGCCAGGTGCGCAGGTTCCGGGTGGTAATGTCCATCAGGTTCTGCAAAGCCTCCCGGGTCGTCCACGCAATGTGCGGTGTGAGGATAGCGTGGGGTTCTGCCCGCAGGGGGCTTTCCTGGGGCAGCGGCTCTGTGACAAAGGCATCGGCCCCGTAAAAGCCCAGCTGACCGCTGTGGAGAGCCGCTGCCACGGCCTCCTCATCCACCAGCGCGCCCCGGGCCGTGTTGAGCAGAATGGCCCCGGGCTTCATCTTCGCCAGCGCCTCCGCGTTGACAAGGCCCCGGGTCTGGGGCGTGGCCGGGCAGTGCAGGCTGAGGATATCGCACCGCCTCAGCAGGGTATCATAATCCACGAACTCCACACCGTCGGCGGCATATTCGGGCCGGATGGTGCGGGTGCAGACCAGCACCTCCATGCCAAAGGCTCTGGCAATGCGGGCTGACTGCCGCCCGATGCTGCCATAGCCGTAAACGCCATAGGTCTTGCCGTAGAGCTCCATCTGGGGCAGCAGGCCGATGCTCTCCGGGATATCCAGCTGCCAGCATCCCTGCTTGACGGCACGGTTGTAGCGCTCCGCGCACTGGCAGATGGCCAGCAGCAGGCTGAAGGTCATCTGGGCCACGCTGTAGGTAGAATAGCCCGGCACATTGGCCACTGCAACGCCGTGGCGGCGGCAGGCTTCCAGATCCAAGTTGTCGGTGCCCGTGGCGATGATGCCCACCCATTTCAGGTTCGGGCACTGTTGTAAGATCTCCTCATCCATGCGGCACTTGTTCAGCAGAACGATGTCCGCATCTCCAATGCGGGGGGCGATCTCCTCGTAGGCCGTGCGGACATAGCTGGTGGTATCGGGCACCAATGCCTTTACCCCCGACCAGTCGAGGTCGCCTTCCTCCATGACATAGCTTTCCAGAATGACAGCTTTCATCTCAGTCCTCCAACAATACGTCCTCGCTCAGCACCTGACCGATGGGCTTTGCAATGCACAGGTCGGCCTGCGCATCGGCCCCGGTGGGCTGCATGTTGATGACCACCAGATGGCGGCCCCGGAAGTACCGGATGAGCCCCGCCGCCGGGTAGACCACCAGACTGGTGCCGCCGATGATGAGAGTATCCGCCTTGCGGATGGCAGACACGGCCCCGGAGAGCACTTCCTCGTCCAACCCCTCCTCGTACAGGACGACATCCGGCTTGACGATGCCGCCGCACTTGGGGCAGCGGGGCACGCCGGTACTGTTGGCAATGAAGTCCACATCGTAGAACGTGCCGCACTTCACGCAGTAGTTGCGCAGGGTGCTGCCGTGGAGCTCGTAAACGGTCTTGGAACCTGCCGCCTGATGCAGGCCGTCGATGTTCTGGGTGACGATGGCTTTCAGCCTGCCCTCCCGCTCCAGCTTTGCCAGCCGCAGGTGGGCAGCGTTGGGCTTTGCCCCCTTCACAATGAGCTTATCCCGGTAGAACCGGTAGAACTCCTCGGGGTTCTCCTCCCAGAAGGTATGGCTCAGGATGGTCTCGGGCGGGTAATCGTACTTCTGGTGGTACAGGCCGTCCACGCTGCGGAAATCAGGGATGCCGCTTTCGGTGGAGACCCCCGCGCCGCCAAAAAAGACGATGCGGTCGCTCTCGGCAATGATTTTTTCCAGTGCAGGAACCATAAAAGAAACGCTTCCTTTCCGGCAGATCGTTGTGTTTTGGATAGCTCCAGTATAACACAAATCCAGCGGAAGGGAAGCGTTTCTTTTTTGATGAGATTTTTCCTTGTTCAGCGCCCGTTTTCGGCAAACAGGGTCCCCAGTGCATCCAGCAGATCATGCGGGAGCATCCCGGTTTCCCCGTGCAGGGCAGCGGCACGGTCGGCAGCTGCACCATGGAGATAAACGGCACAGGCGGCGGCCTCAAAGGCAGGCAGACCGCAGGCCAGCAGGGCGCTGGTCATGCCCGCCAGCACATCCCCGCTGCCGCCCCGGGAAAGCCCCGGGTTGCCGGTGGGATTGACCGCGCAGCGGCCATCCGGCCCTGCAATGACGGTGTGCGCCCCCTTCAGCACCACCACAGCATTCCATACTTTCGCATAGCGCAGCGCCATGCCTTCCCGGTCCGCATTGATCTCTGCCGCAGAGCGCCCGGTCAGCCGGGCCATCTCGCCGGGGTGGGGCGTTAAAATCAGTTCTCCTTGAGGGTGAGGCATTTTTTCCGTTTGGAGCAGGTCAGCGGCGGCGTTCAGGCCGTCCGCATCCAGCACCGCACTGCCGGAAAAGCCGGGCAGGAGCGTTTTCACCAGCGCCCGGGTCTCGGCGGCACGGGCCGCGCTCTGGGCCGTATAACCCAGCCCGGGGCCCGCCAGCAGGACAGAGGCCTTCTGCCGCCGGATGCGGTCGATATTCTGGGGCGAGATGCCGCCCCCTGCCCCCGCTTCGCAGGGGCAGAGACAGCACTCGGGCAGGCGTGCGGCCACAGCCGCCAGCACCGGCTCCACACTTGCCAGCGTAACGATACCGGCTCCGGTGCGCAGGGCACCTTCCACGGCCAGCGCCGCCGCGCCCCGATAGGACGCACTGCCCGCCACCGCCAGCACGGAGCCAAAGGTTCCTTTATGCGCGTCCCGGGGACGGGGCTGGATCTTTTGCCAAACAAAATCAGAAGTTATTTCGAACATAGGCGGCTCCTTTCCTACTGTGGTTTAACCCCCCAGTCGCCTGCGGCGACAGCCCCCGCTAGTAGGGGGGCCTTTGGCATTTCGTAAAGCTCGCCCTCTTTGCCAAAGGCTCCCCTACTAGGGGAGCTGTCACGGCGTTAGCCCGTGACTGAGAGGTTGGACGAAGGCGAAGCTTACCTCAAGCCGCAGACTTCACAGCATCGCTTCCGGGCAGCTGCTCCTCTGTACAACCCCCCAGTCGCCTGCGGCGACAGCCCCCACTAGTAGGGGGGCCCTTGGCATTTCGTAAAGCTCGTTCTCTTTGCCAAGGCCGCCCCTATTAGGGGCGGTGGCATCCCGCAGGGATGACGGTGGGGTTTAATCCGTTCCCTGCAAATACCTCCGGATCTCCTTCTCCGCTTCCTGCACCTCTTCATGGAACATGCGGGCAGAGACACGGAGGGCACCATGGCCCAGGATAATGACCTGCTCCATGCCATCGGAGGTAGCCACGCGGACGCGGCGGCCCTTGCCGATCTCATGGGTGACACGCTCGATGAACATATCGGCGGTCTCGGCTTCCCGGGTGTAGACCACATGGATATTGTGGTATTGCTCTATGCTGCCGGGGCTGCCCGGCACACGGTAGGCATCAAACACAAGGATGAGCACGCACTTCTTAAAGCCCTGATAGTTGCAGAGGATGTCCATCAGCCTGTGGCGGGCCGCTTCCAGGCTCTCTTTGGAGAGTGCGTTCAGCTCGTCCCATGCAAAGATGATGTTGTAGCCGTCCACCAGCAGGTATTCGGGCTGGATCTCCCACTGCTCGGCGTTGAAATCAGGGCGTTCCCGCTTCTGGGTGGGGCGGAACGCCGCCAGCGGGTCCCGCTTAATGGGCCCATAGGTCTGCTCAAAGATCTTCAGCAGCTCAGCATCCTCTTCCAGAGTGGCGCGATAGGCGGCCATCCGGCGGGGACGGGCCTGCACCGCTTCCTCGGTCTTTGCAGTCTTGCCCCAGCCGCTGTCTACATGCATGTGGCTGCGCACCTGCTCCCAGGGCACCACAAATCCGGCCCCGTGGGCGCAGAACACCGAATCTGCCGGGTTGTCGAGGTCGTGTTCCGGCTCATAGCCCGCGGCCTCGATGACCTCTGCTGCATTGTGGCAGGGACGGTAGCCGTCCAGCGTCAGGGTCAGGTGTCCCCTGCCCCGGGTGTAGCCCACCACCTCCATGGGGTAGCTGCGCATGGTGGAGGCCGGTGCGGTGCCGGTGAGCAGGGTGGTATCCCCGTCAGCGCCGGTCTCGGGCGGGTCAAAGCTGCCGCCCATGTTCTGGATATCGTTCATGGCGCGCCCCACGTTGTCAGAGGGCAGCTCCAGCCGGAAGGCATACCACGGCTCCAGCAGCTGGGTCTTGTGGATCTGGTCTGCCATCATCAGGCCCTGCCGGACGGCGCGGTAGGTCGCCTGCCGGAAGTCGCCGCCCTCGGTGTGTTTGAGGTGGGCGCGGCCCGCAATAAGGGTGATCTTCACATCGGTCAAAGGTGCCCCGATGAGCACGCCCAGATGCTGCTTTTCCTCAAGGTGAGTCAGCACCAGCCGCTGCCAGTTCTTGTCCAGCACCTCTTCCCGGCAGTCGGCGGCAAACTGCATTCCGCTGCCCCGGGGCAGCGGTTCCAGCTTGAGGTGGACTTCCGCATAGTGGCGCAGAGGCTCGTAGTGGCCCACACCCTCCATGGCTTCGGTGATGGTCTCCTTATACAGGATGCCGCCGGGTCCGAAGCTGACCTCCAGCCCGTACCGCTCAGCCAGCAGGCTTTTCAGCACCTCCAGCTGGACCTCGCCCATCAGCTGGACATGGATCTCGCCCAGGGTCTCGTTCCAGACCACATGGAGCTGGGGCTCCTCTTCTTCCAGCCGATGGAGCTTTCCCAGCGCGGCGTGCACATCCGCGCCCTCGGGCAGCAGCACCTGATAGCTCAGCACCGGCTCCAGCACCGGCAGGTCACTGTCCCGTTCCGCCCCCAGACCCTCGCCCGGGCGGGCTTTGGTCAGGCCGGTAACGGCGCACACCTGGCCGGGGCCGATGCACTCCGCCAGCGTGAACTTTGCGCCGGAGTAGAGCCGCAGCTGGTTGGCCTTTTCGGCCCATGGCTCCCCGTCGGCTTCTCCGGTGAGCTGTGCTTTCACCTTGAGCACACCGCCGGTCACCCGCAGCCAGGTCAGGCGGTTTCCCTGCTCATCCTGGCTCACCTTGAACACCTTGGCCCCGAAGGCTTCCAGCGCGGGGGCCCGGCGGGTATAGCGGTCAAGGCCCTCCACCAGCGTATCCACCCCCTGCAGCTTCAGGGCTGAGCCAAACCAGCAGGGAAACACATGCCGCCGGGCAATGGCGGGGATGAGGTCGGTATCGGTCAGGATTCCCCGGTCCAGCATTGCCTCCATCAGCCGCTCATCGCAGAGAGCCAACGCCTCGTCCCGGTCGGCCTGCTCTGCCCCGAAATCCACAAAGCCATCCCCCAACCGACGGTTCAGCTGGGTCAGAAGCGCTTCCCTGCCCGGGCCGGGCAGGTCCATCTTGTTCACGAACACAAAGGTGGGGATGTGATACCGCCGCAGCAGCCGCCAGAGCGTCTCGGTATGGCTCTGCACGCCGTCGGTGCCGCTGACGACCAGCACCGCATAATCCAGCACCTGCAGTGTCCGCTCGGTCTCCGTGGAAAAATCCACATGGCCCGGGGTGTCCAGCAGGGTAAAATCGGTATTGCCCGCTGTGAAGAGGGCCTGCTTGGAGAAAATGGTAATGCCGCGCGCCTTTTCCAGCGCGTCGGTGTCCAGAAAAGCATCCTTATGGTCCACCCGGCCCAGCTTGCGGATGGTGCCGGTGCCGTAGAGCAGGGCCTCGGAAAGGGTGGTCTTGCCGCTGTCCACATGGGCCAGAATGCCGATGACCAGCTGCTTGTGCTCTTGTTCCATGCCGCGGCCCCCTTACAGTGCGCTGGCGATCAGCGCAGCAGCGACCAGCGGCAGGCCCAGCACCAGATTGGAGAGCAGGCTGCAATAGGTGCGCTCCTCAGGTTCCAGCTCCTCAAAGGAGACGATCTTTTCATCCGCATAGTCGATGATGGAGCGGGTGGAATGGATCTTTTTCTGCCGCTTGCCCATCCCCTTGAACTCCTCCAGCAGGTGGTGGATGGTCACGCCGTCCAGCCGCAGGTAGTCCACCCAGGCCCAGATGAGCAGCACCACGCCGCACAGAAAGCCCGGGGCCTCCCAGATGGTAAACGTGCCATCGCTGACATAGCGCTGCCACAGCAGCATCAGCACGGCCACAATGGAGGTGCGGGTCACGGTCTTATATAAAATGGGGTGGAACATGTAGCGTTTGTACATCGAGGTCAGTTTCTTCATGGTGCGCTCCTTATTGATACAGATACACTTTATTGTATCATGTTTTTGTGAAAAAAGATAGCTGTTTTGTGCGCACGGCGTGAACAGTTTCTCTCTTTTGCCTGTTCTTCACAGATATACAGTTCTTTCCATTTTATAGTAATTTTTTCCACATTCTTTTCCCATGAAAGTGTTTGTCACCGTTTTGTTTCCAATTCAGTGCTGCGGCGGATTGACTTCTTTCCAGTAAAGTGCTAAAATATACAGTGGTGCGACTTTTGTCTTTCCTGTGCACTTTTTGGAAAGGCAGACAGTCTCACTGCATTTAGGAAAAGGAAAAACGCGCGGCTCTGTCCGCGCAAGATCTGGGAGGATCATCCAATGAGCTTCAATTTTGATCGCCGCACCTTCCTGAAGGGTGCAGGTGCTGTGGGTGCCGCCAGCCTGCTGGCAGCCTGCGGCGAAAAGTCCAACAACACCGGCAATGGCGCTGCCGCCAGCGGTGCTGCTGCCCCCAACTCCACCGGCGCTACCCCCCTGAAGGAGTTCATCTCCTTTGAGAGCGGCAACCGTGAGCTGGAAAGCTGGAACATGCTGTACAGCCAGAGGGCTGAGGATGCCAACGTGGTCACCAACCTGTGGGACGGCCTGCTGAGCTTTGACTGCTACGGCAAGGTGGTGCCCGCTATCGCTTCCAGCTGGGAGCACAATGAGGATGCCACCGTCTGGACCTTCCACCTGCGGGACGACGTGGACTGGGTGGATTGCAACGGTGAGGTGAAGGCTCACCTGACCAGCAAGGACTTCCTGGTTGGCTTTGAATGGGTGATGAACGCCATCAAGAACGAGGCCAACAACACCTCCATGCCCAACGACACCATTGTGGGTGCTTACGAGTACTACCAGCTGACCAAGGAAGCCGGTGACGCTGCCGCTGACATGACCTATGAGGACATGCTGGCTGCCGGTGTGGGCATCGAAGCTCCGGATGATTACACTCTGGTGTTCACCTGCCCCAACGCCTGCCCCTACTTTGATACCGTTGCTGCCTACACCAGCTTCTACCCCGTGGCTCCCGCTCTGATCGAGGAGCTGGGTATCGATGGCTTCCGTGGCTGCGACAACACCACCATGTGGTACAACGGACCCTATATGGTGGAGGAGTACATCCAGGGCAACACCAAAAGCTACATCCCCAACCCCAACTACTACGATGCTGCCAACGTCAGCCGCTTTGAGCGTTTCACTGTCACCATGATCAGCGACGGTGCCATCAGCCTGCAGCTGTATCAGAACCGCGAGCTGGACGAGGTGGATCTGGGCGAGAGCAGCATCACCACCATTCAGTCCGACCCTTCCAACGAGTACAATCAGCAGCTGTGTGAGAAGCGTGCCAAGAAGTTCAGCTACTGCTTCATCTTCAACTACGACAAAATGAACACCGACGGCACCCCCGATGAGAACTGGAACAAGGCCATTGCCAACAAGGCGTTCCGTCAGTGCTTCTCCAAGGGCATGGTGCTGAACAAGTTCTTCGCCCGTTATAACCCCATCAATCCCCTGAAGTGTGAGAACGACTTCTTCACCATGAAGGGCCTGTGCTACACCTCTGATGGCACCGACTACACCAACCTTGTGGCCAAGGAGATGGGTCTGGACGGCGAGGCTTACGATGGCAAGACCATGAAGCGTCTGCGCGCCAACAACGGCGACATCACCGAGCTGAAGAAGCAGGCCATGGAAGAGCTGAGCGCCATTGGTGTCACCTTCCCTGTCCACTGCTCCTACTACGTTCTGGCCGGCTCCACCTCCGCTCTGGACCACGCCACCGTCCTGAAGCAGTGCTTCACCGACAGCTTCGGCGATGACTTCATCGTGCTGGATGTCAACACCTTCGTGTCCTCCACCATGAAGGAAGTCGTGGCTCCCAAGCTGCAGAGCTTCACCCACATGGGCTGGGGCGCTGACTTCGGCGATCCCATCAACTTCCTGACCCAGATCATCATTCACGATGAAAACGCTTACTACAGCTGCAACATGACCAACATCGCAGGCATTGTGAACAATGGTCCCGCCAGCTACCAGACCGAGCTGGTGGCTGCCTATGAGAAGTTCACCGATCTGGTGAACGAGGCCCGTGCCATCGTTGACGACACCGATGCACGCTACGCAGCATTTGCCAAGGCCGAGGCCTACTTCCTGGACGAGAACCTGATCTTCCCCACCGTCTACGATATCACCTGGTGCCTGACCCACGTCAACGAGTACAGCAAGATCAACGCAATGTATGGTCCCTGCAACTACAAGGCTGTGAACTGGGAGACCAGCGAGGAGGCCTACACCACCGAACAGTACGATGAGTTTGCCGCCGCATTTGACGCAGCCGCTCAGGCCTGATCGAGTGGACCAATAACCAATCGCAAAAGCAGAACCGGACGTTTTTGAAGCGTCCGGTTCTGTTTTTTGCTCCCTGACAGCACAAAACCCCGCCGCGCGGGAAAGCTCCCAGCGCGGCGGGGTCATTGTGTTAAAATACAGGAAAGCGGTTCAGCTTACAGCTGGCTTTCATACTCCTTGCGGTAGCCTTCCAGCTCACGCTGGTTGCCATACACAAAGTGGCCGTTTGCGATTTCTTCCCAAACCGGCTTATCCACGCTGTAATCGTGGATCGAGGGGTCATAGACCAGCAGCTTCTTGTGCTTTTCAAGGCTGGGGTCAGGGATGGGAACCGCGCTCAGCAGGGCTTTGGTGTAGGGATGCAGCGGATGGAGGAACAGCTCCTCCGCCTCAGCCAGCTCCACGATGCGGCCCTTGCTGATAACGGCGATACGATCCGAGATGAACCGGACCACCGACAGGTCATGTGCAATGAACAGGTAGGTCAGGCCGCGGCTCTTCTTCATCTCGTTCAGCAGGTTCAGCACCTGTGCACGGATGGAGACATCCAGTGCGGAGATGGGCTCATCGGCCACGATGAACTCCGGCTCCATGACCAGTGCACGGGCAATGCCGATGCGCTGGCGCTGGCCGCCCGAGAACTCGTGGGGGAAGCGGGAGGCAAACTCCGGCAGCAGGCCGACCTCATGCAGGGCGTTCATCACCTTTTCATGCAGGTCATCCTGATCCTTGTAGAGATGATGGTTCAGCAGGCCCTCAGCAATGATATACTCCACCTTGGCGCGCTCGTTCAGCGAAGCCATGGGGTCCTGGAAGATCATCTGGATCTTACGGATGACCTCCTTGTCCAGTTCCTTGGAGATCTTGCCGTTGATCTTCTGGCCCTTGAAGAAGATGTCGCCGCCGGAGGTCGGGTTGATGCGGCAGATGGCACGGCCAATGGTGGTCTTGCCGGAGCCGGACTCGCCGACCAGCGAGAAGGTCTCGCCCTTATAGATGTCAAAGTTGACATGATCGACAGCAACAAATTTCTTCTTACCGGAGCCAAAGGTGATCTGAAGGTCTTTCAGCTCAATCAGCTTTTCGCGTTCAGCCATTTAAGTTGGCGCCTCCCATCTTTCCCATTTTCTCACGCAGGTTCTGGATGGAGTGCGGCCGCTCGATCTTGGGAGCGCGCGGGTCCAGATACCAGGTCTTTGCGGCGTGGGTCTCGGACACCTGGAAGAACGGAGGCTCTTGCACAAAGTCGATTGCCAGCGCATGCTTGTTGCGGGGCGCAAATGCGTCACCCTTGATCTCATTGAACAGGTTCGGGGGAGTACCGTCCACGCTGGGCAGGGCCTCACCCTTGGTGCCCAGCTGCGGCAGAGCCTGCAGCAGAGCCCAGGTGTAGGGGTGCCATGCGTCGTAGAAGATCTC
>ENA-OUPZ01001206-OUPZ01001206.1-human-gut-metagenome-genome-assembly--contig:-NODE-1206-length-12466-cov-3.601644_pt1 | contig 12466 bp, 10 predicted proteins | sample MGYA00237941_ERZ548813 | MGnify/ENA primary metagenome ERZ548813 (study PRJEB26490, sample SAMN05194712) | human gut metagenome | biome: terrestrial biome; feature: human-associated habitat; material...
GTGAACTTTGTTCACAAAAAACGCCTCGCGGAACGTTACCAGTGAACAGTAACGATTGCTGTTCACAGTATAGACCGTATTGGAAGAAATCATGCGAATGTATGATTTCTGTGCAGTGTGAAGTGCGTTACCAGTCAGGTTGTGAACAGGCTCTAAGGGAAAAGGAGGAACTATATTTATGAAATTCAGAGTTGAGGGCATTTATGATGCCAAAAAGCTGGGAATCCCACAGATGCTGATTCTGGGGCTCCAGCATATGTTCGCCATGTTTGGCGCTACCATTCTGGTGCCGATCCTGGTAAACAACTATTTTCACGGCGAGGGCTTATCCATTCAGGTAACCCTGTTCTGTGCCGGATTTGGAACACTTCTGTTCCATGTACTGACTAAGCTGAAGGTACCTGCATTCCTAGGATCATCATTTGCATTTCTTGGCGGATTTGCCACCGTTGCAGAGCTTGACACCGGAATTTTTGCCAACATGTCTTATGGAGAGAAGCTTCCATATGCATGCGGTGGTGTGTTTGTAGCAGGACTTCTGTATCTGGTACTTGCAATGATCGTTAAGGTAATTGGCGTAAAGCGCGTCATGCGTTATCTGCCTCCGGTTGTAACTGGTCCGATTATTATCTGTATTGGTCTTAGCCTTGCACCGTCTGCAATCAGCAACGCATCCCAGAACTGGATCCTTGCTTTGATCGCACTTGGAACTGTTATTTTCTTCAACATCTGGGGCGTTGGAATGTTCCGTATTATTCCGATTCTGATGGGTATTGTTGTTTCTTATGTGGTTGCCCTGATCATGAATGCCTTGGGTATGACAAACGCAGATGGAAGTGCTATCCTCAGCTTTGCAGGAGTAGCAAGTGCGCCGATCGTAGGTGTTCCGAAATTCTTCCTCTGCAAATTTAACATTACTGCAATCCTTGCAATGGCACCGATCGCAATTGCTTCCATGATGGAGCACATTGGCGATATTTCTGCTATTTCCGCAACGGTTGACCGCAATTTCATCGAAGACCCGGGGCTTCACCGTACACTTCTGGGTGACGGACTTGCAACCTCTCTGTCAGCACTGATCGGTGGACCTGCAAATACAACTTACGGAGAGAACACCAGTGTTCTTGCTCTGAGCCGTGTTTACGACCCGAAGGTAATCCGTCTGGCTGCTATTTATGCAGTTATCCTCAGCTTTATCCCGAAGATGGCTGAGGTGATTAGTTCCCTTCCGTCTGCGATCATCGGTGGTATCAGTTTTATTCTTTATGGAATGATCTCTGCTGTTGGTGTCCGTAATGTAGTTGAGAACAAAGTAGACCTGACACGTTCTCGTAACCTGGTTATTACAGCGGTTATCCTGGTTTGTGGTCTTGGCATTTCCGATGGACTTACATTTACCATCGCAGGCGCACATATTACTCTTACAGGACTTGCACTTGCTGCAATTGTAGGAATCCTGCTGAACGCCGTTCTTCCGGGAAATGACTATGTGTTTGAGACTGCAAAGAAGAAAGAGGAGATGGAAGACGACTGATCCGGCTGGCTTTCCTATATGGTGATGCTGCCGGAAGGTGAAATGTCTGTTTAGCTGATATATAAAAAGAACTCGATTCAAAGTAAATAAATGCGGGAGTCTTTTTCAAAGAGGCTCTAAGTACATTTATTTGCCATGTATGAATCGAGTTCTTTTTTATGTTGTAATAGGAAATGCTGTTGGAATTTCCTATTACCAGGCAGAATCGCACTGCGGCGGAAGGGGAGGTGTCGTTCGAGGCGGCCTGCCGCAGTGCAATTCTGCAAGAAGGAATCTTTTTAGAAGCTTCCGCCTGTACCTCCGTGATCGCTGTCTGAGCCGCCGGAGGAACTGTCACTATCCTTCGGTTTCGCTGTTTTGGTAACTGTGTGATACAGGAAAATATCGTTTGATCTTGTCAGTGCCATACTTCCCTGGCGCACATAATCCACTGCGCTGTCCTGTGTCCGTACGCTTTTCAGCTGGGCTCTCATGCCCATGGTGCACAGAAACGCAAGCACAAGACCGATTCCCAGGGAAATGAGAATCCATATGGGAGAAAAGGGCTCTGTATAAGGCTCCCCGTTAGCAGCCATTTCCAACAGATCCTGACACAGATCTGCGTAGGTATCGAAAGCGCCGTAGAAGTTTTCATCCTTTAACAGAGGCTCTACATTTTCCTTCAGATAAGCAAGTCCGTCATCGTTAAACGCAGTCATACCATATCCGTGGGTGGTAATGTGCCATTCACGGTCGCCAATGCTGACCATGAACAGGATTCCGTCGTGGTTTTCGCCGGTTCCGTAACCATTCTCATCGAAGAAATGATCTGTAAAGTAGTTCATCTCATTGCCGTCTTTCGACTCTACTGTGGCAACTGCCACTTCCAGATTGTATTCCCCGGTGATGGCTTCCAGCTTATCCAGAAGCTGGGATTCTTCTTCATCTGTGAGAAGATCCGCCTCGTCCAGGACAAGGGAAAATTCGGAGGCTGCAAAGTCCTGATAAGAGTCATCTTCCTCACTGCCGGATCCGCCAAAGCTGTTGGAAGCTTCGGCCTGTACCGTAACAGCTCCCGTACCTGGCAAAGCAGTAGTAAAAAGCGCATCCGTGCCTGGAATAACTGCACTGAAAAGGCTTCCTGCTCCCAGCACTGCCGCCAGAATAATTCCAAATGATTGTTTTTTCATGGCATGTTCCTCCTTAACAAAATGTGTGAATCAGCCATGCAATGGCGTAAGCAGCAACGGAAAAACCTGCAGTAAGTCCAAGGAACCATTTAGTGAAAATACCTTTATCTACAGGCAGATTTCCTACAAATTTACCAGTCTGTCCGTTCATGCCGAACAGATAGTGGTTGCCCTTCCAGGTGGTGGAAAGAAGCCATACCGGGAAAAGGGCATAGTGGGTTTTACCGCCTTTTAACTGAATACGGGTATCTTCAGGGGTAACGCTGTCATAACCGATGACCGTATCGCGAAAAGCATCCTCAGCGGCTTTTCTTACACGCTGGTTGGCGCGCTCAGCAGATTCTTCTGCGGATACATCATATTTGTCCGCAACGTATCCTGCCAGGTAAGGAGTGGCAAAGTCCACAGCCTCGGAAATTACGTAAGGCTCCAGAGACTCTGTTAAATCATTGTCAATTTTGGAAGAACCGTCTACCGGAATCTGGTCGAACCCGATGTTTCCAGCACGGAAAACAGAGTAATGGCTGGTTTCCGTATAATCATAGTCGCTGTCACTCCAGAAACGGGTCTTGGTGGCATGATAGCGGATATCTGCAGAAGCGTCGGTGTCAAAAAGCCAGAAAGGCACATAAACACCTTTGATCTCGTCAATGTGATTTTCCTTTTTAAATACATTGGGTAAAAGGATCTTGCCGTGAAGATGTTTGACCAGACCTTCTTTGGCTGCCTTTTTGTCCAGCTTAAACGGAATGATAAAATCCGGACGCAGGGTACCGGAAAATTTGCCGGACATTACTACCGGATTGCCGCAGAATGGGCAGGAAGAAGCACCTGTGCTTTCATCGGCAACGATTTCTCCGCCGCAGGACTGGCATATGTAAACGGACATTCCGCTGGCTTCATCTTCCTTCCAGGAGTTGTCTGAAGCACTTTCCCAGTTCAATTCATCAGATTGCTGGTTAGCTGCTGCTTCGTTAAATTCTTTGACGGTTTCCATATCAAATTCAGTGTCGCAGTAAGGACATTTCATCTTCTGGAGCGTACTGTTGAATTCGATTGCTCCGCCGCAGCAGGGGCATTTATATTCAAGTAAATCGGACATAGTTCATCTCCTTTTATGCTGCTTTTTTACTGGGTATCGTTTTCATTAAATGGATCGCCACAGTTCGGACAGAATTTTGGTGGATTGGTTGGATCTTCCGGTTCCCAGCCGCACTTGTCACAGCGGTACCGAGGCTTCATAGCCGGTTTAGGAGAACCGCAGTTGGTGCAGAATTTGCCTGTATTTACAGCGCCGCAGGAACAGGTCCAGCTTGCATTTGCTGCAGGTGTCTGAGGCTTTTTCGCGCCGCATTCCGGGCAGAAATTACCGGAAACCATAGCACCGCAGGAGCATTTCCACTGGTCAGTTGCCGGAGCAGAACCGCCTGCCTGAGCCTGGGATACGGCCGGATTTGGCTGTGGCTGTGCCATCTGCTGTGCCTGAGCTGCCTGCTGCTGTCCCATAGCGTAAAGATTCTGTGCGTTAAAACCGCCAGTCATGCCTGCCATATTCATGCCCATGAAACCGGTCATGGCACCGCCAGCGTTGCCTGCTGCTGTCTTCATGGCGTCTGCCTGTGCTCCTGCAAGAGTAGCGGCTGCCATGGCAGGATTGCGGAGGATAGCCATACGCTGCGCTTCTTTGATCATCTGGGCATCTTCCTCAGGAAGAGTGATCGGATTCATGGCAACAGATACGATCACGAGACCACGAAGCTGACTCCATTTCTGGGTGAGAGCCTGATTCATGGCATCACAGAGCTCCAGTGCATGAGCCGGAAGTGCGCTTGGACGGATTCCCTGCTGGGAAATGCTGGCAAATGCCGGCTGAAGAGCTGAGATAAATTCTGTCTTCAGCTGTCCCTCAATCTGCTCTCTGTCGTACTGCTGTTCAAAGTTTCCGCAGACGTTGGAATAGAAGAGAAGCGGGTCTGCAATGCGGTAGGAATAAACACCGCTGCAGCGGACAGAAACATCAATGTCCAGACCGATGTTCTGGTCTACAACACGGAATGGAATCGGGTTCGGAGTTCCGAATTTATTGTCTACCAGTTCTTTGGTGTTGAAATAGTAAACACGCTGGTCTTTGCCAGTGTCACCGCCGAATGTGAAACGCTTGCCAATGGTGTGGAAAGTGTTCATGATGGCGTCGCCCAGATTTCCGGAGAAAATACTTGGCTCGGTAGAAGCATCGTAGGTGTATTCGCCTGGTTCCGCGCAGATATCAACGATCTTGCCTTGCTCTACGATCATCATACATTGTCCGTCTGCGACTGCGATTCCGGATCCGGTGGTGATAATGTTGTCGCTTCCCTTGGTATTGGAGGAACGTTTGGATGTGCGTTTCTGACCTTTTACTGCCAGAATGTCATTGTCGATGGCATCACAGTAGAAAAATTCTTTCCACTGATCTGCAAGTGTACCGCCTGCGGCGCCAAGTGCTGCTTTAATAAGTCCCATATTGTAACTCCTTTCTTTTTGACCGGTCAATGACTGGAAAAATTATGTAAACGAATGCCACCTGATGCCAATAGCAGGAGTGCATTGGCGCAGAAACCATGGATTTCATATCTGGTGGTGCCTGTGTGAGCAGACATAGTGGTTTCGTTAATTTGTACAGTTATTGTCCGAAAATGATTTTATTAATTATTCTACATAACGATTCAGCAGACATTATTCCGCGAGGTGTTTTTGTGAACGAAGTTCACAGAAAAAACGAGAAATGCGGCGCGAAATCGTATAAAACATGATTTCTGTGTATCCAGAAGGATATCACTGTGAATGTGCGGAATCGTTACTACTCTACTATAAATTTTATCTGATTTTGTCTGAAAAAACAACCTATATGTGATAAATGACTGGTTTTCGTGACAATAAGACATAGATACTATCTGATTTGCAGTAAATAGGAATTGTATACCAGCCATTTGATGACAAAAAAATGTTTGGAATGCCGGAATAACAAAAATCTGCAGCCTATATATTATAGTACTGCAGATTTTGTCATTAGTAATATTGAACCTGGTATGGGGCACATTTAACCTTCTGAATTGTCATCAGATGCGTCTGAGCTGTCTGATCCGGAATTGCCTGATCCAGAGCCGTCAGAACTGGAACTGCTTTGGGTGGCAAGTGTCTGATAGTACCAGGAGGAGGTGATGGAATCATTATCCTCCACGTAATTTCCGTTGGAATCCAGCATATTTCCGTCGGAATCAAATGTGACATCCAGAAGATCCGTCTTAGTAGATGGTGTGACGTTCATGGACATGATTTCATCATATTTTGTCTGAAGGTTTTCTAGGGAAAACTCATCTCCGATGGACTGGCGGACGCTGTGTGCAGCTGCAAGAGCGTCCGTATAATCGTCCAGCTTATATGGTGCATATTCCGGGGTATCGTAGCTGTAATGCATAACCAGCGGTGTCAGTGTGGCATCCTGGATCTGGATGCTGGTCTGATCGCCGTCTACGGTCTTCTGAATGGTAAAGGCTGCCATTCCGCCAAGAAGCTGCTTCAGTGTTTCCTGACCAGTAACAAAGTTGCCAAGGGAGTAGTAGATCAGCATGTTGTGACCAGAGTCATCTGTAAGGTAGCCATATGGCTGGAGCACATTCGGATTGGTTCCGATCACAACGTCAACATCTTGCTCCATAAGGAAGTTGGCCCATTCTTTTTCGTATTCGGTAGGCATTGGTTCTTCGGTCTTGCCCCAGTTTGCAGAGAAAATCACACAGTCTGCGGAAGCTTTGGCCTGTTTGATGGCGGCTGCAACATCGGCAGTGCTGAACGTGTCAATCATAGAGCCTTTTCCGGAAGTGGATGTATCTGTACTTCCAGAACTGTCTGCATCTCCTGTTGAACTGTCGGAAGTATCCGAGCTGGCAGAGTCGTTTGCAGAACCATCAGAACTATCAGTGCTGTCGCCGGAGCTTACAGTCTGGCTTCCATATGACGGGAAGGTATAGTTAAGGAACGCAATCTTGATTCCGTTAATTTCTACAATCTTCGGAGCGTCTATACCGGACTGGTTTTTATGAATACCAACCAGAGTGACATCCGGATGGCTGGTTTCCCAGTAATTTAAAGTTTCGTTGATCATGGAAGAACCATTGTCATCGATCAGTGCTGTGGCAGATGTGACCACATTAAATCCGGCATTTACAAGTGCGTCGCCAACCTCTGTAGGAGTGGCGTAAGGCGCGGTACCGCTGACTGCGCTGTGGTCTGTGGTGAAAGGTGTTTCCTGATTGACCATAGCAATGTCGGCAGCCTGTATATCAGATTTCAGATTGGCATAAACACTGTTATAATTCCAGGCGTCGGTTTCTGACTGGCCGGATGCAAGAAGACTTGGCTGAACCAGGTTATCCCCAACTGCAAGGACTGTGGCTGTAGTGACTTCCTGGGTGGTGGCAGCTGCCTCTTCTTCCTTCTGTTTTTGTAAGTCAGCTGCCTTTTTCGCCTGGGCGGCTGGCTGGCGGATCATGGTGTAGTCCATCTGGTTAAACACCAGGCAGAGAACCACCAGAACCGCGATGGATACCAGAAAGCTGGTTCTGGAATTCAGGCGTTCTTTATAATTTAATGGGAGATTATCTCGTTTTTTCATGATTTTGCCCTTCTCTAATGTAGGAAAATATGACCAGCAGGATCAGAAAATCAGATTGCTCCTGCATATTTTCAATGTGAGTTCATTATAGCAAATTATTGTGCTCAAAGAAAGAAGTTATTACATAAATATTTAAAAAAATGTTACAGCATTTCGGGAATTTTCGGGTAATATTGCGCGTGGATCTGGCAGGCAGAAGCCGGGCGAAAATACTGCAGCTTCAGAGGCAATCACAATTTCTCGTTCATGTATTTTCGCAAAACCGGAAACTGCACAGGGCCGATTTCCAGTATCTTCTGATGAAAACTTTTCAGATCAAAGTTTTCGCCAAGGAGGGATTGCTGTTCTTCTTTCAGATCCAGAAAATTCAGATATCCCACATAGTATTTCAGATAATTAGCAGGTGTTTCGGTGATATATCGGTAAATCTCGGCCGTGACAGCAGCATCACGGATTCCGAAAAGTTTCAGGAAGCGGGCGGCTTGCGCAGGAGTCCAGCCGTGGTAATGGATTCCCACATCCAACAGGGAGTAAATGCACAGATTCACGCTGCGGTTCAGCCAGGAAAGTCGCGTGCAAGCAGAAGCTTCCTGTGAGGATAAGGTGCCGGCAGACAGATAATCTGCTGCATAATCATACGCGTAACTTTCCACATAAGTGGCCCAGCCTTCCACGTATCCGCTGTAATCGATGAGATACCGGATATGGGATGGACTTTGTCGTCCGAAATAAACGGTCTGGTAAAGATGACCGGGGAAGCCTTCGTGCGCCAGCGTGGTAAAAAGCTCCAGATTGGAAATTTGCCGTCCATGATTGATGTAAATAACATTTGGCGCTCCTGTGTCCATTGGCGGTGTCAGGTAAAACGCCGGGCTGAGAAATTCTTCCATGGATTTATGTACAGACCGGATTTCGAAATCTACAGAAGCAGTGGAGGGGAAATCCTGCTGAATATTTTTTTCCAGAAGCTCCATGACCCGTGTGGGCTCCATATCTGGCAAATCCATTTTCTCATTTAGCAATGTGAGAAGTTGTGGATGCTGTTTCAAAAGTTCTGAAATTTCCTGAGAATCGGTGGAAAGCTGCTGGGTGAGTCGCTTTTCCAGTTTTTCCACAGGTATGTAGATTCCCACCTGGCTTTTTAGAAGATATTGGTAATATTCCTTTCCACCGGAAAAATTGACCAGTCCTCCGGTATTTTTGCCTGTTCCCCGAAGCTGCTCCAGACCTTCTATCAGCATTTGATATGCGGGGAGAACCTTTTCTTTCAGAATCTGTTTATGGGTCAGGTTCAGCTGTTTCTGGTCCTTTTCGGAAAGCTTTCCATAGGCTTTTAGTTTCTGTGAAAAAATTTCCAGCATATAATTGGAATCCGGGTTTTGAATAAAAGCACGGCATTGGTCCTGAATGCGTTCCAGAGTTTCGTCGCACATAAAAAATCCGGCATCAGATTTTGTCTGTTCAAAGGCGAGAATGCTCTGGAAATATTCTTTTGTGCTGCAGAGCAGATTCAGGTAGTCGGTGATGTCCTGATTGGTGTAGAAGGAGTATTCGGCCAGCAGTACAGGCAGCTGCGCCTGGATCCCGAGGCTTGGGCTAAGCGGCTCTTCCAAAAGATAATTGTCGCCCAGAGAGGCTTCGGTGTGGTAGTAAAGGAGGAGCAGATCAAGGGTCAGGCGATTGGAAGTACTGAGCTTTGACTGGGAAAATTTTTTCAGCTTTTTTACATATTCCTGGCACTGGGCAGAGGCTTTTTCATTGTTGGGATGTATTGTGCCAAGGGTAGCGCGGGGGCGTGAGATGCCCTGTTTTTCCGGATAAGCCAGGGAATAATGAAGATTCAGGGCGTTTCCGGAAACCTCTTTTTCAAATATGGACTCCGCGAAGTTTTCGAAGCGGGCATTTTCGGAGAAGACATGACTGAAAAGCCAGGAAAATGTGAAGCAGATAATAAGAAAAAAAGCCAGAATAGCGGCGGTGAATTTTGGTCTGTTTGACATAGGATGCCCTCTGCTCTGGGGGATTTCTACTATATTATTGAGAATTTCAGTGTAGTATGCGAAATATTTGGTTCCATGGCTTTAAGATTATGTGTATTTTGTGTACAAGACTGACGGGAATGACGAAATTAGTTGGGGATGTCATGGGGAAGTTGTTGGATTTCACGGAAAAGGCGATTTTTTTATTTGTGGGAGCAAAATTGACGGTAACAGATTGTTGTGATATTATGCGTAATTGTTACATATGCTTAATATAAATGTAACATTTTGAAGGGTGATTTTATATAAATTGAGAGGTGTATGAATGTTAAAAAATAAAATGAAAAAACTGATCTGCGGAATGACAATGTGTATAACGGTCTGTTCTCAGATGATTTTTCCACAGACTGCGTTTGCAGCGACTAAGGCTGCTGTGGAAAAGGCGGGCGAGGCATTTGTAGCTGGGATGACAGAGACTGCAGAGGCAGAGGAGGTACTTTCTGAGGAAGAGCTTCGTCAGCAAATCGTGGATTTTGCGCTGCAGTTTGAGGGAAATCCTTATGTTTACGGTGGGACAAGTCTGACAAACGGAGCAGACTGTTCCGGGTTTGTAATGTCTGTGTTTGCACAGTTTGGCTATTCACTGCCCAGAGTAGCAGCAGATCAGTATAATCAATCAGCGAAAAAAAGCGTGGAAGATCTGGAGCCAGGAGATCTGATTTTCTATGGAAGCGGAATCAGCCATGTGGCACTGTACATTGGAACTGGACAGATTATCCATGCAAGTACATCTGCGTCTGGAATCAAGATTTCCAACTATGATTATGAGGCGCCTGTGGGAGTAGGAACTTACATTGAAGCGGACGGCTTCTTTAGTGAATAAGAGTGAGGGAGCGGAGCATTTGATAAAACAGATATGAAATCCGGTTATCCTGTTCTGACATTTACAGCCGGGGAAGGTTTCCCCGGCCTTTTTGTACAGTGACGGGAGTCTGCAACGTTGTTATTCGCTGATAACATTCCGCGAGGTGCTTTTTTGAACAAGGTTCGCAGAAAACCCGAGAATTGCGGCGCGAAATCATGCAAAGCATGATTTTTGTGCATTGCGAAGCTTGTTACTGTGAAGGTTGCGAACGGTAACCATGCCACGATACAAAGGGGAATGGTGAGAGAATAAAATTGATTTGTGTGTATTTTGTAAGGTATTGTAAATACGATATTTTGCAAGGGAAAATGTCGAAAAGTGTTGAAATTAGCAGATTGCACAAAGACTTAAAAAAAATGTGGATAGGTGAATTAATAGGTAGAAAGTTTTCCACTTTCAAAAATATGAAAAAATGTTGAAAAATCAAGTTATACACAAAGTTATCCACATTATCCACATGGAAAAGCATGTGGATGAGTTGATTTACATAATGGGAATCGAAACAAATGTTTTGGTTATTGTTATGAAAATGTAAAATTCGACAGAAATCGGCAAAAAGGTATTGACTTTTACAAAATCAAAATATTATAGAATATTCGCGGAAAATATTACAATTAGAGATAAAAAACATAAAATGTCTGACAAAATAAATTGTTCATTACAGGGCATATTTTGTCTGAAGCTCCGAAAAACTATAGAGAAGTTACAATGAGATTCTGGTAAAATATGGAATTATATTAAGAAGCCCTTTGCGGAGAAAATTTCCTCTACAAAGGGCTTTCTTTATAATGTTTTTGATATTATTTTGGCGTTACTGGAAGATATGATTTTTCTTTGCCTGTTTTAAGTTTTTTTTATACCAGTAGTAATCGCCCTGACCTTTACTGTAGTTCTGGATTTCTACGTCTACATCGTAGTAATATTTTTTACCATCTACGATGGCATAGTTCCAACTGTGGCCGGCTCTGGTGCCATCCAGATTCTTATAGTAGCCGTTGCAGACACCGGCATCTACGCCTACGTGGTTGCAGAGGATGACAAAGATTGCGGCCTGGTCGCTGCAGACTCCGCCGCGTTTCTGCATATAAGGAGCCATAAAGGATGACCAGGAGGAGCCACCGAAAATAAGTTTGCCGTTTTGGTAGTTCTGGAGAGTCTTTTTCTTGTAGTTTTTAATCCGCTTCTGGGCTTTGGTGCTGGTGAGATCGTAGTAATTTTTGGCTTTTACAAATTCATCGGCGTGTTTATGCTTGAAGTTTACAGTCATCCAGTGGTAGATACGTCGAACTTTTTCATCCTGGCTCATAGTGAGCTTTATTTTGGCTGACTGGATCATTTTTTCTGCCATGTAGTCTACAGTATCGACTCCGGTGTATTCTGGAATTGTGGTGGAAGCTGCGAGGCCTTCCCTTCCGGATGGGGCTTTGGAAGATACTTTAAAACTTTTGGTTTTGGTGACAGATTTTATGCAGATCTGGTCTTTTTCTACATAATAGAAAAGCTCAACTTTGTAAGTGCCATTTGATGTGTAGGCTGTGGGCTTTTTCCCAGCTTCATTTCCTTTTGAGGGTTTTCCGTTCCAGTCAAGGCGAATGGTTTTATGGTCAAAAGAAGTGACCGGATCGCCCCAGAAATTTGTTCCGCCAATGTTTTTGTATGTTTTTTCATAAACATATTTACCAGATTTGTTTAGAATTCTAAGACGTACATTGATGGCTGTGCCCTCAAGGTCCTGTTCGGTATTAAATGATACTCCGGCACGAATGGAAAGATAGTTTCCTTTGCTTGGATGAAATCCTTTGGAGCTGATGCCTGTGAGCAGGCTGTCTACTGACATCTGGATTTCATCTGGATTGATCGTATCCGTTTCTTCCTCTGCTTTTACATTCTGTACACTGAACAGGAATATTATTGACAGCAACAGGAACGTGCTTAAGCAGATGTTTAAAAATTTTTTCCCTTTTTCAAGCATTTCTTTTACTCCTTTGTTTTCTGATCTTCCTTAATTTTTGGTATAACCTGAAGTTTGTTCATTTTTGCAGAAGCAGCTTCGACCTCTTGGACGATACAGAAAAATTCTAATATGAGTATATTGGTTTTATTTAAGAGATTCAAGCTTAAAGTAATATTTTTCAAACACGCTCTAGGTTTCTGAAAAATTGGGATAGAAAAATAAAATGTATTCATGCAAAATAGGGCATAAGG
>ENA-OUPZ01001207-OUPZ01001207.1-human-gut-metagenome-genome-assembly--contig:-NODE-1207-length-12458-cov-3.155124_pt1 | contig 12458 bp, 10 predicted proteins | sample MGYA00237941_ERZ548813 | MGnify/ENA primary metagenome ERZ548813 (study PRJEB26490, sample SAMN05194712) | human gut metagenome | biome: terrestrial biome; feature: human-associated habitat; material...
TCAATGATCGCAATCAACTCTTTTTCCTCGAGAGAGTCTTCAACCGAGACTGAGGAAGAAAGGCAATTTTCCAATTCCTCCATTGTCGAGTCGTAATTGCTGTTTCGCTTGAGAGCTGTATTGGCCCGATAACGCATGATAGAAATATTCCGAACGATCTTGCAGACAAAGACGGACAGCGGATTGGGTCTGTGCGGAGGGATCGCATTCCAAACACCGAGATAGGCATCATTCACGCACTCCTCTGCGTCCTGCTGATCCTTCAAAATGCTGCGGGAAAGATTATGGCAAATCGCCCCATATTTGCCGTCCAGCGCTTCGATTGCAAGCTCAGAACGTGCAAAGAACAAATCAATGATCTTAATATCATCCACAAGGAATCACACCCTTCTATTTATTACCTTGCAAATTGGGGTGAAATACTACATCAAAGCAAGAATTTTTATCGGGAATTTTGGAAGATTCCCTGTTCTCTGCTGTCGTATTGCTGTCCCAACATAAAAAGCAATACGACCAGCAAGATTTTATTTCTTCACCCAGACCGGTTTTCGTTCCATTCTATAACAGATGTGCGGGGATATCAAACCCTTGAAGGATTTCAGAATATGTTCGCTATGTCATTTGGAACGAATGCTTCTGCTCCAACTGTCTTTTCCAATTCCTCGAAATATGTACAGGTCTGCGGTGCATTTTTTCTAAGGCTCTCCATCATTTCCGAATCGTTGCCGTGGATGATGCAGTAGGCAAAGCAGTCTGCGAAGTATTCTCTGGCATTGGTTTTGGCATAGATCCGCAGCGGCGCGGCGGCAGCTTCTGCACGAAAGAGCTGTTCATGCTCTGCGGGGAATCCCCGCGTCCAATCGAGAAAATGTCCGAATTCGTGGAGCGTCGCGCTGGCCTCTGAGATGTAGATGGTTTTCTGGCTGTAGTTGGTGGCTCCAATGCAGCTCATGTTCAGCTGCTTGCTGAGTTCGCTGATGTAGTCGAAGTCGATACGGTATGTCCAGCCGGCGGCGTTAAAGGCGGCAAGCATCGGCTCCGGCACCTGCCGCAGCGCCACCAGGTAGTCATTGATGTTGACGCCTGCCGCGTTTACCAGAGCCACCGGCGCGGGCGGAGCCTCCACGGTGAAGGCGCGGGTCAGAATGGCGTGAAGGAGCATGGCAGCGTCCCTGCGGGTAACGATCTCATTTGCAGTGTTCGCCTCGCCGCAGAGCTGAAGCTCCTTCCCGATGCGGATGCAGTTTTCATAATCGGGCAGCGACACGCCGCCCGCATAGAGTACGCTGTCGTAAACGGGGATCTTGGCTGCGGCAAAGGCGCTTTTGAGCAGCGCTCCCCGGCATAGCTGGATATTGGGAGCGGAGAGTGCGGTTTCGTTCAGCCAGCCCTTCCGGTAGGATTGCTCCACAGCGCTTTGGCTCAGATCACTCCATGAGTTGCCCTCGACCTTCACATCATAGGCCCGGCAGAGCATCATCGCCCACTGCCGCACCGTCACCGGCGCATCCGGGGAGAAGTATCCGTTCCCCGTGCCTTGCGTGATCTCATGCTCCGCAAGATACATCACGCTTTCATAGCAGTCCGCAGTTTCCGGCAAGTCATCAAAGCCTGTGCAGGCAGCGGAAGCAGCTGTGGGCAGGATCACTGCCAGGACAAGGGTGCAGACAGCCAACGCTGTTCTTCTAACGATCATCTTCATAAGTTCCTCCATATTCTTGTTCTTTCTCTGTCCTGTATCCTCCGGTAGAGTAGGCTCTTCTGGATGCGCCATGGTGACGCTACCCTATGGACAGAATTTTGAGAGTAAAAACGTCACAGTCCCCCCCTGGCGGGAGGCTGTGACGTTTTATGCTTGGTCAGCCGGTATAAATTGCTGGTGAGGCTGCCATTGGAGCGGCGGCGGTTCCGCTTTTCGATGAGCTGCCTGCGCTCCAGATCTGCCAGAGCCCGCTGGACTGTCCGCGGCGAAAGTCCCAATTCACGGGCAATGGTTTTGATCCCAGGCCAGCAGACACCGGAGGCATCCGCCCGGTCCCGAAGATAGATATAGACCGCCTTCTCCCGGTGGCTCAGATGCTCCTCAGCGTAGATAAAGTTGAATTGACTCATCTGCTTCCCTCCATGTTATAGGGATTCTTTGTGCAGCTCCGATGGATGCTGCGGATGAGTTCGCTCTGGTCAACATAGGCAATCTTTCGGGCTGCCTGCTCCGGCATCCGATAGCCGTCCGGGTCAAAGGTGATGCCCCAATCCAGAAAGAGACGCAGTTTGGTGCGCATGGGATGGGTTCCCGTTTTCATCACTACAAACTCACCCTTGGGGATGGATTTCAGTTCATCCGGCGTCATGAGCGCACGCTCCATCATCTGCAAGGACTGGCTGCTCTCTTTTCCCTGACTGACAGAGCCGGACAGCACGGTCCTGCTGCCGAGGGCGGCGGAGAGTGCGTCGGCTGTTTTGCTCTGGGGCGAAAAGCCGCCGAAGATGGTGTCCTGGCAGTTGTCACATATGATTTCAGCACCCTCTTTTCCGTAGTTCTTTTCCAGTTGCGCGAGGCTTTGGATAATGGGTACCAGCGTCAGCCTGCGGGAGCGTCCCGCGCTGAATAGGGGCAGAATGTCAAAGGGCGGCATGGTTCCCAGTTCATCGCAAAACAGCACCACGCGGTTTTTGAGCCTGCCGCCGGTTTCATCCGCCACGGAGAACAATTCGCGGGACAGATTTTGGATCATGAGCGCCGCGATGAAATTCTTTGCCGGATCTTCTTCCGGTAAAATCAGAAAGATGGCGCACTTCTCCGAGGCAAACATTTCGGCGTTGATGGGGCTGTCGTAGCAGATAACCTGTTCCAACTCCGTATCCAGAAAGGCGTTGAGACGGGACATGACGGTGGACATGACCGAAGCCATAGATTGATCCGCACTGGTGAGGGCTGCGCCTGCCAGCCACCGGGCCTTATGCTCCGGTGGCAATTCATCCATGAGCAGCTGAAAGCCATTCTTGCCTCTTGACTTCGGCACCGCCAGCAGGTCCTGCACCAGCTTGAAGGCGGAAACGATGTGCCGCTTTTCCGGCTCTCCGTCCTTTGGTGGGGCGAACTCCGCCAGCAGAAGCACAATAGCAGTCAGCAAACCTTCCGCACTGTCGTAGAAGAAAGCATTCTCGCCGTATTGTGCAGCGTCGCCGTCCGGGTTGATGATAGTCTTGGCGAGGATCTTGGCGTATTTCTCTGCGCGCGCTCGGGCAGCGAGGTTCTCCGGATGCTTGCGCGCAATATCCATGTAGTGATTCATCAGCGTCAGGAAATTGAAGCCGTCTGAGCGGGTTGGATTGCGCAGGTCAATGACGGATACCTTGTAGCCGTAATACCGGGAGGCAATGGCTCCATAGTTGCGTGCCAAATCCCCCTTGGTATCCAGCGCCAGATAGCTCATGCCGCTGGCGCTGGCATACTCCAAATTTGCATATAAAAAGTACGCTGTTTTACCCACGCCGGAAGCACCGATCATAAGACAATGGATATCATCGCTGTCCACCAGCGCGCGGACATCCCGCTGATTTTCCACCACATTTTTGATTTTGGAAACTGCCGTTTTCTTTTTCTTCGGCTTTCGCTTTTCTTTTTTCCCTGCTGTAGGACGGCGGAGCCTCTCCAGCAGCTTGTGAGTGGCCTGTGAAATCACGCCTTTTTTATCTCTGCGCTTTCTGCCGCCCATACTGCCGAGGACGATGCCCTGTACCGTAGGCAGATCCTCGCCCTTGCGCCAGCGGCGGGGACGGAACGGGACCACATGATAGGTCGTGTGGATCTCCTTGGGAGTAGCCCAACGCGCCGTGCCGTGCTGACCGTCGCCAACGGTTTTGCTCTTGAAATTGTTGAGAGAATAATTCTTGGAGAGGAAGGACACCACGAGCAAGAATGCCAGCAGTCCGCCGCCAAGCAAAATCAGGGGCCATATGTTTTCGTTCATGTGTCTTTCTCCTTCCTCTCGAATTTGGCACAGAGATCGTCATTCCAGTCCTTGCGCACCGGGCAGAGACGCTCCACATCCAAGCCCATGTCCTCCAGCGTATCCGTCATACGGTCGCAGGCATCGTTGCCCGCGTCATCGTTGTCGAGGCACAGGTACACCATGTCCAGCTTCGGATTCTGCCGCAGCCGCCCCAGCACCGGCTGGATGGAGAGCCCGCAGCAGGCAACGTAGCTGTGCTCCTGCCAGCCGTATGGATAGAGGGTAATGTGGGACAGAAGGTCGATGGGCGCTTCGAACACATAGAGGGACTTGTCGGTTCCGTTTTTGTGGAAGCAATGCTCGCTTGCGCTGCCCTCAATGTTCATGCGGAACACCCGTCCCTCGCTGTTGGTACTGCGGATGTGCGCGTGCTTGGCCTCACCGCTGTCATCCAGCCCCACGAAAACACAGTTGTGATGCTTGTCCTCGTAGAGCAGCTTTTCATGTACGAAGGCGGAAATAACCTCGCGGTCAATGTGGCGCTGACGCATGAGGTAGGCATACATACGTCGCATGGTTCCGTAAGGTTCCGGCAGAGCGAAGGGCTTCGGAGCCTCCTTTGCGGGCTTTGCCTGCTCATACGATTTGTTATTTTTCCTGCCCAGCAAAAGCAAAACCGCCTCCTGATAAGGGAGACGGTAATAGCGCTGGACGAAGCTGACGGCGTAGCCGCCGACGCGCGCGGAGTGGTCGAACCATTTGTTGCCCCGCACGGTGATGCTGGGATCGTTGGGAGTACGGAACTCCCGGCCAGAGCGCACGGGTCGCTCCCCCTGAGCGCGCAGCAGCGACACGAGATCCGTGTTCTGCGCCCGCGTCTTTTCCTCCGGCGTGAAATAGATAAATTGGCTCATGATGTTTCCTTTCAAAATTCTGCTTTACGCTATCTGAATGTCTGCTCCTCATGGTCGTCCGGCTTGTGTCCCATCGCCAGACGCTTGCGCTGCAATTCCTGGCGGCGCTTGCGGTCGATCTGCAAGCCGCGGTGGATCTGGTCGATCTTGCTGTTGTCCTCGAAGATCCTGCTCATGTGGTGCAGCATCCGCACGACGGTTTCTCTCACCGTGTGGGCATGGTAATCTGCTCCTGCCGGTGCGCTCTCTTTTTGCTGATTGGGGTGATCTGACTGCTGAGAAAAAGCCGGTGCATCTTCAACCGCAGGCGGCGTGGTGCCCTCAGAAGCGGCAGCATCAGAGGAACCGGGATCTTCTGGTGTGGCACTCGCCGCACGGTCAGATTTGGGCTGCGCCGACGCGAGAGATGCCGTGACCTCAGAGTTCTTTGGCGCGGCTTCTGCGGCATCCTTTTTGATGATAGGTCCTTCCTGCGCGGAAGGTGTTCTCCGCACATCCGCGTACCGCTGCCACTCTGCTATCCATTGCAGTGTTTCCTGAATGACCATGTTGCGGACGCTCCGGAACTCCTTTTGCCGGGACAGCGGCAGACGCTTGGGCGGCCGCTGATCGTAGTCCAGACACACCTGCTCGTAGAGCGTCTGCCACGTTTCATAGACGGCGGACACCCGCTCGTCCTTCGCCAGCTCCTCCACGATGGCATCCACGATGGCCTTGACCCTTGGCGGCAGGTAGCCGTAGACCTTTCGGCCCTTGATCGTCAGCAGGCGTTCCGCCAGTTCTTCGGTGAGCTGCTCCAGCCGTGGGTTATCCGACGTGCCATGCTCCAGCTGTGCGATGCACTCCACCATTGCCTTGCGGGTCTGTGCCTGCAACTCCTGCCGCGCGGTATCCTTTTGCTGGTAGATGTGCATCCGATCCGCGTGGTAGATCCGCCTGACGAAGACGGATTTCATTTCCCGGATACCCTCTTTGGTGAGGTAGCCCTCCTTTGGATCTGCGGAGAAGATGATCATGTGAATGTGCACCTGATTTGGCTTCTGGTGGAACGCAGCATACCAACGCAGGTTTTCCGGTCGAATCTTATACGCTTTTGCGATGTCGCAGATGGAGGCGTTCACCAGAGCCTGCCAGTTTTCCGCGCTGTCATAGCCCAGCCGCTCCGCGTCCTCACGGCGCAGCGCCACCACCGGCGTCCACACATTGCCCGAATGCTCCGCCACCTCCCGTACCGCCTGCGCGAGATTCTTTACCTTACCGTTGGCGTCCCACAACCCGTGCTCACCGTCCTTCTGGACGCCGGGACGGTGGGAGATGTAGTCGATAAAATTTTCCTTTTGCTCCAGCGCCTCCATGTAGTCTTCCTGCACCTGCTGAATGAACGCGGAGGCGCTGCCCTGGGTGGGGTGATCCAGATATTCCTCGTACTCAATGAGTTCCCAGCAGGAGGGAAAGGACTTCAGCAGCCATGCGATGAATTCCTGCTGCTTTTTTGTGGTGGGGAGTGTACTGCCATCCGCCAGCAGCTCCACACCGGGACGGGTGGCGACGTAGCGAGTACGCTGGGCCAGCTTCGCGGCGTTCTGTCCGCCCTTGAGGTAGGGCGAAATCAGTACGATCCGGGCCATGCGTCATCCGGCTCTATGCGCCGCTGGCTCCGCACCGCGTTTTCAAAACTCACCTGACCATTGGTGCGCTTCACCTCATCCACCGCAAAGCCGCGCAGCTCCCGCGTGTGGATGGGATCGGTACGGAAGTGCGCGGCGATGGTGTGGCACAGCATATTCAGCTCCACCGCGCACTTGAAAAGAATGCGGCAGAGCCGATTGTTGTTGTCGTCCAGCGTACCCTGAATGGCTGTCAGGATGGCCCGAGAGATGTAGGTCGTGTTGTCCTCGGTGCCGAGATAACCCATGTAAAAGCGCAGGGCCTTATCCACGAATTCGCTGCGGCTTTGACAGTTATCTGCTTCCAACCAGCCGTCCATGCGGCTGATCACGCTGGGGCGCAGCCAGATCGTGGTGCTTTTCTTGTTATCATCCATATTTTTTCTTTCCTTTCTGTGTCGTCGGTCAAAATCGCCGCAAAGCCCTGCAAACACGGGACTTTGCCGAATGACCGACTGCGATTGTTTTGTAAAACCGCCAAACCGACGGCGGTTGGTGATTCCCTGAAAAGCCCCGCACTGCGGGGCTTTGTGGGCGGGCTGCGGGCGCTTGCGACTGCGGCCCTTTATCTAGTGCTTTTATCGAACGGGTAAATAGGGGGCGAAAGCCTCCGCAACGGGACAGGATTGGGAGGGGAAACTCTCTTGAAAAAGCGCATTTCTCCGAAATCGGAGTAGTGCTTAAGCGGTACTTTCACACATCGCCGACAAACGCCGCAACGCTGGTTTGAAAGGGCTTCAGCGGGTACACATGCCACCCGTCCCCCAAACCGCGCACACAGCGGCTTACAGGGCGAAACACGGGGCGTTTTCACCGCCTGAGACAGCGACAGGGTCGATAGGGTCAACGGTTCGGGCATCCTGTGTATCGTCACTTTCGGCACGGCGCAGTTCGATGAGCCGCTTGCCGTTGCTGCGGCGTACCACGGCGGAAATACCGATTTTGCTTAGTGCGGCAACACTTTGCAGGATCAGACGAGATACCTTTTTCGGCGTGATGCCCTCGCTGCCCACAGGGTCAATCTGCGCGGACAGCTCCGTGGGAGTGCCGATAAATTCCGCGCGGTCACGCATCAACTCAGAGAGAAGAATGACGATCCGGCCGCCCAGCAACTCCGGCTGCGTCCGGCTGTCCGACACCAGCTCCCACACATTTTCCGCGTTGCGCTCCAGCGTCAGCTCACGATATTCAATGTCACGCCCGATGCAGGAGAACGTCGCTTTGCCGCTGCCGCGCTTGTCCTCGATGAGCGTGAAGCTGGAATCCACCGCGCCGCTGATAGCCGTCGTACCGGAGATGCGGCTGAACACATCGTCGGCAAGCTCCTTTCGCAGATGGTGGATCAGCAGAATGGCGATGCCGTGGGCGTCCGCAATACGCTTCAGTGCGGAGAGGTCACGGTAGTCATTTGCGTAGGTGTTGTCATAACCGGCGCCGCGGATCATTTGCAGCGTGTCAATGATGACCAGCACCGTGTCGGGGTGCTCAGAGAGGAACGCGCAGAGCTGTTCCTCCAGCCCCTTGCCAAGGGTGTCACTGTTGGTGGTGAAGTGGACGTTGGCTGGGGCGTCCTCCGCGATCTCGAACAGGCGGTTCTGGATGCGGAGGGTGGAATCCTCCAGGCAGAGGTAGAGCGTGGTGCCCTGCTTCACGCCCATGCCCCAGACGGATTCGCCCTTCGCCACCGTGACGGCCAGCCACAGCGCCAGCCATGACTTTCCAACCTTGGGTGAGCCGGCGAGGATGTGCAGGCCCTGGGAGAGCAGATCGTCGACCACGAAGTTCAGCGGCGTGAGCGGCTGACTCATTAACGTTTCACCGTCGATGGTCAGCAATCGGTTTTCTTTTTTCAATTTTGAATCCTCCTTAAAAAATAGTGCTCCCATCGGAACGATAAGAGCGAAAAAAGCAGAGGGGAGTTACCACGGAACGGCACGTGGTTTCTTCCCTCTGCTTGTATTGTGGAGGAATTCATGCTATGCTGAGAAAAAGAGCGGACAAATTAAAAATCAAGTAGGACAATTTTTGTGGAGGAGGATACATATGGGAGGCAGCGTCATTTTCTACACCTATGGCAGCACCTTGGAGCTGAACGGCCAGCAGTTGACCGCCGGTATGCTGACCGCTGATCTGTTAAACCTGTCACCGGACGAATATCAGCCCATGGACAAACGCATGAAGCGGATCACCAGCCTTGCGGAAGAGTATGAGCAGAGCAAAGACACAGCACTTTGGTGGAAGCTGAATGAGGAGATGGCTGCACTCTGCCAGAAGCTACGCCGGTATCAGGTGTTCCGCCTGCTGCTGGATGAAGACGAGGACGCTTTCTTCTCTGCCATACGGGAGATCACGGAGCAGTTCAGCGTATTTCCCACAGAGGATCAAGCGCCGACAGCGGAAGCGCAAAAGAGACAGCTTGAGCGCGTGGCAAACCAATTCTCCCAGCGCGGTGAGTATGCTCCCCTCGACCTGTTCCATCCGAGTGAGGCAGATCTGGAAGATGGGATGGCTTTTTATTATGAGATGCTCCGCGCCTTCGGTCCCACCAGGGGCGCATGGCGTGATTACCAGAAGCGCCTTGACCGCTATGCGCTGTACCTCCATGACATCCGCGCCTTCAACGAGACCATTCGGAACTTTATTCAGTTCAGCTTGTCCAAACTGGATCACAACAGCCCGGAGGAGTATGCGAAGGCTCTCTACGGTTTCTATAATGATGACCGCATTGCGGAAAAGCTCATCATCAATCCCATCCGCAACAACGGCGACTGCTATACGACCCACGATGCCTACGAGCTTTCTTATGTGCCGCGACCGCTGCCGGATGGCTCTGTCGCCATCTGTCAGGAGCACGTGACCGACAGCTTGCAGGCGCTGATGAAAGCGGATTTTATGCTGGCGCTGAACAGCGGGCACAACATCCGCCGCTGCATTATCTGCGGACGATATTTTCTGCTCAAGAGCGGCGTCCACGCGCTGTACTGCGAAGGGGCGTGTCCCCACGCGCCCGACTACACCTGCCGGCAGTTTGGTTCGGTGGAGGTGCAGAAGGAACTCGCAAAAAATATCCCGAAGGTAAAAGCTAAGGTGACCGCCTTTGCCCGCATCACGAAGGATATGCAGCGGGGCGCGATCTCACAGGAAGACGCAAGAAGAGCCAAGGACTATGTGCGCGACCTGCTCTACGATGCCCTGCGCGACGCGGACACTTCCGTGGAGGCTTTCGAGCAGCGCATTTCCTCTGAGCGTGTCTACCAGCACTGCGGAATCACCAGAACGGCCAATCCAAGGGGCCGTCCGCCGAAGAAAAAGGCGGGTGAGCAATCATGACCAACGAGCAACTGATTCGCCAATATTATGACGGCGATGAGGCCGCGCTGGAAAAGCTGTACCATAAAAACATCGGTCTGATCCGCGGCATCGCCAAGGAAACCGCGGCGGAGTTTAACTGCTTGATGACGGACTCACATCATCCGAATCAGTGTTCCGCGTATACGAAAACGATTCTGGACGATCTCTGCGGCGAGGGCGCATTGGAGTTCCTGACACGGATACAGAGTCGGGAGTATGACCAGAACTGCGCCGCGCTCACCACCTATCTCTACCCGCATTTGAAGGGGCGCATGACCCGCTGGCTGGAACAGAATATTGGCTGCATGGCGTTGAGCAAGGATGAGATGGCTGCCGTCCGGCAGGCGCAGAGGCTGTATCATGTTGCATGGAAGGATACCGGCGAAATCGCGGAGGAGTTAGGCGTCCCCGAGGCTCGTGTCAGCCGATATATTCACTACAACACCCATTTCCTCGGTGTGCATGATCTTGTCCCGGAAGGTTATGACGGCGATCCCTACGAGCGGCTGATGCCGGGGATGCTCTCCGTTTCGGCGGAGCAAGCCGTGTACCGCAAGGTCTGCATTGAGCTCCTCCGGGAGCTGTTCGACACCCTGCCGAAGAAGGACAGGGACATTCTCGGCAAGACCTGCGGCGTGTTCGGATACTCGGAGGCGTCCTTGAAAGAGATCGGGATGTATCACATGATGAAGGAGTCCGCCGTAGAGAAGGCAAAGAACCGCGCGGTAGAGAAGCTGAGAGAATCCTATCCCAGCAGCAGGCTTCAGGTATGGAGGGCTGTTCATCGTATGATGCGGAGACCAATCCCGCCGCCGGGGGATGACAGTGAGCTGCGGCGCAATTTTCCGCAGTACGTTCGCGCCTTGGCGGAGGTCTATGGCGTACTGAACGAAGCCACCTCAGATATGGATCAATTTGCTGAGTAAAAAACCTATGCAAACATTTGTACATCCAACTGTGTTATTATCCTATACAAGCCCATCCGCAGATGCTATACTCAAGTAAAGTAAGTGAAAGAAGGGATATGTACCATGCTGACGGAAAAAGCCAATGCCATCTGCCTTTTGGAGGTTCTAAAGGAGTATTCCGATGCGGAACATATTCTGCCCATGCGGGAGATCATTGCAAAGATGCAGTCCCTCTACGGTATCAAAATTGACCGCCGCACCGTATACGGAGCCGTTGCGCTTTTGATTGAGATCGGTTACGACATTTCCATTTACGAGGACAATGGTGTCGGTTACTACCTCCGCAGTCGAGAATTGGAGCAGTCAGAAGTCCTTCTGCTGACCGACGCGGTATATTCCTTCCCGTTCATTCCCGCAAAGCAGACCGAGCAGCTTGTCCAGAAGCTGCAAAAGCAGCTTAGCGTCCACCAGCGGAAGCGTTATCGCTATCTGACCATATCGCGGCAGGACCGCAAGACCGACAACCGGCAGGTATTCTGGAACATCGAGCAGTTGGATGAGGCGATCGCGCAGAAGAAAAAAGTCCGGCTCGGCTATCTCCACTACGGGCTGGATAAAAAACAGCATGAGACAAAGACCTATACGCTCAGCCCCTACGAAATGGTTTACATGAATGAGCGGTATTACCTCATTTGTGTTCCTGACCACGCGCCAAATACGCGTCTTTACCGCATTGACCGCATGAAGGATATTCAAATTTTGGATGATCCTCGCAGCGAGGCTGTCGCCCGTCAGGAGGCACAAAATGCTGTCTATGCCTATGTCGGCGCGCCGGAGCGCATCATCATGTACTGTGACCGAGCCATCTTAGACGATGTGATCGACCGCTTTGGCACAGAGGTACAGATCCGTGAACACGACGAAAATACCTTTACCGCCAGTTTTACCGCACCGCCGCGCGGCGTCAAATTCTGGGCGCTGCAATACCTGCCGCATGTGGAGGTCGTAGAGCCTGCGTGGCTGCGGGAGGAGATTATTGAGAGCCTTGGAAAGAACAAGTATACCAAATAGGCATAAACCCATTTGATATCAGATAAATACGGAGGAGGAAAATGATTATGAGTATGGTTCGCATTGATTACCTGGGTACCTGCGAAGAGTTGGGTTTCTCTACCGACTCATACGCGTGGTGGCGGCCATTCTACCGATGGACTTTTTCTGACGGAGAAAAAGAATACTCAATCGTTTGCCGACACGCGCAAAGTTACTTTGAAAAAATATTGAATATAGCCTTGTCAAAAGACGCCCCCATCGAGGACGCACAGGAGGCTGCAAAGCACCAAATAAACCAGCACATTAGTTTTGAAGATGACATCGACCACATCGGTATTGACTTTTTCGACAACGATGGTCAACTGCGTGTCGTTGGTTGGTCCGATGAGTCCGGTGAGGAAACTCTCTTTGAGTTTCATTGCAATACGGCGGAGTTTATCCATGATATCGCCAAGCAGGTAGATGGTCACTTCCAAAGGATCGGCATTTTATATTATGACAGTTCCATTCCCAGTGCATTTCACGTAAATCGCAATATTGAAGGTTTCAACACCTTTATGAAACAGGATCTCTGGCTGACCGGTGCGCTTAGCCTAAGCGATATCGTGC
>ENA-OUPZ01001228-OUPZ01001228.1-human-gut-metagenome-genome-assembly--contig:-NODE-1228-length-12361-cov-4.622379_pt1 | contig 12361 bp, 10 predicted proteins | sample MGYA00237941_ERZ548813 | MGnify/ENA primary metagenome ERZ548813 (study PRJEB26490, sample SAMN05194712) | human gut metagenome | biome: terrestrial biome; feature: human-associated habitat; material...
ATAAAATGTTTGATTCACTCAAGATAACAACTAGCTATCTCTCGTTTTACTGTTTTTGGTTTTTCAAACCGTTCTTAAAAATGTAAAGAATTTTCGAGAATCGTATGTGTTTCACTGTTTAGTTATCAAGGTTGTCTGTCTTGCGACAGCTTGTTTACTTTATCACATCTCTTTTTCTTTGTCAAGAACTTTTTTCAAGTTTTTTCAAAGTTTTTCGAACTCTTCCGGATTTCGGAACTGTTCTTCTGATCTGTGATTGTCGGCTCTGTTCAAGCGACTTGGTTACTTTAACATATTTGTTTTAAGTTGTCAAGCACTTTTTTTAATTTCTTTTTTCTTTCAGAAATCATCTTAAATTGTCTCTTTTCAAGAAACAATTATTTCCGACAGCTCAACTAATATAACACCGAAAGTCCACTATGTCAACAGTTAATTTCATAATTTGACAAACTTTTTATATTTTCACCCTAATCTCCACTAAATTCCCAACAGACATCCAGTCTATCTGACACCGGAATTCCAACCATCCTCCCCATCTATCCTTCCTATATTGCAGCACCCACATACCATATATACACAACACCCCAGCTTTTCCGTCCCCTTCATACTATATATAGAAAACTTTTCTATTCCGCCAAACTAACAAACCACCATCCCGCTTCTCTTTCAGCCATCTCTGTCACAGCCAACAGCCAGCAAGCTCAAATCATTCTCTTCGGCGACATTTGCAGGGCCTTTAGAAAAACTTAGCCCCGGGAAATCTGCGTTATTCGCAGATCACTCACTGTCTGAGCCGCTTCGCGGCGAGTTTGAGTTATCTGTGAATGCTTTTAGCAGATTTTCCGGGGCTTAGCTTTTCTTAAGGCCCGAAACCGAGCCGAAGAGAATGATTTGAGCTTGCGTCCCTCTTACCTGATCTTCCCGAGCTTAGCTTTTCTTAAGACCCGAAACCGAGCCGAAGAGAATTGTTTGAGCTTGCGTCCCTTTCATCTGGAATAAAACCCACTCTCAACCTCCACCGGAATCACCCTCTCCTCAATCCCCTCAATCTCAATAAACCTCTGTCTCCCCAACATCTCCACCATCTGCGCAAGCAGCTCCCTGCTCCCCTGTGCCTCCATCTCCACGCGGTCATCCCAGTTATTCCTCACCCAACCGGTAACCCCCAGAGAACTGGCAATATAACAGGCCCGATAGCGAAATCCAACTCCCTGCACTCTCCCCGAAAACCAATAATGTTTCCTTATCAGATTCTCTCTCATCTCCGAACCCTTCCCATCCTGAACATCATGCTTTTTCCAGACTCCCCGGCCTGTCTCATACTCCTCGGCAATCTCCTCACCTGTCTCAGAATCCTGCAGAAACGTTCTGTACTTCTTTCTCTTAAAATCAAATATACTCAACAGCAGCCTCCTGTATTTGTTTTCATCACTGTCAAAGCAACATTACTGTCCACCACGTTCTCAGCAACACAGCCAGGCAACAATATCTTCCTATATTATAGCACTACATCTACCAAAACTCACCTGTATTTCCCATAATTTTCAGGCAATTTTCCTTGCCCCTGCATCACAACTGGTCTATAATAAAGAACAGACTAACATGAGGTATAAACTATATGAACAAAAAAGAAATTTCTGAAATCAAGAAACAGTTCACTCCCGAGAACTGTTCTCTCACCCGCATCTGCGGATGTTACGTTGACGGAGAAAAGAATAAAAAAACCGAACTGAAAGAAGCATTTCTCTCTTTATCAGAAGAAGAAATGTTCAAATACTTTGAAATTTTCCGCAAATCCCTTTCCGGAACAATAGGAAAAAATCTGATGAACATGGAATTTCCTCTCGAGCAGGAAACTGAGGGTGGAACTCAACATTTTCTTATGAAACTGAGAGAAAGCAAACTGACCGATGATGCACTGGTAGAAAGTTTCTACGATAAGATCATTGAAAACTATGATTATCCCGAAAACTACTACATCATCCTAATCCATGGAGTATATGATATCCCCGGAAAGTCTTCCGACGGTGCAGAAATGTTTGATGCATCTGATGAGATTTATGAGCACATCATGTGCTGTATCTGTCCTGTAAAACTCTCTAAGGCAGGTCTTTGCTACAATGCCGAAACCAACAGCATCCAGGACCGTATCCGCGACTGGATCGTGGAACTTCCGGATGTTGCTTTCCTTTTCCCGCAGTTTAACGACCGCAGCACTGACATCCATGGTGTCCTTTATTATAGTAAAAATGCAAACGAGCTTCGGGATATTTTTATCGATGAACTGCTTGGATGTACAGCACCTCTTTCTGCAGGAGGACAGCGTGATTCCTTTAACGCACTGGTTGAAGATACTCTGGGCGACGACTGCAGATATGACACTGTATTAAGCATTCACGAGAAATTAAACGACCTGATCGAATCACAGAAGGATGAGCCGGAACCTGTAGTTCTGACCAAATCTGAGGTAAAACGCCTCTTTGAAGAATGCGGCGTAGAAGATGAAAAACTACAGTCATTTGATGAACAATACGAGATCACAGCCGGGGAAAAATCCTCTCTGGTCGCTTCCAACATCACCAATACAAAAAGATTCGAGATCAAAACCCCGGATGTTGTAGTCCACGTAGATCCTGAACGTGTCGATCTTGTGGAAACACGCGTAATTGACGGACGCAAGTGCCTTGTGATCCCAATGGAAGGCGAAGTTGAACTGAACGGAATCCGCGTACATACAGGAAATGAAAATCCTTCTGATGACGAATTTTATGACAATACAGATACTGAGACAGAGGAGACATCTGATGGAGAATAATCGTAAACTCTTATTTTTTGACATTGACAAAACCCTGTTAACCCCTTACCCATGGACAGTTCCGGACAGTGCGAAACAGGCTTTAAAAGAAGCCCGCTATAATGGTCATCTCCTTTTCATCAATTCCGGACGTACCTATACAATGATTCCGGAAATCATTAAAGAAATGGGATTCGACGGCTATGTATGCGGATGCGGCAGCCAGATTTATATGAATGAAGAGCTTTTGTTTTCCAGTTCTATTCCAAATCCGCTTTGCCGTAAAACAACAGAATTACTGCGGGAATGCAGAATTCCTGCGTTTTTTGAACGCCCGGATAAGATTTTATATGACAGCAGTTCATGTGCTGTTCCTGAAACTGTTCAGAAGCTGAAAGCAGAAGTTATAGTAGAAGATCTGGCTCTCTACCCGCCCGAAACATACAACCATTTTACATTTGACAAGTTTCTGGCTTTTCCGTCTGCTGATTCTGATATGGAAACTTTCCGCAAATTTGCAGATGAACATTTTCTGTGTTTCATACATGAAGACAAGGCCTGGGAACTGACTCAGAAAAATCTCAGCAAAGCAACCGGAATCCGGTTTCTGGCAGACCGCCTTGGGGTTCCGGTCAAAGACACCTATGCATTCGGTGACAGCACGAACGATCTTCTTATGCTGCAGTTCGCCGGAAACAGCATCGCAATGGGCGACTCGGATCCCCTGATCCTGCCTCACTGCACTTACCAGACAACCAATATCGAAGATAACGGAATTGCCAATGCTTTGAAGCATTTCCATCTCATTTAGCAGAACATACAAAATAACGTATTATCATATCTCTATTTATCTGTGTTATTTTTGCATATTTAGGAGAATGATTTCGGATTTATTTAAACTTAAAAACAGCTATGTGAAAACACTCAGGTTTTCATCATAGCTGTTTTAATTTACAATACTCAATTCCTATCAGCAGGCTACTGACAGTTCGGATTTTCTTATTTAGCTGCTTCTGTCGGTGTTGCTTCCGGTGTTTCAGTAGTTTCTGCTGCTTCTTCCTCTGCCGCAGGTGTCTCAGTCACATCTGTATCTTCTGCTGCAGGTGTTTCTGTAACTTCCTCTGTTTCCGGTGTTGGAGTTGCCTCTTCTGTCACTTCAGGTGTCGGTGTTTCCGGAACCGGGGTAGGAGTCGGTGCCATGAAGGTATGTTTGTCAGTGATCTTAAGTGTCTTAATGACTTTCTTAACTACCTTTACATCTGCCTCATCCAGCCATTTAGCAGTTGTATCTGTAAAATAGGTACTTTCTTTGGAATTCTGAAGAGATTCTCGCTTGGAAGCTGTGGCATCTTCATCATTGATCTTGTCAAGTCTTACTACATAGTATCCTGTGTCAGTCTCAATAATATTGTCTGCAACTTCTCCGTCTTTCAGTCCTCTCAGAACCTTCAGAACCTCATCCGGATATGCCTCGCTGCCGGAATCTTCATCCTCGTCTTCGCTCTCTTTTGTTGTAAAATTACCCTGTACTGCAGAATAACTGTCATCTACACCTTTGGCAATCTCACTCATGTCTGCTGTAGGATCCTCTTTCATCTTATCCAGAATCTCCTGAGCCTGTTCTTTCTTAGTCTTTTTCTCCTCATCAGTTATATCATCACCGCTTGTAGAGATACTTACATAAGTGAAGGTTGTCTGATTCGCTTCATCATCAGAAACTGTGATCTTTCCTTCTGCTACAACCGGATCATACATCTTCTTCTGAATTGTCTGAAGCTCCAGAAGTGTTTTTACCTGATCTTCCGTTACCGCAAGTTCCTTAATTGTCTCTTCACTGTTTGCAGCCATAAACTGTGATGCTGCATCTGCGATCGCTGCTTCATCATCATCTGTAAGCTCTACGTTATAATCCGCAGCCTTCTCTTTGAGAATATACATCTTCTCAACAGACTCCAGACTGCTTGTCACTGCCTGATCACCATAAGTCTCATCTGAATCATCACCTGCTGTCTGATCCCAGATATTATCTGCACTTCCCATATAATTTAAATACATGGTTGTTGTCTGCTGTTGTTGTTCGCGGGCATAAAGACTTACAACTCCAAGCGGAATATCTGTTCCGTCAACAGTAGCCACTGTCTTTGTTCCATCTAATGTTTTACTTCCACAGCCGGAAAGCATACCAACTGACATCACACCTGCCAGTGTCACAACGGCTGTTCTCTTTACCATTTTTTTCATTTCTTCCTCCATATTATCAATCTGGTCTTTCTTCCATACCACTTTCCCAGAATGTACTGTTATTAGAGTATAAACTTTTTTCCTGCGAAGGGCAAGGCAAATCGAAAAATATGTAGTATATTTCACATATTTTCCGCCATGCTCTTAAGCTCCTCTGCAAATTTCGTCAATGCCAGGATCAGATTCCCCTGTGGTTCCAGGATAAATTTCGGTTCCTGCTCATTCTTAAACTGCAGACCTCTTCTGTATTTCTGCATAAGAGCCGGAAAGCCTTCTGTATTCAGCCTTGCTTTCTCATAAAGGGTAAACCGGACTGTTTTTCCAGTCTGCTTTATTTCCGTTACGTACCCCTGATGAGCAATCGCCTTTAACTTCGCAATCGCCAGAAGATTCAGCACTGCCTTTCCGGGTTCTCCGAAACGGTCCAGAAGTTCTTCCAGCATATCATCATAATCCTGTTGTGTCTCAATCCCCGCAATTCTTTTATAAATATCCAGCTTCTGAAATTCATTACTGATGTAGGAATCAGGAATATACGCATCAACATTCAGATCAACCGATGTCTCGAAATCCTCCATTGTATGAATACCCTTCGCCTCTTTCACTGCTTCATTGAGCATCTTACAATAAAGATCATATCCAACCGCATTCATATGTCCATGTTGCTGCGCACCCAGCAGATTTCCGGCACCTCGAAGTTCCAGATCTCTCATTGCAATCTTAAATCCGCTTCCCAGATCCGTATACTCGCGGATCGCAGCCAGACGCTTCTCAGCCGTCTCCTTCAGCATCACATTCTTTCTGTACATCAGAAACGCATAGGCAGTTCTGTTGGAACGCCCGATCCTTCCCCGAAGCTGATAAAGCTGAGAAAGCCCGTATCTGTCTGAATCATGGATAATCATAGTATTTACATTGGAAATATCCAGCCCTGTCTCAATGATCGTGGTGGAAACCAGCACATCAATATCCCCGTTTACAAAGGAATACATCACATTCTCCAGTTCCCTCTCACTCATCTGGCCATGAGCAAAATCCACCCTTGCGTCCGGCACCAGCTTCGCAATACGCAGGGCAACATCTGCAATATCCGTCACTCGATTATAAACATAATAAACCTGTCCGCCTCTGCGCAATTCCCTGTTGATAGCCTCTCGGACTGTCTCTTCATCATATTCCATAACATATGTCTGGATCGGCATTCTGTCCATAGGAGGCTCCTCCAGGACACTCATATCCCGGATTCCGATCAGGCTCATATGAAGAGTACGGGGAATGGGCGTTGCAGTCAGTGTAAGGACATCCACATCCTTCTTTAACTGCTTGATTTTTTCCTTATGCGTAACTCCAAACCGCTGTTCCTCATCAACGATCAACAGGCCAAGATTTTTGAACTGTACGTCTTTGGAAAGGATTCTGTGCGTTCCAATGATCACATCCACCTGACCTTTTTTCAGATCTTCGATTGCCTTCTTCTGTTGTGCCGGGGTCCGGAATCTGCACAACAGTTCCACACGTACCGGAAATTCCTTCATCCTCTGCACAAAGGTATTATAAATCTGCTGCGCAAGGATCGTTGTAGGTGCAAGATAAGCTACCTGTCTGCTCTCCTGTACTTCCTTAAATGCGGCACGCAGCGCCACTTCTGTTTTGCCGTATCCCACATCCCCGCAGATAAGCCGGTCCATAATCCTGGTACTCTCCATATCACGTTTGGCATCCTCAATAGCACTGAGCTGATCCTCTGTCTCTTCATATGGAAACATTTCTTCAAATTCTCTCTGCCATACAGTATCAGGACCACAGACATATCCTTCCTTTTCCTGACGCACTGCATAAAGCTCTACCAGTTCTTTTGCAATATTTTTAACTGCCCCACGAACCTTGCTCTTTGTTTTATTCCACTCCTGAGTACCAAGTTTGTTCAGCTTCGGAGCCTTTGAAGCATCTGCCCCTGAATATTTCTGCAGACAGTCAAGCTGAGTAGCAGGAATATAGAGATTGCTTCCGCCTCTGTATTCAATTTTAATATAATCTTTAACGATCCTGTCTACTTCAACTTTTTCAATTCCTCGGTAAATACCAAGACCATGCTTTTCATGGACAACAAAATCGCCGATAGAAAGCTCCGCAAAATCCTGAATACGGCTTCCACTGTAATTTTTTTTCTTCTTTTTTTTCTGTTCCTGTCCAAAAATGTCAGATTCTGTCATTACCGCAAACTTGATCAACGGGTATTCAAAGCCCTTCTTTGCATGGCCATAAACCACCATGATCTCGCCCGGACAGATCTCCCTGTCATAATCTTGTCCATAAAAGGCTGCCAGTCCCTCTTCCTGAAGATCCTTTGCCAGCCTCTCGGCCCTTGTGCGGGAACCGGAAAGCAACGCGATCCTGTATCCCTGTTTCTTATACTGATGAAGATCTTTTACCAGAAGTTCAAAACTGTTGTTATAAGCGCTGATTGATTTTACCTCCAGGTAAAATTTCTCCCGCACTTTCCAGCCTGCCTGTTTCGGTTCCAGCGCACATACAGAAATACAGTTGCGTTTATTCAGTTCTTTTTGAAGCTGTTCAAAAGAACAAAGCCAGTTTTCCGGCAGATTCCGGCTGCCTTTTTCCTCTCTGTGCATACGGCTCTGTCTGTACTCTTCTTCTACAGCCCCGCCTTTCTCAGTCAGTCGGTTTGGTTCATCCAGAAAGATTATGGTTCTTTCCTCCGGAAAATAATCCAGGAAGGAAACCATATCCTTGTCCCCTATATGCTCCACCGCCGGATAGATCGTAAGTTCTTCCAGATTTTCCAGAGAACGCTGACTCTCCGGATCAAAACTCCGGATAGAATCAATCTCATCTCCCCAAAGCTCGATTCTCCATGGATTTTCCTCAGTGAGACAGTAAATATCCACAATACCGCCACGCACAGAGAACTGCCCCGGCATTTCCACCTGTCCTACCCGCTCGTAACCTAAAGCCACCAGCTGGTTCTTCAGCTGTTCTATGTCTACGGTGCTGTCACTTTCGTAATGAATCAGCTGTTCTTTTATCTTTTCCAGAGATTCCAGAAAATCCATACATCCGTCAATACTTGTAACAACTGTCAGTTCTTTCTCTTCCAGTAACGCCTTAATGACCTTCATCCTCTGACGTATCAGCAGATTTCCATGGATATCTGCCTGAAAGAACAGAAGATCTTTCGCAGGATAAGAATACACTTTTCTGTCATAAAATCTGTAATCTTCATAAATTTCTCTGGCGCGGCGTTCGTCCTCCGCCAGGATCAGACGATAAGGCGCAATCCCGGAAAGTCCGTACATCAGATGAGATTTCTGCGATTCCATACACCCCGAAACCTGCAGGATTCCCTTATTCGTTTTGCTTTTTTCTTTAATCTGTTCAAACTCTGCAAGCCCCTGCAGAGGTGTTAAAAATGCTTTCATCTTCACCCCTCATGATCCTTCGACGTAATAAAAGCGGCTTCTGTTTCCAGTTACCGCTTTCTATACCTTTTGCTGAACAATCATCTGTTTCCTGTCTGCTTATTTCTGTACAGGTACTTTTCTGTTATATTCGTTCATGGCTGCATCTGTACCCTGTGAGATTATGATATCCACAGCCTTTGCCGCCTTTGCTATTGCTTCATCCACAAGTTTCCTGTCTTCTGTGGAAAATCTGCCAAGTACATGATCTGCCAGATCCCATCCCTTCGGCTTTGCACCAACTCCTACTTTGATACGGAGAAATTTCTCTGTGCCAAGCTGGCGGATAATGTCTTTGATCCCGTTATGTCCGCCGGCACTTCCCTGCTTGCGGATGCGAAGCTGCCCGGGTTCCAGATCAATATCATCATAAATAACAATAAGCTCTGATTCCGGATCAATTTTAAAATAATTCGCCATCTCACGAACAGGACCGCCACTCAGGTTCATAAAAGAAAGCGGCTTCATAAGAATCACTTTCTCTCCGCCGATCATGGTTTTACCGTACATGGCATTAAATTTCACACCACCCTGAGGGACATTGTAATCCTCTACCAGACGGTCAACGGTATCAAATCCCATATTATGGCGTGTTGCTTCATACTGTTTCCCGGGATTTCCCAGGCCAACTACTAAATACATATATGTGTCTCCTGCTTAATTTAACACCATTTTCCGGAATTACCATACCTGTCCTGATGTCAAATTTATTTTTTTACATCCTCTAAAGTGTGTTTAAAAAATCAATCTTACAAATTGTGACGCACATCTTACGGAAATGATTTTTCAGACACACGCTAAGATAATTAATTAAAATATACCATCTCTTCCTTAAGCGGCTCGCATTCTTTCACATCACTTGCATAAAGAACAATGCCCTCACCCTGATATTCTGTACGGTTCTCAAATGCGACCTTCGCTGTTACTTCTACCCAGCTGCCCTCTTTGATATGCGGTGCATAATCGCTTCTGCACACGTATCCAAGGAAAGTGGTATCATCTGCGCAGCAGGTCATTGCCACACGTCCCGGAACAAAGAATTTACTTCCCATTCCACGTGGTTTCATGACACGTCCTTTAAAGCGGACAATTTTGTCTACATATTTATCCGGATTATCCATGGCATCCACAAACCAGATACCATAATCTTCCGGTGGAATCTCAATGATTGGTGCATTGATATCAAACGGCATCTCATCCTGGAAAATGTCGTCCATCTCACCCTCTTCATTTTCAAAAATAACCTCTGCGCTCTGATTTGCAACCTTGATCCCACGTCTGTATGCAGGAAGCGGATCTCCCTCTTTACAGCGGTTAAATACAACCATATCTGTATTTCTGATCATATCCATGAACAGAGATTTCATGTTTGCCATATAAACCTGATAAGTAGTTGCATCCACACAGGTAATCTCCTGCTCAATGCCCCAGCCTTCCGGAAGCTCCATCTGCTCAAACTTACTTACAAGCCACATTCCGTTGTACTCGATCACAACACGCTCCGGCTGATGGATGATATCCATGGCAGCCAGACGCTGTGGTGTCAGATCTTCTTCATCCTCGATCACTTCCACAACTGTGTTTGTAAGTTTCAGTTTATCCATATCATATTCTTCTTCGCCTTCTTCGCAAAGGATCAGCAGCGTTTTGCCGTCAATGGCAAAATACTCCTGCTGCAGTGTAAAATCCAGGAAAGTAGTCTTTCCGCTTTCCAGGAATCCCGTAACCAAATAAATGGGAACTCTGATATCATCCATCATATAATTTATTCCTTTATCTTTATTCTGATTCTGTTATTATCTGCCGAAATCATTCAGTCTCGCATCTATGACGAAGATTTCACACTCTGATGAGCCGAATCCAGATGCAGTATTTTAGAGGATTGCCATAAATCACTGCTTCCTCATGATCATTATGCAAGCCCAAATAATTCTGCAAGTTTATCTTCTTTCAGTTTAGAGCCGATCACGCAGAGACGGCCTGTGTATTCCGGTGCACCTTCACGGATCTCTGTTTCCTCCGGAACCATGTCAAAATAAATCCATGTTCCGTCTTCTGCAGGAAGCATTCCCTTTGCACGAAGAATAATACCGTAATCTTCAGAAGCGGAAAGAGCCTCAAGCATCTTCTCAAGACCTTCTCTTGTGTATTTCTTAATCGTCTCACGTCCCCAGCTTGTAAATACCTCATCTGCGTGATGATGGTGATGGTCATGATGATCATGTCCGCAACCGCATTCATGGTCGTGATCGTGGTGATGATGCTCATGTTCCTCATGATCATGTCCACAGCCGCATTCATGGTCGTGGTCATGGTGATGATGTTCATGTTCTTCGTGATCATGTCCACAGCCACATTCATGATCATGGTCGTGATCGTGATGATGATGCTCTCCATGTTCATGTACATGTCCGCACTCCGGGCATACCTCTTCCTCAGACATCAGTTCTTCCTCAAGAGATACCGGTTTCTCCATAACCTCAAGGATTTTCCTTCCGTCCAGTTTCTCAATCGGAGTGGTGATGATAGCAGCTTTCGCATTAATTCCACGAAGAAGTTCCATCGCCTGCTGTGCTTTCTTCTCATCAATGATATCTGTACGGCTCATGATGATCGCACCTGCATATTCAACCTGATTATCAAAAAACTCACCAAAGTTTCTCATATACATTTTGCACTTCTTTGCATCAACTACAGTTGTATAGCTGTTCAGAACGATATCCACATCTCCCTGAACACCCTGTACTGCCTTGATAACATCTGAAAGTTTACCAACACCTGATGGCTCGATCAGGATTCTGTCCGGATGATATTTGTCCACAACCTCTTTCAGAGAAGTGCCGAAATCTCCCACTAATGAACAGCAGATACATCCGGAATTCATTTCGCGGATCTGGATTCCCGCTTCCTTCAGGAAACCACCGTCAATACCAATCTCACCAAATTCGTTCTCGATCAGTACAACCTGCTCATCTGCATAAGCCTCTTTCAGAAGTTTCTTAATCAATGTAGTTTTACCGGCTCCAAGGAAACCGGAAATAATATCAATCTTAGTTGCCATTGTCTTATTTCTCCTCTTCGTTAAAATTTATATTTCTGAATAACTGCCATATAGCCGTCATTTTTTATATTCTGCCATTTTTATGAACAAACAGAATAACTTTTGGAACTGCCATCATTATCTGTCTGTTTATATATTTACCTATAACGTACTCATTATACATAAGATATCCAATGTATTCAAGTCTGCCATCAACGCACTTTGACCAGGAAACGCCTGTGCCCCCTGGTTTACAAATATCCTGCAGCTGTTCAATACCTTCAGAACAACCTGCCTGTTCACATCAAAGAAAGGGGCATGATCCACCATCATGCCCCCGCCTGTATACACTAATGATCAACCGTTGATCATAAAGCTCATTAATTTATCAATATCGTCTTTCTCATAAGCAACGATCTCAAGTTCCGGAATCTCTCCGCCTGAGAAAATGTTTGCCAGAGATACATACTGGGATAATTTAGATTTAAGGTTCAGTCTGTCACCTTCGCCTGTTACTAATTCTACTCTGCCTTCGCAACTGTCAACTACAGCAAAAAATTTATCGATGTCTTTAATGTTAGATACTTTCATGTTCATTCTCCTTTCAACATGGAAACCATTATTCTCTCTATTCCTTGTGTTCGCGATAATTATAACGCAGATAAATTTCAAAAGCAATTATTTATATTTCACGAATTTTTCATATATTATTATGCTTACTCTGCAATATTGTCAAATAAATAACATACCCCTGACAATAATTCTCTCAGATATTTACATATATCCTGAAATCATCCCGAAAAATTA